>Ga0208849_1000151_pt1 | contig 68002 bp, 64 predicted proteins | sample NGESurdeep072012_10_FD_184470 | JGI IMG/M metagenome (GOLD analysis project Ga0208849, IMG submission 184470) | Arctic peat soil microbial communities from Barrow, Alaska - NGEE Surface sample 53-3 deep-072012 (SPAdes) | ecosystem: Environmental > Terrestrial > Soil > Wetlands > Peat ...
CTCATAAAAACGACCACGGAGGAATTCGACATGGCACGGGTTGCATTGGTGACGGGGGGAACGCGGGGTATTGGCGCTGCGATCTGCAAGGCGCTGAAGCACGCCGGCTACAAGGTCGCGGCAAGCTACGCCGGCAATGACGCGGCGGCGGAGAAGTTCAAGGCCGAGACCGGCATTCCCGTCTACAAATGGGATGTCAGTTCGTTCGAGGCCTGCACCGCGGGCGTCAAGAAGGTCGAGGCCGAACTCGGCCCGGTCGATGTCCTCGTCAACAATGCCGGGATCACCAAGGATGGCGCGTTCCACAAGATGACGCTCGATCAATGGAATGCCGTGATCAACACCAATCTCGGTTCGCTGTTCAACATGACGCGCCAGGTGATCGAGGGCATGCGCGCTCGAAAATTCGGCCGTGTCATCAACATCTCTTCGGTCAACGGCCAGAAAGGCCAGTTCGGCCAGGTCAACTATTCGGCAGCCAAGGCCGGCGACATTGGCTTCACCAAGGCGCTGGCGCTGGAAAACGCCAAGGCCGGCATTACCGTCAATGTGATCTGCCCGGGCTATATCAACACCGAAATGGTGCAGGCGGTCCCGAAGGAAGTGCTGGAGAAGAGCATCCTGCCGCTGATCCCGCTCAACCGCCTCGGCGAGCCGGAGGAGATCGCGCGCAGCGTGGTGTTCCTCGCGGCCGAAGATGCCGGCTTCATCACGGGCTCGACGCTGACCATAAATGGCGGCCAGTATCACGCGTGACAACCGCCGGTCGTCATTGCGATTGACAACGATGTCACGAGGTCGTCATGCCCGGGCTCGTCCCGGGCATCCACGTTTTTGCAACTGAGCGACAATAAAGACGTGGATGGCCGGGACATAGGCGAGCGGAAGCGACGCCGTCCTTCGGACGGCTATGCCCGGCCATGACGGAAAGCATTTGGCTCAATGACCCCGCGTACCGCCACGCTGATCGGGCTGACCGCGATCCTGATGTGGTCGCTGCTCGCAGTGCTCACGGTCGCGACCGGGACAACGCCGGCCTTTCAACTGGCGGCCATGACGTTTGCAATCGGCGCGGCGGTCGGTTTCCTGACCTGGATCGGCCGCCCGGGCGCGGCTCGCGCCTTGCTCCAATCGCCGCTGGCCTGGATGGTCGGGATCGGCGGGTTGTTCGGCTATCACGCGCTGTATTTCCTGGCCTTGCGCTTTGCACCGCCGGCCGAAGCCGGGCTGCTGAATTATCTCTGGCCGCTGCTGATCGTTTTGTTTTCATCGCTATTGCCGGGCGAACGGCTGGCGCCGCACCACATCATCGGGGCGCTATTGGGATTGGCCGGCACCGTGTTGTTGTTCGCCGGCAATCGCAGCGGCAGCTTTGCGCCCGGCCAGTTGCCCGGGCTGATCGCGGCGTTTGTCGCCGCGTTCGTGTGGGCGGCCTATTCGGTGATGTCGCGCAAGCTCAAATCGGTACCGACCGATGCGGTCGCCGGGTTTTGCCTGGCGACGGCGCTGCTCGCGGCGCTGGCGCACGGGGTGGTCGAGGCGACGGTCTGGCCGGAGACCGCGGCGCAATGGCTGGCGATCGCGGCACTCGGCGTCGGTCCGGTCGGAGCGGCGTTTTATGCCTGGGATATCGGAATGAAGCGCGGCGACATCCGGGTGCTCGGCGCCGCATCCTACGCAACGCCGCTGCTGTCGACGGCGTTTCTGATGCTGGCAGGCTTTGCCAGGCCCAGTCTCGCGATCGCCGTGGCCGCGATGCTGATCGCCGGCGGCGGTTTGATCGCGGCCAAGGACATGATTTGGAGGAAACCGTTGTAGGGTGAACTCGTGCGGGTCGGTTGCGCAACGCGCCGTCATTGCGAGCCAACGGGTCGGCGCAAAGCGCCGCCCGATGACAGGCTCCGCGAAGCAATCCATCGAATGCGGCTTCAGCGCAAGCCCGCGATGATCTCGGCTGCGGCCGCCGCCTCGCTCATCAGGACTTGTTCTTGCGTTCGCGCAGTTCGCCGAATACCTCGGCGGCGCTGCCGCCTTTCATGCGCACGCTGGCCATGACGGCCGGCTCGTCGGCACGCAGGAATACATTGGCCTTTTTCTCCTCGCCGAGCAGCGTCGGAACCGTCGGCTTGCCGGCCGCCCGCAGCCGCGTCACTTCCTCGGCGCGCGCCTTCAAGGCCGCATTGTCGGGTTCGATGGTCAGCGCGAATTTGACGTTGGCGGCGGTATATTCGTGGCCGCAATAGAGGCGGAAATCGTCCGGCAGCACCCGCAGCTTCAACAGCGAATCCCACATCATCGGATAGTTGCCTTCGAACACACGCCCGCAGCCGATTGAAAACAGCGTGTCGGCGGCGAACACCGCCTTCTCGTTGTCGAATACGTAGCTGATGTGATCGAGCGTATGTCCGGGCGTTTCAAGCACCCGCGCCAGCAGGCTCCCGACCTTGACGACGTCGCCCTGGGCGGCGCGCAGATCGACATTGGCGATCTCAGCGGATTTGTCGTGCGGCGCGACCACCCGGCATCCATATCTCTGTTTGAGTTCGGCGACGCCGCCGACGTGATCGCCGTGGTGATGGGTGATGAGAATGTCCGTCAGGGTCCAGCCCTCGCGCTGCAGCGCCTGGATGATTGGCGCCGCCTCCGGCGCGTCGACCGAGGCCGTTGCCTTGGTCGCGGGGTCATGGATCAGGTATCCGAAATTGTCGGTGAGGCAGGGAAACAAGCGAATTTCGGCGGCCATGACATCTCCTGATCCGGTGCGGCGAGACCGTCTACACGGCCCCATATAGGGATGAAATATGGCGTTAATGGCGAATCGGCAATCCGATTTTCGCCGCGCATCGCCGATCGCCAGCGTGCTAGATTTGGATCCCATGACCATCGATGTCATCGATCTCCGCGACTTCTACTCGCAGCGCCTCGGCATCGTGGCGCGGCGGCTGATCAATCGCGGTATCCACACGTGCTGGCCCAACGCCCAGGGCCAGCGGGTGCTGGGCCTTGGCTATCCCACCCCCTATCTCGGTCTGTTTCGCGAAAACAGCGAACGCTGCATCGCCTTCATGCCTGCGGCGCAGGGCGTGCTGAAATGGCCGACCGCGCGACCCACCCTTGCGACCCTGGTGGATGAATTTTCGCTGCCGCTGCCGGATGCCGCGGTCGACCGCGTCCTGTTGGTCCATGCGCTGGAAATGTCCGACGATCCGGAGGGACTGCTGCGGGAGGTGTGGCGCGTGCTGGCGCCCTCCGGCCGGGTGATGGCGGTGATCCCGAACCGGCGCGGGGTGTGGACCCGCACCGACGCCACGCCGTTCGGCCATGGCCGGCCCTATTCGCGCTCGCAGATCACCCAATTGCTGCGGCAGACCTGGTTTACGCCAACGGCATGGGGCGAGGCGCTGTTCGTGCCGCCGGTCGCCGGCGGCTGGTTCCTGCGCTCGGCGATGGCGTGGGAGCGCGTCGGGGCGGCGCTGTCGCTGCCGTTCGCCGGAGTACATATTGTGGAAGCGACCAAGCAGGTCTATCGCGCGATCCCGGCACACCGCGAACACACGCGGCTCATTCCAGCGTTGCAGCCGGTGCTGGTGCCGACGTCGACGGCGCGGGGATAACCCGGCATCTGCGCGGGCCGCGACAAGATGGGCCGAGCGGCGCTCCGCCGACTATTCGTTGCCCGTATTGAAATCGTCGCCGGGCGTCGCCGGCGCGGCGGCGTTTTCAGCGCGCGGGCCGTGGGGGCGGCGGCGGCGGCGCGGAAAACGCTCGCCGCCATTGCCCTCAAACCCGCCGGGGCCATTGAGCTGGGGCTGCTGACCTCCGGTGATAAACGACGGCAACCGATCGACGCTGCCATTGTCGGTCATCATCGGCTGCGGCTGCGGTTGCGGTTGTTGCTGCGGCTGCGGCTGCGGCTGAAACTGTGGCTGCTGGCGATTCTCACGGTAGTTGCTATTGGGTTCGCGCGGCTGATGTTGCTCGCGCTGATATGGCTGCCCCTCGCGCTGAAAGTCGCGCTGATTGTTGTCGCGCGGCACGAAGGGCTGCGGCTGTGCCGGGACAAAGCCTGGCTCCTGGCCGAAATTGGAAAAGCTCTCGCTGTCGTCGTCACCGTCCTCGGAAGGTATTTCATTGTCGCCGCGCGGCTGCGGCTGGTTCTGACGGAACTGCTCCTGGGCGGCGGCAATCAGGCGGAAATAATGCTCGGCGTGCTGATAGTAGTTCTCGGCGGCCACCGGGTCTCCCGAGCTGCGCGCGTCGCGCGCCAGCTGCACGTATTTTTCCGCCACGTGGGAGGCGGTGCCCCGGATCTTGATGTCGGGTCCGTTGGATTCGAACACCCGGGTCATCGGATTCTGACCGCGCCGGTTGTTATTGTTGTTATTGTTGTTATTGTTGTTGTTCCGGTTGCGCATCCGCTTGTTGTTATTCTGACCGTTTCTCATATCGTGCCTTTATTCCAGCCCTGAAGTTATCAGCCTTGAAGTGAAGTTAGATTGCGGCCGTCATGGCCGCCTTGCCCGGCTCGGCACGCATCACGCGCGCCGATTCGCAACGCAGTCCAGTTCCGTACAGAAGTTGCCGTATGTCGCGGTCGACAAAAACGCGTTCCCCACCAGCCCAGCGTACGCCGCCGGCTGTATCAAATCATCTCGCCTGCCAAAACAAGCACAGGTTTCTTGCGTGAGTTTTCAAGCGCAATATCAGGCTTTCGTTCGCTTTGCGGTCAGGAGCAGCGCAGCTCTCTAAAGCCATCGCGCTCAATTAGACCTGCGTTTTGGAACCTTTTCCCTCGGGGCGGGCTCTCGCTCTGAGAACTCTGGCCTCCACCCGCAGCATCTACGGGGCCAGCAACCCTGGACCGATGTTGTGGCCGGAACGTAGTCGCTCCGGAGGAATATTCCAAGAGGTTTTTTTGCATTCCAATCAGGCTTTATCGCGGCAATTTTCGGCCCGCGACCGCCCGCGGAATGCCCGCAAGATCGGCTTTGGGAGCGTTCTCGCGCATTAGCCCGGCCGCCTTCATCAATTGTTCAACATAGTGGCTTTGGCCGTGGCCCACCTCCACGACCAGGACGCCGCCCGGCGCCAGAAGTCGGGGAGCTTGTGGAATCAGTGCACGATAGGCGTCAAGTCCGTCCGCACCGCCATCCAGCGCGCGATGCGGGTCGTGCGCGCGAACCTCGATGGCGAGGCTCGCGATGTCCGCGGAGCGGACATAGGGCGGATTCGACACCACCAGGTCGAACGGCCCCGACAGCGCCGCCGCGAGATCGCAGGCGACGAAGGCCGCGCGCGCGGCCAGCCGCAATCGCACGGCGTTGCTGCGCGCGGTCTGCAGCGCGCTGGCGCTGAGGTCGGTGCCCACCCCGGTCGCCTCAGGCCATTCCGACAGCAGCGCCAGTAAAATCGCGCCTGACCCGGTCCCGATGTCGGCGATGCGCCACCGCCGCTCGGGCTCGCCGGTGGCGCGCAGCATCTCCAGCGCCAGTTCGACCACCGTTTCGGTATCGGGTCGCGGCACCAGCGTCGCCGCCGACAGCTGCAGCGGCAAGCCCCAGAATTCCTTGCGGCCGAGGATGCGCGCGACCGGCTCGCCGGCCAGCCGGCGCCGCGCCATATCCTCAAGACGCGCGGCCTCGGCCGCCGCGAGGGGCCGCGCCGCTGCCGTCACCATCGCGGTGAGATCGAGACCGAGCGCCGCGCCGGCGAGAAGCCGCGCATCGAGTTCAGCCGAATCGACGGCGTGGGCGCGAAGCCGCGCCGTCAGCTCGCGCCGCGCGGTCTCAACGGTTTTTCCGGCGTAGGCGGCGGTCACGCCGCCGCGCCCTGGGCGGCGAGCTGGGCGGCCTGATGCTCCGTCGTCAGCGCATCGACCAGTTCGCCGAGCGCTTCGCCCGCGATCACCTGCGGCAGCTTGTAGAGCGTGAGGTTGATGCGATGGTCGGTGACGCGTCCCTGCGGAAAATTATAGGTGCGGATGCGTTCGGAGCGGTCTCCCGATCCGACCTTCTCGCGGCGGTCCGCCGAGCGCGCCGCGTCGATGCGCTGGCGCTCGGCGTCATAGATGCGCGAACGCAGGATGTTCATCGCCGAGGCGCGGTTCTTGTGCTGCGAGCGGCTGTCCTGCATGTTTACCACGATGCCGGTCGGAATATGGGTGATGCGGATCGCCGATTCGGTCTTGTTGACGTGCTGGCCGCCGGCGCCCTGCGAGCGCATGGTCTCGATCCGCAGGTCGTCGCTCTTGATCTCGACGTCGACTTCCTCGACCTCCGGCAACACCGCGACAGTCGCGGCCGAGGTGTGAATGCGACCCTGGGTCTCGGTGTCGGGTACGCGCTGCACCCGGTGCACCCCGGACTCGAATTTCAGCCTCGCGAACGCGCCGCGGCCGCGCACTTCGGCGATAACTTCCTTGAAGCCCCCCATGGTGCCTTCACTGGCGGAAATCACCTCGACCTTCCAGCCCTGCAGGGCCGCGAAGCGCTCATACATCCGGAACAGGTCGCCGGCGAACAGTGCGGCCTCGTCGCCGCCGGTGCCGGCGCGGATTTCCAGCACCACGTTGCGGTCGTCCATGGCGTCCTTGGGCAGCAGCGCCACGCGGATCTGCTGCGCCAGCCCGACGCTGCGCGCGGCCAGCGTTTCGCGCTCGGCCTCCGCCATGCCGCGCATCTCCGGCTCGGATGCGGGATCGGCGATCAGCGTATCGATCTCGGCGATCTCCCGGGTGGTGGCACGATAGGCCTTCACCGCATCGATCAGCGGGTTGAGCTCGGCGAGCTCGCGGGTGATCCGCACATAGTTCTCGGAATTCACCTGGCCGAGCAGTTCGGCCTCGAGCGCGGCATGGTGCGCGAGCAGGATATCAAGTTTGGCCTCGGGGAGTATCGACATCGGCAAGTCTCGAATGGAAGTGGAAGCGCTGTGCGGTTGGAACAGCCTCGCTACAACGACAGCCCCTCGGCCTCGGCGAATTCCGTCAGCCGTTGCCGAATCGAAACCTTGCCGGTCGGCGCGTCGAGCAGCGGGGTCATCATGGCTTCGGCTTTTCTGGCGTCGAGGTCGAGGACCAAGGCCTTGACCGGACCGTGGGCGGTGGCGGACAGCGACAGCGAGCGGTAGCCGAGCGCGATCAGCGCCAGCGCGCCGATCGGCTTCGAGGCCATTTCGCCGCACAGCGAGGCGGATTTCTTCGCGGCGCTCGCCTTGCGCACGATCTGGCGCAGCGCCCGCAGGATCGGCGCCGAGAGGGTGTCGAACCGTTCCGAGACCTTGGCGTTGCCGCGGTCGACCGCGAACAGGAACTGGAACAAATCATTGGATCCGACCGAGACAAAATCGACCTTCGCCAGCAGTTCGTCGAGCTGGTAGAGCAGCGCCGGCACTTCCACCATGGTGCCGACGTCGATGCGCTCGGGCAATGCGTGGCCATGCTGGCGCAGATAGGTCAATTCGCGCTCGACGATCGCCTTCGCAAGATCGAATTCGGCGACTTCGCTGATCATCGGAAACATGATGCGCAGCGCGCGACCGCCGCCGGCGCGCAGCAGCGCGCGGATCTGGCCGCGCAACAGGCCGGGCCGGTCAAGCCCGAGCCGGATCGCGCGCCAGCCCAGCGCCGGATTTTCCTCGATCACGGTCTCCATGTAGGGCAGCGCCTTGTCGCCACCGATATCGAGGGTCCGGAAGGTTACTGGCTTGGAGCCGGCGGCGTCCAGCACCGTGCGGTACAGCGCGAGCTGGTCGCTGGTGCGCGGCAGGCTCTGCCCGACCATGAATTGCAGTTCGGTGCGGAACAGTCCGATGCCGGCGCTGCCGGTATCGTCGATATGCGGCAGATCGATCGCAAGCCCCGCATTGATCATGAGTTCGATCGGCTGCCCGTCCTTGGTGATGCAGGGCATGTCGCGCAGCGCCGAATACTGCGCCTGCCGCCTGGCGCGAAACCGCACCCGTTCCGCATAGGCCGATTCGATCTCGGCCGAGGGCCGGACATAGATCGAGCCCGAGGTGCCGTCGACGATGATGGCGTCGCCAGGGTCGGCAATGCCCGGCGCGTTCGGCACCTCGCCGACCGCGGGAATGCCGAGCGCGCGCGCCACGATCGAGACATGGGAATTGGCGGTGCCTTCCTCCAGCACCAGGCCGCGCAGCCGTTTGCGGTCGTAGTCGAGTAGGGCCGCCGGCCCCATCGCGCGCGCGATCAGGATGGCGTTGTCGGGAAGCTGCTCGCGCGACGGCGCGTGATCCTGCCCGACCAGTTGCCGCATCAGGCGGTAGCCGAGGTCCTCGAGGTCGTGCAGGCGGTCGCGCAGATAGGGATCGGTGGAACGCAGCATGCGGGCGCGGGTATCGGATTGCACGCGTTCGACGGCGGCCTCCGCGGTGAGGCCGGTGGCGACCGCCTCATGCAGCTTGTGCGACCAGCCATGGTCATTGGCGAACATGCGATAGGCTTCCAGCACGTCGCGGTGGTCGCCGCCATCGGCGACGTCGCCGCGCTCCAGCATGCGGTCGAGATCGGCGCGGAGCTTGGTCAGGGCGGCGTCGAGCCGCCTGATTTCCTTCGGCAGGTCCTCGGCGATGTAGTTGGTGATGACGACGCGCGGCTCGTGCAGGACGACATGGCCGAGCGCGATGCCATCGGACAGGATCGCGCCGGTCTTGTGCAGCGAATGCCGCGCGGCGGGCTCCGCGCCAGGCTGCGCCAGCGCCGCCAATTCGCCCGAGGCGATCATCTCCGCCAGCACCATTGCGGTGGTCTGCAGCGCCTCGACCTCTTCCTCGACATAGGTGCGCTTGGCGCGGTTCTGCACCACCAGCACGCCAAGGGTATTGCCGGCGCGCAGGATCGGCACGCCGAGGAACGAATGGTAGATCTCTTCGCCGGTCTCCGGGCGGAACGAGAATGCCGGATGGCTTTGCGCGTCGTTGAGATTGAGCGGGGTCGCCTCGCTCGCCACCAGGCCGACCAGGCCCTCATGCGCGCTCAGCACGGTGCGGTGCACGGCGTCGCGGTTGAGGCCTTCGGTGGCGTACAGTTCCAGGGTGTTGTCGACGCGCAGCACATAGGTCGAGCAGACCTCGGCCACCATGTTGGCCGCGATCAGCACCACGATCTTGTCCAGCCGTTCCTGGGCGCTGACCTGCTCCGCCATGGTTTCGCGGAGCCGTCTCAGCAAGACGCGGGGGCCTCCCGACGCGCTCCGCATGTGCTCAAATCCTCCCCTCAAGGCCAGCCCGCCGGGTGGCCGGAGCTGGCGTAAATTCCACTCAACACAACAATTTTATTCATTCGGCGCCAACCGCAAGCCTGAGATGCAGCCGAATCAGGACAGCCAAAACTGTGGCACAGTTTGCGGCGACCGCCTCATCAGGCCGTATAGCGAATTGAGGCTTGTTGGCCAAGCAAAACGCCTGCCAGAGGCGATAGCCTCCTCTGCCGGTCCCATGCTGCGGGCGCTAAGGAAAAAATCTTCTAGGGCTGGTCGAGGCCGTAGAGCGTGTGCAGCGTGCGCACGGCAAGTTCGGTATAGGCGGCGTCGATCAGCACTGAAAACTTGATTTCGGAGGTGGTGATTGCGCGGATGTTGATGTTGCGCGCGGCCAGCGCCGCGAACGCCTTGGCGGCGACGCCGGCATGGCTCCGCATGCCGCTGCCGATCACCGAGACCTTGGCGACATCGGTGGCGCTGTCGAGCCGGGCAAAGCCGATCCGGGCCTTGGCACTGGAAATGGTATCGCGGGCGCGGCTGTAATCCGACGCCGGCACCGTGAAGGTGAGGTCGGTGGTAGCGCCGTCCTCCGAGACGTTCTGCACGATCATGTCGACATTGATATTGGCGTCCGCGAGCGGGCCGAAGATCGAGGCGGCGACGCCGGGCTTGTCCTCGATCTGGCGCACGGAAATCTGGGCTTCGTCCTTGGAAAAGGCGATGCCGGTGACGACGTGGCTCTCCATGATTTCCTCCTCGCTGCAGATCAGCGTGCCCGGCGGCGTGCCGTGCGAATCGATGTCCTCGGGCTTGTCGAAACTGGAACGGACGAACACCGGCATGTTGTGCACCATGCCGAGTTCCACCGAGCGGACCTGCAGAACCTTGGCACCCTGCGACGCCAGCTCCAGCATGTCCTCGAAGGCGATCTTGTCGAGCCGGCGCGCCTTCGGAACCACCCGCGGGTCGGTGGTATAGACGCCGTCGACGTCAGTATAGATGTCGCAGCGATCGGCATGAATGGCGGCGGCGACCGCAACCGCCGAGGTGTCGGAACCGCCGCGGCCGAGCGTGGTGATTCGTCCGGTTTGCGGATTGATGCCCTGGAAGCCGGCGATCACGGCGACTTCCTTGCGGTCCCTGAACCGGGCGATCAGCTCGGTGCCGTCGATCTCGAGAATCCGCGCCGAGGCGTGGGCGTCGCTGGTCCTGATCGGGATCTGCCAGCCCTGCCAGGATCGGGCCTGGATGCCGATCGCCTGCAGGGCGATCGCGAGCAGGCCCGCGGTGACCTGCTCGCCCGAGGCCACCACGGCGTCGTATTCGCGCGCGTCGTGCATCGGGGCGGCCTCGCGGCACCATGCCACCAGCTCATTGGTCTTGCCGGCCATCGCCGACACCACCACGGCGACGTCATGGCCGGCATCCACCTCGCGCTTCACATGCTGCGCGACGTTGCGGATGCGGTCGATGTTGGCGACGGAGGTCCCGCCGAATTTCATCACGAGGCGGCCCATGACGACTGGTGCAATCCCTTGACAAGGTCATTAATGTGGCTCGCTCGGAAACCGCGCGCGCCGGCCAAAAGACGCGTATACATAGCGGCGCGGGTGGGGGCAAGCAACCGGTTCCGGCCATTGCCGGAAATGGCCGGGCACGTTCCGGGCTCAAGTCATTGAGGCAAGCGTATGGGGCGTTATATCGACGATATCCTGCAGCCCGGCGAAAAGGTGCTTTATTCGACCAATGCGCACTGGATCTTCTTTTTGCCGGCGATCGCGGTCTGGATCGTGGCCGTGGTGCTGCTCGTGCTGTCGCGCATGACCACGGTCGACAGCCTCATTCTGGCATGCCTGGCGGCCTCGGTGGTGGTGGCGATCGTCGCGCTGGTCCTGACCGCGAAGGCCTGGTTCCATCGCTGGACCACCGAGACCGACGTCACCAATTTGCGCGTCGTGCACAAGACCGGATTCATCAAGCGCCGCACCTTTGAGATGAGCCTCGACAAGGTCGAGAGCGTCGACGTCAACCAGAGCATCCTTGGCCGCATCCTCAATTATGGCAGCGTCACGGTGCGCGGCGTCGGCGAGGGCGCCGAGACCATCAACACCATCGCCTCGCCCCTCGACTTCCGCAACCACATCACGGCGCGATAGGGAGCCGCGCGCAAAACCATGGCCATGCAGCACAATTCTCCCGCCAGTCATTCCGGTCCGGCCAGTACGGTCGATCCCGCCGAAGTCGCGAAGTTCTCGCAGCTGTCGGACGAATGGTGGGATCCCAACGGCAGGATGGCGCCGTTGCACAAGATCAATCCGCTGCGGTTGAGCTATATTCGCGACGCCGCCTGCCGCAAGTTCCAGCGCAACGCCAAGAGCTTGAGCTGTCTTTCCGGCCTGCGCATTCTCGACATCGGCTGCGGCGCCGGGCTGTTGTGCGAGCCATTTACCCGACTCGGCGCCCAGGTGATCGGGGTCGATCCGTCCGCCACCAACATCGCGGCGGCCAAGGCGCATGCCGATAAGGGCCATCTCTCGATCGACTATCGCTGCACCACGGTGGAAGAGATGGACGTGCGCGAGCGCTTCGATATCGTGCTGGCGATGGAAGTGATCGAGCATGTCAGCGATGTCGGCGCGTTCCTCAATCGCTGCGCGGCGATGCTGAAGCCCGGCGGGCTGATGGTGGTCTCGACGCTCAACCGCAACTGGAAGAGCTTCGCACTCGCCATCGTCGGCGCCGAATATGTCCTGCGCTGGCTGCCGCGTGGCACCCATCAGTGGGACAAATTCGTCACCCCCGACGAACTCGCGGGCCATCTCCTCGCCAGCAAGCTCGTCGTCACCGAGGAAACCGGCGTCGTCTACAGCCCGTTCGCCGACCGCTGGAGCCTCTCGCCCGACATGGACGTCAACTACATGGTGGCGGCGGAGGAGGCGTAAGTCTTGAGAATCGGCGGTCGTCCCGGCGAACGCCGGGACCCATAACCACCGGACTTCGTGAGACGCGAGAAGGAATCGCGCCAGGCCGCATGCAATCCTGCCGGTTGACCGCGCGGGCCGCGGCCGGCACGGTGGCGCCGCTTCTCGCCGGCAACCGACTTTCCCTTACATGATCAGCACCGCCACGCTCTGGATTCCCTTCACCATCACGGCTGCGCTCGGCCAGGTCGCGCGCAACGCGATGCAGCGGCAATTGACCGGGCCGCTCGGCACCTGGGGCGCGACCAATATCCGCTTCCTGTTCGGGTTTCCGTTCTCGCTGGTGTTCTTCGCTGTCGTGATCGCCGCGACCGGCGATCATCTGCCATGGCCGAATGCGGCATTCTGGCCGTGGCTGCTGCTCGGCGCGTTGAGCCAGATCGTCGCCACCGGACTGATGCTGGTCGCCATGAACGACCGCTCCTTCGTGGTGACGACCGCCTATCTGAAGACCGAGGCGATCCAGACCGCGATCTTCGGCTTTGTGTTCCTCGGCGACCATTTGACTGATCTGAAGGTGGTCGCGATTCTGATCGCCACCGTCGGCGTGATCGTCACGGCGCTGCGGCCGGGCGGCGAAAGGAATTTCGCCGACCTGAAGCCGACCATTATCGGCCTGGTCGCCGCCGCCGCCTTCGCGCTGTCGGCAATCGGCTTTCGCGGCGCGATCATCACGGTGTCGGGCGTCTCGTTCGTGACCGCGGCGTCCTTTACGCTGGTATTCGGGCTGTTCGCGCAGACCGTGGTGCTGACGATCTATCTCCTGGCACGCGCGCCCGACGTGCTCGGCAGGATCCTCGGCCTGTGGAAGCCGTCGCTGTTCGCCGGCTTCATGGGCGCGTTCGCCTCGCAGTTCTGGTTCCTGGCCTTCGCGCTCACCGCCGCCGCCAACGTCCGCACCCTGGCGCTGGTCGAGGTGCTGTTCGCGCAAGGCGTGGCGTATTATTCGTTCAAGCAGCCATTGTCGGCGCGCGAACTGTCCGGCATCGCGCTGATCGTGGTCGGCGTGGCGCTGCTGGTCGCGGTTTAGCGCCTGTTCGGTTCCGATCGAATCAGTTGCGGTCGTCCGGCAGGACCGGCAGCGACGACACCTCGACGCCCTCGTCGATCAGCGCGCGCGCTTCATCCGGCGAGGCCTCGCCGTAGATCGCACGATGCTCGATATCGCCATAATGCATTTTGCGGGCTTCGTTGGCGAAACGCTCACCGACATTGTCGGCGTTCTTCACGATGTGATCGCGCAGCTCTTTCAGCTTGACGCGCAGCTCGCGCTCCTGCGCCAGCATCAGCGGGGTCGATGCCGGCGCCGGCGTGGCCTCGGCGGCGGGAGCCACGGCCATGCTGTCGCGGCCCATCTTGCTCACGATCTGCGGGGCCATGATGGCGCGCTCGACCTTGGACGAACCGCAGGTGGGGCAGCTCACGAGCTTGCGTCTTTCCTGAGTTTCATAGGCCGCAGAACTCCGGAACCAGCTCTCGAACGGATGGCCGAGTTCGCAGCGCAGTTGGTAGCGGATCATGCTGATCCCCGCAGGAGGTGCAGGTGATCGGGACCCGCTTTCGGATCGGCCACACTGAAACGCCGGCCGTGCTGCAATGACGGCAGCGTCTTGCGCGCGGTCGCGACCCGGGCCGGATCGATCTTCGCCATGACCACGCCCGGCTCGACGCCGGCTTCGGCGAGTACGGTGCCCCAGGGATCGACGATCAGCGAGTGGCCATAGGTCTCGCGCTTGTTCTCGTGCAGCCCGGCCTGCGCGGCGGCGAACACGAAACAGCCGTTCTCGATGGCGCGGGCGCGCAGCAGCGTATGCCAATGCGCTTCCCCGGTCTTGCGGGTGAAGGCGGAGGGCACGGTGAAGAACGCCGCGCCACTCTCGGCGAGCGCGCGGTACAGCGCCGGAAACCGCACATCGTAGCAGATCGTCAGCCCCAGCCGGCCCCACGGCAGGTCGGCGATCACGGCGGTCTCGCCGGGTTGATAATTGGCGGATTCGCGGTAGCTCTCGCCGCCGGGCAGGTCGATGTCAAACATGTGGATCTTGTCGTAACTCGCGATCAGCGTGCCGTCCGGGCCGATCAGGAACGAGCGGTTGACGGCTTTTTCCGGCGAAGCGCGCAGCGCCAGCGAGCCGATATGGAGATGGATTTTCAGCTCCGCCGCCAGCCCACGATAGGCCTTGAGCGAACGATCGTCTTGCTCGGCGGCAAGAAGCTCGAACAGCGCCTTGCGGTTTTGCTGCATCATGTTGCTGACCTCGGGGGTCAGCACATAGTCGGCGCCCTGCCGGGCGGCTTCGCGAATGAGGCTGGTAGCCTGTTCGAGGCTCGGTTCCGGCAACAGCCCGGTGCGCATCTGCACCATGGCGGCGGTAAAGGTGAGGTCAGCACTCATGAATCGGCCTTTTCACCGGCCAGCAGCGAATCAAGCTTGCCCTCGCGGTCCAGCGCGTAGAGTTCGTCGCATCCGCCGACATGGATCTGCCCGACGAAGATCTGCGGAAAGGTCGTGCCGGCGCCAGCGCGATTCCACATCTCCTGACGCAGCGCCAAGTCGGTGGCGGCATCAAACTCGGTGAACGCGGCTTTTTTGCGCGTCAGCAGCGATTTGGCGGCGCTGCAATAGCCGCAGCCCGGGCGGGTGTAGATCTCGATCGAGACGGTCATATCGCGCTTTCGGGAAACGATACCGGATTATATGGGAGCTTTGTGGGGGCCGACAACCCGGGCAAATACCAGCACGTCGACTTGCGCCGCCCTGGCGCGCAGCAGCGCCCGTGCACAGGCGTCGACCGTGGCGCCGGAGGTCAGCACATCGTCGATCAACACCACGCGGCGGCCGGCAATGTCGGCCTTGCGATCGGGGGCGACCCTGAACGCGCCCTGCACATTGCTGGCGCGCTGCGTCCGCGACAGGCCGACCTGCTGCTCGGTCGGCCGTACCCGCCGGAGCGCTTCCGAGGCCATTTTCACCCCGGTTTGGCGCTCGATCACGCGGGCCAGAGCGCCGGATTGATTGAATCGGCGGCTCCAGCCCCGCCGCCAGTGCAGCGGTACCGGAACCAGCAGGTCGGCCTCGCCGAGCAACTCACGGCCGGCGCGCGCCATCCAGCGGCCCATGGCCGGCGCGAGATCGGTGCGATCCTGGTATTTCAGCGCATGCACCAGCGTGCGGGCGACGTCGTCATAGCGGACCGCGGCGCGGGCGCGTGCATAGGCCGGCGGGTCGGCGATCGCCTCCATCGAAAGCAGGCCGGGGCCCGGATCGTAGACAAAGGGAATGCCGAGACGTGGGCAAAATGGCGCGGCGATGAACGACAGCCGGGCCCAGCATTCCGCGCAAACGCCTTCGCCGTCGACCGGCGCGCGACAGGCCACGCACAGCGTCGGCAGCGCGACATCGAGCGCGAGTTTTGCCGCGCGCCGCCACGCGCTGCGGCAGGCAGCGAGCGCGACGCGCATGTGGCCGGGGATGGAACGGGATGGCGATGCGTCGGCGTCCATCCGCGGAGGTTAACCGCCGCTGGCACGACGCTCAAGATGACCGGATTGCCAGAATGAGGGCGACCGGCGTACCAACGGGCATGGCCTCGTCTCCGACCGCCACGCCCATGCTGTTCGACCGGACGCTGCTGCGCGTCCGGCAACGCCGCGCATTGCGCGGCGGGCCGGCCACCTTCCTGCTCGATCGCGTCAGCGAGGACATGGCAGACAGGTTGCGCGCGGTGACGCGCGATTTTGCCGAGGCCGCCGACATCTGGACCCCGGGCGACGGCCTGCAAAAACTGGCGCGCGGCCGCTTCAAATCCTTTAGCCATCTCGATCTGCCCGACTCGCCGCAGGAGGTTCTGCCGTTCGCGCCGGAATCGCTCGACCTCGCGCTCTCCGCACTGGCGTTCCAGTTCGTCAACGATCTGCCCGGCGTGCTCTCGCAGGTCCGCCGGGCGCTAAAGCCCGATGGTCTGTTGCTGGCGGCGATGATCGGCGGCGACACCCTGACCGAGCTCAGGCAATCCTTCGCCGCAGCCGAGGCCGAATGCGAAGCCGGGGTCTCGCCGCGCGTTGCGCCGTTCGCCGATTTGCGCGACATCGGCTCCCTGCTGCAGCGCGCCGGCTTCGCGCTGCCGGTCATTGATGTCGATTCGCTGGTAGTGCGCTACGACAATGCCTTCGCTTTGATGCAGGATCTGCGGCGGATGGGCGCGACCAATATTCTGTTCGAGCGGCGCAAAACTCCGAGCCGCCGGGCGACACTGCTGCGGATGGCGCAGATCTACCACGAACGCTTCGCCGATCCCGATGGCCGCATCCGCGCCACGTTCGACCTGATCTGGCTGTCCGGCTGGGCGCCGCATCACAGCCAGCAACAGCCGCTCCAGCCGGGTTCGGCCAAAGCCAGCCTGGCGGATGCGGTGAGACGCCCGAAGGGCTAGAGCAATTTCGACCGCAATGGCTTCATCCTTCGAAACGCATCGCTTTGCGATGCTCCTCAGGATGAGGACTCATATCAGACCCTCATGGTGAGGAGCCGCGCCGCGGCGTCTCGAACCACGAGGCCACAGGAGAAGCGACAATGATTCAAGTGAACCGGAAAACGCGTTAGTTAGTGATCATTCGTCGCGCGCCGTCACATCAACAGATCGATCAGATGCGGGATCAGCGGTGTGTCGGCCGGCGGCATCGGATAGTCGCGCAGCTTGTTGGCGCGGACCCAGGCGAGCTTCTGTCCCTCGCGCGCGACCGCGTTTCCCTCCCAGCGCCGGCAGATGTAAAGCGGCATCAGCAGATGGAAACTCTCGTAGTCGTGGCTGGCGAAGGTCAATGGCGCGAGGCAGGGCTCGCTGACGGTGATGCCGATTTCCTCCCGCAGTTCGCGGATCAGCGTCTGTTCCGGCCGCTCGCCGGGTTCGAGTTTGCCGCCGGGAAATTCCCACAACCCCGCCAGCGTCTTGCCTTCCGGCCGCTGCGCGATCAGCACGCGCTTGTCGGGGTCGATCAGCGCACAGGCGACGACAAGGGTGAGCTTGATGTCAGGCATTTATTTTCATCAGCGGCCAAACCGCCTGCCAGCAACCGCGGGCTCGCTCACGAGCGGTAGTCGCCGTTGATCGCGACATATTCCTTGGTGAGGTCGCAGGTCAGCACGCGGTCGCGGCCCTTGCCGAGTCCGAGCGCAATCCTGATCTGGATTTTCGGATTCTTCATCGCGCTCGAGACCTGCGCCTCGTCATAGGACGGATCACGCGCGCCGCGGCTGGCGACGCGGATGCCGTTGAACGCGATCGAAAGCTTGTCGCGGTTGGCGGGTTCGCCGGCCTTGCCGACCGCCATCACCACGCGGCCCCAATTGGCGTCTTCGCCGGCGATCGCGGTCTTCACCAGCAGCGAATTCGCCACCGACATCGCGATCTTGCGTGCCGACGCCTTGGTCGTCGCGCCCTCGACAATGATCTCGACCAGCTTGCGCGCGCCTTCGCCGTCACGGGCGACCTGTTCGGCGAGATTGGCGAGCACGGAACGGAAGGCGGCGGCGAAGGCCTTCAGGCGGGGGTCGCTGGCGCGGCTGATTTTCGGCGCGCCGTTCTCGGCCGCAGCTCCGGTGGCGAACGCCAGCAGCGTATCCGATGTCGAGGTGTCGCCGTCGATGGTGACGGCATTGAAGGTGTCTTCGACGCCGTTCTTGAGCAGCGATTGCAGCGCACCCGCCGCGATCGGCGCGTCGGTGAACACGAAGGCCAGCATGGTCGCCATGTCGGGCGCGATCATCCCGGCACCCTTGGCGATGCCGTTGATGGTAACCGTGGCCCGGCCGAGCTTCACGGTCGAAGTCGCGACCTTGGCGAAGGTGTCGGTGGTCATGATGGCCCTGGCGGCGTCCATCCATTCGCCCGGCGTGGCCTGTTGCGCCAGCGCGCCCAACACGCCGTTGAACTTGGTGGCGTCGAGCGGCTCGCCAATTACGCCGGTGGAGGCCAGAAACACCTCGCTGACGCTGCATCCGACGGCCTTGGCGGCGATATCGGCGGTCAGCGCCGTTGCCTGTCGTCCGGTCCTGCCGGTGAACGCATTGGCATTGCCGGAATTCACCACCAGCGCGCGGGCCCGACCGCGGCCCAGTTTGGCGCGGCACCATTCCACCGGGGCGGACGGGCATTTCGATCGGGTGAAGACGCCGGCAACCGCCGTACCCTTGTCCATCACCGCGAGCAGCACATCGGGGCGGTCGCTGTAGCGGATGCCGGCGGCGGCCGTCGCGAGCTTCACGCCCGAGATCGCCGGCATGCCCGGTACGTCGGTTGGGGCGGGAGGAGAGACGGCAGTGGACATGGGGGCGCCCTGGGATCGACCAAGTTTCAACCGCATGACCGGATGATTCCGGCCACCCACGTCGTCAGGCCTGTCGAGCTGCGCTCAAGACGTGGATGCCCGGGACGGAGCCCGGGCGTGACGTCAAATTAGCGAAGTCCGATGGCGAAGTCGATTTACTTCTTGGCCGGGGCCATCTTGGCATCGGTCGCCGCGTCGGGCTTGGGTGCGGCATCGGCCGGCTGGTCCAAGCGCTCGATCTTGGCGGTTTCACGCAGCTTCGCCACGTAGTCCGCCTGCGCCTTGCGTGTCACATAGCTTTCGATCTGGCCCTTGACCTGGTCGAAGTCGGGCGGCTTGCGGTTGCGCTTTTCCTCGACCTTGATGATGTGCCAGCCGAACTGCGACTTCACGGGATCGGAGATCTTGCCGGGCTCGAGCGAGAAGGCGACGGCGGAGAATTCCGGGACCATTTGATCCTTGGTGAAGAAGCCGAGGTCGCCGCCGTCGGATGCGCCGGGATCCTTGGATTTCTTCTTGGCGAGCTCGGCAAAATCGGCGCCCTTCTTGAGCTCCTCCTCGATCGCCTTGGCCTCGTCCTCGGTCGCGACCAGGATGTGGCGGGCGTGAACCTCCTGTTCGCCGGTGATCTGCTTGGCGGCGTCGTCATAGACCTTCTTCATGGCCTCGTCGGTCGTTGCCGCCTTGCCCTCGTTCGCCAGCAGGCTGTCCATCAACAGCCGGTTGCGGGCGAATGCCAGACGCTTCTTGAACTCGTCGCTGTCTTCGACCTTCTTGTCCTCGGCCGCCTTGGCGACGATCTTCATGTCGATCAGGAACGCCAGCAGATTTTCCTTTTTGGTCGCGGGGTCCATCTTCTCCAGGCTCGGCCCCAGTTCCTCCTCGGCGATCGCCATGTCGCTTTGGCGGATTTCCGAGCCGTTCACCTTGGCGAGCACCGGGTTGGCGTCGTCGGCGCGCGCCGGCAGGCCGGACAGCAAAGCCATCGCCAGACAGCCCACCATAGCGGCGCAGGCGAGGCCAAGGCGCAGGCCGGTTTTCGTTTCCGGGAACGAGGTGGTCATGGAAAATCCTTATGGGGCTGTTTTGGGGCGGCGGGACACTCGCCCAATCGGATCGCCTTGGCAACGCGAAAAGTCTGTCAAAATGATGAATTCCTTGACAGCTTCGCGCCGTTGACAAGGCCTGGACCCGGCCATATCTCTGCGAAAACCGGGTCAATGGCGATAGCGCTGGTCTGGCTGCGCTTTTGGCCGATGAACCTTGATTTGCTGAATTCCCACTCATTTGGCGGAGCTGCCGGATCGGGCCGGTGCCGCGATGCGTCACGATGAGTTGATAGGCACCCGGGTGGATGACGTCATGGCGGCAACGCCGAACCGCAAAGACAGGAATTTGGCATGATCGGCGCGCTCGCCCGCAAGTTTTTCGGCTCCGCCAATGACCGCCGGGTCAAGGGCTACCAGGCCCGGGTCGACGCCATCAATGCGCTGGAGCCGGAGATCGCAACCCTGTCGGATGAAGCGCTGAAGGCCCGCACCGCCGAGTTCCGTGCCCAGCTTGCCGACGGCAAGACCCTTGATGACCTCCTGGTTCCCGCTTTCGCCACGGTCCGCGAGGCGGCCAAGCGGACGCTCGAGCAGCGCCATTTCGACGTGCAGTTGGTCGGCGGCATGGTGCTGCATGAAGGCGATATCGCCGAGATGAAGACCGGCGAAGGCAAGACGCTGGTCGCAACCCTGGCGGTCTATCTCAATGCCCTCGCCGGCAAGGGGGTCCACGTCGTCACCGTCAATGATTATCTCGCCCGGCGCGACTCCGCCTGGATGGGGGAGATCTACAATTTCCTCGGCCTCACCACCGGCGTGATCGTCCACGGCCTCGACGATGCCGAGCGCAAGCAGGCCTATGCGTGCGACATCACCTACGGCACCAATAACGAATACGGTTTCGACTATCTGCGCGACAACATGAAATACCGCCTCGAAGACATGGTCCAGCGCAGTCACTTCTACGCCATCGTCGACGAGGTCGACTCGATCCTGATCGACGAGGCGCGCACGCCGCTGATCATCTCCGGCCCGCTCGACGACCGTTCGGATTTCTACAATACCATCGACACCTTCTTTCCCAGGCTCGACAAGACCGACTATGAGGTCGACGAGAAGCAGCGCACGGTGACGCTGACCGAAGCCGGCATGGAGAAGATCGAAACGCTGCTGACCGACGCCGGCCAGCTCAAGGGCGAATCGCTCTACGACGTCGAGAACGTCTCCGTCGTTCACCACATCAACCAGGCGCTGCGCGCCCATACGCTGTTCACGCGCGACAAGGACTACATCGTCCGCGACGACGAGGTCATCATCATCGACGAATTCACCGGCCGGATGATGCAGGGCCGCCGCTATTCCGAGGGCCTGCACCAGGCGCTGGAAGCCAAGGAGCATGTGCAGGTTCAGCCGGAAAACCAGACGCTGGCCTCGATCACCTTCCAGAACTATTTCCGGATGTATGCGAAGCTTGCCGGCATGACCGGTACGGCATTGACCGAAGCCGACGAACTGTTCGATATCTACCAGCTCGAGGTCGTCGAAATCCCCACCAATGTGCCGGTGGCGCGCCTCGACGAGGACGACGAGGTCTATCGCACCCAGAACGAGAAATACGCGGCGATCCTGGCTGAGGTGGAACGCGCCAATGCGCGGTTGCAGCCGGTGCTGGTCGGTACCGCCTCGATCGAGAAGTCCGAGGTGCTCGCCGACTATCTGAAAAAGCACGGCTACAAGCAGATCGATTTCGGCAACGAAAACGCCATGGAGAAGCTGTACGCCGCGGCGCGCGCCGGCAAGCCGGCAAAACTTTTCGCGGTGCTGAACGCGCGCTTCCACGAACAGGAAGCCTATATCGTGGCCGAAGCCGGCGTGCCCGGCGCGATCACGATCGCGACCAACATGGCCGGCCGCGGCACCGACATCAAGCTCGGCGGTTCGCTGGAAATGCGGATCCAGCACGAGACCGCCGGCATCGCCGACGAGGCCGAGAAGGCGGCCAGGATCGAGCGCATCAAGGCCGACGTCGAGCGCTTCCGCAACATCGTGCTGAAAGCCGAGGACACCATCGAGGTCGAGCCGGCAAAGGGCGCGAAGCCGGCGAAAATCGCGACTCGGCCCGGCGGGCTCTACATCATCGGCTCCGAGCGCCATGAATCGCGGCGCATCGACAACCAGTTGCGCGGCCGATCCGGACGCCAGGGCGATCCCGGACGATCCAAATTCTTCCTGTCGCTGGAAGACGATCTGATGCGGATCTTCGGCTCCGACCGGCTCGACAGCATGCTGACCCGGCTCGGCCTCAAGGACGGCGAGGCCATCATTCATCCCTGGATCAACAAGGCGCTGGAGAAGGCGCAGCAGAAGGTCGAAGCCCGCAACTTCGACATCCGCAAGAATCTCCTGAAGTTCGACAACGTCCAGAACGACCAGCGCAAGGTCATTTTCGACCAGCGCGTCGATCTGATGAAGGACGACAGCGTCGCCGAGACCGTGGCCGACATGCGCCACGCCTTTGTCGAGGATGTCGTCACCAAGCATGTGCCCGAACACGTCTATGCCGAACAATGGGACATCGCTGGCCTGAAGGACGAGTTGAAACGCGTGCTCGACATCGACCTGCCGGTGGATCAATGGGCCAAGGAAGAAGGCATCGCCGACGAGGAACTGCTGTCGCGCATCGAAGGCCGCGTCGACGAGCACATGGCGGCCAAGGTGGCGCAGTGGGGTCCCGACGTGATGCGCTACGTCGAAAAGACCATCCTGCTGCAGTCGCTGGATCATCTGTGGCGCGAGCATCTGATCATGCTCGATCATCTGCGCCAGGTGATCGGGCTGCGCGGCTACGGGCAGCGCGATCCGCTGCAGGAATACAAATCGGAAGCGTTCGGCCTGTTTGAGGCGATGATCGCCCATCTGCGCGAGGCGGTGACCGCGCAGCTGATGCGGGTCGAGATCGTGCCGCCGGAAGAACAGCAGCCGGAACTGCCGCAAATGGAGGCGCACAAGTTCGACCCCAATACCGGCGAGGACGAGCTGGCGTTCGCAGCCGCCTCGCTGGTGCCGGCGGCGACCGCCGCCCGCGATCCGAAAAATCCCGCCGGCTGGGGCAAGGTCGGCCGCAACGAGGACTGCCCGTGCGGATCCGGCAAGAAGTACAAGCACTGCCACGGCCGCTATGGGTGAGCATTAGCTCATTTTCCGGCACCGCGGCTTCATCCTTCGCGACGCGCGCAAGCGCGCTCCTCAGAATGAGGACTTCGACCCTCATGGTGAGGAGCTGGCAACGCCACGCGTCTCGAACCACGAGGCCGCGGTGGGGAAAAGGGTTGTTGCGCCCGACTCGCTTACCGGGCGGCGGCGGAGAAGCGGCTCTCGAACGAATTCGCCGGCACGATCGGCTGGGCGCCGCCGACCAGGGTGTCCTTGGCGGCGGAAGCGGGCGGGGTCGGGGGATCCGAGATCGACGGTTTCAGCGGCGGCTTGGCGGCGGCCTGCTTGGTCTCGGGTTTGTGTGCTGCCTCCGGATGCGGCTCGGCCCGTCTGGCCGCGATCGCTTTCGGCTTCGCTGCCATCGCCGGCGCGCTTGCGGTGGTATCGGCCGCCGCGCCGCCGAACCCGACCTTGCGGGCAAGGCTGCTGAAGAATCCGTCAGACTGGGTGCTCGGCGCTGCCGCCGCCACCCGCGTCGAGGGTGCCGGCGTGGCCGCCGCGACCGCGGGCTCTTCCAGGCTCGGCGGGTGCGGCGGATTGACGTGCGAGGGAATGGTGCCGGGTGCGCGCGACAGGGCTAGCAGCGACAGGCTCTGGCCTTCGCCGCCGTCGGACAGGCCGGTGTTGCCGTCGGGCAGCTTGGCGGCGAACACCTTGTTCATGCCGCCGTCGATGCCGGTATTCATCCGGGCCACCGGCGTTCCCTTCGCGACCAGTCTCGCGATCTCGGCATCGTCTGCCTGCTGCTTCTGGCGCGCGGCGTCGGCGATTTCATCCGGGATCACGTAAGCGGGGCATTTGGCCGATGCCTCGAACACCGGATCGTGGGTGGCGTTCGGCGGCTTCGCGGCGTCGAACACATATTTCTTCTCGCAGAAATCGACCTTGGGCTCCTGCTTCGTCACTTCGAAATGATCGTTGCCTTCCTTGATCATTCGCCAGAACGGCATGTTCGGATTGTTGCGATGCCTGGCCATGTTCACGGCCGTCATCCGGAACGGATAGGCCTGGAATTGAAATGAGTGCTGGCCGCCGAAGAACGATTCCCGTCCCAGCGAATAGATTTCCACGATCTGCTCGTCGGTCATGGCATAACAGCCGCGCGACGAGCAGTCGCCATGCACCATCAGCTCCGAGCCGGTGCGGCCAAGTGCGCGGTCGAAGGCATTGGGAAAGCCGGTGTTAAACGACAGGTAATACGCCGATTGCGGGTTCATCTGCGCCGGCGTGATGGCATAGAAGCCTTCCGGCGCCTGGCGGTCGCCCTCGCGGACCTTGGGCCCGAGGTCGCCCGACCAGCGGCAGATCGGATAGGTCTTCAGGAGCGCGAAGCGGCCGGAGCGATTCTGCTTCCAGACCTCAAGCTCAGCCTCCTCCTTGAACAGCCGGATCAGGATCGGCGACTGCAGATCCATGTCCTTCTCGGTCATCGCGGCGACCAGTTTCGGCGGGACCGGCTGGTTGGCCTTGGCGTTGCTCGCGAGCGAGACTTCGTCGCTGTTGCAGCCGGCCAGCAGCACACCGGCCGCCAGCGCGGCAGATGTGACGAGCACTCGGACCAGCGAGCGGCAGATCAATGCAAAGCTCCACACCCGACGGGCAATTTCGCACCCCGATTATAGCGTCCGTGCCCTGAAGCCATTGACTAAAATTCTATCCTTCGGCTCCCCGGGTCGCAAGCCGCCGGCGGCGCCGCGGCAGGATCCATCGCAGCCATGGTCAATAGAGGTTAAATATCGGGGTCGGGGCCTAATTGCGGCCAAATTGCCTTATTCCGGAAAAAAGCCGCGCAGCCGATCGGCCGATGGCCATCCGAATCGCGTGGCCGTAACCCCGGCTCAGCCCAGTTTCCGACCGATATCGAGGAATTTCTGGCGCCGCTGCTGGCGGATTATCTCCGGCGGGAGATGGCCGAAATCGTTCAAGGCCTGCGCGACGGCGTCGCCGGTGACCGCGATCATGGCGTTGGGGTCGCGGTGAGCACCGCCCGGGGGTTCTTTCAGGATCGAATCGATTACGCCGAAGCGCAGCATGTCCTGCGCCGTGATCTTCATGCTGTTGGCGGCTTCCTGCGCCTTGGTGCCGTCGCGCCACAGGATCGAGGACGCCGCCTCCGGCGAGATCACGCTGTAGATCGAATGCTCGAACATCAGCACGCGGTTGGCCGTGGTGATGGCGATGGCGCCGCCCGACATGCCTTCGCCGGTGATGATGGCGACATTGGGCACGCCGAGCGACAGGCAGGCATCGGTGGAACGGGCGATGGCTTCGGCCTGGCCGCGCTCCTCGGCGCCGATGCCCGGATAGGCGCCGGCGGAATCGACGATCGACAGCACGGGAATTCTGAAGCGGTCGGCCATCTCCATCAGCCGCACCGCCTTGCGGTAGCCTTCGGGACGCGCCATGCCGAAATTATGCTTGATGCGGGACTCGGTGGTGGCGCCTTTTTCCTGGCCGATCACGCAGATGCTTGCGCCGCGAAAGCGGCCGAAGCCGCCCATCAGCGCCTCGTCCTCGCCGAATTTGCGGTCGCCCGCGAGCGGCGTGAACTCGGTGATGAGCGCGTTGATGAAATCGGTCAGATGCGGCCGCTGCGGATGGCGCGCGACCAGGGTTTTCTGCCACGGCGTCAGGTTGTCGTAGAGGTCGCTCAGCGCCTGCGCGGCCTTGTCCTCGATCCGCGAAATCTCTTCGCTGATGTCGCTGCCGGTTGCGGCCAGTGCGCGCAATTCGTCGACCTTGGCGTCGAGTTCGGCAACCGGCTTTTCAAAATCAAGGTAGCTGCGCATGTGATCCGGCATCAAATCACTATAAGGAGGAACGCGCCTGGAGGCGAAGCGGATTTGGGTTGCGTGAAGAAGTCAAGTATCTTCAATTGTTTATCCAGCATTCCGCGCAAAACCGGAACCGGCTGCGTCAAACGCGCCTTGGCAGCGGGCCGCGGGTGGAACCGGCTCTTTCAGGTGAGATGGCGCCGAAGTCAAGACCGGAGGGCTATTTCTGTGCCAGCGGATGCAGGTCGCGCACCAAGCTCTTGAGGCGCTCCTCGACCACATGGGTGTAGATCTGGGTGGTGGAGATATCGGTGTGGCCGAGCAGCGTCTGCACGATGCGCAAATCAGCGCCGTTGTGCAGGAGGTGGCTCGCGAAGGCGTGCCGCAGCACATGCGGGCTGACGAGCCGCGGCGCGAGACCGGAGACGGCCGCGAGTTGCTTCAGGTCGCGTGCGAAATGCTGCCGCGTCAGGTGGCCGCTTTCGCCGAACGAGGGGAACAACCATTTCGAGCCCGGGCTGCGCTTCGAAGCGAGGGCGCTCTTGTTCTTGTCCGGCTTCAGCGCTGTCCTCGCCGCGAGGTAGTCAGCCATCGCCCGTCGCGAAGGCTCGTTCAGCGGCACCAGCCGTTCTTTGTTGCCCTTGCCGCGTACCACAATCATGGCGGCGTCGCGGCGCGAGGCCGCCAGCGGCAGCGACACCAGTTCCGATACCCGCAGGCCGGTGGCGTACAGCACCTCGAGCAGGCAATACAGCCGCATCGCGCGCAGTCGTTGCAGCGCAGAGGCTTGCGGCGCGTCGGCCAGCGCCTTGGCCCGCGCCAGCAGCCGATCGACGTCGGCGATCGACAGCACCTTCGGCAGGCCGCGGCCGCGCTTCGGGCCGGACAGGATCGCGGCGGGATCGTCGCTGCGAATCCGCTCGTTCAAGAGGAAGCGAAACAGATGCCGCATCGCCGACAGCCGGCGGGCCACGCTCGAGGACCTGAAGCCGCGGACGTCGAGGTCGGCGAGATAGTCCCGCAGCGCCTGGGTTTCGGCGCCGGCGAAATCCTGCCCGGCGCGGGCGAGAAACGCCGAAAAATCCTCAAGATCGCGGCGGTAGGCGTCGAGCGTGTTGGTGCCGGCGCCCTGTTCGGCCGCGAGCATGTCGAGGAACAGGCCGATCAGCTTGGTATCCGAGGTCCTGGAATGCATTCCCGACCTTACCCGCTATTTCTTGAGAAACCTGTCCGCCGGGATGGTGACGCTCATCTCCCGCGGCTTCGGGTTGACGAAATTCGCCAGCGCGAAAATCACCCCGTAGACGATGCCGCAAATGACCGCGACCACCATCAGAAACCGGAACAGGCTGGGCATCAGTGCGGCTCTGGCGGCGAATTAACCATTGAATCATCGGGATGGTCGAGGGTGACTACCAACATGTTCCCCGGTCCGTTGCAAGAGTCTCTGGCAACGATATCGGCGGGGGTAGTATGGTGGCATGGAACCCGCGATTCCGCGACGATAGAGTTTTTGGATGCCTGAAACAGCCTCACCGGCACCTGCCAGCACGTCCCCCGAGGCCGAGATCACGGCGGCGCTGGGAAGGCGTTCGATCGTGCTGGTCGGGATGATGGGCGCCGGCAAATCCACCATCGGGCGCCGGCTGTCGGCCCGGCTGCGGCTGCCGTTTCTTGACGCCGATAGCGAAATCGAGGCCGCGGCGGGAATGTCGATACCGGACATTTTTGAAAACCATGGCGAGCCGCATTTCCGGGATGGCGAGGCGCGGGTGATCGCGCGGTTGCTCGATGGCGGTCCCGGCGTGGTGGCCACCGGGGGTGGCGCGTTCCTGCGCGAGGAGACCCGCAACCGCATCCGCAGCCAGGCGGTTTCGATCTGGCTCAAGGCCGATGCCGACATCATCATGCGCCGGGTCAAGCGCCGTGCCGACCGTCCGCTGCTGCAGACCGCCGACCCGGCCGCGACCGTCGGGCGCCTGCTTGGCGAACGCGAGCCGTTCTACCGGCATGCCGACCTGACGATCTGGTCGCGCGACGTACCGCACGAAAAAATCGTCGACGAGTGCATCGATGCCCTGCATGCCCAGTTGTGCGGCGGCGGCGCCAGCGCGGTCGCGAACACCACGCCGGGCACCTTGGACGCCGCACGATGACCGCGCCGCTCAAACACACCGATCCGATCACGGTCGACGTCGCGTTGGGGGCGCGATCCTACGATATTGTCATCGGCCGCGATCTGCTGCCGTCGCTGGGCGCGCGCATCGCCGCCTTGCGGCCGGGGGCACGCACCGCGATCGTTACCGACCGCGAGGTTGCCAGGCACTGGCTGGCGCCGACGAAGGCTGCGCTGTCGAAGGCCGGTATTGCGACATCGGCCATCATTGTCGGGGAGGGCGAGGGGTCGAAAACCTATGCCGGCCTCGAACAGGTCAGCGAGGCGCTGATCGCCGCGAAGATCGAGCGCAACGATCTGGTGGTCGCGCTCGGCGGCGGCGTGGTCGGCGACCTCGCGGGCTTTGCCGCCGCCATCCTGCGCCGTGGCGTCGATTTCGTGCAGGTGCCGACCTCGCTATTGGCCCAGGTCGATTCCTCGGTGGGCGGCAAGACCGGGATCAATTCGCCGCGCGGCAAGAACCTGCTCGGCGCGTTTCACCAGCCGGTGCTGGTGGTGGCGGATACGGCCGTGCTCGACACCCTGTCGCCGCGCCAGTTCCGCGCCGGCTATGCCGAGGTCGCCAAATACGGCGCCCTCGGCGATGAAGCCTTTTTCGCGTGGCTGGAGGCCAACCATGGCGAAATCCTTGCCGGCGGCGCAGCGCGCGAGCACGCCATCGCTACCTCGTGCCGCGCCAAGGCCGCGATCGTCGCGCGCGACGAGCGCGAGACCGGTGAACGTGCGCTGCTCAATCTCGGCCATACCTTCGGCCATGCCCTGGAAGCGGCGACTGGATTTTCCGACCGGCTGTTCCATGGCGAAGGCGTCGCCGTCGGCATGGTGCTGGCGGCGGAGTTTTCGGCGCAGCTCGGCATGATCGCCGAATCGGACGCTGCGCGCATCGCGCGCCACCTTGCCGCGGTGGGTCTGCCGACCCATTTGCAGGATATTGCGGGATTTGCCCAGGAAGGGCTCGGGACTGCCGACACGCTGATGACGCTGATGGCGCAGGACAAGAAGGTCAAACGCGGCCGCCTGACCTTCATCCTGCTCGAGGCCGTGGGCCGCGCCGTGATTGCTCCGGATGTCGAGCCGTCGCTGGTGCGTGACTTTCTCGAACGTAGGCTGGCGGGCAAAAGCTAGAGCACGATCCGAAAGCCGGCTGGCGGCTTTCGCGATCATCGTGTTCCAATCCGGGAATGAAGTGAACGCCACATAATGGACTGGTTTACACTCTCGATCGTCGCTGCCTGCCTGCTGATCTCCGCGTTCTTTTCCGCGAGCGAGACCGCGCTGACCGGCGCCTCGCGCGCCAGCATGTTGCGGCTGTCGAAGCAGGGCAATCGCGAAGCCGACGTCGTCTCCAGCCTGTTTGCGATGCGCGGGCGAATGATCGGCGCGCTGCTGCTTGGCAACAACATCGCCAATATCGGCGCCTCGGTGCTGGCAACCGGCATCTTCACCGCCTGGTTCGGTGAAGTCGGCGTGCTCTACGCCACCGGCGTGATGACGGTGCTGGTCGTGATCTTCGCCGAAGTGCTGCCCAAGACCATCGCCATCAACGCGCCGGACCGGGTCTCGCTTCTGGTCGCGCGTCCGATGAAGCTGATGGTGTACCTGCTGGGGCCACTTCTCACCGTGATCGAGGCCATCGTGCGCGTGCTGATGCGGGCGATTGGCATCAAGATCGGCGCCAACCAGCCGATCCTGTCGCCGACCGAGCGGCTGCGTGGCGCGGTGGATCTGCTTCACCACGAAGGCAAGGTCGAAAAGCAGGATCGCGACATGTTCGGCGGGCTATTGGACCTGCGCGAGCTGCAGGTTTCCGACGTGATGGTTCATCGCACCGAAATGGTGATGATCAATGCCGACCTGCCGGCGGAAGAACTGGTGCGCGAGGTGCTGGCGACCGAGTACACCCGGATTCCGCTGTGGCGTGACAAGCCCGAAAACATCATCGGCGTGTTGCATGCCAAGGATCTCCTGCGCGCGATCCGCGCCACCGAGGGCGATACCGCGAAGATCGACGTCTCGACCATCGCACTGCCGCCGTGGTTCGTGCCGGAGATGCGCTCGGTGTCCGAACAGCTCAAGGCGTTCCGCCGCCGCAAGACCCATTTCGCGCTGGTCGTCGACGAATATGGCGAGGTCGAGGGCATGGTGACGCTGGAAGACATCCTGGAGGAAATCGTCGGCGACATTTCCGACGAGCACGACGTGGTGGTGGCCGGCGTTCGTGCCCAGCCCGATGGCTCCGTGGTGGTCGACGGCTCGGTGCCGATCCGCGATCTCAACCGCGCCATGGACTGGCATCTTCCGGATCAGGAGGCGACCACGGTCGCGGGCCTTGTGATTCACGAGGCTCGGTCGATCCCGGAACGCGGCCAGAGCTTTACCTTCCACGGCTTCCGATTCCGCGTACTGCGCCGCGAGCGCAACCGCATTACCGCGTTGCGGATCGTGGCGGTGCCGCGGGAGGCCGAGATCGAGGAGAAAAAGCCGAAGCGGGCGGGCAAGTCGTTTTGAACGCGAGCGGAACGTCACTGCGCGTTGACCCCCACCCACCCCTCCCCGCAAGGGTCCCTTGCGGGGAGGGGTCGGGGGTGGGAGCCGCAGGCAATGGCAGCGAACAGGATTGCCGTGTCAGCCCCGGTTTTCTCCCGGCGCCTGGGCGTGGATCGCCAGGGCGTGCACGGAGCCGGCGAGTTCCGCCGCCAATGCCGCGTTAATCATGCGGTGGCGTTCGATCCGGCTCTTCCCTTTGAAGGCGGGCGACACAATATACACCCTGAAATGCGTCTCGCCGCCTGGCCTGTGGCCGGCATGGCCCTCATGCAGATGTGACTCGTCCGCGACGTCGAGGCTTTCCGGTTCGAAAGCTTCGTTCAACCTGTTGGTGATAATGTCCCTGGTGCGCATGACGGCGGCAATACGTCCATGATCGGCCTTCGTCAAGGGCGCATCGGGAATGAGATATTTGCGATGTCAAGACTTGAAGCCTTTCGCATTGCGTTGTCATAGTCAGTCATGCCGATTGATTCATCAAAGTTCTTCGACAGCATCCGCATCAAGCCCAACAAGCTGAGCGCAAAGCAGCAGGCGCAGGCGCGGGAAGAATCGGTCATTTGCGAATGGCCGGACTGCAAGAACAAGGGCCCACACCGCGCGCCGAAGGGCCGGGCCAATGACAAGGAATACTGGCACTTCTGCCTCAATCACGTTCGCGAATATAACCAGTCCTACAATTTCTTTTCCGGCATGAATGCCGACGCGGTCGCCCGCTACCAGAAGGACGCGCTGACCGGCCATCGCCCGACCTGGAAAATGGGCGCCAACACCAGCGCCAAGAAGGGCAAGGGCAGCGCCGAGGCCGACCTCGAGGGCGCCTCCGATCCGTTCAGCATGTTCAGCGAACTCAACGGCCGCGGCCGCTGGCGGCCCGGCCCTGGTGCGGGCGCCGAGGCCAAGGTCGAAACCCGCAAGGTTTTCAACGCCGAGCGCAAGGCGCTGCAGGTGATGGGACTCGGCTCCGACGCGACGCTCGAGGACGTCAAGACCAAATACAAGGCGCTGGTGAAACAGCACCACCCCGACGCCAATGGCGGCGACCGCTCCACCGAGGATCGCCTGATCGAGATCATCAAGGCGTACAATTATCTAAAGACCGTGGTTCGCGGCGCGAGCTAGCGCTGCATTCGAATTGCGCAGGTTCCGATCAGCGCGACTGTTTCGCCGCCGGCTCGATCGCGCCGCCGCCATTCCGGCGGCGGATGGTCCAGACCGCCAGCGCGAGAATCAATGCGCCGCCGACCACGAGCGGCATCCAGTAATGCTTGGCGCCCGCGCCGACACCGACGAAGTGGTAGCGTTCTAGCAGGGATATTGCGAGCACGCCCGGCAGTACATGCGCCGGCGCCCACAGCAGGATCGCCGGGATATTGACGGCGTAGAACCGCAGCGGCGCCATGCCGAGCGCGCCGGCCGTGATGGGCACGAAGGCGCGGATCGGCGGCACAAAGCGGGCAAAGAACACCGCCAGCGCACCCCAGCGGCGGAAGAACGCCTCGCTCTGGGCGACCACGCGCGGATAGCTGGACATCGGCCAGGAACTCAGGATCTCGCTCTGGGCGCGATGCCCGACCCAGAATGCCGATCCGTCACCGATCAAGGCACCGGCGATCGCGGCCGGCAGCACCCACTCCAGCCGCAACTCGCCGCTGGGGACCAGCGCGCTCAGCGCCAAAATGATGGTCGAACCCGGAATCACCGACCCCACGATCGGGACGGCCTCAAGCAAGGCGGCAAGAAATAATGTGAGGTAGGCAAGCCACGCGTGAGCCGAAACGAATGCCACCAATGGATCGATGAATGAAGTCACGAGGTTCCTGTATCGGACTGCGGTCCGGCTCGCACGCAGACCTAACATAACTCGCGGCCGGGGTGGAAAGTGCCATCGAGCCCGCTTTCGGCAGGCACCAAATTGTCCTGTCGAAAGTACGGCGTGATTCGCAGAGCAGCCTTCCAAAAACCGCGTCCAATCCCTATCTTGATGAAAAGGCAACGGAACTTTGATCAGGCCGCGGGCTTCTGCCAATCGTTGCTGTCTGCTAGGTTCCGCACAGCACCCATCCGCAGCCATACCGCAAATCTGGTTTCGGGAGCGCCCGAGACCCCGGAGGACCGATGACGACCGCCACCATGACCAAATCGCAAGAGCCCGCCGGTTTGCCGGACATGAAGGTGTCGGCCCGGCAGGTATTCGGCATCGACAGCGATCTCGAGGTGCCGGCCTATTCCGAAGTCGATCCGCATGTGCCGGAAGTCGATTCCGATTACCGCTTCGATCGCGCCACCACGCTGGCCATCCTCGCCGGGTTTTCCAAGAATCGCCGTGTCATGGTCACGGGTTATCACGGCACCGGCAAGTCGACCCATATCGAGCAGGTCGCGGCGCGGTTGAACTGGCCCTGCGTGCGCGTCAATCTCGACAGCCATATCAGCCGTATCGACCTGGTCGGCAAGGATTCCATCGTCATCAGGGACGGCAAGCAGGTCACCGAATTCCGCGATGGCATTCTGCCCTGGGCGCTGCAGCACAATATAGCGCTGGTGTTCGACGAATACGACGCCGGCCGTCCCGACGTGATGTTCGTGATCCAGCGCGTGCTGGAGGTCTCCGGCCGGCTGACGCTGCTCGACCAGAACAAGGTGATCAAGCCGCATCCGGCGTTCCGGCTGTTCTCGACCGCCAACACCGTCGGCCTCGGCGATACGTCCGGCCTCTATCACGGCACCCAGCAGATCAACCAGGGCCAGATGGACCGCTGGTCGATCGTCACCACGCTGAACTATCTCGCCCATGACGAGGAAGTCGAGATCGTGCTCGCCAAGGCGCATCATTATCGCAGCCAGGAAGGCCGCGACATCGTCAACAAGATGGTGCGGTTGGCCGATCTTACCCGCAACGCCTTCGCCAATGGCGATCTGTCGACGGTGATGAGCCCGCGCACGGTGATCACCTGGGCCGAGAACGCCGAGATTTTCGGCGACATCGGCTTTGCGTTCCGCCTCACCTTCCTGAACAAATGCGACGAACTGGAACGGCCGCTGGTCGCCGAGTTCTACCAGCGCTGCTTCAATATCGAGCTGACGGAATCCTCGGTGAACGTGGCGCTGAGCTGATCAGGGAATAATGACCGCCGGTGGTTATGGGTGCCTGCTTTCGCAGGCGCGACCGGGGTGAGGCCGCAATGTCGACGTCGAACATCAAATTCCGCACCGGATCGAAGGAAGCGCCGACCGAGCCGTTCAAGCGCGCAGTGTCGTCCTGCTTGCGCGCGATTGCCAGGGCGCCCGAACTTGAAGTGACCTTCGCCGCCGAACGTCCGGGACTCGCGCCCGGCAAGGCGCGGCTGCCGGAGCCGGCGCGCAAGATGACGAAGCGCGATGCCGCGATCGTGCGCGGCCACGCCGATTCGATCGCGCTGAAACTCGCCTGCCACGATCCGAAAGTGCATCGCAAGCTGATGCCGGGAAACCCGCAGGCGCGCGGCGTGTTCGAGGCGGTGGAGCAGGCTCGGGTGGAGGCGATCGGCTCGCGGAGGATGGCCGGCGTGGCCAGGAATCTCACCGCAATGCTCGACGACCATTTTCATCGCGGCAAGTTCGACGAGATTACCGACCGCGCCGACGCGCCGTTGTCGGATGCGCTGGCGATGCTGGTGCGCGAGCGGCTGACCGGGCTCCCACCGCCCGCGGCGGCGCGCAAGATGGTCGATCTCTGGCGTCCGATCCTGGAAGACAAGATCGGCACCCGGCTCGATCGATTGAGCCGGGTTACGGAGGATCAGGCCAAATTCGGCGATGTGGTGCATGATTTGCTGTCCGCGCTCGAGCTCGGCGATGACCGCAACGCCGAGGCCGACGAGGACGACAATCAGGACGACAACCCTGACGGCGAAAACGACCAGTCAGGTGCCGAGGGCTCGCCGGACAGCGACGCCGCGCAGGAGATGAGCGCCGACCAGGCCCAGGCCTCGACCGACGAAATGTCGGAAAGCGCGATGGAAAGCGCGCAGGCCTCCACCAGCGACACTTTCGACGACGGCGAGCTTGGCGATGACGAGACCCCGGGCGAAGCGACGCGACCGAATTCACGCGGCGCCAACGAGCCGCGCGGGCCGGAATATCACGCCTTTGCGCCGAAATTCGACGAGGTGATCGCGGCCGAGGATCTCTGCGACCACGACGAACTGGAGCGCCTGCGCAGCTATCTCGACAAGCAGCTCGCGCATCTGCAGGGCATCGTGGCGCGGCTTGCCAACCGGCTGCAGCGCCGCCTGATGGCGCAGCAGAACCGCGCCTGGGAGTTCGACCTCGAGGAAGGCATGCTCGATCCGGCGCGGCTATCGCGCGTGGTCATCGATCCCTATCATCCGCTATCGTTCATGAGCGAGAAGGAGGCGACCTTCCGCGACACCGTGGTGACGCTGCTGCTCGACAATTCCGGCTCGATGCGCGGCCGGCCGATCACGGTGGCGGCGACCTGTGCCGACATCCTGGCGCGGACGCTGGAGCGCTGCGGCGTCAAGGTCGAGATCCTCGGCTTCACCACCCGGGCCTGGAAGGGCGGACAATCCCGCGAAGCCTGGCTTGCCGCCGGCAAGCCGCCCAATCCCGGGCGCCTCAACGATCTCCGCCACATCATCTACAAATCCGCCGACGCCCCGTGGCGTCGGGCGCGCAAGAATCTCGGGCTGATGATGCGCGAGGGCCTGCTCAAGGAAAACATCGACGGCGAGGCGCTGGACTGGGCTCACAAGCGGCTGCTCGGACGCTCGGAACAGCGCAAGATCCTGATGATGATTTCCGACGGCGCGCCGGTCGACGATTCCACTCTGTCGGTCAACCCCGGCAACTATCTGGAGCGTCATTTGCGCCATATCATCGAGGAGATCGAGACCCGCTCGCCGGTCGAACTGATTGCAATCGGCATCGGTCACGACGTCACCCGCTATTATCGCCGCGCGGTCACCATCGTCGATGCCGAAGAGCTTGGCGGCGCCATCACCGAAAAGCTTGCCGAATTGTTCAGCGAAACCCACGGCGCCGCGCCCGCCTCCGCCGGCCGCCGGCGCCGGCTGCATTCGTAAACGCCAAGCCATGATCCCTGGCGGAAGTGGACTGCCTCATCCAGAGGAGCGGCGTCTTCGCCGCGTCTCGAAGGATGTGGCGACGTCCGGGCCTCATGGTTCGAGACGGCGCAAGCGCGCCTCCTCACCATGAGGACGAAGCCGTCGCATTTTTACCGCCGCCGTTTCCTGAAATCGGCGGCAACCGGATTTTCGCTCGCGGCCCTGCCGGGATTCGTGTGGGCGCAACTCGCCACCGAGCCGCCGCCGAAGCCGCTTGCCCCGGACGAGTTCTCTGCCGCGACCCCGGTGTCGATCGAGGTCAACGCCCGGCCGATCGCCTCGTTTGATCCGCGCGACAGCTCGCATTTGCGGTTTGGATCGCTGCAATATCGCAGCGGGCTGGCGCTGACCTCGCCTTTTCCGGGCTTTGGCGGGCTGTCGGGATTGCGGCTCGATCGCAGGGGCGAGCGCTTCATCTCGTTCAGCGACAAGGGGACCTGGTTCACCGGAAGAATCGTCTATCGGGGCCGCGAGATGACCGGGCTTGCCGACGTCGAGGCTGCGCCAATGCTGGGCGCGGGCGGCCGGCCGATCACCGCACGAGGCTGGTTCGATTCCGAATCGATCGCGCTCGACGGCTCGTTCGTCTATATCGGGCTCGAGCGCGTCAACCAGGTGCTTCGGTTCGATTTCAGCAAGGGCTTTACCCGCTCGACCGGCGAGGTGGTGCCGATGCCGCCGGCGGTGAAGAAGCTGCCGTTCAACAAGGGACTGGAAGCGCTGGTCATGGTGCCGAGCGGGCTGCCACTGGCGGGCACGCTGATAGCGCTCTCCGAGCGTGGTCTCGATCCCGGCGGCAACCTGATCGCCTTTCTGGTCGGTGGTCCGACGCCGGGCCAGTTCAGCGTCCGCCGCACCGATCACTTCGACATCAGCGATGCGACGCTGCTGCCTTCGGGCGAATTGCTGGTGCTGGAGCGCAAGTTTTCGCTGCTCGCCGGCGTCGGCATCCGCATCCGCCGCATCCCGCTCGCCGCAGTGGCGCCGGGCGCCGTGGTCGACGGCCCGGTGATCTTTGCGGCGGATCTGGGCGAGGAGATCGACAACATGGAAGGCATCGACGCCTTTGTGACGCCGGAGGGCGACACCGTGCTGACGATGGTCTCCGACGATAATTTCTCGCTGATCCAGCGCACGCTGCTGCTGCAATTCACGCTGCTTGAGCAATGATACAGCAGTTGGTAATCGCCGCCGCCCGACCTAGAGCCTGTTCGGTTCTGATTGGATCAGAACCGGGCTCTGGTTTCTTGTTTTGACGCGTTTTCTTCACGCGAACCGGTACCCACTTCGCTCAAAAACGCTCTAAAGTGCGTTGCAATCGATCCTCCCACACCCGGAAATCCTGCCATGAGTGCTCTGTTTGCTCCGCTTCAACTGCGTGGTCTCACGCTTGCCAATCGCATCATGGTCGCGCCGATGTGCCAGTATTCGGCGGTCAACGGCGAGGCCAATGACTGGCATTTCACTCACATCAACAGCCTCGCGCTGTCGGGCGCTGCGTTGTTCTGCATTGAGGCGACCCATGTGGAGGCGGCCGGCCGCATCACGCCGGGATGTCTCGGCCTGTGGAACGACGCCACCGAAGCCGCGTTGAAGCCGATCATCGCCTCGGTACGCAAGCATTCCAAAATTGCCATCGCGATGCAGCTTGCTCATGCCGGCCGCAAGGGATCGAGCCATACGCCGTGGGATGGCGGCCAACAGATTCCGCTTGCCGAAGGCGGCTGGCAGACCGAGGGGCCGTCCGCGCTGCCGCACAAGCCCGGCGAACTGGCGCCGCTCGCACTCGATGCGGCGGGGCTCGCCCGCATCCGCGATGCCTTTGCCGGCGCCGCAAAACGGGCCGAGCGGCTCGGCCTCGACGCGCTGGAACTGCATTGCGCGCACGGCTATCTGCTGCACCAGTTTCTGTCGCCGATCGCCAACCAGCGCAGCGATCAATATGGCGGTTCGCTGCAAAATCGCCTGCGCTTTCCGCTCGAGGTGTTCGAGGCGGTCCGCGCCGCGTTTCCGGACGCAAAGCCGGTCGGCGTCAAGGTGTCCGCGACCGACTGGGTTGAGGGCGGCTGGGACCTCGCGCAGACCATCGAATTTGCCAAGGCGTTGAAGCAGCGCGGCGTCGACTGGGTCGACGCTTCCTCCGGTGGCGTCTCGCCGCTGCAGAAGATCCCGCTCTCGCCCGGTTATCAGGTGCCGTTCGCGCAGGCCCTGAAGCAGCAGAGCGGTGTCACCACGATCGCGGTCGGGCTGATCACGCAGCCGAACCAGGCCGAGGAGATCGTGGCGTCAGGCAAGGCCGACATGGTCGCGATCGCGCGCGGCATGCTCTACGACCCGCGCTGGGGCTGGCACGCCGCGGCCGAACTCGGCGGTCACGTCGAAGCCCCGCCGCAATACTGGCGCTCGCAGCCCTCGACGCAGAAGGAGTTGTTCGGCAAGACCACGTTCGGGGCGCGCTGACGGCGGCAGCCGCTAGCGCACTCTATCTGGCCTGCCAAAGCGTTTTCCGGTCCGCTCGATTCTCCCGAAGCCTCATGGTTCGCGACCGCGAAGGCGCGCTCCTCACCATGAGGGTCTGAAACACCTCAACGCGGACCTCGTCCGCGCGGCGTGAGACGCGCTTGTCATTCCGGGATGGCGCGTCGGCACCGGGCCCGGAATCCCGAGATTCCGGGTTCGTTGCAGATCGACGCGATCGAAGCGGGAAAGCCGACCAGGCAGTTCGCCTAACCGTGACGTTACACCGCCGCCTCGGCCAGAGCGGGCGGCGGCGGGGATGCCGTAATTTCGCGGCGCGGCGGTGCGACGGCCGGCGCGCCGTCCGGAACCTGTTTGAGCCAGCGGTCGGCGGCGCCCCGCCCGCTGCCGTGCAATTTGGTCATGAAGCTGTGCCCGAGATCGACTGCGCTGCGCTGCGCCAATCCGTCGATCTCGTCTTCCGCCGCGATCCGGAAGATCCGCAACGGAAGCCCTGATGTCGCGGCTGCGTCGCGCGCCCATTCCAGCGCGGCGATTTCGGCATTGAGCACCGAATTGGCCGTGATCTGGTCGAGCCGGCGATCGATCGCCGCCATGGTGATCGGAACATAGCTGTCGCGCGCCGGTGTGACCTGAATCACCAGCACATCGCTCGCCTCTGACTCCTGCACCAGCCTGACCACCGGGGGATTGGCGGCGAAACCGCCATCCCAATAGGCTTCACCGTCGATTTCGACGGTGCAGTGGACCTGGGGCGGACAGGTCGATGCCAGCACCACGTCGGCCGTGATCTCCGCATTGCGGAAAATCCGCGGCTGGCCGTCGCGAACGCGGGTCGCCGCGATCAGCAGTTTTGGGCAGCGCGGATCGCGCAATACCGAAAAATCGATGTCCCTGGCCAGCAGCAGGCGCAGCGGATCGAGGTCGAACGGGTCGAACTGTCCCGACCGCAAGGACGGCCCGAACGCCACCGAGCTTCCGGCCGGCGAAAATCCGCCGACCAGCATCAGCGAGCGGAACGAGGCATCATTCATGATCCGGGCCCAGAACTGCTGCAGGCGGGCCCGTGCGCGTTGCCGGCCGCCTTCGACCAGCCCGCTCGCCAGCAGCACGGCATTGACCGCGCCGGCGCTGGCGCCGCTGATCGCGTCGAATTCACAGTCGGATTGCTCCAGCAGCCGATCCAGCACGCCCCAGGTGAACGCCGCGAACGAACCGCCGCCTTGCAGGGCCAGCGACAGTTTTTGTGGCGGCCAGGCGCGTCGATCGGCGAGGCTGGTCTCCGCCCGGGTGGCGCCTTTTGCGGCGCCGCTCTGCTCGGCGCGGCCAGGCGCGAGCTTCGCCGTCACCTCGGGCCGTGGCAATGCCATGCCGGTCGTGCCATCAGCAGGAATTTTCGCGGGCGGCGGCGCGGCATTCGTCGACCAGATATCGACGGCGGCGAGCAATCCCGTCGCTTCCGTCCGGAAAGGAGCCTGTTGCGCGCCGCTGTTCGCGCCAAGGCCGTCCTGCGCGACTGATAGATCGATGCCACTCATTCTACGCAACCACGTTACGCCGACACTCATGTCAGGATGACACGCTGCGACACTGTTTGCCAGCGCAGGATGCGGGTTTGGGCGAAAATACGGTCAGCGCCCACAGCTTGACTGTGTTGGTCCTGCAATGTGCCGCGTTGCGGCCTGCAACGGAGACTCGATCAGGTTTTTTTCGCTATCTCGGCGAGCGCATGCATCGCGGCGATATAGCCGTAAGGCCCCAATCCGCAGATCACGCCGGTCGCGACCGACGAAATCTTCGAATGCCGGTGATATTCGTCGCGGGCATGGATGTTGGAAATGTGGACTTCCAGCACGGGTCCCTCGAACGCCTTGATCGCATCGAGGATGGCGATCGACGTGAAGGAATAGCCGGCCGGGTTGATGATGATGGCGTCCGCGCTCTGCCGTGCCGACTGGATCAGGTCGACCAGCTCGCCCTCGTGGTTCGACTGATGAAACGAAAGTTCAAGCCCGAGGCGCGCCGCATTCTGCTCACAGTTCTGCTTGATCTGCGCCAGCGTGGTGGTGCCGTAGATATGCGGCTCCCGGACCCCCAACAGATTGAGGTTGGGGCCGTTCAGGATCATCAATCGTTTCAACATGCTTCCTCCTCGTCTCGAGGCCGTGGTAGGCTGCGTCATCGTCGCCTTAACGGCCAATGCTCATGTTCAATCGTAGATGGAGAGCCACATGGCAACAAGTGTCAAACAGATGCTGGAAGCTGCAAACGCTGTGGTGCCGAAGATCACGCCGGATCAGGCAGCCGAAATGATCAAGAACGGCAACACGCTGGTGCTCGATGTGCGCGACGCGCCGGAGGTCGCCGCCAGCGGCAAGGTCGCCGGCGCCGTGAACGTGTCGCGCGGCATGCTGGAATTCCGCGCCGATCCTGAGTCGCCCTACCACGACAACAACTTCGACAAGGGCAAGGCGGTGATCCTGTATTGCGCCTCCGGCGGGCGCTCCGCGCTGGCCGGCAAGCTGCTCAAGGATATGGGTTACGACAAGGTCTACAATGTCGGTGGCTTCAAGGATTGGACCGGGGCGGTCGACAAGACTTGACCATGTTCAACCGCGTTAATTTGTCTGAAGCAATCAAGTCCGTTGACGCGATACCAATCGAGCCAAGACAAAAACGGCCAGGTCATTCGACCCGGCCGTTCAAATCTTGCAGTCGCTAACCTCGCCTGGCACTCCAGCCTTCAACTCGCCTTCTGCTCCGGCGCCGTTGCAGTGCGCTTCTTCTCGATCGCCCGCTTCAGCTCCAGCGCACGGGGCGACAGCACGTCGGCCTTGGCCTTGAGCAGGAAGGCGTCGAGGCCGCCATTGTGGTCGACCGATTTGATCGCGTTGGTTGAGACGCGCAGACGCACGTTCCGCCCCAGTGCGTCGGAAATGAAGGTGACGTTGCACAGGTTCGGCAGGAACCGGCGCTTGGTCTTGATATTGGAATGGCTCACCTTGTGGCCGACCAGTGGGCCCTTGGCGGTCAGTTCGCAGCGCCGCGACATTGGCAGAAAATCCTCTTCCATCCCTGCCTTCCGTCGCTTGGGGCGCGGGCGCAGGGGGTCAAAATCACGTCCGTTTTCAGGAACCGCGGACGTATAGGGGCAGAGCGGCCGGGCGTCAAGGTTTTGCAGGGAAAAGCCGGCTTCCAGGCGTCCCCGACCCCGATGCCATCATATAATCGGCGCATTCGCCCGCGACATCAGGACCGCGCGCGCGGGCGGTGGCTTACCGCCGGATTTGCTCGAAAAAGCGCGCCAACCTGAATTTGCGCGTATTTCGTTCGCAAAACCGCGACCACGATTAGGTCCAGCCAAGGCTTTTTCTGGATGCGCGTTGTTTGCCGGATATTCCCGCTTAAATGAACATTCGATCCCGACTTGAGGACCGCTTTTTCGTGACAATCCATCGCATGATTTCACCCCGGCCGGCCGGATCTCCGCTGCGGGTGCTGGGCGGACTGTGCGCCGGCGTCCTGCTGCTGCTGGTTCCGCAGCACGGCGCGCTGGCCCAGGGCCGGCTCGATGCGCGTTATGAGGCGACGCTCGCCGGCATCCCGGTCGGCAAGGGCGCCTGGACCATCGACATCTCTGAGGATCAGTTCTCTGCCGCCGCCTCCGGCGGCACTGCGGGACTGCTCAAGGCCTTCTCCGGTGGCTCGGGCACCGGCGCCTCGCAGGGCCGCGTTGTCAACGGAGCGCTGGTGGCGACGAATTATTCCGCCACCACCACGACTTCGAAGAAGTCCGAAGCCATCCGGATGGTTCTGGCCAACGGCACTGTCAAGGAGTATGCGATCGAACCGGAGCCGCCGGTCGATGCCGACCGGATTCCCGTCACCGAGGCGCAGCGCCGCGGCGTCTTTGATCCGATGACGGGATCGATGCTGCATGTCGCCGGAACCGGCGAACTGCTCAGCCCGGATTCCTGCCGCACCGGAGCTGCGATCTTCGACGGCCGCATGCGCTACGATCTCAAGCTCGACTTCAAGCGCATGGAAATCGTGAAGGCCGAAAAGGGCTATCACGGTCCGGCCTTGGTCTGCGCGATCTATTTCTCGCCGGTCGCAGGTTACATCCCCGATCGGCCCGTGATCAAATACCTCGCCGCCCAGCGCAACATCGAAATCGCTTTCGCACCGATCGCCGGCACCCGCATCCTGGTGCCGTTCCGGATGGTGGTGCCGACGCCGCTCGGCAATGCCATGCTGGAGGCCACCCAGTTCTTCACCCAGGCCACCCCGCCGCGCGTCGCCAAAACGCAGTGATGTCCAAGCCGTCGTTCCGGGGCGATGCCAAGCATCGAACGCGGCCGTACTTGCCGTCATGCCCGGGCTTGTTCCCGGGCATCCACGGCCCTTCCTTCCAGTGAGGCCGCAAGACGTGGATGGCCGGGACAAGCCCGGCCACGACGAGTGTCTGGGGTGGATGCCGGGGCGTGACGAGCGCGTTCTGACGAGGCGGGACCCCAAGGAATCCTGTTGACTCTCTTGGACTTCTGATTCGACTCGGCGGCGACGCCAATTTTAAGGATTTTGTCCAAAAACCGCCGCTTGTGAGACCGCGGCAAACTTGATCTAGTGCGGCGGTAAGTCCTACAGCGCGAGATGTTGCGGTGAACGAAGCCGGAGTGGACGGGAGTCAGCGATTCGGGCGCGATTCGTTCTCAACCCGTTCCAGAGCTTAAGCCGCGACCCTGCAAGCGTCGCATTGTGAAACACTTCGCCAGCCCAGCGACGGCAGAAACACCCGAAAAATATGACTTTCTCCTCTTCGTCCACGTTCGCCAATGAACGGGCTCCCGGCGCCGGCGTCACCGCGGTGCTCGGGCCCACCAACACCGGCAAGACCCACCTCGCGATCGAGCGGATGCTGGCGCACTCCTCCGGGCTGATCGGGCTGCCGCTGCGGCTGTTGGCGCGCGAGGTCTACAACAAGATCGCCGATCGCGCCGGTGCGGATTCGGTCGCGTTGATCACCGGCGAAGAGAAGATCAAGCCGGCCAAGGCGCGGTTCTGGGTCTCCACCGTCGAGGCGATGCCGCGCGATCTCGACGTCTCCTTCCTCGCGGTCGATGAAATCCAGATCGCCGCCGATCTCGAGCGCGGCCATGTCTTCACCGACCGCATTCTGCACCGGCGCGGCCGCGACGAGACGTTGCTGCTCGGCGCCGCCACCATGCGCCCGATCATCGAGCGGCTGTTGCCGGGCGCTTCGATCGTGACCCGGCCGCGGCTGTCGCAGCTCGAATTCGCCGGCGACCGCAAGATCACGCGGCAGCCGCGGCGCACCGCGATCGTCGCCTTCTCGGCGGACGAGGTCTATGCCATCGCCGAACTGATCAAGCGTCAGCATGGCGGGGCGGCCGTGGTGCTGGGATCGCTGTCGCCGCGCACCCGCAATGCGCAGGTGGCGATGTTCCAGTCCGGCGACGTCGATTATCTGGTCGCCACCGACGCCGTCGGCATGGGGCTCAATCTCGACGTCGATCACGTCGCCTTCGCCTCCGACCGCAAATATGACGGCTATCAGTTCCGTCGGCTCAATCCGAACGAGTTCGCACAGATCGCCGGCCGCGCCGGTCGCGCCACCCGGGACGGCACCTTCGGCACCACCGGCCGCTGCGCGCCGTTCGAGCCTGAACTGGTCAACGCGCTGCAGAACCACAGCTTCGAGAGTGTAAAAGTCCTGCAATGGCGCAATTCGAAGCTGGATTTTTCGTCGCTTGGCGCCTTGCAGGTGTCGCTGGCGCTGTCGCCGTCTCATGAGGCGCTGACCCGTGCCCCGATCGCGGAAGACCTGCGCGTGCTCGACCACGCCGCGCGCGACGCCGACGTGCGCGACATGGCGCATGGGCCGGCTGCGGTGGAGCGGCTGTGGGATGCCTGCCAGATTCCGGACTATCGCAAGATCGCGCCGGCCGCGCATGCCGAGCTGGTGACCAACTTGTTCGGCTTTCTGATGCAAAAAGGCCGGATTCCGGACGCCTGGTTCGCCGCCCAGGTCGACCAGGCCGATCGCGTCGACGGCGACATCGACACGCTATCGGGCCGGATCGCGCAAATCCGGACCTGGACCTTTGTCGCCAACCGGCCGGACTGGCTGGCCGACCCCGAGCATTGGCAGGGGATCACCCGCGAGGTCGAAAATAAATTGTCCGATGCGCTGCATCAACGGCTCACGGAGCGTTTCGTTGATCGCCGTACCAGTGTATTGATGCGCCGCCTGCGGGAGAACACGATTTTGAATACGGAAATCGGCAAGACCGGTGAAGTGATTGTAGAAGGGCATGTGATCGGCCGGCTCGACGGATTCACCTTTGCGCCGGATGCTGCGGAAGCCGGGTCCGATGCCAAGGCGCTGCAGGCGACCGCGCAAAAGGCGCTGGCCGGCGAAATCGACGCCCGGGCCGAAAAACTCTCCGCCGCGCCCGACGAGCAATTCCTGCTGGCCTCCGACGGCACCATCCGCTGGACCGGCGATGCGGTCGCAAAACTGGTGGCGGCCGACGACGCGCTGCATCCGCGCCTGCGCATCATCGCCGACGATCGCCTGACCGGCGCGCCGCGCGAAGCCGTGCAGACCCGGCTCGAACTGTGGCTGAAGACGCATATCGAGAAATTGCTGGGCCCGCTGTTCGACCTTGCCAAGGCCGAGGACGTCACCGGGATCGCGCGCGGCATCGCCTTTCAACTGATCGAAGCGCTCGGCGTGCTGGAACGGGCCAGGATCGCGGCCGAGATGAAAGATCTCGATCAGCCGTCGCGGGCTTCGCTGCGCAAATACGGCGTGCGGTTCGGCGCCTATCATATCTACATGCCGCCGCTGCTGAAGCCGGCGGCACGCGCGCTGGCCTCGCTGCTGTGGGCGCAAAAGCAGGACACGATCGACATGTCCGTGCTGCAAGGGGCGCAGCACCTTGCCGGCAGCGGCCGAACCTCGTTCCCGGTCGACAAATCGCTCGATCGCGATGCCTACCGTGTGCTCGGCTACAAGCAGTGCGGCGAGCGCGCGGTACGGGTCGATATCCTGGAGCGGCTGGCCGATCTCATTCGTCCGGCGCTGGCCTGGCGCGAAACCTCGTCGGGCGACAAGCCGGCCGGCGCATTCGACGGCCGCAGCTTCGTGGTGACGCAGGCGATGACCTCGCTGACCGGCTCGGCCGGCGACGACTTCGCCTCGATCCTGCGCGCGCTCGGCTATCGCATGGAGCGCCGCCCGGCGCCGCCGCCGAAACCGGCCGCGGTCGAAGCGCCGCCCGCGGCAACCGATGCTGCGCCAGCCGGGGATATCGCCGATATCACCAGTGCCGCGCCGTCCGCCGGCGAAGCTGTTGTCGCGCCGGCCGCGGCCTTGCTGCCCGATATCGCCTTCGCGCCGGCCCTGCCCGAGCCCGCATTGGTTGCGCCCGAAACGGCCCAGCAAGCTGCGCCCTCCGAACAAGCTGCGCCTTCTGAAACCGCAGTGGCTTCTCCGGAAGCCGAAGCCGATGTGGCCCAGCCGGAACCGGCGGCCATCGAGGCGGCGACCGAGACCGTTGCCGCGCCGGAGGCGGACGCTGCTGACCCCGCCGCGGCGGTTCCGGAAATGGTCGAGGTCTGGCGGCCCGGTGGGCGGTCCGACGACCGCCGGCCGCGCCATGACCGCAGCCGCCACCGCCATCAGGGCCATCAGGACCGTTCCCAGGAGGGTGCTGCGCCAGCGGTGGCGGCGGGCGAGGCCGGCGAGGGAGAAAAGCGCGAGCGCCATGGGCGTGGGCGGAGGCACCGCAACAATGATTTCCGCAAATCCCGCCCCGATGCTCCGGTCGAGGCCGCGACGCCCGGCGCCGACGGCGCGCCGGCGAGCGAGCCGCGGGGCGATCAGGGCCGCCCGCCGCGTCCGCGCTTCGAAGGCAAGGGCAGGGAACGCGACCGGGACAACGGCAAATTCGGCGGCGGCCGTGACAAGGGTGGGCGCGACAAGGGTGGCCGCGACAAAGGCGGCCGCGACAAGCGCCCCGATGGCGGCCCGTCGCACCGGCAATACGCCACCAGCGCCGCGCCGCGCGAGCGCGAGCGCCCGGTCGACCCCAATTCGCCGTTCGCCAAACTGGCGGCGCTCAGGGAGCAGCTCGCCGCCAACCGCAAGGATCAGCACTAAGGCCAGTTCGGTTCTGATTGGACCAGGACTGGGCTTTAGCTTTTTTGACGCGTTTTCTTCACGCAAACCGGTACCCACTTCGCTTGAAAACGCGGTAGCGTCCTGCCGGTCCGTCCTCGAAGTGGTGTCGCTTGGAGCGCCAGCGTCTCGATAAATGGCTGTGGCATGCGCGGGTGGTGAAGGCCCGCACCAGCGCGGCCGCGCTGGTCGAGACCGGCCATGTCCGCATCAATGGCGTGCGCGAGAAGGCGCCCGGCCATGCCGTCAAGGCCGGCGATGTGCTGACGGTCGGCCTCGACCGCAGCGTGCGCATCCTCAAGGTCGTCGGCTTCTCGGAACGGCGGGGCGATGCGTCGGCCGCGCGTCGGCTCTATGATGATTTGCAGGATGGCCGCGAGTGACTATCTCTGTCGGGCTGAATTCAGCCGGCGGAAACGCGCTTGGAAAATCGCATTTCGGGACTGCTCTGCTTCCCTTGCGGCTGTGGACTTCCTGCGCTACGCAACCACCGCAAAACTAACCCGTTTCGGAGCCCTGGATGACTTACGTCGTCACTGAAGCCTGCATTAAATGCAAATATACCGATTGCGTTGAGGTCTGCCCGGTGGACTGCTTCTACGAGGGTGACAACATGCTGGTGATTCATCCGGACGAATGCATCGACTGCGGGGTGTGCGAACCCGAATGCCCGGCCGATGCCATCAAGCCGGATACCGAGCCCGGGTTGGAAAAATGGCTCGAGGTCAATACCGAGTACGCCAAGACCTGGCCGAACATCACCCAGAAGAAGGAACAGCCGCCCGACGCCAAGGATTTTGAGGGCATGGAAGGCAAGTTCGAGAAATATTTTTCTCCTGCTCCCGGAGCCGGTGACTGATTTGACCGTGCGCTCAGCGCTGGAAAAGGCCGGGTTCCCGCGCTGCCGGCTTAACCCTAATTCCGGCGAGGTGGCCAAAATTGGCACGCCGAACGTCCCAACAGGGCCTAAATCATTGATTTTTGCGGAAAATGTGCTATATTGGGCACATTACAAGCCGAACCCGGCCATGCGTATCCTGTGGCGTAAGAGGTTCCCGTGAAAACATCGAACAGGGGCGTGGCAGTTCCGCGCGCAGGCTGTGTCACAAAAAACGCGTAAAAAGAGTGCTTCCAAGGCTTCCAAAAAAGCCGCCGCGGCGAGCCGTGGCATAACCAAAAGCCGTGCCCGGGCGTCTCTCAAGGACACCCGGACAGCCAGCAAGGCTGCGGCCGCAAAATCCTCAAAAAACAAAAGAAGCTCAATGTCAAAAAAGACTGCCAAAACTGCCGCGAAAGCGACCGGTTCGAAGGCCACTGCTTCGAAGGTTGCTGCCCCCAAGACCGCTGCCCCCAAGACCGCGCCGAAGACCGCCGTCAAGACGGCAGTCAAGCCGGTCGCGACCAAGCCCGCCGCCAGCAAGCCTGCCGCAAGGCCGGTCGCGGTGATGCCCCGCGTCGAAGAGCCGAAGAAGGTTTTGACCCAGCGTCAGGGCTTCAAGACCAACGAATTCGTGGTCTATCCGGCGCATGGCGTTGGTCAGATCCTGGCGATCGAGGACCAGGAGATCGCCGGCGCCAAGCTTGAGCTGTTCGTGATCAATTTCATGAAGGACAAGATGACGCTGCGAGTGCCGACGGCAAAGGTCGCCAATGTCGGCATGCGCAAGCTGTCGGACCCGGTGCTGGTCAAGCGCGCGCTGGAGACGCTGAAGGGCCGCGCCCGCGTCAAACGCACGATGTGGTCGCGCCGCGCGCAGGAATACGAAGCCAAGATCAATTCCGGAGATATCGTCGCGATCGCCGAAGTCGTGCGCGATCTCTATCGCTCGGAATCGCAGCCGGAACAGTCCTACAGCGAACGCCAGCTCTATGAAGCCGCGCTCGACCGGCTGTCGCGCGAGATTGCCGTCGTGCAGCATGTGACGGAAACCGAGGCGGTCAAGGAAATCGAAAGCCAGCTCGCCAAGAGCCCGCGCCGCGGCGCCAAGGCCGAGACCGAGGTCGAGGCGGAAGGCGAAGGCGAAGCGGAAGATGGCGACAGCGACGATGCCGCCGTTGCCGACGAGGCGGCATAAGCGAGGTTTCGCAGTTCCATCAATTCAAAAGCCCGGTCCCATGACCGGGCTTTTTCGTCATTGCGAGCCAACGGGTCGCGCGAATGCGCGCCCGACCCGCTGGCTCGCAATGACGACCATTGGTGGTTATGCCGGCGGTTCGCCGGACGGCCCGTCAATCGACCACGATCTTGACGCGGTCGCGCGCCTTGACCTGGGCGTGGCTGTCGAGGCCGTTCAGGACGCGGAAGCGGTCCGCCGGGCGGTCGACGCCGGCCATGCGGTGCGACAGCGATTCCACGGTGTCGCCGGGCTGCACGGTGATGACCTTGATGCGGAGCGGCCGGGCGGCCTGAATCTCGTCAAGGGTGAGCCGGCGGAACGAGTTCACGGTTTCGCGCGCGTTGCGATCGCTTTCGGTGGTCTTCTCGCGGGCGGCGAAAATGAAGCGGTAGACGTCGGTGCCGAACCGCAGCGCATAGACCTTGAATTGCCACTGGTCGCCATGCGCGCTGGCCGACGCTGCCGGAAAGCCGTTGATATTCAGGTCCTCGGTCGAGGATTTGTCGACGTTTTCCATCCAGCCGGAGGTCAGATAGTCGCCGAGTGTTTGTTCGGCCGGCACCCGCACCACGTCGAAGCGCATCGCCTGGGAGCCGCCGTCGCGCACGCCGATCACGGCCTGCGCGGTGTTGTCAAGCGTGAAGGTGTCCGGTGCGGTGAAGGTGAAACCGAGCTTGGGGTGCAGGAAGCGATGCCCCCGCACGAAGCCCTCGCTCGGATCCTCGCCATAGACCATGTTGTCGATGGCGGCGAGATAGGTTTCGCGATCGCGCTCGCCGCTTTCCGGCGACGAATACTGCCGCGCGCTGGCCTGCGCGCTCTGGACGCGCTCCGGCGTTGCCGGGTGCGACGACAGAAAGTCCTGCGCCCGCGGATCGATCGAGGTCTTGCCCGCTTTCAGTTCGGCGTTGCGTTCCATCGCGGTGAGGAAGCGCGACGCGCCATAGGGGTCGAAATGTGCGCGCGCCGAAATCCCGACCCCGATCTTGTCGGCCTCGAACTCCTGCTGCCGTGAGAAGCTCGCCATGGTCAGCTTAGTCTTGGCGAGCGCCATCGCGGTGAGGTCGGGATCATTGCCCATGTCGGTGATGACGCGGGTGACGAGGGCGGCCTGCTTGGCCTGGTCCTCGCGGATGGCGGCGTGCTTGGCCAGCACATGCGCCATCTCATGCGACAGCACCGAGGACAATTCCGAGGTGTCGCAGGCAAGCGCGATCAGCCCACGGGTTACGTAAAGCTGACCGGTCGGAAGCGCGAAGGCGTTCACCGCGCCCGAATTGAGGATCGTCACCTTGTAGCCCTGGTCGGGACGATCGGATGCCGCCACCAACCGATCGACGGTCTGGCCGATCAGGGCCTCGAGTTGTGGATCATCATAGGCACCACCGTAGGACGACAGGATACGTTCATGCTCGCGCTCGACCGCCGGGGTCGGCACCACAGCGCGCGTCGGCTTGGCGGGACTCGCCGGCGTGGCCGGCGATGCGGTCTGAAAGTGGCCCATCTCGCCACAAGCGGCCAGCGCAAATGCCAGGCACAGAACCGCCGGCGCAGCGCAAAGGCCGCGGCTCGCCCGCTTCCGTCCCACACATTGTGCAACCGCTGTCACTCGTACGTGTCCCGCGCGCTAATTCGTGCCCAGCAATTCGATCTGCCCCACCCGAAGCGCCTCAATCCGCGGCCCGCCATGCGCCTCGACCCAGCCGCGGATGCGAATCCTTCGACTTTCAAGCGACTTAAGCACAATTCCGGCGGCTTCAAACGCCGCCAGCCCATGCTTTGGAATAGTCACAGCAAAGTCCCGTGTCCAGTTCCGTCCGAAATTCAGGTAAGTCGTTGCCCCGGCTTGCCGAACGGACAGAACCTTGCCCTCGACCACAGTAAACCGCCCGATCCTGGTCAAAATATCGCCCGGACTTTCGGTGTTTTTTATGGCCGTGGGGTCGGCCCAGGCTCCCCGTTGGGCCTGCCGCGCGGCCGTTTCGGCAGCCGTCAGCGCCGACGCACAGTCCTTGTCCGTCACCGTGCCGGACAGCAACGCGTCGCCCTGCGCCAGCAACAGGGCCTGTACCGGGGTGTCAACGCCCTCGAGAAACGCGAAAGCAGGCTGACGACCGTAGCGGTCCGGGCCGTCGTCCTCGCCCTGCAAGGTGATCTCGTGTCCCAAAACGAGAGCGGCCAGCGCCGCGCCGCGATTTTTGGTTGTTGCGTCGGTCCCGCCCGCCTCAGTCGCCGCCGGCTCGATGCCGGCGAGGCGGACTTCGCGGCCATCCTGCAGGCGAAAGCTGCGCGCATCGATGATTTCGGCGACGCGGCCCTCGCCCTGCGGCGAGAAGGAGCATCCCGCAGCGGCGACCGGCCCGCCGCCGGCGAGCATAAGGCTGCACTGCAATGCCGCCGCGGCAAATCCACCGCAATGCGCGGTCGCTCTGGTTATCGGCTTCATGGCGCTGCTCAACGTCCGGCTGAATTCCAGCATGCCGGCTCGTCGGATGCTCTTTCCTAACCGCCACCGGTCAACTCTCGAAGAGTAGCCACGATTTGCTCCGGACGGTAAGGCTTTTGCAAGAAACGACTGCCTTCCGGAAGGTCGTTTTGTCCCACACTGACGTTGCGACGATCGATGGCCGGGATTGGTTCCATTGCGATCGAAGTTGAGGCGTTTCAGGCGGTCGCCGCGGGCAGGCCGCCGAAGCATCAAGTTTCCGAAAGTGAGCAATATTGACCACAACGACGGCCCGCAAAATTGGCATGGTTACACCCCATGGCAACTACCGAAACCATCCCGACGGACGAGCGGCGACGCAAGAATGGCTTTCTTGGACCCAAGGACATGACCGGACGCCGCAATTCCGGGGAAGCTCTTCGCCAATCGGAAATTCGCTACCGCCGTCTGTTCGAGGCCGCCCACGATGGCGTTCTCATTGTGGATTCCGTCACGCGAAAGATCACTGACGCCAATCCTTTCATGGACCATTTGCTCGGCTACCCGCACGAGGAGTTACTGGGCAAGGAACTGTGGGAAATCGGTCTGCTCACGGACGAGCAAGCAAGTCATGCGGCGTTTGAGGAACTGCAACGGAATGGACAAGTTCGCTACGAAGATTTGCCGCTCGAAACCAAATCGGGCGACAAGAGGGAAGTGGAAATCGTAGCCAATCGTTACGAGGAAGACGGCAAGCAGGTCATTCAGTGCAACGTCCGCGACATCACCGAGCGCAAGCGGGCCGAAAAAGCGTCGCGCGCGAGCGAAGAACGCTTTCGCACACTGTTTGAACTAGGTCCCTCGGCCATCTATTCCTGCGATGCCTCGGGTGTGATTCAGGAATTTAACAGCCGTGCTGCGGAATTGTGGGGCCGCACACCGGCGGCGGGGGATACCGACGAGCGGTTCTGCGGTTCGTTCAAAATGTTCCGTCCGGACGGAAGTTTTATGCCTCACGAGCAGTGTCCCATGGCCGAGGTGTTGAGCGGCAAAATATCGGGGGCGCATGACGCAGAAGTGCTGATCGAGCGGCCCGGCGGCTCGCGGGTTGTCGTCGTCGTGAATATACGTCCGCTGAAGAACCAGCGTGAAGAAATCACGGGAGCAATCAATTGCTTTTACGACATCAGCGAGCGCAAGCAGGCCGAAGAGCGCCAGCGCTTCCTCATGAACGAACTCGCACACCGGGGTGGAAACCTGCTGGCTGTGATTCAATCGATTGTGTCTCGCAGCCTGTCCGGGACCCGGCCGCTCAACGAGGAGCGCGAAACGCTCATGCGGCGCTTGCAGGCGCTCGCACGAGGTCAGTCCGTGCTCACGAAGGAGGGCTTCGAAGGCGCGCCCGTGGCCGAGATCATCCGACTCGAGTTCGAAGCCTTCTCCAATAGAGTAGCAGCAGTTGGTCCCGTTGTGATGCTGAACTCCAGGGCGGCGCAGACTTTCGCGCTGCTCGTGCATGAGCTCGCGACCAATGCCAGCAAGCATGGTGCGCTGTCCGTGCCGACAAAGGGCCAGATCGATATCCATTGGTCGGTCGAGGGTGCGGACGAGGAGGCGAAGTTCAAGTTTCGCTGGCGGGAACGCAATGGACCGCCGGTCGCGCTTCCGACCCGCCACGGCTTCGGTAGCATCCTGATCGAAAAGGTTGTTGCACAGGATTTTGGAGCGCAGCCAAAGATCAGGTTTGCGCCTGAAGGCTTGAGCTATGAGATCGATGCGCCGCTCATGGGCATGACGGCCGGCAATGCGTCAGCAATCTGATAGTTCCTGAGCGATGCGCAGCTTCGTGCTTGGGCCGGAGTTAGATCGCAACCACGAATGCCTTGCTGGACTCGCAATTTGCGCATTCGAAGATGCGCAGGTCAAAGCCCGGCGGTCCGGGCTCGATGCGCGACAGCCTCATCGGCTTGCCGCACTTCCCGCGCGCCAGAATCCCGATCTCCGCACGGGAGAATAGTGGGTCAGGATGGTGAGTGGATGGCATGACACTTCCCTTGCATGGGCCGCAGCTCAGCGAGCCAAGAGTTGCGAGGCTTCTAATTCGGCGGTCTTAGCTCCCCCGCAATCCACCTTTGCGCGCCGGATTTCATCGGGTCGCGTGCGACAATCTCGGTGTCTACGTGATCACACTTCTCGCATTCGAAGGTCCGGAAGTCGTATCCGGAAGGGCCGGGCACGGTCCGAGCAAGCACCATGCGAGTCTGGCAGCAAACACAACGGGGACGTTCAATAGCGCTCAGCAGGACACTGAAATGTGAAGATGGGGATTTGGGCATGAGGGCTCACCTATTTATCAGGCGGGAGCACAACACTCTCGGTCACCGGGAATTGCCTATACCGAGCGGTGATGAAGGAAACCTGCACCTGTCAAATCTGGCCCGCTGTTCCATATTGACCAACTTCCAGGATTTCCCCCTTTTTCCGTGTTCCACACCGTGGGATCGCGTGACGGCACTGGCCTTCGCCATATTCGCAACGGTGCGATATAGCCGGGTAATCCCTTGAATATTTTGGAATTTATCCCTAGCAGTCGGCATCAATCTATCCCCGTTGGGCCCCCCAGTACGGCATTTTATTTGGAACGGTGGCGGCTTATAATTGCTGCGCCGCGCTCCTTCGGCGAGGCCACAGGACGAAATCGCGACATGGCAAGTGAGCCAACCAACGACTCGTTTGACCCTCTGGCGTTTCTCGCCAAAGTTGGGACAGGCAAAACGATATCGGTCTATCGAAAGGATCAGGTCATCTTCGCCCAAGGTGAGGTGGCGGATACGGTATTTTATATTCAGAAGGGCAGCGTCAAGGTTGTCGTTCTGTCTGACCAGGGCAAGGAAGCGGTTGTCGGGATTTTAGAGCCCGGTCAATTCTTCGGCGAAGGGTGCATGAACGGTCACGCGCTACGAATCTCGACCAGCACGGCGCTGGAAGAATCCCTGATCACCGCGATATCGAAGCCGGCAATGATTGGGGTCCTGCATGACGAACCGAAATTTTCGGAGCTGTTCGTGGCTTATCTTTTGACCCGAAACAGCCGGGTTGAAGAAGATTTGATCGATCAATTATTCAATTCGAGCGAAAAGCGGCTCGCGCGGCTTCTGCTTCTGCTGGCGAACTTTGGCAAGGAAGGCAATCCAACGCCTATCCGTCCGACTATCAGTCAGGAAACCCTGGCTGAGATGATCGGCACAACGCGATCCCGAGTGAGCTTTTTTCTGAACAAGTTCCGCAAACTGGGCTTTATTAGCTACAACGGAAAAATTGAAGTTCATAGTTCGCTGTTGGATGCGGTGCTGCGCGAAAAGCCTCAGCTTCAGAGGGATGAGAAAACCGATAGCGCTTGAGTTCACGCGCGATGTGCCGCGTTGGATCGACCCCGCGCCAGCGATCATTCCGTCTTGCGGAAATACGGCAATGCGAAGTGACCCGGATGACCGCCGCGCATGGCCGCGGCTTGCCGCTGCGGATGGCTTGCGGCATGATCGCGGCAACAGAAACTGCGGCCTTAGCAAATGCGCCGCATCGCCAGGGAGGATGACATGAAACGCGCTCTTGCCGGTGTTCTCGCATCGGTATTGGCCCTGGCCGCGCCCGCGGCGATGGCGCAGGACAAGCCGCCGCTGAAACTCGGCGGCATCCTCGACATGTCCGGTCTGTATGCCGACATCACCGGAGCGGGCAGCGAAACCGCGGCCAAGATGGCGGTCGAGGATTTCGGTGGCGAGGTGCTTGGCCGCAAGATCGAGGTCGTGGTGGCGGATCACCTCAACAAGCCCGATCTGGCCGCCAACATCGCCCGCGACATGTTCGACAATCAGGGCGTCGAAATGCTCTTCGACGTGGCGGCGTCCGCGACCGCGCTGGCCGCCGGAGAGATCGCCAAGGCGCGCAACAAGATCGTCATCTTCAACGGACCCGGATCGATCCGCCTCAGCAACGAAGCCTGCGGTCCCTACACCGTGCACTACGTGTTCGATACCTTCGCGCAGGCCAATGTCACCGGGCTTGCCGCGGTGAAATCCGGCCTTGATAGCTGGTTCTTCATCACCGCCGACTACGCATTCGGACAGGATCTGGAAAAGGACACCACCAATGTCGTGGTGAAGAACGGCGGCAAGGTGCTGGGCAGCGTCCGGCACCCGCTCAACACCTCGGACTTCTCGTCCTATTTGCTGCAGGCGCAAGCCTCGAAAGCCAAGGTGATCGGGCTCGCCAATGCCGGCGGCGACACCATCAACGCGATCAAGCAGGCCTCCGAATTCGGAATCGTCAAGGGCGGCCAGAAGCTGTCGCCGCTGCTCGCCTTCGTCACCGACATCGACAGCCTCGGGCTTGAAACCGCGCAGGGCCTGTTGCTCGCCGAAGCCTTCTATTGGGATCTCAACGATCAGACCCGGGCGTTTTCCAAGCGCTTCATGGCGCGCGTCAAGCGGATGCCGACCTCGGTGCAGGCCGGCGTCTATTCGTCGGTCGTGCATTATCTCCAGGCGGTAAAGGCCGCCGGCACCACCGACTCCGCCGCTGTCATGAAGATCATGAAGGCGACCCCGATCAACGACATGTTCGCCACCAACGGCCGGATCCGCGAGGACGGCCGCATGGTGCACGACATGTATCTGTTCGAGGTCAAGAAGCCGTCGGAATCCAAGGGCCGCTGGGATGACTACAAGCTGCTGGCGACCATCCCCGGCGACGACGCGTTCCAGTCGCTCGAACTGTCGCGCTGCCCGCTGGTGAAGAAATAGGCTCTCCGCGGTGCGCGAACCACTCATGGTCGTCATCGCGAGGAGCGCAAGCGACGAAGCGATCCAGAGTCGAGCATGACGTCAGATGGATTGCTTCGCTTCGCTCGCAATGACGTTCACAAAGCGAGAGAGAAACCGATGAACGAAATGGTCCTGCAAAAACTCGATCAGGGACTGCTTACCATCATCATGAACCGCCCGGACCGGCGCAACGCCCTTAACCCGGACATGACGCGCGGCCTGGTCGAGGCGGCGCGCCACGCGGCGGAGGACCACGAGGTGCGCGCGGTGCTGCTGCGGGGCGCGGGTGGCACCTTCTGCGTCGGCGGCGATGTGAAGTCGATGGCGGAGGGCCGCGCGCCGCTGTCATTCGAAGCCAAAATGGCCAATCTGCGATGCGGCATGGAAGTCTCCCGCATCCTGCACGAGATGCCGAAGCCGGTGGTGGCGCAGCTCGATGGTGCCGCCGCCGGCGCCGGGCTTTCGATCGCGCTGGCCTGCGACCTCCGCGTCGCCAGCGCCTCGGTCAAGATCACCACCGCGTTCGCCAAGGTCGGACTGTCGGGCGATTACGGCGGCACCTATTTCCTGACCCATCTGCTCGGCAGCGCCAAGGCACGCGAGCTTTATTTGATGTCGCCGGTGCTGACGGCGGCGGAAGCCCTCGCGCTCGGCATGGTGACGCGGGTCGTCCCCGACGCCGAGGTCGAAGCGGTCGCGCACGATCTGGCGATGTCACTGGCGCAGGGCCCGTCGGTGACGCTGGGTTACATCAAGCGCAACATCAACAACGCCGAGCATCTGTCGCTGGAGGCCTGTTTCGACGCCGAGGCGATCCATCACTCGCGCGCCGGCGAGACCGCCGATCACAAGGAAGCCGCCAAGGCGTTCGTCGAAAAACGTAAGCCGGTCTTCCACGGCCATTGACGAATATCGGGACGATCGAGATGTATCTGCGGCTACGCCAAATCTGCCTGGTCGCGCCGCATCTCGAGCCGGTCATCGGCGATATCGCCGGCATCATGGGCCTGAGCGCCTGTTACCGCGACGGCAACGTCGCCAAATATGGCCTCGAGAACGCGCTGTTGCCGGTCGATACCATCCTTCTGGAAGTGGTCGCGCCGCTTCAGGCCGGCACCGCGGCGGGACGTTTTCTCGACAAGACCGGCGGCCGCGGTGGCTATATGGCGATCTTCTGCTGCGACGATCCCGATGCGCGGGGCAGGCACGCCGCCGCCCTCGGCGTGCGCACCGCCAATGTCATCGATCATCCGCCCTATCACGGCGTGCAATTGCATCCGCGCGATTGCCGCGCGGCCTTCATCGAATTCAACCACACCGACGGCAGTGACGACGTGCTTGGACCGTATCCGCCGGCCGGGCCGGACTGGCAGCGGTCCATCAACACCGATGTGACGCAGGCCCTCATCGCGGTCGAGATGCAAAGCCCGGAGCCGCAGGGGTTGGCCGAGCATTGGGGCCGTATTCTCGGGATTGCCGCCGGCAAAAATCAGCGTGGCGAGCCAGAGCTGAAGCTTCCCAATGGCGAATTTTACTTCGTCAGGGGCGTCAGCGACCTGATGAGCGGCCTGACCTTCCGGGTCCGCGACGTTGCGAAGGTGTGCGATGCCGCCGCGGCAAGGGGCTACGCCGTCGCGGATAACGCGTTCGTGCTCGGCGGCGTGACTTTCCGCCTCGTCGCGTGACGTCGCGGCCGTCGTCCCCGAAGGCGGGGACCATAACCACCGGTGCCCGTTGTCGGCACCGCTGCGGCCCAGCTTGCGCAACATGGACCGTCTGGGTTACGGGTCCCGGCTCGCGCTCGCTTCGCCTCGCTTGGCCGGGACGACGAGATTACCGTCCCTTGAAATTGGCGACCCGGCGTTCCTCGGTGGCCTTGATGCCTTCCTTGAAATCCTCGGTCGCGCGCAGTCTTGTTTGTTCGGCGAGCTCATGGTTGGTGGCGGCCATGACGCGGTCGGCGAGGCCGGCGCGCATGGTGGCGCGGGTCGAGAGCAGGCCGAGCGGCGAACATTCGGCGATTTCGGCGGCGAGCTTCATGGCCTCGGCCCGCACCTGATCCCGCGGGACGCAGACATTGGCGAGGCCCATCCGTGTGGCTTCCTCGCCGGTGACCCGCCGGCTGGTGTAGAAGATCAGTTCCGCATTGTTCTGTCCGACCAGTTCGGGAAGCGTGGCCGTGAGCCCGAACCCGGGATGGAATCCGAGCTTGGTGAAATTCGCGGCAAACCGCGCCTCGGGGCAGGTGACGCGAAAATCTGCCGCGACCGCGAGGCCCAATCCGCCACCGATGGCCGCGCCATGAACCGCCGCGACGATCGGCTTTTTGGCGCGGAAGATCCGCACCGCCTGGATGTAGAGATGGTTGATCTGGCCGAGGCTCGAGGCCGGGTCCGACTTCTCGCGGGCCTCCGCCGCCTGCCGCGCCGGATCGTTGAAATTGGCGCCGGCGCAGAACGCCCTGCCCTGGGCGGCGAGAACCGAGGCCCGGATCTCGATATCGCGGTCGAATTCCTCCAGCGCGTCGGCGATCTGGTTGATCAGCGATATATCGAAGAAGTTCAGCGGCGGCCGCCGGATCTCGATGGTGCCGACGTGCCCGGTTTTATCGACGCCGATGTCCGTGTATTTGCTCATGGAGGTCCTCGTTGAATTAGCGCAAGCCGAGGCCGCGCGCGATGATGCCGCGCAGCACTTCTGTGGTGCCGCCCTGGATAGTGAGCTTGGGCGCGACCTTCATCGCATACGGCAATACGGTGTCGAGAATTTCGTGATTGCTGGCATCGGGCTCGACGAACGCCGCCAGATCGCGCACCCGCTGCGGCAGTTGCTGCTCCCAGATGGTGCCGATGTCCTTGACGATCGAGGCTTCGACCACCGGCTCCTTGCCGGCGTGTAGCATGCCCGCGACCGAGACCGACATCCGGCGCATGGTGTGAAGCTGCGCGACCAGCCGGCCGATGCCTTCGGCGCCGCGATTGTCGGGTTGCTCGCCGAGCGCGCGGACCATTTCGGTCAGCACATAATAGGTTTCCAGAAAGCGCTCCGGTCCGCTGCGCTCATAGGCGAGTTCGCTGGTGGCCTGCTTCCAGGCGCCGTCGATCTCGCCGAGCAGGTGATCGTCCGCCACGAACGCGTCCTGGAACACGACCTCGTTGAACTCGGACTTTCCTGTCAGTTGGGCGATCGGGTTGACCTTGATACCCGGGGTCTTCATGTCGACCAGAAACTGCGTCAATCCGTGCCGCCGGTTTTCCTTGGTCGGGGGCGAAGTGCGGAAGATCGCCAGCATGTAATTGGCAACCTGCGCCGACGAGGTCCAGATCTTGGTGCCGTTGATCAGCCAGCCGCCGTCGGTCTTGGTCGCCCTGGTCTTGGCGGCGAACAGATCCGAGCCGGAATTGGGCTCGCTCATGCCGATCGAGAAACACACCTCGCCGCGGCAGATGCGCGGCAGGATATCCATCTTGATATGCTCGGGCGCATATTTCAGCAGCACCGGGCCGCTCTGCCGGTCGGCGACGAAGAAGCGCCGGGTCGGCGCGTTGGCGACGCGCATTTCCTCGGTCACCACATAGCGCTCGAGAAAGCTGCGCTCGTGGCCGCCATATTTCTTCGGCCAGGTCATGCCGATCCAGCCGCGCTCGCCGACGCGCTTGCTGAACCCGGGAACGTCGTTGTCGCCGCCTTGCGGGCTGTGCGGGTCGAAGGTGCCAGCGGCGATTTCCTCGGCCAGAAAAGCCCGCACTTCCTTGCGCAGTTTTTCGCATTCAGCCGGCAGGCGGATGGGATCGAAACGGAGGGCTGCGGTCATTTTCAAACTCGACTCTTGTCCACGCGAAGATGTTCAGGGTCAGCGCGAGGCGACCAGCGGCCACAATTCATCGGCGCCGCGGGCGGCGATGCGCTTGCCCAATTCCACCGCCCAGTAGCTCTCATGGCCGAAATCGTCACGCCATGCCAGTGCGCGCATCGTGTAGCGATGCAGGATATGTTCAAGCGTGTAACCGATCGCACCGTGAACCTGATGGGCGATCGCGGCGCCCTTTTCGGCGGCCTCGGCGCAGCGAATCTTCGCCGCCGTCGCTTCCAGGAAAACCGCATCGTCGAATTTCGAGGCATTGGCAATCGTGTCGGCCGCCGAGCTCGCCGCGGTCATCGCCGCCGCGGTCTCCCCGGCCAGCCTGGCGAGATTGTGCTGCACCGCCTGGAATTTCGAGATCTTCTTCTCGAAGGCGACGCGCTCATTGGAATAGCGCACGCTGATGTCGAGCATCGATTCGAGGCTGCCTGCGATTTGCAGGCTTCGCGCCACGGCCCCCATCAGCATCAACGCGGTCTGATCGAAACCCTTTGGCGCCGGCTTGATCGCGATGGGAGAAGTGTTGGTGAACGTCACGGTATCGCTGCCGTCGCTGGCGAGATTGAGGCCGGCCTCGATCCGGCAGCCGGCCGCATCGACCAGCGCAATCGAGAGTCCGCCGGTGCCCTGTGCCAGCACCGCAAAATGTCTGGCGTCCCTGGCAAAGGGAACGCCGCGCGCGCGACCGGACAGGGTGCCGTCGGCGTTGAGCGCGATGCGGTCCTTGGGGTTGGCCGGGGCCACCGTCATCGCTCCTTCGGGCGAAGCAATCCCGGCCTGCGACAACAGCCATCCCGCCAGCATGGTCTCGGCGAGCGGCACCGCGATCGCGAAACGACCGGCCGCGCTCAGCACGCTGAAGCCTTCGGCGAGGCTCGCGCCGGAGCCGCCGCAATCCTCGGGAACCCATGCCAGCGGCAGCCCGGCCTCGCTCAGCGCCCGCCAGAGCGGCAGCTTCCAGTCGCCTTTCTTGTCGCGGTTGATGGTTTGCGCGTCGGCGAGGTCGGCGAATATCTTCTCCGCCGTCTCCGCGACAATGTTGTCACTCTCCGCCACGGCGTTCCCCGCTTCTCGATTGGCACATCGCATCCGGGCATTCCGCCGGGCGCCTTGTGCGCTGTTTTCTTGCACGGCATGATGGGGAAAAGCCATCGTCATGACAAGCGCAGATGTCCGCAGCGTCGCCTGCAAGGCCGACATGAAGCCTCGGAATACGCGGGAATTCCGCGCAACGGAGTTTCGCCGATTTGCAGCCGATCCACCGCGCGATATGGTAGATCGCGCAAGGGGCGGGTCAGCCTGAAAGGCAATCAAGAGGAAATACGGATGTCGAAGGATGGATTGTGTGCGATCGTAACCGGTTCAGCGTCGGGTCTTGGGGCCGCGACCGCCACCATCCTGGCAAAAGGCGGCGCGCGCGTCGTCGTCAACTATTCTTCGAGCCGGAAGGAAGCCGAAGAGACCGCCGATCTCTGCCGCAGCGCCGGTGGCGAGGTCGTCGTGGTGCAGGGCGATGTGTCGCGCGACGAGGATTGCCGGAAGATCGTCGCCGCCGCGGCGCCCTGGGGCCGCCTCGATGCCTTGGTCAACAATGCCGGCACCACCAAACATGTCGCCCATGAAGATCTCGACGGATTGTCGGCGGAAGATTTTCAGCGGCTGTTCGGGGTCAACACCATCGGCCCGTTCCAGATGGTGCGGGCGGCGCGAAGCCTGCTCGAGGCGGCCGCCAAGGCATCCGGCCGTGCCTCCGCCGTCGTCAATGTGTCGTCGGTGGCCGGCATCAGCGGCATCGGTTCGTCAATCGCCTATGCCGCGAGCAAGGGCGCGCTGAACACCATCACCTATTCGCTGGCGCGCGCGCTGGCGCCGCTGATCCGCGTCAACACCGTCTGCCCCGGCTATATCGATACGCCCTGGTTCACCAAGGGCCGCGGCGTCGTGGGGGCGGCCAAGGTCCGCGATTCCGTGGTGTCGAGGGTGCCGCTCAAACGGGCCTCGACCGCGGAAGACATCGCCAACCTGGTCTGCTTCCTCGCCACGCCGCCATCGAGCAACATGACCGGCGAAGTGGTCCGGATGGATGCCGGCATGCACCTGATTACGTGAGACAGCTTTTCAGAGCGTCATTGCGAGGAGCCAACGGGTCCCGCCTTCGGCGGGCCCGATGGTAAACTCCGCGACGAAGCAATCCAGTTTCCCGTCATTCCGGGGCGCGTGGAGCGCGAGCCCGGAATCCATAACCCCCGATCGTGGTTATGGATTCCAGGCCTGCGCCAAGCGGCGCATCCCGGAATGACGGAAAGTCCAGCGCAGCGCGCGCTACTTTGCGCCCGGGTCGGAGATCACGCGGCGCGCCACCAGCCTGTTCCAGATGAACAGCACCACCAGCGCGCCGATCGTGGCGGTGATGAAGCCGGCGCCTTGGTTCGGGCCGTAATGGCCGATGGCCTGGCCGATGAAGGTGGCGAGAAACGCGCCGGCGATGCCGAGCACAGTGGTCAGGATGAATCCGCTGGGATTGTTCGGACCCGGCGAGAGCAGCCGCGCGATAATTCCTGCGATAAAGCCGACAATGATGATCCAGAGAATGCCGCTCATGACGGTCGTCCTTTCCTGAAAAAGCAGGCTGGTGATGCCGAAATCAAAGCCGGCCCGATAGTTCGCTTTCGGTCGGCAGCCGGCCGTCCGGCGTCAAATGGTTGACCACGTCGGGCAAATGCTGGCTGAGGCCCGACAGCAGTTGGTCGCGCGGCAGGCCGCTCTGCGACATCAGGCTGTTGATCTGATCGGCACCGAGCGCGTTGGCGAGATCGCCGGGCGAAATCGACTTGTTCGGCCCCGGGCTCACCCACGAATTGGCGGCATCGCCGTGGCCGTTCTGCTGCAATTGCTTGAGCAGGTCGCCGAGCCCGCCGCTGATCACGCTGCCGGCGGCGCCGCCGGCCAGGAGGCCGCCCAACCCGCCCTGGAGCAGACCACCGAGACCGCCGCCGCCAGGCGCGGCATTGGCGCCAGCGCCCGGTGCCGGTGCCGGCGTTGCGCCGGGCTGGCCGGCGGTGAGATGCTTGACAGCCTTCCAGGCGAGCAGGCCGAGGATCGCCATGGTCATCGGCGACATCCCGCCGCCGGATTGCGCGCTCGGATTGCTGGGGCCGCGCGGGCCGTTCTGCATGCCGTTGAGTACATCGAATAAACCCATGGTTCTCTCCTGCAGCGTGTCAGCCCCACCATGCGAAAACATAACGGCGCGGCGTGACGGTTACAAGGCAAGGCGGTGTCCTCGACCCGCGCCGCGGCGGCGGCGTCGCGGGGGGCGTCGGCCGGTAGAATCTGCTATCGAGAACGCCAGTCAATGGATGGAATGCCAATGATCCCCGACAGGCCGATTGCGGTGGCCGGCGCCGGCAGCATCGGCTGCTTTGTCGGCGGCATGTGGGTTGCCGCCGGCCGCAAGGTCGCATTGCTGGCGCGGCCGCGCGTGATCCGCGCCATCGGAGACGGCGGGCTGCGGCTGACGAGCTTTGAGGGTTTGGCGTGCCAGATCGCACCCGACCGGTTGACGCTGTCCGAAGATCCCTCGATTTTCAAACAGGCCGGCGTGGTGGTGGTGACGGTCAAAAGCGCAGATACCGCCGGCATCGCCGATATCATCGCGAGCCATGCCCCCATGGATGCCGTCATCGTCAGCCTGCAGAACGGCATCGGCAATGCCGCGGTACTGCGCGAGCGATTGCCGGGGCGTCGCGTGCTCGCAGGCATGGTGCCGTTCAATGTGATCGCGCGCGGCGAGGCGGGATTTCATCGCACCACCTCGGGCGATATCCTGCTCGAACGAGACGAGGACGGTACCGCCGCGCGGCTTGCGGTGCCCGGCCTGCCGGTGCGCGCGACCGGCAACATCACCGGCGTGCAATGGGGCAAGCTGTTGGTCAATCTCAACAACGCGCTCAACGCGCTGGCCGGCCTGCCGCTGCGCCGGCAACTCGCGCAGCGATCCTGGCGCAGGCTGCTGGCGGACCAGATGGCGGAGGGGCTGGCGGCAATCAGGGCGGAGGGTATCCAGCCGGTGTCACCGACCCCGATACCTGCCGCCTGGACACCGCATCTGCTTCGGCTGCCCGACCCCGTGTTTGAATGGGTGCTGGGACGAGCCATGAAGATCGATCCCGAGGCGCGCTCGTCAATGTGGGAAGACCTGCAGTGCGGCCGCCGCACCGAAATCGACTATTTGCAGGGCGTGATCACCGGAATTGCTGACCGGCATGGTCTCGATGTGCCGCTGTCGCGCCGCATTTTTGCGCTGATCAGGCAGGCGGAAGCCGAAGGCGCGGGTTCGCCGGGGCTGACCCCGGAGCAGATCCGGCCTTGAGGCGATACGCGGGAGACCACCGGATGAAGCAGATCTATGCCGCCCTGGTGGCGGGAGTGGCGCTCGCGGGCGGGGCGTCGACGGCGCTTGCCGCGCCGCCGACGGTGACACCATCGCCGGGATATGATGCGAGGCTGCAGCAGAGCCGTGCCGCGCCGACCGTCGCCGAGCCCGCAGCGCCCGCGGCCAAACCGGTTTCCCGGCGCTACGTCAGGCGCCACCACGCCAGCACGCATTGAAATGGCGCCCTTGCCGCCAGCATCACGCATCGGGCTCGCGGTCGTCGCGCTCGGTTGCTGCTTGAGCTTCACTGCCAGCGCGAGGGCGACGGATTATGCCGGCGCGATCAGCGCCTATCGACGCGCGCATGGCCTGTCCGCGGTGCGGCTCGACAGCCGTCTCGACGCGGTCGCGCGCAGGCAGGCGCGGGCGATGGCCGCGAGCGGCACCGTCAGCCATAGCGTCGGCGGTCTATTCCCGGTGCGGGTGGCGAGCCTGCGCAAAGCCATCGCCGCCGAAAACATCGGTGCGGGATTTCTGACCTTCTCCGAAATGCTGAAGCAGTGGGAAGCCTCGACCGGCCACCGCGAGAACCTGCTGATTCCGGGGGCCCGCCGGGTCGGCGTTGGCTTCGTCGACAATCCGAAATCGCCGTACCGCAAGTTCTGGGCGATGGTGATCACGAATTGAGGCGGCCGGCATCACCCGAGCGCGAGGCGAATCCCGAAACGACCCTCAACCGCGCTTGGCCGTCTTGCCCGGCGAAGCGCCAAACAGCGCCTTCTTCAGGTTGTTGATCCCTTCGGAGAGCCGCGGCCATTCGCAGGAAAAAGTCTGCTTGGCGGCGCAGGCACGGGCTTTGGCGCGCGCTTTCTGCTCGGCCGCCGCGGCCGCTTGCCTGTTGGGCGACACCGGCGGCAGCGGCACCTTTTCGGCCTCGCTCTTGAAGGCGGCTTGCTGCAACTGCTCCCGCTGCTGTTGTTGGCGTTCCTGCTGCTGCTGCTTTGCCGCGAGTTCCTGCACGATGGTGTTGCGCCGCTCACGGTCGAGAAAGAGGGTATATTGTTCGTCGATGTATTTCTGCTCCGCCGGCGTCGGATTCGGGCCCGCGATGTCGAAGCTGCGGTCCTGCATGAAATCGTAATAGGTGTAGCCGCCACCGGGCTTGCGTCGTCCCGCGAATTTCGCGTTGCATCGGGTGAGCGCCGCCTTCTTCTCTTCCTTGGTCGGGGCCTTCTCGGCCACGTCGGCGCAGGCCTCGAAATCGGCCGGCGCGAGACTCCACCATTGCGCATGAGCGCGCCAGGGCTGCAGCACCATGCAGCCGGCGAGGGCGGCGATCAGAAGCACGGATAGGCGGGGCGAGATCACGGGCGATATTTCCGGAACCTGGTGGTCGGCGCAAATCAGATGACGCATTTGCGGATTGTCGCCATTATTGACCGGCTTGTCACCCCCGTTTCTCCCGGTCAGGTTGCGGGCGGCGGTGGACCCGGTTCCAAACCGCGGTACCGCAAATCGCGTGTCAATAGATGGGGTTGCGACCGCTGCACGGCGCCGGCCGGCTTGCCGGCACCGCTATCGCGCCGGTTCCCGTGCTATCCGGCACGCATGCGCGGTACATTCGCGGCGTTGGCGCCGATCGCCGCCCGGCGGTCGGCCACCGCGTTGTGAAATTGATTGAGCACAAGACCGTAGGCCGCCAGATCGCCCTGCTCGATCGCGCCATTATCGTAGCACTCGAGCGTCTCGCGCAGGAAATCGTCAGCCTCGCCCTGTAGAACGTCGAGTTGCTCGATCGAATCGATCTGCCGCACCAGCCCGATCGCGGCGAGCAGCTTCTCGCGATGGAGCGTATTCAGCTTGCGTTCGTCGCGTTTGATGTAGTGGCGCAGCCCGGCGCTGCCCGACCCCAGCACGGAAAGCAGCAACACCACGCCCCAGATGTAGTCGCTGTATTTGTCCATGAAGGTTCGTTCATTGCCGTCGATATAGGCAGCGGCGCCGGGGTGCGCCGGCAACGCGGCGTCCTTGTCGGTGTCGGGCTTCTCGATCTTTGCCGCGCTCGGGATTTCCCTCGCCAGTGCGGGCCGGACGGCAAACAATTGTCGCGTGAAGGTGGCAACGGTACCTTCGGACAGCGATTTGGGCGCCACGATCAGGTGATTGATGCCCACGGTTTCAACCTTGTCGTCAGGCCGGGCCGGCGCCGAGCTGAAGGAACTGCCGGGAATTTCCTCGGACTCATAGAGCGGGTGCCGTGACGCGATCGCTTCCGAAACGTCGATCGGCAGGAACGTCGGCTCGCCCCTGACATGCGCGGTGGTGGCAATCGCCTCCGAGGTGATCTTGCTGCCGAGCGGGCCGACCGTCATGAACGCATCGACCGAGGGATCGCGCACCATCTCGGCGATCTGGCTGGTATTGAATTGCGCGATCGCCACCTTGTCGGGATCGACGCCGGATTCCTTCAGGATGACGCGGAGCAGCGTGACGTTGACCTCGGTTCTGCCGACCACGCCGATGCGATGACCGGCGAGATCGCCGATTTCCTTGAGGCCGGATTTGGCTTGCTTGCGCGATCCCCTGCGCGAGGGCGCCCACAGCACGACAACGTTCTTGCGCAGGATGGCGACGGACTGGGTGCCGTCAGGCATTTCCTCGTCGCCGCGCGCGACCGCGAGATCCGCCTTGTGAGCTCTGAGTACCGCAATGCTGTCGACCGGGCCGGCCGTGGTGACCAGCGCAAGCCGGACCGCGCTGCCGTCGCGGGCAAAGGTCCGTGCCAATGCTTCAATCAGGTTCTGGTCGTCGCTGCCTGACGGTCCCACGGCAATTCGCAAGGTCGTCGGCCGCATCACCAGGAACGACGCGCCGACGGCGACCGCAACCAGCAGCAATCCGGCGGCCAGCACCAGCATTGCAGAGCCATTTCGTTTCCGGCCACGGAGAGACAGACCTCCTGGACCGGTCAGACCGTCTGAAGCGGGCATGTTGCTGCCAAGCGACCAATGACCAAGGCTTGCCGCGGGGAACAGGATAGCACGGTTCCCGCGCCGCGGCGTCTTGGTTGACGCGGGGCCAGGACGATTTGATATACCGGAGCCGGATCAGCCGTCGGATCGAAGAAATAGGCGGAACCAATCGGCCGAACGACAGGCGCGAAACCGATCCGCCTTGGGGAGTATCGATCGAATGAAGATCCTGACATGGGCGGCGGCGGCGGCGCTGGCGCTGATTTGCGGTCATGCCGTTGCCGAAGATGAAGTCGCGCCGTATCGCCGTCCGGTGCGGGTGGTTGCCGATCAGCGCATCACGGTCGGCAACGAAGGCCGCCTGCCGCTCTATGTTTCCAGCGACTGGTCGAACCCGTTGCCGGGTATCACCCGGGCGGTGCTGGTGCTGCACGGACGGCTGCGCAACGCGGACGTCTATTACCGCTCCGCCAAAACCGCGCAGGCCGCCGCGGGAGATGTCGGCACCGCAACGATCATGATCGTTCCGCAGTTCCTCGCCGCTATCGATGTCGATGCGTATCGCCTGCCCGCGGATACGTTGCGCTGGTCGCTGGAGGGCTGGGAAGGCGGCGAGCCCGCGCTCGGCCCGACCCCCGCAAGTTCGTTCGATGCGCTGGATGCGATCCTGGCCCGTCTCGCCGACAGGCGGTTGTTCCCCGATTTGAAACAGGTGGTCGTTGCCGGCCATTCCGGCGGCGGACAGGTGGTGCAGCGATACGCAATCGCCGGGCAGGGCGAGGCGGCGCTGACGAAGCAGAACATCGGCGTCCGCTATGTCGTCGCCAATCCTTCCTCCTATGCCTATTTCAGCGCCGAGCGGCCGGAGCCGTCGATCGCTGCGTCCTGTCCGGGATACAACAACTGGAAATACGGCATGGAAGCGCGGCCGCCCTACCTCTCGGCGCCCACGCCAGCGGCGCTGGAGCAACGCTATGTCGCGCGTCAGGTGATCTATTTGCTCGGCACACGCGACACCAACCCCAATCATCCCGCGCTCGACAAGAGCTGCATGGCCGAGGCCGAGGGCCCGTACCGCTACGTCCGCGGTCATGCCTACGCGTCGGCGATGCGACTCCGCGATGCCGGGACGCCAAATCACAAATTATGGGACGTGCCGGGAGTCGGACATGACGGCGACAAGATGCTGACCTCGCCATGCGGACTGGAGGCGCTGTTCGATCTGCCGGGCTGCGCCGCGGATCGCTAAGCGCGATGCCCTTCGTTCCCAGGGGCAACGCCGGCCTTGCTGCCGTCATTGCGAGGCGCGCCAGCGACGAAGCAATCC
>Ga0208849_1000152_pt1 | contig 67984 bp, 68 predicted proteins | sample NGESurdeep072012_10_FD_184470 | JGI IMG/M metagenome (GOLD analysis project Ga0208849, IMG submission 184470) | Arctic peat soil microbial communities from Barrow, Alaska - NGEE Surface sample 53-3 deep-072012 (SPAdes) | ecosystem: Environmental > Terrestrial > Soil > Wetlands > Peat ...
ACCGCTTCGCCGTCCCCGGCGCACCGCACGTCCCCCACCTCGTCGGCTTCCTCAAAACCGCCGCCTGATACTCCCGCACGGGAATCTGCCCCGGTTACCCGATCGCCGCTACCGAGAAGCGGCCGGACAGGTGCCGAAAGTGGCCTGTGAGATGTCCCCTGGCGGCTCCTCAGCTGCCAGGAAGCTGCCAGGTAGTTGCCAAAATGTTGCCAATTGCCGGCCATCGGGCCGCATGCGTCAACCCGACCACTTCCTGGCGAACCCGACGACCTGCGCCGCCACGATCTCCACCTGGGCGGCGTCGCGGGGATCGGTGAATTCGCCGTCGTCACCGAACAGACCCTGGGCGGCGTTGAGGGCGGCGCCCATGGGGGTCGGCCAGCCGCGCATGGCGTGGACGATCGAGCGCAGGGCCGCCAGGGTCGAGCCGCAGGCCTGCCAGCCGCTGGCCACCACCAGACAGCCGACCGCGCGACCGTCGAGATAGGGGCGGGGATCGCCGCGCAAGCCCTCAAGGCAATCGAGGGCGTTCTTGACCACCCCCGAAATCGAGCCGTGATAGCCTGGGCTGGCGACGATCAGTCCGTCGCATCCGCTCACGGCCTTCAGAAACCGGTCGCGCTCGGCGTGCTCGTCCGGTTCCCTGGGATCGTAGATCGGCAGGGCGGCCATGAACGCTCCGCCGAAGAGTTCGGTGTCGGCGCCGGCGGCCTCGGCCGCGGCCAGGGCCTTGACCAGCGCCCGCTCGCTCGTCGAGCCGGCGCGGACCGTGCCGCCGACGCCGACGATCAGGGGGCGACGCGCCACGCCGGCGGTCAGGCCGGCGCCGCTTCGGACTTCATCGCCGCGTAGTGGCGTTTGAGGTCGTCCAGTTCGCCGGCATATTTGTCCTTCGCCGCCTCGCGCAATTTGGGGAGGTGATAAGATGGGAAGAGGTCGTTGTCGGGCGTGTAGTCCTTCAGCACCTGCTTGGCCACGGTGACCTTGTGGACCTCGGTCGGCCCGTCGGCGATACCCATCACCAGGGCCCCGGTGACCATGCCCATGAACGGCATCTCGTTGGAGACGCCGAGCGCGCCGTGCAGGTGGAGGGCGGCGGCGGCGATGTCGTGATAGACCTTCGGCATGGCCACCTTGATGGCGGCGATGTCCTTGCGCACCAGCTTGTAGTCCTTGTGCTTGTCGATCAGCCAGGCGGTGCGCATCACCAGCAGGCGGAATTGTTCGAGCTGGATCCAGCTGTCGGCGATCTGCTCCTGGACCATCTGCAGATCGGCCAACCGGCCGTCGCGGGTCTGGCGTGAAACGGCGCGGCGGCACATCAGGTCGAAGGCGTGGCGGCAGGCCCCGACCGTGCGCATGGCGTGGTGGACCCGGCCGCCGCCCAGACGGGTTTGGGCGATGATGAACGCCCCCCCGCGTTCGCCGAGCAGCGCGTCCCTGGGCACATGGACGTCGTTGTAGCGGATGTATCCGTGGTTCCCCTCGCCCTCGCCGCCGACGCCGATGTTGCGGATGGTCTCGACGCCGGGGGTGTCCCTGGGGACCAGGAAGATCGAGGTTCGCCGGTAGGGGTCTTTGGCGTCCGGATCGGTGACCGCATAAACCACCAGCACCTTGGCGTAGCGCGATCCGCTGGAGAACCACTTCTCGCCGTTGATCACCCATTCGTCGCCCCCATCCTTGCTTGGGACGAGTTCGGCGTGGGTCTTGAAGGTCAGGGGATCGGAGCCGCCGGTCGGCTCGCTCATCGAGAAGGCCGAACGGATCTCGCCGTTCAGCAGCGGCTTGAGCCACTTCTCCTTCTGCTCGGGCGTGCCGTAGTGGGCGATGATCTCGGCGTTGCCGGTGTCGGGCGCCTGGCAGCCGAAAATGGTCGGGGCCAGCGCGTTGCGCCCGAGCTTCTCGTTGATCAGGGCGAGCTTGACCTGCCCGAAGCCCTGGCCGCCCAGTTCGGGTCCGAGGTGGCAGGCCCACAGGCCCTGGGCGCGGACCTTGTCCTGCATCGGCTTGATGAACGTCTCGCGGCCGGCCGACCCCCAGACCGCCATGCCGAGATGGGAAATCGGCTCGACCTCGTCGGCCATGAATTCCTCGATCCAGTCGAGCTTTTTCTGGAACTGCGGATCGGTCTCAAAATCCCAGGCCATGGCGGTCTCCGTTTGGCCGAAACATTGCCGGTTCGCGCCGGGCCATGCAAGCCGGGGCCGAGGCAGCCGGCCATCGACGATTGACGCGGCCCGCGCTCGCGGCCATGCGTTCGCCCGGCATGGCCGACGACCCCAAACAGATCGAGCGCCTGGTCATCTTCGGGGCGACGGGCGACCTCGCCGCGCGCATGCTGCTGCCGTCGCTCTACTTCCTCGACCTCGACGGGCTACTTCCCGAGGGAGTGAAGATCATCGGCTCGGCCCGCTCGGTCATGGATCGCGAGGCCTTCGTCGCCAGTGTCCGCGAAACCCTGGCGGGGCGCGCGGAGGGCGTGGACGAGGCGGTGTGGAAGCGCTTCTCCGCCAGGCTGGACTATTGTCCCGCCGATGTCACCCGGGCCGAGGGATTGAAGGACCTGGCGACCAGACTGGGTGGCGCCTCGACGGTCTATTATCTGGCCCTGTCGCCCAGCCTCTACGGCGCGGTGTGCCGGGCGCTGGAGGCGGCCGACCTGGCCTGCGGCGACTGCCGGATCGTGCTGGAAAAGCCGATCGGTCACGACCTGGCCAGCTCACGCGCCATCAACGCCGAGGTCGCCCGGGTGTTCGAGGAGCGGCGGGTGTTCAGGGTCGATCATTACCTCGGCAAGGAGACGGTGCAGAACCTGATCGCGCTCAGATTCGCCAACACCCTCTTCGAGCCGCTGTGGAATAATCTCGCCATCGACCATGTGCAGATCACCGTCGCCGAGACCGACGGGGTCGGCGACCGCTGGGGCTACTATGACGAGTACGGCGCCCTGCGCGACATGGTCCAGAACCACATGCTCCAGCTGCTTTGTCTGGTGGCCATGGAGCCTCCCGCCGACGCCACCGCCGATTCGGTGCGCGACGAGAAGGTCAAGGTGCTCAAGTCCCTGCGCCCGTTCACCGCCGCCGCCGCCCACCAGATGACGGTTCTCGGCCAATATCGGGGCGGCGTGGCGGGCGGCAAATCCGTGCCGGCCTATTCCGAGGAAAAGGGCGCGCCCAGCGCGGTGGAGACCTTTGTCGCTCTCCGCGCGGACATCGACAACTGGCGCTGGGCCGGCGTGCCGTTCTACCTGCGCACCGGCAAGCGGCTCCCCGAGCGCCGCACCCAGATCGCCATCCAGTTCAAGCCTCTGCCGCACTCGATCTTCGGGACCCGCGCGCAGGAGGATCTGATCGCCAACCGGCTGGTCATCGACCTTCAACCCAAGGAGGACATCTCCCTGCTGCTGATGAACCGCCGCCCGGGCCTCGCCGGCACGCGGTTGCAGGCCCTGCCGCTGAGCCTCTCCCTCGACGACGGCGGACGGCGGCGCATCGCCTACGAGCGCCTGCTGCTCGACGTCCTGGCCGACAACCCGGCCCTGTTCGTGCGCCGCGACGAGGTGGAGTTGGCCTGGGCCTGGATCGACGGCGTGGCGGCGACCTGGGCCGACCTCTCGATGACGCCCAAACCCTATGCCGCCGGGAGCTGGGGACCGGCGGGAGCGTTCGCCCTGCTGGAGCGTTCGGGGCGGGCGTGGCTGGATGACTAGGATCGAGATCTTCGAGGATCGGGATCGGCTGGCCGATGCGGCCGCCGCGGCGATGGCGGAGGCTCTCGGCGCGCCGGGCGCCCGCAGCGTGGTGCTGACCGGCGGATCGACGCCGGGACCGGCCTACGATCGGCTCTCAAGGGCGCCTCTCGACTGGCCCACGATCACCGTCACCCTCACCGACGACCGGTGGGTCGATCCAGCCTCCGACGACAGCAACGAACGTCTGCTGCGCGCCCGTCTGCTGGTGGCTGGGGCGGCGAAGGCGACATTCCTGCCACTCAAGACCGCGCACGCCTCGCCGCGGGAAGGCGCGGCGAGCGTGGACGGCGCGCTGCGCTCCCTGACGCCGTTCGCTGGCGTTCTGCTGGGCATGGGCGCGGACGGCCACGTCGCCTCGCTGTTTCCCGGCGATCCCGACCTCGCCGCCATGCTCGATCCGCATGGCGAGCGTCTCGCCGTCGGCGTCGCCATGTCCGGCGAGAAACCTTACGTGCCGAGGATCAGCCTCACCCTCCGGGCCCTGCTCGACAGCGCCATCGTCGTGATCCTGGTCAGCGGCGACGAGAAGCGCCGCGTCCTGGACCGCGTCCGCGACGACCGCGACTTCGCGCCGCCGGTCGCCGCGATCCTTCGCCAGGATCGCACACCCGTGCGGGTGCTCTGGGCGGCGTAGTCGCTGACGCGTCCGCCCCCTCCACCCCTTCGTGGTCCCCCTCCCCCGCAAAGAGGCGGCAGGATCAACGCTATTCAAATCCTCCCCCGAAAATCGGGGGAGGGGGACCCCGAAGGGGTGGAGGGGGCGAGGGCCGCGCGCTGAAGCCTGCCTACCCTCGCCGCACCGACATGCCGCCATCCACGGGAAGCACGACGCCGGTGACGAACCTGGCTTCGTCCGAGGCGAGGAACAGGGCGGCGTAAGCGACGTCCCAGGCCGTGCCCATCTTACCGCCCAGGGGCACGCGGGCGTCGCGGGCCGCGCGGGTGGCCTCGACGGTTTCCCCCCGGACTCGGGCGATGTTCTCGATGGCCATCGGGGTGTCGATCAGGCCCGGCATGATGGCGTTGCAGCGGATGTCGTGGCGGGCGTTGGCCGCGGCGGTCGAGGTGGTGAGCTTGTTCACCCCGGCCTTGGAGACCTCGTAGGCGATGATTCCCGCCGGCGCGATGGCGGCCAGGGACGAGACGTTGACGATTGATCCGCCACCTTGCGCGCGCATCACCGGCAGGGCGTGCTTGATGGTCAGCCACATGCCCTTGAGGTTGACCGCCATGATCCGATCCCAGGCCGCCTCCTCCAGGCGGTGAACGGGGCCGTCGCCGGCCCCGATGCCGACGTTGTTGTGCAGGATGTCGATGCGGCCGAGCCGCTGCTTCGCCTCGGCGATCAGCTCCCGGCAGTCGGCCTCGCGGACGATATCGGCGCGAAAGGCGAGAGCCGCGCCGCCCTCGGCGGCGATCATCGCCGCCGTCTCCTCGGCCGAGGCGAGGTCGCGATCGACGCAGAGAACCCGGGCGCCTTGGCGGGCGAAGAGGATGGCGGTGGCGCGGCCGTTGCCGATCGTCGTTCCCGCCGTCTGGCCGGCCCCGACGACGACGGCGGTCTTGCCCGCCAGCCGGTCGCCGGGATCACGCGGCATGGGCGACCCTGCCGGCGATGATGGTCATGCGCGCCTGCGCGGTCGGAATATCGGCCGGCTCGGCAGTCATCAGGTCGCGGGAGAAAACGCTGAGATCGGCCTGCTTGCCGGCCTCGAGGGTTCCCAGGTCTCGCTCCCGGCCGACGGCCCGGGCCGCCGAAGCGGTGTACATCGCCAGGGCCTGGCTTCGGCTGACCGCCTCGTCCAGGCCCCAGTCCGGTCCGGCGAAGCCGTTCAGGGCATGGCGGTAAGTCGCGGCGTAGAACTCGACCAGCGGATCGCCCTTCTCCACCGGCGCGTCGGTGCCGCCGCAGACCAGGGCGCCGGAGTCGATGAGGCTCTTCCAGGCGTAGGCGCCCTTCAGCCGCTCCGGCCCCAGCCTCGCCGCCGCGAAGTAGAGATCGCCGATGGCGTGGGAGGCCTGCATCGAGGCGGTGACACCCATGGCCGCGAACCGCGGCAGATCGGCCGGAGAGAGAATCTGGGCATGCTCGATGCGCCAGCGGCGGTCGGTGTGGGCCGCGCCGAGCACCTCGGCCATGGCGTCCAGGGCATTGCGGTTGCCCCGGTCGCCGATGGCGTGGACGGCGACCTGGCAGTTGGCTCCTTTCGCCCGTCCCATGTACTCGACCATGGCGGCGTGGGGCGTGACCACCGAGCCGGTCCATCCGGGCCGGTCGGAATAGGGCGCCAGAAGCGCCGCGCCGCGCGAGCCGAGCGCGCCGTCGGCGAAGAGCTTGATGCCGCGCAGGCGCACGCGGCCGGTCGGGTCGGCCGTGGGTCCGGTGGCCAGCACCTCGGCGCTGGAAGCCGGCGTCGTCATATAGGCGTCGATGCGCAGGCCGAGCGCGCCCTGGCCGGCCAGGCGCCGCAGGATGTCGAGGTCCAGCTGATCGACGCTCATCGCATGGACGCCGGTCCAGCCGCGCGAGCGGTAGAGCTTGTCGGCGCGGATCAGGGCCTCGCGCCTCATCGCCGCGTCCGGTTGGGGAAGCCGGCTCTCGACCAGGTCCTTGGCGTTGTCGACCAGCATGCCGGTGGGTTCTCCCTTGGCGTCGCGGAGGATGTCGCCACCGGCGGGCGTGATGGTCGAGGCGGTGACGCCGCCCAGGGCCAGGGCGCGGGAGTTGGCGACGGCGGCGTGGCCGTCCGACCGGTTCAGATAGACCGGCCGGTCGGCGACCACGGCGTCGAGATCGGCGCGGGTCGGGAACCGTCCCTCGGGCCAGTGGGTCTCGATCCACCCGCCGCCGACGATCGGACCGGAGGGCTGGCTCACCGCCCAGGCGCGAAGTCGCGACTGCACCTCGGCGATCGACGCCGATCCGGTGAGATCGAGCATCATGTCCCGAAGGCCGATCTCCGCCAGATGGGCGTGGCAATCGACGAACCCCGGATAGGCCGCCGCGCCCCCCAGATCGATCCGGCGCGCGCCGGGCGCGGCCGCCATCGCGCCGGCGAGCGGTCCGGCGAAGACGATCATCTCGCCACGCGTGGCCACCGCCTCGACCCGTTCGCCTGGCGCCCGTCCAGTGTAGATCGGGCCGCCGGTGATCAGCAGGCCGGGCTCGGCGGCGAGGCCCGCGCTGGGAAGCGCCGCCGCCGCGCCGGCCAGGGCAAGGGCGCTTCGGCGCGTCAGGGCGTGGTTCATGCTCGGGTCTCCAGGGTGTCCAAAAATTCCAGCAGCGCGGCGTTGAAAGCCGCCGGCTGATCGATGTTGGCGGCGTGGCCCGCGCCTTCGATCACCACCTTCTTCGCCCCGGGGATCTTGGCCGCCATGTAGTCGGAGGCGGCGAGGAACGGCGTGTCGTCGGCGCCCACCACCACCAGGGACGGGATGGCGATGGCCGGCAGGCTGGAAATCACCCGGTCGTCTCTCTGCGTCAGCATGCCGCGCGCGGCCCTGGCGAGACCATCGGCGGAGCGATGGGTGCTCGTCCGCGTCTCCGGCGATCCAGCGGCGAGGCGCCCCAGGCCCTCGCTCTCCCAGCGGTCGGCGGTCTTCAAGGCGTTGCGGTTCCAACCCGCCCGCGCGTCGTCGTTGCGGTAGCCGGGGCCGGTGTCGATGATCAGCAGGGCGCGGACCCGCTCGGGGTGAGCGAGGTGGAAGGCGAGGCTCATGTAGCCGCCCAGCGACAGGCCGCCGACGATCGCCCGGTCGGCGTGGGCGGCGTCCAGCAGCGCCGCCATGTCAGCGACCGTCGCCGCCTCGCTGTAGGCGAGGGGGTCGTCCGGATAGTCCGACTGGCCGTGGCCCCGCATGTCCCACAGGATGAGGGTGTGGCTTCTCGAAAGCGCCTCGATCTGGCCACGCCACATCTGCGACGTCGCCGAGTAGCCGTGGCTGAGCAGCAGGGCCGGCCCCTGGCCGTGGACCTCGTAGTAAATATCGACGCCGTCGCGGCTGAGCGTGGCCATATGCCCTTCCCTTTGCTTTCGTAGCGCGGGCTTCCAGCCCGCTCTTATCGGCGGCGCGATGCGGGCCGACAAACCCCGCGCTCCGGGGAGCTTCTTACGCGCTCCCATGGTGGCGCTCACCGGAAAAATCGGCATGGTCACGTCATGACTCGATCAACTTCGCTCGGCCTCCTCGTGTGCCTGCTGTTCATGGCCGCCGCGCCCGCACGAGCGGCGGACGCCGAGCACGCTCGCTGGCTGCGCGAAGCCGCCGCCACGACCATCGTCCGCGACGACTGGGGGATCGCCCACGTCCACGGCGGAACCGACGCCGACGCGGTGTTCGGGGCGATCTATGCTGAGGCCGAGGACGACTTCAACCGCGTCGAGGCCAACTACATCACCGCCCTGGGCCGCAACGCCGAGGTCGACGGCGAGGGCGGGATCTGGGGCGATCTACGGATGAGGCTGTTCATCGATCCGGTGGACCTGAAGGCGCGATACGCCTCGAGCCCGCCCTGGCTGAAGACCCTGATGATCGCCTGGGCCGACGGACTGAACTTCTATCTCGAGCGCCATCCGGCGGTGAAGCCGAGGCTGATCACGCGCTTCGAACCGTGGATGGCGCTGGCCTTCAGCGAGGGCAGTATCGGCGGCGATGTCGAGTACGTGGCGCTTCGGCCGCTGGAAGCCTTCTATGGCGGACGACCGGCCCCGCCGCCGGCGCCGAGCGAAGCGCGCCTGGAGGAGCCGACCGGCTCCAACGGCTTCGCCATCGCGCCCTCGAACACCGCCAGCCACCACGCCCTGCTGCTGATCAATCCGCATACCTCATTCTTCTTCCGCGCCGAGCTGCAGATGACCAGCGACGAGGGCCTGGACGCTTACGGCGCGGCGACCTGGGGACAGTTCTTCCTCTACCAGGGCTTCAACCCGCGGCTGGGCTGGATGCACACTTCCAGCGGCGTCGATGCGGTGGACGAGTTCGCCGAAACCATCGTCCACAAGGATGGACGGCTCTACTATCGCTACGGCCAGGAACTGCGGCCGGTGACCGTTTCGACGATCGTCGTTCCCTACCGGGCCGGCGGCGCCCTGGCGCGCAGGACCTTCACCGTCTACCGCACCCATCACGGCCCGATCGTCCGCCAGGCGGGCGGCAAGTGGATCGCCGTCGCCCTGATGGTCAAGCCGGTCGAGGCGCTCAGCCAGTCCTGGCTGCGGACCAAGGCCCGCACCTTCGCCGACTACATGAAGGTGATGGCCTACCAGGCCAACTCCTCCAACAACACCATCCTCGCCGACGCCGACGGCGACATCGCCTATCTCCACCCGCAGTTCATTCCCCGGCGCGACGACCGGTTCGACTATTCCAAGCCGGTGGACGGCGCCGATCCCCGGACCGACTGGCGTGGACTGCATGGCCTGGACGAGGCGCCGCATCTACTCAACCCGGCCAACGGCTGGGTCATGAACACCAACGACTCGCCCTGGTCGGCGGCGGGTCCCGACAGCCCTCGCAAGGAGAGCTACCCTCGCTACATGGACACCGCCGGGGAGAACATGCGCGGCATCCACGCCGCCCTGGTCCTGAGCGGGGAGAAGGATTTCACCACCAGGTCCCTGCTCGGCGCGGCCTTCGATCCCTATCTGCCCGCCTTCGTCAGGCTGATCCCGCCGCTGCTCAGGGCCTGGGACGGCCTCGCCGCCGCCGATCCACTCAAGGCCAGGCTGGCCGGCCAGATCGCCCTGCTGCGCGGCTGGGACGACCGCTGGGGCGCTGATTCCACCGCGACGAGCCTGGCGGTGTTCTGGGGCGAGCGGCTGTGGGACACGCAGCTCGCCGGCGCCCGGCACGCCAACACGGCGATGTACGACTACCTGGCGACCAAGGTTCCCCCGGCCACGCTCCTCACCGCCCTCGTCGACGCCTCCGACCGCCTGCAACGCGAGTTCGGCTCCTGGCGCATGCCCTGGGGCGAGATCAACCGCTTCCAGCGTCTCACCGGCGACATCGTCCAGCCGTTCAGCGACGCCGGCGCCAGCATCCCGGTCGGCTTCACCTCGTCGAAGTGGGGATCGCTGGCGGCTTTCGAAGCCAAGCCCTATCCGGGCACGAAGAAGTGGTACGGCACCAGCGGCAACAGCTTCGTCGCCGCGGTCGAATTCGGCGACAAGGTCCGCGCCGTCGCCGTCACCGCCGGCGGCGAGAGCGGCGATCCCAAGTCACCGCACTTCGACGATCAGGCCGCGCGATACGCGACGGGAAACCTGCGCGAGGTCTATTTCTATCCCGAACAGCTCGTCGGGCACACCGAGCGGACCTATCATCCGGGGTAGGAGACCGGCCCGCTCACCACTCCAGAAGCGCCAGCCCGGGGACATCGCGGAAGTCATCGCCGTTGCGGGTGACCAGGATGGCCCGATGGACGAGCGCCTGGGCGGCGATCATCCGGTCGAGCAGCTTGCGACGCGAATAGCCGGCCGCCTCGATGATGTCGCGATAGGCGTCCGCGCAGGCGTCGTCGAACGGCAGGACGGCCAGGCCCGCGAGCAGAGCGTTCAGACGCGAACCGCGTAGCGCCGCCTGCGCGGGGTCCCGAACGACGCCGCCCTCCAACTCGACCCGACTGACGATCGAAAGGAAGATGGCCCCGCCGAGGGCCTCCACCTTGGCCAGGACCACTTCGACGCCGTCCCGCAGATCGATGGCCACGTTGGTGTCGAGGAGAAAGGCCACGCTCTAGAGGTTAGCGCGCTCAGGGATGATCTCTGCGTCCCGGACTTCCACTTCATCCGGCGTCGGCAGCGCTCGGAGCTTGCGGATCATCTCCGAGATCGGCGGTCTGGCCGGATAGATGGTGAGCACGTCTCCGGACCGGACGATGGTCACGGTCAGATCGTCCGCAAACGCCACCTCGCGCGGCAACCGCACCGCCTGGCTGTTTCCGCTGCGAAAGGTGCGACTGGTGACGATCGGCATGGATGTCTCGCGATGTGGTCACGCGTATATACGGCCTCGACTCGGAGCGTCAAGTCGGCTCCCAGCACGACCGCCCCTACCGGGCGCCCTACGCCCCCACGAATACGCCCGGCCGGCGCTCGTTCACCGCACGGACGCCCTCGGCGAAGTCGGCGGTCTTGCGCAGCCAGGTCTGTTCGACGAGTTCGTGGTCGGTCTGGGCCTTGACGGCGGCGGCGAGGCCGGCGCGCAGGGTGGCGCGGGTGGCCTGGACGGCGAGGGGGGCGGCCTCGGCGATCTCGCGGGCGAGTTCAAGCGCGGCGGCGCGCAGCTCGGCCAGAGGAACCACGCGATCGACCAGGCCCCAGGCGAGGGCTTCCTCGCCCTTGATGCGCCGGCCGGTGAGGCACATCAGTTGGGCGCGCTGGACGCCGACGACGCGGGGCAGGATATGGGTGACGCCGAAGCCCGGATGGAAACCCAGCTTGACGAAGTTGGCGGCGAAGCGGGCTTCCGGCGCGGCAACGCGGAAATCAGCGACCAGGGCCAGGCCCAGGCCAGCGCCGACCGCAGCGCCCTGGATGGCCGCGACGATAGGCTTGCGGGTCGAGAACAGCCGCACCGCCTCGACATAGAGCGGATTGATCCCCGCCATGCCCTCGCCGCCGACGCCGGTCGGCGAGGCGAGGTCGGCCCCGGCGCAGAAACTCTTGCCGGCCGCCATGAGCACGCTGACGCGGACGGCGCCCTCGCCGTCGATGTCGGTCAGCGCATCGGCCAAGTCGCGCATCAATTCCACGCTGACGAAATTGTGCGGGGGCCGGTCGATCTCCAGCAGGGCGACATGGCCGTCGCGGCGAGCGGAGATGTTTCCGTATTGGTGTTTCATGCGCTGCCCCTGGGCTCGATGCGTTTGCCGATAGTAGCTCGCGCCCAGGGCGCGATCCTATCACTGATTGGACCGTCCATGGAGTGCCAACGGCCGGGCGGTCGAGCGAGCGATGGCGCGCCGGCGGTCTTGGCCGGCGAAGCGACGAAGGTCTATCCACAGATGTCGCAGATGGGCGCCGATCAGACGACTCCGGCTGTCGTCGAGCCGCGAAACGGTCAGATCTCCTTCATCTGCGCCCATCTGCGCCATCTGCGGATAAAATATTGCGGCCGCGTCGCCTTTGGCCGATCGTCTGTTACCTCGACCGGCCGAATTGACAGGGCGTGAGATCATGAGCGCGGCGACCTGCCCCCTGAAACTTCCGACCTCGATCAAGACGGCTGCCGCTCGGCTGGCCAAGGAGGACGGCGTGAGCCTCAACCAGTGGATCGCCAGCGCCGTCGCTCAAAAGGTCGGCGCGGTCGAGACAGCGGCCGAATTCCTGTCGCGGCGCGCGAGCCGCCGGACAGGTCACGGCCTCGGGAGACTTCTCGACAACGTCCCGGACCGCGCCCCCGATCCGGGCGACGAATTGCCGGAAGGCTGGTAGCGGAACGCGTTGCGACTCTACCTCTTCGATCCCAGGAGGTTGCGGGCGACGACCCATTTGTGGACTTCGGTGGGGCCGTCGTAGATGCGCATGGTGCGCAGCTTGGCGGCCATGAGCTGGAGCGGCAGTTCCTTGGTCATGCCCATGGCTCCGAAGGTCTGCATGGCGCGATCGACGACTTCCCAGGCCATCTCGGTGGCGTAGCTCTTGATCATCGAGATCTCCAGCCGGGTGTCGCGGCCCTGGTCGAGCTTCCAGGCGCAATCGTAGGTCATCAGCCGGGCGGCGTGGATGCGGGTGGCGGCGTCGGCCACCCACCACTGGATCGCCTGGCGCCGCGATAGCGGTTCGCCGAAGGTGACGCGTTGCGGGGCGTATTCGCAGATCATGTCCAGGGCCCGCTGGGCCATGCCGATCGACCAGGCGGCCATTTCGATGCGCCGGGTTCCCAGGCGAAGCTGCATCGGCGCGAACCCCTGGCCTTCGGTCCCCAGCAGCTTCCATCCTTCCACCCGGCAGTCCTCCAGGGCGACCTCGTAGGTCACCGCCCCGCCGATCATCGGGATCCGCCGCAGGACGTTGAAGCCGGGCGTGCCCTTGTCGATGAGAAAGGCGGAGATGCCGCCCCGGGCGCGCTTTTCCTTGTCGGTGACCGCCATCAGGATGGTGAAATCAGCGTCGGCGGCGCGGCTGATCCAGATCTTGCGGCCGTTGATCACCCAGTCTTCGCCATCCCGCTCGGCTCTCGTGATCATTCCGGCCGGGTCGCCGCCGGCCCCGGGTTCGGAGATGCCGATCGCCGAGATCGTCTCGCCACGCACATAGGGGGCGAGGTAAGCCTCGCGCTGCCGCTCGTTGACCGTCGCCATCAGCATCCGCAGGTTCGGCGAATCCGGCGGCAGGGTGTAGGGCGTCACCGTCCGGCCCAGTTCCTCGTTGACGCCGACCATCGCCACCTTCGGCAGATCGGCCCCGCCGATATCCTCCGGCGCATCCAGGCCCCACAGGCCGAGGGACTTCGAGACCTCGTCCAGCCGCTTGTGTTCGCTGGGACCGACCCCCAGCCCCTTGCCGTCGGCCTCGCGCGCCAGGACCCCGGCCTCCAGCGGCATCAGCTCATCATCGACGAACCGGCGCACCAGATCCTTGAGCATCCGATGCTCTTCGGCGAGTTCGAAATCCATGGCGCGTTCCCAAGCTCAGGCGGGGATTGTAGGGAGGAACGAAGCGGGCGTCATGCCCCGATGCCTTGAAGGGAGATCAGCGGTGGCCAAGACACACGCCCTGGCAAGCGAGGCGACGGGGCCTCTGAAGGGCATACGCGTCCTGGACATGACCAGCGTGGTCTTTGGCGCCTACGCCACCCAGATGCTCGGCGATCTCGGCGCCGATGTGATCAAGGTCGAGTTTCCCGGCGGCCGGCGAGGCGGCGGCGGCGACATCATGCGCTGGGCCGGCCACCCGCCGGCGGGCGCGCCGGAGGACCTCGGTCCGATCTTCATGACCATCAACCGCAACAAGCGCTCGCTGCTGCTCGATCTGCGCGAGCCGGACCAGGCGGCCTCGTTGCGCAAGCTGATCAAGACCTGCGACGTCTTCGCGGTGTCGGTGCGCTACGAGGGCCTGAGGCGCCTGGGCCTCGACTACGAGTCGGTGAAGGCCATCCGGCCGGACATCGTCTATGCGCACGGGGCGGGCTACGGCGCCGCCGGCCCCTACGCGGGGGAGCCGGCCTATGACGACCTGATCCAGTCGGCCAGCGGCCTCGCCGATCTCTTGAGCCGCGTCGATGGCGACCCCACGCCGCGCCTCATTCCGACCCTGGTGGCCGACAAGGTCAGCGGCCTGTTCATGGCCCAGGCGGTTACCGCCGCCCTGTTCCACCGGGAGCGCACCGGCGAGGGCCAGTTCGTCGAGGCGCCGATGCTGGAGTGTGTCACCTCCTTCACCCTGGCCGAGCACCTCTACGGCCACGTCTATGATCCCCCGACCGGGCCGTGGGCCTATACCCGCGTCGCCAACCCCGAGCGCAAGCCCTTCGCCACCAAGGACGGCCACATCGGCCTGCTGCCTTACACCGACCAGCAGTGGGATCAGTTCTTCGCCGTCGCCGGCTGGGGTGAGACCTTCGGCAAGGATCCGCGTTTCGCCGACTACAAGACCCGGGCCAGGCATGTCCGGGAACTCTATGGCCTGGTCGAGGAGGTGACCGTGACGCGGACGACCCAGGAATGGCTCGAACTTCTCAAGCCTCTGCAGATTCCGGTGGTGCGGATGAACCGGCTGGAGGAACTCGAGAGCGACCCGCACCTGGACGCGGTCGGCCTCTTCCAGCACTACGAACATCCCAAGGCCGGCCCCTACATCGCCATGCGACCGCCGGTGAACTACGGCGCGACGCCGGCCAACATCCGCCGCCATCCGCCGAGCCTCGGCGAACATACCGTCGAGATCCTGGCCGAACTGGAGGGTGCGCCATGCGGCTGAGGCAGGTAGCCCTGATCGCCCGCCAGATCGCGCCGGTCGCTGGCGCGCTCGAGGCGATCTTCGGATTGAAGGTCGGCTTCCGCGATCCGGCGGTGGGGGTGTTCGGCCTGGCCAACGTGGTCATGCCGGTGGGCGGCGAGTTCCTCGAGGTGCTGGAACCGATCCGCGACGACGCCTCGGGCGCGCGCTATCTGGCCCGGCGCGGCGGCGACGCCGGCTACATGGTCATCCTCCAGGCGAGCGACGCCCTGGCCCATCGCGCGCGGCTGGAAGCGGAGGGGGTTCGGATCATCGCCGCGCGCGGCGAGGGTCGCTACCGGTTCAGCCACTTCCATCCGGCCGACTGCGCCGGCGTGCTGCTGTCGATCGACTCGGTGGAGGGGGCCGACTGGCGGGCGCCGATGAGCGACTGGCCGCCGGCCGGCCCGGACTGGGGCGACTTCGCCAGCGAGGTCAGCCTCGGCATCACTGCGGTGACCCTCCAGTCCCGCGATCCCCTCGCCGCCGCCGAGGGCTGGTCGATGCTGCTGGATCGGCCGGTGACCCGCGCCGGCGACACGCTGGAGCTGCGCCTGGACCAGGGCGCGATCCGCTTCATCGCGCCGGTCGATGACGACGGCACGGGCGTGGTCGGCCTGGACGTGGTGGTCACCGACGTCGCCCAGGTCCTCGCCAATGCCGCTCGCGCCGGGGCGATCATCCGCGACGACGCCGTAGTCATCTGCGGAACGGCGCTGCGGCCGGTCGCCCTACCGGGCTGACGCGATCCGCTCGCCCCGCAGCTGGGTCCGGCGGACCTTGCCGGCGTCGTCGCGGATGTTGTCGCCTACGAACTCATAGCTGCGGGGCTGTTTGTAGCTGACAAGGCGGCCCCGGACGTGTTCGCGGAGCGCCTCTTCGGTGAGGCCTGGGCGCGGCTGGACGATGGCGTGGATGCGGGCTCCGAGATCCTCGTCGGGCAGGCCGATGACGGCGCTGGACTGGACCAGCGGGTGCTCGTCGAGGGCGGCCTCGATCTCCGCCGGATAGACGTTGGAGCCGCCGACCAGGATCATGTCGGTGCGGCGGTCGGCGAGGTAGAGATAGCCCTCTTCGTCGAAAGAGCCGATGTCGCCGAGAGATTCCCAGCCGCCGGGAAGGGTCCGTGCCGTCGCGCCACGGTAGCTGTAGGAGGCCGGCATGTCGGGAGGCCGGCGCATGAACACCTCGCCGATCTCGCCGGCGAGAAGCTGGTTGCCGTGTTCGTCGAAGGCCGCCATCTCGCCGAACGCGACCTTGCCCACCGAGCCGCGATGGGCGAGCCACTCGGTCCCGGTGATGATGGTCACCGCCTGGGCCTCGGTGCCGGCGTAGAGTTCCATGATCACCTCGGGGCCGAGCCACTCGATCCACGCTTCCTTGAGCCAAGGCGGGCAGGGCGCGGCGAGGTGCCAGACGGTTTTCAGGGAAGTCACGTCGTAGCGCGCGCGCACCTCTTCAGGCAGCCGCCAGATCCGGCTCATCATCGTCGGCACCAGATACATCCAGGTGGCGCGATGGCGGGCGACCGCCTTCAGCGTCTCCTCGGCGTCGAATCTGGGCAGGATGATGAGGTGGGCGCCCTGGTTCAATCCCGCGAAGGCCGAGGTGAAGGGGCCGTTGTGATAGAGCGGCCCCGGCATCACCATCACGTCATCGGGCGTCGTCCGGTAGCCGCCGATCTCCACTGGCGTATAGAGGCCGGGACCGCCGGAGAGGATCAGCTTCGGCCGCCCCGTCGATCCGCCGGAGGTCGGCGCCTTCCAGACCGGCGCGGTGCGGTCCTCAAGCGGGCTATCGTCGTCCGAGAGGGCCAGCAGGGCCGGGACATCGAACCGCGGGTTCTCGCTCTCAAGGGTGTCTCCGGCGATGAGGATCGGCGTTGCGGCCAGATCCATCACCGCCCGCGCCTCCGCCGCCGGCAGGCGCCACGAAATCGGCTGCGGCGTCGCCCCGACCTTCCACAGGCCATGGCAGGCCTCGACGAAATCCACACTGTTGGCAAGCCCGATGGTGACCAGGTCGCCTTGGCTGATGCCGGCCGCGATCAGACCCCGCGCGATGCGGTTGGTCCGCCGGTCGAGTTCCCGCCAGGTCACGGTGCGGGCGATGTCGGTCACCGCCGGGCGGTCCGGACGCTCGGCCGCGAGCTGCGTCAGCCTCGCGCCGAGAGAGATCGGCTCATCCATTTTAGGCGCCTCAGGAAAGATCGGTGAACGGGTTGAAACAGACTTCCCACGGGAAGCCGTCGGGATCGGCGAAATAGCCGGAATAGCCGCCCCAGAACACCTCCCGCGGGGTCTTCACCGGCGTGGCGCCGACGCCGACCGCGAAGGCGAACACCCGATCGACCTCGCTCTTCGAAGCTACGTTGTGGGCCAGGCTGAACCCCGCAAAGCCGGAACCCTCCTTTGACACCTCGGCGTCATCGGCCAGGGCGTCGCGGCCGTAGAGTCCCAGCCACGACCCCTCCAGCCGGAACATGACCATGTTGTCGCCGGGAGCGTAGTTGTGAAGTTCGAAGCCGAGGCCGTCGCGATAGAAGGCGAGCGAGCGCCCGATGTCCCGTACGCCCAGGGTGACCATGCTGATCTTGGGTTTCATGGGCTCCGCCCTCTATATGATCATCCGCGCGGGGCCAACGGACTGTTCCTACTGCGTGCCGTCGCTCTTTTCGTAGCGCGGGCTTCCAGCCCGCTCTGCCCTTGAGCGAGCCGGCGCCATTCGCCGAGAAGAACAGGAGGCGGAACGCAGGTAAGGGGAAAAGAGCGGGCTGGAAGCCCGCGCTACGGTTTCGCCGTCTAGTGGCCAAAATCTGACACTAGAGTCCGGCGGCGGACTGGAAACTTTTGACGTGCGACTTCTCGTTCCCGCCTGGAGACTCAGAATGTATATCTGAGCCAACCCACAGTCTTACTAATCGTCTTGTTCTTCGTCGTTCGAATGACAACGCGCTTCACGCCCGAATAGGGGCGGAGGTACTTTTCCGGGTAGGTCCTAACTGCTCGAAGCTGCGCAACCGTGCGCTTGTCGAGCTTTCCTACGCAAATTAACTCCTGCACCTTTTCGGGCGTTAAGCGGCCCTCCCGAGCGAGCTGAGTCAATAGAGGGGGGTGCGCGGGGCTTCCCTTGCCGCTTGTCACAATGCCTGAACCCCGGCTTTCCCATAACCTGCTCCCTCCCTGGCGGCACAGCACTAGTAACCGCGAGGCCGTGTCTTGTCACCACTGGAGCGGGCGGTCTTGCATTTCACGAGGTCGATATCCGATTACCACTCCTGCGCCCTTCGGAACCTCCGCCACCGGACAAGGCTTGTTGGGCCCGCCCACGCTGGGACGGACGGTCGTGGTTAGGTACCAAGTGTCAGATTCTATCCCCTAGACCTTGACAGCCGGCCCGGAGACGGTGCAAACTGCAAATGTCGGCGGAGGTTTCGCCGATCTTGCTTGAGCGACTTGCGACCGGCGCCTCCTTCGTCCCCCTTTCACCCCATGTGGTCCCGCCGCGATCGCATTTTGTCGCCAATGTTCCTCCCGCAGTCCCGCATATTCCCGCATATTCCCGGCGTGCCTTGGTCTCGATAAACTCCTATATCTCTGATTCCACGGCATAATCCGGCCTGATCGCGTCTCACCGACGCGATGCGGCGCCTTATAGGTTTTCTGACGGCTCGCGGCGTCGCCGCGCCCTATCCCCTTCTAGACCCAACCGGATGCGACGACGACAGCCCGCCATCGACGACGATGGCCTGGCCGTTGACGTAGGAGGAATCGTCGCTGGCCAGGAACAGGGCGGCGTGGGCGATTTCGCTGGGCTCGCCGCCGCGGCGCAGGGGGTTGAGCTGGCCGATCCTGTCGTCGGTGCCGCGCTCGCGGGCGTTTTTGTAGATCGGCGCGGTCATGCCGGTCTCGATCAGGCCCGGGCAGATGGCGTTGACCCTCACCCCCGTGCCGTAGAGCACGTTGGCGCTGGTCTGGACGAGGTTGATCACCCCGGCCTTGCTGGCGCTGTAGGGGATGCCGCCCGCGCCCGATCTCAGCCCGGCCACCGAGGCGGTGCAGACGATCGAGCCCTTGCCGGCCGCGCGCATGATCGGACTGGCGTGCTTGATGGCCAGGAACGGTCCGATCAGGTTGATCCGCAGCACCTCCATCCAGAATTCGGGGGAAACCTCCTCCATCGGCGTCCAGCCGCCGCTGACCCCGGCGTTGGCGTAGACGGCGTCGAGGCCGCCGAACTCCGTGACCGCGCGGCCGATGGCGGCCTTGACGTCGGCTTCGGACCCGGCGTCGCCGCGGATGGCGACCGCCTGGCCGCCGGCCGCCGTGATCATCGAGGCCGTTTCCTCCACCGTTTCGGCCCTATCGAAGCAGACGACTCTGGCGCCTTCCTTGGCGAAGAGCAGGGCGCTGGCCCGGCCGATGCCGCTGGCGGCGCCGGTGATTACGGTGGAGCGGTCCTGGAGGCGGCCCACGGTCAGCTCGCCGCCGGGGCAGGATTGGGGGTCAGGGCCGGGCGGGCCAACGGATAGAACTTGCCGCTCATCTTCGGGATCGCCTCCGAAAGGATGGTGTCGATGGTCCAGCCCTCGGCCTTGCCCACCGTCTCGATGGCCCGCGGCTGGCTGTAGAGGATGATGTTCTCGCCGCTGACTCCGAAGATCTGGCCGCTGACGTCCCTGGCGGCGTCGGCCAAGAGGGCGATGGAGAACCTGGCCGGCTGGTCGGGGCGGATGTTCTGGGCCATTTGCGCCCGGCGGGCGGCGGCGGCCTCGTCGCGCACCGGCACCGACTGGGTCATCCGGGTCCAGGCCACCGGCGCGATGCAGTTGCAGCGGACATGTTTGGCCGCCCCCTCCATGGCGATGATCCGCGAGAGCCCGGCTATGCCCATCTTGGCCGCGCCATAGTTGGTCTGGCCGATGTTGCCGATGATCCCCGAGGTCGAGGTGTAGAGCACATAGGCCCCGTCCTCCTGGGCGCGGAAATGCTCGATGGTGGCGCGGCAGACGTTGTAGGTTCCGCGCAGATGGACCTCGATGACCTTGTCCCAGTCGCCCTCGGTCATCTTGTGGAACATGGCGTCGCGCAGGATGCCGGCAGGATTGATCACCGCATGCAAGCCCCCGAAGCTGTCCATGGCCTGCTCCAGCATGCCCTGGCAGGCCTTCATCGAGGTGACGCTTTCCGAATTGGAGACCGCCTCGCCGCCGGCCGCGCGGATTTCCTGGGCCACGGTCTCGGCCGGTCCGGCCGATCCCTCGTCGCCGCCGGAAAGGCCGCCGCCCAGATCATTGACCACCACTTTCGCTCCTTCGCGCGCGGCGATCAGGGCGCAGTCGCGGCCGATCCCATTGCCGCCGCCGGTGACCAGAACCACCTTGCCGTCCAGAACACCCATGGCGTTGCTCCCAAGCTATTCGAGGCGGTCGGCCCGCCGCAATCGCGGAAAGAGTTTGGCCCAGACGCCGGTGACGATCAATGCGCCGACGCCGCCGAACACCGCCGCGCCGACAGCCCCGAGGAAGCGCGCCGCCAGGCCGCTCTCGAATTCGCCGAGCTCGTTGGAGGCGCTGATGAACAGGGTCGAAACCGCGGCCACCCGGCCGCGCATGGGATCGGGAGTGACCAGCTGGACGAGGGTCTGGCGGACGAAGACGCTCATCATGTCCGCCCCGCCGAGGATGGCCAGGGCGATCACCGACAGCCACAACAGCTTCGATACAGCAAAGACCAAGGTCGCCGCGCCAAAGACGGCGACGCCGACGAACATCTTCACTCCCGCGCGCCGGCGGATCGGGTGCGACGCCAGATAGAGCGCCACGACCGTCGCGCCCAGCGCCGGTCCGGCGCGCAGGATGCCGAAGCCCTGCGCGCCCACGTGCAGCACGTCCCTGGCGAAGGCCGGCAGCAGGGCCGTGGCCCCGCCGAGGATCACGGCGGCGAGGTCCAGGGAGATGGCCCCGAAGACGACCTTGTTGCTCCACACATAGGCCAGCCCCTCCCTGACCAGTTCCAGGCGCGAGCCGGCCTGGGCGATGGGGCGGGTCACGCGGCGGATGCCGAGCAAGGACAGGACGGCGAGAAGGTACAGCCCGAGGGTCACGCAATAGGCCGCGCCCGAGGACCAGGCGATCAGCAGGCCCGCCAAGGCCGGCCCGGCGATGGACGCCGTTTGCCAGGCCAGTGAGTTCCAGGCGATCGCCCTGGGCAGCAGTTCGCGCGGCACCAGCATGGGACCCAGCGCCGTCGTGGCCGGCGAATAGAACGCCCGCGACGCCCCGAAGATGAGCGCGGTTCCCAGCAGCAACGGCACCGACTCGAAATGCGTCAAGGTCGATGCCGCGAGGATGCCGACGGCGACGCTCTCGCCGGCGTAGCAGAGCAGCATCACCTTGCGCCGGTCGTGCCGATCGGCGGTCTCGCCGGCCGGCAGGGCGAGGAAGAACAGCGGCGCGAAGGTGATCAGGCCGATCAGGCTGACATTGAGCGCCGAGGCCCCGACGCCGAGGTGCCGAGCGCGCGACAGGGAATAGACCTGCCAGCCCATGGTCACGCTCTGCACCTGCGAACCGAGGCTGCCCAGCCATCGCGAAGCCCAGAACCGGACGTAGTCGCGCTCGCGCAGCAGGGCGCGTGCCGGTGGCAGGGCGCTCGCCGCGTCGGACATGGCCGCTCCTAGCCCGCCCCCCGCCGGCTTCGCAAGTTGACGCGCGGGGCCTCTGACCGTAACCCGCGCGCCCTCATGCCCCTGAACGCACTCACCTTGCCGTCGCTCGTCGCCGAGCGGCCAGACGACATCGACGCTGTCGCCGCCTTGATCGCCCGCGCCTTCGGTCCTGGCCGCTTCGCCAAGGCGGCCGAACGGCTGCGCGAGGGAAATCTGCCGATCCTCGATCTCTCGTTCGTCGCCTGGGAGGAGGCGACGGCGGTCGGCTGCGTGCGCCTCTGGCCGATCGTCGTCGGCTCGGCGCCTGGCCTGCTGCTCGGCCCCATCGCCGTCGATGCGGATCACCGCGGCCAAGGCCTCGGCGCCGCCTTGATCGAACGCGCTTGCGCCGCGGCGACCGCGGCGGACCACGCGTTTGTCCTGTTGGTCGGCGACGAACCCTATTTTGGGGCCATGGGCTTTGCCGGGCGGCCGGCACGGTATGTCATCATGCCGGACCCGGTGGATCAGAAAAGGGTGCTGGCGCGCGCGTTGACGGCCGGAGGAGCGGATGATCTGTTCGGACACGCCAGGGCGCGCGTGACAAAGCATCACGGCTCGCGCACGATGCGCGATGCTTGATGCTCGCGTGCAAGGCCGTTCGGGTGCGAACCACACTGACCATCGATGACGACGTACTCGCGGCGGCGAGAGGATTGGCCGCGTTTCAACGCAAGAGCGTGGGCGAAGTCATTTCCGTCCTCGCTCGGCAGGCCCTTCGACCAAAGGCGCTGAAGGGCGAGCGGCGCAATGGGATTCTCCTGCTGCCGCTGCGCGAGGACGGCGGGCCGGTCACCCCGGAACTGGTCAACCGACTGAGCGATGAACTGCCGTGACCACATTTTCGCTCAAGGGACGGGCAGTTCGCGACCTTCGATCGCCGGCTCGTCACCACCGCCGTGAGCGGCGGCGCCGCTGCCTTGCATCTCATCACCTAGACCATCGATCTGGAGAGACAGAGTGAAGGTCAACTCGCTCCTGGCGCTGACCGCCATGGTCGCCGCCCTTGCGCCAGCCCATGCGCTCGCCGCCGATGACGATCCTTACGCGCCGCTGAAGCTCTATCAGGGCAGATGGGCCGTCACCTCGGACCGGGAGGGCAAGGTGACGATGGTCGAGAACCGATGCGCCCGCACTGGCCTCTTCTTCGCCTGCGAGCAATTGGTCGAGGGCAAGACCAGGGCGCTGGTGGTGTTCCTGCCGGATGGACGAACGAGCGACGGTCTGTTCTATCACACCCAGACCCTGACGCCGACGGCGGCGACGCCATCGCCGTGGTCCGCCCTGACCATCGATGGCGACCGCTGGACCTACGCCGGCCCGCACACCGGCAAGGCGGCTTGGCGGCGGACGATCAATCTGTTCTCCGGCTCCGACCGCATCCGCTTCGAGATCCAGGAGTCGAAGGACGGCAACACCTGGACGACGAAGACGAGCGGCGACGAACGGCGGGCGCCGGACGCTTGAGCCGGCGCACGCCTACGCCTAACGCTGGGCGTCATGGCCGAAGAGGGCAAACCAAGCGGGCTGGAAGGCATTGCCGCGGCGGCGAAGCAGGCGCCAGGGCGGGGGCTGCCGCCGGTGCATCTGTGGAACCCCGCCCATTGCGGCGAGATCGACATCGTCATCAAGCGCAACGGCCTGTGGTTCCACGAGGGGACGCCGATCGGGCGGGAGGCGCTGGTGCGGCTGTTTTCCACCGTGCTGCGCAAGGACCCCGACGGCTTCCATCTGGTCACGCCGGTGGAGAAACTGCGGATCGACGTCGAGGATGCGCCGTTCATCGCCGTGCGGGTCGATCGGGTCGGCGAGGCGCTGCGGTTCGCCACCAACGTCGGCGACGAGGTCGAGGCCGGTCCCGACAACGCCATCCGGGTGGAGACCGATCCGACCACCGGCGAGCCGCGTCCCTATCTGCACGTGCGACGGGGCCTGGAGGCCCTGATCGCCCGGCCGGTGTTCTATGAACTGGCCGAGATGGCGCTGGACCGGGAGATGGCGGGCGGACGGGTGTCGGCGGTTTCGTCCAACGGCGTGTGGTTCGCGGTCGGTCCGGCGGGAGGCGGCGACCCGTGACGGCGGCGAGCGCGAAACAGGCGAATCTGCGCGGATGGATCGCCAGTCACCTCGATCCGCTGGAGGCGGGGGGCGGCGCCCCGGCGGCGTCGCGCTCGGACTTCGATCTTGAGCCGCACCTCGCGCCCTGGGGCGACACGCCTCCGGCACCGGCGGCCGTCCTCATCGCCCTGGTCGAGCATCCGGCGGGGCTGAGCGTGATCCTCACCCGCCGCGCCGACACCCTGCGCAGTCATACCGGCCAGGTCGCCCTGCCCGGCGGACGCTGCGATCCGGGCGAGACGCCGTGGCGCGCCGCGCTGCGCGAGGCCGAGGAGGAGATCGGCCTCGATCCTGCGCTGGTCTCATTGGCCGGACTTTCGACGCCCTATCGCACCGGCACCGGCTACCACGTGACGCCGGTGGTCGGCTTCGTGCAGCCGGGATTCGACCTGCGGCTCAATCCGGCCGAGGTCGCCGACGTGTTCGAGACGCCGTTCGGATTCCTCATGGATCCCACCAATCACCAGCGGCGAGAGGGGAAGACCCCGGCCGGGGACCTGCGGCGGTTCTACGCCATCACCTGGGAGAACCGGCTGATCTGGGGCGCCACGGCGGGCATGTTGCGCGCCCTCTACGACCGGCTCTATGGAGCGATGGTTGCTTAAGGTCCTCGCCCTCCGCGCCCTGATCTTCGCCGCGCCCTTCGTGGTCTGGTTCGTCTGGCGCGAGGCCGCCCGGCGGAGCGGCCGGCCAATGGGCTCGACGCCGTGGCCCTGGCTGGTGGCCGCCGGCGCCCTGCTGGCCGGGCTGTCGCTGATCGGCAGCGTTGTCCTGCCGACCGGCAGAGGCGCGGGAACTTATGTTCCGGCGGAGGTCCGGGCCGACGGCAGCATCGCCCCCGGCCGTTTCGTCGCCCGTCGAAAGCCGCCGGCATGACCGATTCCATCACCCGTCAACCCTGGCTGACGGCGAAACCCACGGCGCGGGTTATGGACGCCCTGGAAGCGGCCGGCGGAGCGGGATGCGCGCGCTTCGTGGGCGGCTGCGTGCGCGACGCCCTGCTGGGCGCGCCCGTCGGCGATATCGACATCGCCACCGCCCTGACGCCCGACGCGGTCATTGCCGCCCTCATCGCCGCTGGTCTCAAGGCCATCCCCACCGGCGCGGAGCACGGCACCATCACGGCCGTCGCGGCCGGCAAGCCGTTCGAGATCACCACCTTACGCCGGGACGTGGAAACCGACGGACGTCACGCGGTGGTCGCCTTCACGACCGATTGGGGCGAGGACGCGGCGCGGCGCGACTTCACCCTCAACGCCCTCTATGCCGACCGCGAGGGTAGGGTGTTCGATCCGACCGGCGCCGGGATCGCCGATCTCCGCGCCGGCCGGATCGCCTTTGTCGGCGACGCCCGGACGCGCATCACCGAGGACGCCCTGCGCATCCCGCGTTTCTTCCGCTTCGTCGCCTGGTACGGCCGGGGCGAGCCCGACGCCGCCGCGCTCGCCGCCTGCGAGACTTCGCGCGACCTGGTGGCGGGCCTCTCCGCCGAACGGCTCGGCAAGGAGCTGCTGCGGCTGCTGGCGGCCTACGATCCCAGGCCAGCGATGCGGCTGATGGCCCGGGCCGGGGTTCTGACCCGCATCCTGCCCGGGGCCACGCGACTGGACAGGTTCGACGCCCTGGTGGCGATCGAGACCGAGCAGCTGTTCACCGACGATCCCCTTCTGCGCCTGGCGACGCTGCTGCCGGGCGACCCCGCCGCCGCCGTGGCGACCGCCCGGGCGCTGCGGCTGTCCAACGCTCAGCGCGACCGACTGGCGGCCGCCCTCGATCCGGCCCCGCCGATCGTCTCGTGGATGAGCCCGCGCCAGACCCGCCAGATCGTCTATCGCCTGGGCGCCGACGCCTTTTGCGATCGGGTGATGCTGGCCTGGGCGGCCTCCAACCGGCCGGCGGCCACGACGCAGTGGCGGGCTCTGCTGCCCACGGCCCGGAGTTGGACCCGGCCCATTCCGCCGCTGACGGGCGAGGAAGTGGTCGCCGCCGGCGTGCCCCGCGGACCGTTGGTCGGGGCGGTGCTGCGCGAGGTCGAGGCGTGGTGGATCGAAGGCGACTTCATCGACGACAAGCTCTCCATCGTCGAGCGGCTCAAGGCCGTGGTTCAGGGCATGGTCTATTGAGGATCGGGGTTCTGGAAACCGGCGCGCCGCCGACCGCGATGCAGGCGCGGTTCGGGCGCTATCCGGCGATGTTCGAGCATCTGCTGGGCGAGGACGCCTACCAGTGGTCGGCGTTCGATGTCCGGCGGGGGAACCTGCCCGCTGGTCCAGAGGTGTGCGATGCGTGGCTGGTCACCGGATCGGCGGCGGGGGTCTATGAGCCCGAGCCCTGGATTGCCGAGACGGAAGGGTTTCTTCGTGCCGCCCGGGGCCGGGCGGCCCTGGTGGGGATCTGCTTCGGCCACCAGCTAATGGCCCGGGCCTTCGGCGGCAAGGTGATCAAATCGCCCAAGGGCTGGGGCATCGGCCTGCACCACTATGCCGTGCGCGAGCGGCGCCCGTGGATGGATGAGGCGCTGGCCTTCGCCGCGCCGGCGTCGCACCAGGACCAGGTGGTCGAGCCGCCGCCGAACACGCGGGTTGTGGCCGGCAGCGACTTCACGCCCTTCGGCATGCTGGCCTGGGACGACCAGCCGGCCATCTCCCTCCAGCTCCATCCGGAATTCGAGCCGGCCTACGCCCGCGCCCTGATCGAGGCGCGCCGCGCCGACCGCTATGAACCGGGGCAGGCCGAAGCGGCGCTTGCCTCCCTGGCGGGGCCGGACGACCGGGCGCGGATCGGGCGATGGATCGCGGGCTTCCTCGCCAGGACGGTGGGGTCCTGAGGTGACCGTCGAGCTGGGGGTCATCGAGGGATACTACGGCCGGCCCTGGTCCTGGGCCGAACGCGCCCAATCGGTCGCCTTTCTCGCCGGCCACGGCTACCGCTTTCACATTTACGCCCCCAAGGGCGATCCTTTTCTGCGCCGGCGATGGCGGGAGCCGCATCCGCCGGAAGCGGGCGAGGCGCTCGCGACCTTCGCCGGGCGCTGCCGGGCGGTCGGCGTGCGGTTCGGCGTGGGCTTGAGCCCGTTCGAGATCTATCGGGACTTCGATGGCGCCGCCAAGGCCGCCCTGATGGGCAAGCTCGCCTGGCTCGACGCCATCGGGGTCGATGATCTGGCCATCCTCTTCGACGACATGCGCGGCGACCTGCCTGACCTTGCCGCTACCCAGGCGGCGATCATGCACTGGATCGCCGAGCGCACGGCGGCGAGCCGGCTGATCGTCTGCCCGACCTACTACAGCGACGATCCGCGCCTCGACCGGGCCTTTGGACGGCGGCCCGAGGGCTATCTCAAGAACTTCGGGACCGCGCTGGATCCGGCCATCGACGTCTTCTGGACCGGCGAGGAGGTCTGTTCGCGGGAGATCGGGGCCGGACACCTCGGTCGCGTCGGCGAGGAGCTTCGACGCCGACCCTTCCTGTGGGACAACTATCCGGTCAACGACGGACCCGGAATGTGCCCCTTCCTGCACCTGCGTGGCTTCACCGGCCGGCCATCGGCCATCGCGCCGCTGATCGGCGCCCACGCCATTAACCCCGCCCTTCAGCCGACGCTCTCCCGCATCCCCGCGGCGACCCTGGCCGAGAGCTACCGGCTCGGCGGGGGCTACGCCTATGGCCAGGCCTTCGCCCGCGCGGCCGCCGAGGTTCTCGGCCCCGAGCTGGCGGCCATGGTCCAGGGCCACCTGACGCAGCTGCAGGATCTCGGCCGCGATCGGCTGGGAGCGGAGGCGGCCGGCCGCCTCCGCTCCCGCTACACCGATATCGATCACCCCGGCGCCCGGGAAATCGTCGATTGGCTGGACGGCGCCTGGGTCGTCACCCGCGAGATGATGGAAGAGGCGTGATGGCTCTGCGGAAATCCTCCCTCCCCTTCATGGGGGGGGACAGACGGCGAAGCCGTCAGGGTGGGGCTGTCTCGGCGAACCACGACCCTCCGAGGGACGCCCCACAGCCCCACCCCGGCCTTCGGCCGACCCTCCCCATGAAGGGGAGGGAGGGCTTTTGGTGATGGCCTCCGCCGCCCACCGGCCTCTGCGGTTCTGGGACCTGACCCTCTACGCGGTGGCCATGGGGTTTTCCATCCGCTGGGTGGCGGCGGCGGCGGCGGCGGGTCCGGTGTCGATCGTGCTCTGGGTCCTGGCCATGGTCGGCTTCATGGGGCCGCTGGTGCTGGCCACGGCGGAGCTGACCAGCCGGTTTCCCGGCGACGGCGGCATCTACGCCTGGACCGGCCGAACCCTGGGACCCTTCGCGGGTTTCCTCTGCGGCTGGCTCTACTGGGCCAGCAACCTGCCGTTTTTTTCGACCCTGACCTATTTCATCATCAATGTCCTGGGGGTGGTCGCCGGGCCGCGGGCCGAGGGTATGCTGAAGGATCCGACGGTGTTCGCCTCTCTGGCCATTGTCCTGATCCTGATCGTGGCCGGCCTGCACCTCCTCGGCCTCGGCGTGGGCAAATGGTTGACCAATCTGGGGGCCGCGGCGAGCTTCGGTCTGGTGGTGGTGGTGATCGGGGCCGGCGCGATCCTGGCTGTTCGCGACGGTCCGGCCACGGACTTCGCCCACGCCTCATACGCCTTGCCAATCAACGCCGACGGGGCGGCGATGTGGGCGACCATGGTCTTCGCCTTCGGCGGCCCCGAGGCCCTGGCCTTCCTCAAGGGCGACGTGGATGGTGGCACGCGGCAGATCCTGCGCGTCCTCGCCGTCGCCGCCGTCGCCGTCATCGCCGCCTATGTGGGCGGGACCCTGGGCATGCTGAGCGTCCTGAGGCCGGACGAGGCGAGCCGGCTGTCCGGGGTGCCCGACGCGTTGCGCCTGGCGCTCACCCGGCTGGACCTGGCGTCCCTGTCGCCAGCCGCGTTGATCCTGCTGGCCGCCGGAACCCTGGGGAGCCTCAGCGCCTGGTTCGGCGTGGCCGCCCGGCTGCCGTTCGTGATCGGGGTCGATCGCTATCTGCCGGCGGCCTTTGGCCACCGTGACCGTCGCACCGGCGCCCCGGTGGTCTCGATCCTCGTCCAGACCGCCGTCGTCATCGCCTTGATCATCCTCAGCCAGGCCGGCGAGACCGTGAAGGCGGCCTATGACTTCCTGATTTCGATGAGCGTGCTTTCCTACACCATCCCCTTCGCCGTCCTGTTCATGGTCTTCCTGATCGTCCAGGGCCGCCCGGCCCCGGCGGGGGAGTGGACGGCGCCCGGCGGGCCACCGATGGGGCGTCTGATCGGGACGGTCGGCCTGGCCGTGACCCTCACCGCCATCGCCTGCACCCTGGTCCCTAGCCCCGAGGCCGCCGACAAGATCGCCGCGCTGGTCAAGCTCGTCGTCGCCTCCGCCGCCCTGATCGCCTGGGGCGGCCTGATCTATCTGATCGCGTCGCTGCGGCGTCCGGTCATCGCGCCGGCTGGAACAGGCGGCGCAGCCTCAGGGTGATCCGCTCGACTCCGTGCTCGACGGAGAAGGCGGCATCGACGAACCGGGGTCCCCGGACGCGCAGGGGCGCGTCGTTGGAAAAGCCGATCGCCTCCCTGGGGATGCCGAGGATATTCTGATGAACCACGCCCTGGTCGGTCTCGTCGTGGAACACCTGCGCCGCGTAGAGGCCGGGGGGAACGCCGGCGATCTTGACGATGGTGGCCCCGACCTTGGCCTCCGCCACGCCCTGGTAAGGGCAGGCGGTCTTGAGGAAGGTGTCGCGGGTGCAGATATCGACCCGGATGTGGCCGCGCGCCTCCTCGACGCCGGTGACCGCGACCTCGATCAGGGCGGCGCGGACCGGCGGGGCGCAGGCCAGCAGCGCCGCCGCCGCTAGCGCCGGGCGGGCGAGGGCGGCCACAATGCCGCAATGTCGTTTCGCCGTGCGCACGGGCTGACCTTAGAGCGAGGACCGGCGGCGTTTTTTTGCCAGTCGTCTGGATTCGTCGTCGTGAGGCGGCGCTCGGACGGCGCCGCCGATCCCTGCCATTCTAGGTGAATCGTCGCGATTTGGAACCCTAGCGGCGAAGTCCAGCGCCCAGCCGTTCGATTTCGACCACCTCGACGTCCTCGACGCCAATGATCCCCCACCGCCCAGAGGCGCCGCCGAGATCGACGGCCTCCCGGCCCAGCCATCGACCGGGCCGGTTTGGCTATCCGGTCATCGATCGCTGACGCCGCGGCTGGATCGCCGCCTTGCGTGGCTTCACCGATATCGTGGTCGCCGACCGCGCCCTGCGCGGGCCGCCGGGTCGTGACGGCGCCTACTGTTGGCTCGGGGCCGGACTCTGGGCGGCGGCCGCCTTGGCCGCCTTGCGAGCGGCGCGAGCGGTCTGGGCGGTCTGGACAGCCGCCTTGCAGTCGGGCGTGACGGTATCGAGCTGGGTCTTGACGCAGCGCATCACCGCGCCCCGCCCGGCGGTGGCCGATGGGCAGAGCTTGTGGAAATCGGCGGCGCAGACCTGGCTGACCTTGGAGGCGGCCGTGACGCCGCCGGCGGCGGCGATGAACGCGACGGCGGACACAGCCAGCGTGATCGAACGAAGGGTCATGGATGCTCTCCCAATGAAAGTTCCTAGTTTGTTCTCACGAATGGAAGCCGGCGTCAAGCGGCGCGTCACCGCGTGACCTCGCCGCTCCCGCGTCTTATCTTGCCCACATGACCGACACCCTGGACGAAGCCCCCGCCACACTCGACGAGATCCTCCGCAGCCCCACCCAGGATGGACCCGATGTGCGGCTCTATCTGGTCGATGGGTCGGGGTTCATCTTTCGGGCCTATCACGTCTTGCCGCCGCTCACCCGCAAGTCGGACGGCCTGCCGGTGGGGGCGGTGCAGGGCTTCTGCAACATGTTGTGGAAGCTCCTGGTCGACATGAAGGCCGCGCCCGACGCGCCGACCCACCTGGCGGTGGTCTTCGACCATTCGGAGAAGACCTTCCGCAACGATCTCTACCCCCACTACAAGGCCCACCGGCCGCCGGCCCCGGAAGACCTGGTCCCGCAGTTTCCGCTGGTCCGCGAGGCGACGCGGGCGTTCGGCGTGCCGTGCCTCGAGCAGCCGGGCTACGAGGCCGACGACCTGATCGCCGCCTATTGCTGCCAGGTGCGCGACGCCGGCGGCGAGGTGGTCATCGTCTCCTCCGACAAAGGACCTGATGCAGCTGGTCGGCGACCGGGTGTCGATGCTGGACACCATGAAGAACATCCGCATCGGCCGGGCCGAGGTGTTCGAGAAGTTCGGCGTGGCCCCGGAGAAGGTGGTCGATGTCCAGGCCCTCTGCGGGGATTCGGTGGACAATGTGCCGGGGGCCGGAGGTCAAAACCGCTTCGGCGGCCCTGTTCAACCGAACAGGAGGCTCGTTACTTCGGGCTCGGCAACGCCTGCCAGTTCTCCTCAAACCTGCGCCACCGCGCCCAAACTTCGCGTTGTTCCGCGCGCCCGGAATACTCCTTCACGATCACGCCCGCGCTTGGGCTTCTGGGCGCACCGGAGCGTGACGCCTGAGCGAGCCAACTCCGATGGATGTGCAAGGCGTCAATGCGCGCGCGCGTTCCCGGGACGATCAAGAGTTCGTAGCCTCCAGACACCAGTCGGAACGGCGCGGAGTTCGAGATCGGCATCAACGCGAATACGAAGTCGTCGTCGCGCAATTGCAGCACCGACTTCTCCGTCCCCATTCGGACGTGGCGCTTCGATTGGGACGTTTTCACCGACACGCGAAACGGTCGCACCGCCTCGACTTCGAGGTCAATTACCGGATAGTTGCCGCCGATGTGCCTGACGGAATAGCCCTTCGCCGTCAGTAGGTCGGCGACGAACACCTCTCCCTGGTCGCCCAGAATCTTACTCATTCTTCTCTCCCTCTGATTCGGCCGGCGTTGGCGTCCGATGATGCCGCCGGCGGCCCTTGCCATGGGCTGGACAATACTCTCGTTCTCCGCGCCTGCAGCGCTGCCGGTATTCCGTATCGACCGCGCGACTGCTCGCCGCATTATCGTCTGCCAGGTGTTGGGCGTCCAACGCCGCCTGTTCCTTGGCCAACTCCCTCTGCCCCGCGGCGTCCGCTTCCCACTGCGCGGGAGTCTGCGTGACGCCGGCGCTCGCCTCGAGCGCGCGCTGGTAGCCTTCCGGATCCGACTGCTGCACACAGATCATGTGTCCGGTAAGGGGATCGCTCGGACAGGCCGGATGGCAGAGATTGAGCAGCATGCCGAAGCCGGCAATCACCAGGAAGGGCGCCACCAGGCGGGGGAGCGCCAGTAGCATGACGCCCGCAATCAGCGGGTTGCGCAGGCTCATTTCAGGGCGGCGCGGAAGGCCGCTTCAGACACCGCGCGACCAAAGAGCCCGAACCGACTGAGATGCGGCAGACCGAGGATCAGCCGACCGTCGGCGGCGCGATAGCGCTCGATCGTCTGTTCGCCCCAGCCTGCCGGAACCGCGCCGATCGAGGAGGGGCCCAAAAGGCCGGCGATCTCGGGTGCGACGACGCCCTTGCCGACGCAAATGAACAACTTGGCCTTCATTTGTGGCAATGCCCAGGACCACAGGCGGCGGGAGAAGGTCACCGCCTCCGAACGGCGTGATAGGTCGGCCCAGGCGTTGCTTCGGAACGGAACGAACTGGGCGGCGAACACGTCGTCCTTCCTCACGCCGAGAACCTGACACATGCGCTGAACCTGTCGCTGCAGCGGGTCCGCGCCGGCCATTTTGCCGCCCCAGGATTCGATGAAGTAGGCGTTGCCCTCCTCCTGCGACCACGGCGGACCATGCGGCCGGGTGCCTCCGGGATTGAGAGCAACGATTGCCACTTCGGCGTTCGCGAGGGTGCGCTCGGGGGTCATCATGAACCGCCAACCGGCGTTGTAGCCGAGACGGTCGTGTTCGGCTTCTATCAGATCGGCATCCGTCATTGGCCCTCTCCATCTTCATCAGTCGCCGCCATTCGCAGTTTGTAACGCCGATCGAAATCCGCCCGCCCTTGCGAGTTGAAGTCATCCATCGCGGTCCGCAAGGTCTCGGCGCTCTGTCGCAACGCTGTGAGCACACTGGACTCCGGCGGGCCGAGCAGGTTGCGCAGGAGAGCGCCGCCGAGGCTCTTCATTGGGCCGGGCGACCACACTTCGGGATCGATGAAACGACGGATCAAGATCGGCGTATCATTAAGTCTACTTGGTCGAAACGAGGCATATCTGTATTCGGCATCTTCGTCATTGGATAGGAAAGTTGGGTGAAACAGGAACACCTCAAACTCTGGACTGAGAAATCGAAGCAGCGATTCCCAGCTCTCCGTGCGATGCCATACCAGCGTTGCTTGGGTTGGTATCTGAGTGCGCAACTCCAGGGCCGAGTCGACCCCATTTGGCCCGCAATAGAAAAATGCGGGCAACATGTATTGTCGCGCGTGCTCCCGAAGGTGAAGGGTAGCGGGGAGCGGTCGCGTTACCATCGACAAATTTGGCTTCATTCCAAATTCGTCGTTATGGCCATCTTCTTCCCCAGCAGAATCGTAATATAAGGCTCGATTGTTGGCGTGTAGGTTCCACGAGTCCGTGGATCTCCAAACATCTCCCTCGGCAGTTACACTCGATCCGCTCATGAATATGAAAGCTGGCCTTGCGGCCTCGTCACCCTTGTCCGGCGCGATGACAAGCCAAACGTCGAGCCTTTCGAACACGAAATCCAACCCTTCGTGTTTGAGCTTGTCCCACCCGGACGGGGCAGCGGGGTACGCCTCCTCGGAGGGCGGGGCCGGCTCCAAATTGAGTCGTCGAAGCCCGGCCAGGTACATTGACTCTGGATCAGCGCTTTCGTCGGGCGAAAGTTCGGGGTCGCGTATCACCACGGTCGTCGCCACATGCCGGCGATAAAGGCTGGCGACGCGCACCCTAGGAAGAAAGCGAGGTATTCTGGCTGCCGCCTCGATAAGGATTTCTTCGTCGTTGATCGGCGTAAGTGAAAATCCATCCCACACCCGGGCCGCGCTGAATCGGAGATCTTCGTCCAGCTCCAGACCATCCTCAACCAGGGTCCGAAAATAGTGAGGCAGATCACAGTCGCGCGCGATTTCGCTGACCCCGAGATTTAGAAGATTGATCAGGCGACTATATGCCTCCGATGCGTCGCAGGTCGCTGGACTCGGCGGGGTTGACCCCAGCTGCAGCCTTGGGATGCCGATAGAGAGGCGCAGGAGCGCTTCGTCCTTTGCGAGTTCGGGATCATCGGGGTTGTTCCAGGTCGAGACTGTTTCAGCGATGCGCAAGAACACCCCTCCGTCCCGCGCGACATCTTTCTGGATCTCATCGCTGAACTCAACGTAGCGCCCGCGCTGTTTGCTGAAAGTACTACGGCCGACCCGCCTCTTCAATTCCGCCATGCCGCCGGATCGCCGCAGGTCAGCCTCGTCGATCATGCGCCCCAGATTTCGAGCGAGCTGGCGCGCCTCGTCGTGGGTGGGCCTGGACTTCAGTACCGCGCGGACAATTTGCGCCTTCTCGCCGACGCGTTCGCGGATGCGGGCTCTTGCGCGCATCTGATCCTCGGCGATTGCGAGAGGTGGGTGTGCCGCAGGCGGCTTGGGGAATGCCACGACGTTGTTCTCCATCAGGCGGCATCCGCGAAAGGCGACGCCGGGACCTTCGACATCATGCGTAAGCGAGGGTTCGCCCAATAGGCCGTCACGACCGTCTCATCGTGGGCGACGACCAGAACGAGCCGCCGGGCCTTCCGCACACAATCGGGGGTCACCTCCCTACTTGAGGCAAGCTCGTCCGCCTTGCGAGCGGACAGGCGCACCCGGGTGCGTCCGTGGGACGGCGTCTCCAGGTCGCCATGGACGAGCACACACTCGACGACTTCATCTCTGACGCCCCGCTGCCTCAGTCGGGTTCGGGCGTGCCGGCTAGTGAGGATGCCATCCATGGCTTTGCTCCTGACACAGCCGAGATCTGCCCGGCTGATAGGGACATCTGAAACCCTTTCTGTCGCCACAGATACCACTTTTCTGTCGCTATTGGTGACAGAAAATGTCGATGAGGTTCGGAGAAACTGTAGATAGAACTGTGGAAGTGCGCGACCGCCCTCGAAGGCCGGGGACGGAGGCTCCGGACGCGGCGGGCGGCGTAGATGACCTGTTCACGCTACGTGACCTCGCGCCGCGCGCGCCTTATCTTGCCGCCATGACCGAGACCCTCGACGCCCCCGCCACCCTCGAAGAAATCCCCCGCGCGCCGACGCAGGACGGGCCCAATGTGCGGCTCTATCTGGTGGACGGGTCGGGGTTCATCTTCCGGGCCTATCACGCCCTGCCGCCGCTCACCCGCAAATCGGACGGCCTGCCGGTGGGGGCGGTGCAGGGCTTCTGCAACATGCTGTGGAAGCTGCTGGTCGACATGAAGGCGGCGCCGGACGCGCCGACGCACCTGGCGGTGGTCTTCGACCATTCGGAGAAGACCTTTCGCAACGATCTCTACCCCCACTACAAGGCCCACCGGCCGCCGGCCCCGGAAGACCTGATCCCGCAGTTTCCGCTGGTGCGTGAGGCGACCAAGGCGTTCGGCGTGCCATGCCTGGAGCTGGCCGGCTACGAGGCCGACGACCTCATCGCCGCCTATTGCTGCCACGTGCGCGACGCCGGCGGTGAGGTGGTCATCGTCTCCTCCGACAAGGACCTGATGCAGCTGGTCGGCGACCGGGTGTCGATGCTGGACACCATGAAGAATGTCCGCATCGGCCGGGCGGAGGTGTTCGAGAAATTCGGCGTGGCGCCGGAGAAGGTCGTCGATGTTCAGGCCCTCTGCGGGGATTCGGTGGACAATGTGCCGGGCGCCCCCGGCATCGGGGTCAAGACCGCCTCGGCCCTGATCACCGAATATGGCGATCTCGACTCGCTCCTGGCCCGCGCCTCCGAGATCAAGCAGGACAAGCGCCGCCAGACCCTGATCGACTTCGCCGACCAAATCCGCCTTTCGCGCGAACTGGTGCGGCTCGACTGCGAGACGCCCCTGCCGGCTCCGATCGACACCCTCGCCGTGGAGGCGCCGGAGCCGGCGACTCTCGCAGCCTTCCTCGAAGCGATGGAGTTCCGCACCCTGGCCCGGCGGGTGGGCGAGGCGGCCGGCGTCAAGCCCGCGGCGGCCCCCGTTCCGGCCGCCGAAGGGCCGGCGGCGATCGACACCAGAGCCTATGTCTGCGTCCGCGACCTCGCCACTCTGGACGCCTGGATCGCCCGCGCCTTCGAGGCCGGTATCGTCGCCTTCGACACCGAGACCGACGCGCTCTCCTCGGCCAACGCCGGCCTCTGCGGCGTCTCGCTGGCCGTGGCGCCGGGGGAGGCCTGCTACATCCCGGTCGGCCATTGCGAGGCCGACGGCCTGGCGCTGGAAGCCGCCGCCGACCTCGACCAGATTCCACTCCATCAGGTGATCGAGCGCCTGAAGCCGATGCTGGAAGACCCGTCGGTCCTGAAGATCGGCCAGAACGCCAAATACGACCTTGCCGTCCTTTCGCGATACGGCGTCACGGTGGCCCCGATCGAGGACACCATGCTGATCTCCTATGTGCTGGAGGCGGGCCTGCACGGCCACGGCATGGACGAGCTTTCGGCCATGTGGCTGGGACACCAGCCGATCAGCTTCAAGCAGGTGGCCGGCATCGGCAAGGCGCAGAAGAGTTTCAAGCACGTCGCCCTGGATCCGGCCACCTGCTACGCCGCGGAGGACGCCGACGTCACCTTAAGGCTCTATCGCCATCTGCGGCCCCGGCTGGCGCGCGAGGGTCTGCTCGGCGTCTATGAGACCCTTGAGCGGCCGATGCCGGCCGTGCTGGCGGCGATGGAATGCCACGGCGTGCGCATCGATCCCGAGCGCCTGCGCCACCTCTCTAACGACTTCTCCCTGCGAATGGCCGATCTGGAGGTCCAGGCCCATGCGCTGGCAGGTCGGCCGTTCAATCTGGGCAGCCCCAAGCAGATCGGCGATGTCCTCTTCGGCGAACTGGGCATGGCCGGCGGCAAGAAGACCGCCACCGGCGTGTGGAGCACCGACGCCGGTGTGCTGGAGGATCTCGCCGCCCAGCACGCCCTGCCGCGCACCCTCCTCGACTGGCGCCAACTCTCCAAGCTCAAGGGCACCTACACCGACAACCTCGCCGCCGCCGTCAGCGAGCGGACGGGGCGCGTGCACACCTCCTTCGCCCTGGCCTCGACCACCACCGGGCGGCTCTCCTCATCGGACCCGAACCTGCAGAACATCCCCATCCGCACCGAGGAAGGGCGAAAGATCCGCGCCGCCTTCATCGCCGAGTCGGGCCACCTGCTGATCAGCGCCGACTACAGCCAGATCGAGCTGCGGCTCCTCGCCCACATCGGCGATATCGCCCAGCTCAAGCGCGCCTTCAGCAACGGGATCGACATCCACGCCATGACCGCCTCGGAGATGTTCGGCGTGCCGGTCGAGGGGATGCCCGCCGAAACCCGCCGCCGCGCCAAGGCGATCAACTTCGGCATCGTCTACGGCATCTCGGCCTTCGGACTCTCCAACCAGCTCGGCATTCCGCAGGACGAGGCCGGGGCCTACATCAAGACCTATTTCGAGCGCTTCCCCGGCATCCGCGCCTATATGGACGCCATGCGCGCCCTGGTCCGCCAGCAGGGCTATGTGACCACCCTGTTCGGCCGGCGGGTGAACATCCCGATGATCCGCTCCAAGTCGGTCGCCGAGCGCCAGTTCGCCGAACGCGCGGCGATCAACGCCCCCATCCAGGGCGCCGCCGCCGACGTCATGCGCCGCGCCATGATCCGCATGCCCGCCGCCCTGAAGGACACCGGGTTGACGGCGCGGATGCTGCTCCAGGTGCACGACGAACTGGTCTTCGAGGCGCCCGTCGCCGAGGCCGACGAAGTCTGCCGCGTGGCCCGGGCGGTGATGGAACGCGCCGCCGAGCCGGCGGTGAGCTTTTCGGTACCGCTGTTGGTCGAGGCGCGGGCGGCGGGGAACTGGGAAGAGGCGCATTGAGGGTTGCCGGCTCCGATTTATTGTAGTAACAACAACTGACGTGGCCATCGCGTTCGATCCTGCCAAGCGAGCGGCGACATTGGAGAGGCGCGGCCTCGACATGGCGCGGTCGGGCGAGGTGTTCGACGGAAATGTGCTTACGATTGCCGACGACCGATTGGACTATGGCGAGCCGCGTTTCATCACCATCGGCCGCCTCGACGGGCGAATGGTGGTTCTCGTCTGGACCCCGCGCGGTGAGCATCGGCGCATCATCAGTATGAGGAAGGCCAATGAACGTGAACAAGCAGCCTATGGACCCAGACTGGGTTGACGCGGACGAGGCTCCGGACCTTTCGGCGCCGGAGTGGCGGAAGGTCCTCGACGCGACGCCGGTGACGCGCGGCCGGCCGAAGAGTGCGCAGCCCAAGGTGTCGACGACGATCCGCCTCGACGCCGACATCGTGGCCCACTTCCGGACGGGCGGCCCCGGCTGGCAATCCCGCATCAACGAGGCGTTGCGCGCGCGAATGCCGCGGGGGTGAGGGTGTTGTGCCGTTGCGGCACACTCCGGGCGCGGGATTCCGCTACTCGGGAGAGATATGTATAGTGCTGCAGCATTGCGATGGAGAACCAATCGTGTGGACCGCCGACCAGCGTGCCGCGTATTTGGGCGAATTGATCCAGAACTTGGAAGAACGGCTTGCTTGGCTGGGGCCGGATCAGACGCCTGGGGCAATGAGGCAAAAGGCGGAAATTCGGCGTCAGGCGTCGCGCGCTAGGACGCCACCTGGCGATATGGAGGCTTGCATAGATTGTTGGGTTGAGAACGCGGAGTTACGACGGTCGCACCCGCGTCAATCAGGGCGTGGCGTTGACCTCTTCAGTTGTGAAGAGGGTCGCCACGAACATATTGTGTCAATTTAGGGGAAAACACGATGCGGCGATCTCTAGCAGTCGGGGTTGTCCTATTTTCACTTGGCGGGTGCGCGGCTCCAAGTCAGATCGTTCAAATTGACCCCGGTGTCTATTCAATGAGCGTGGGCGCACTTGGCATTGAGGGCGGGGAGGCCGCCGCGAGAAACAAGGCGCTCGCCGGGGCCTCGGCCTATTGCGCCGAGCGGGGGCAGCAACTGAGCGTCCAGACGGCCGATAGCAAAGGGCCTGTCGAATGGGGATCAGCCGCTGGCAGTGCAACCGTGGTTTTCAGGTGCGTTCTCAAGTGACGCTGGGAATCTGGGAACATGTCGATAGGATGCCCTGTTCATCATGCCCGAGGAGAGCCCGCCCGTACTTCCCCTCAATCTCATCCCCTTCGACCGGCGGATTGCCCACGCCGGCGCGCGCAAGAAGGCTCAGCGCGGCCGGGATGTCCGCCCGCGCGACGCGGGTGCGGAAGTAGCTTTCGGTGCGCAGGGCCGACAGCTTCTCGGCCACGGCGACGTTGATCAACTGGTTGAGCGCCACGCCCTCCGCCTCGGCGAGCTTGCGTGCTTCGTCGAGAAGGGAGGGCTGCAGACGCAGCGCGAAATTGCTCTTCCTCATTCACCTCGCCTCCAGCCGTTTCAGCGCTTTATCCGATGACCTAATGGCGTCCCGCGCCGAAAGTTTGCGCATGGCACGATAGCACGATATCCGTATAGGCTGATAAGCGCCTATTGGAGGCTTCATGCCGAGTAACACAATCACCCGCTGGACCGTGTCGGTTTCCAGGGACACCGACATTGCGGTGCGGACCTTTCTCGCCCAGCGCGGCATGAAGAAGGGTGATCTGTCGAAATTCATCGAGGACGCCGTCAAGTGGCGCGTGCTCGATCAGACCATGGCCGAGGCGCGCGGCAAATTCGCCGACCTCTCGCCGGTGGAGCTGGACGCCCTGATCGGCGAGGCGGTGACGGCGACACGCCGGGCCGGCGGCTCACACGCCCGGTGAAATGTGCGGTTGGTCATCGACACCAACGTTCTCGTCAGCGCGTTGTTTTCGAGCACGTCGTTGCCGGCGCACCTCATCGTGCTGTGGCGCGAAGGCCGTTTCGACCTGTTGACCTCCGCCGATCAGCTCGATGAGCTGAAGCGTGTGACCCGCTATCCCCGGATCCGGGAACGGCTGGCCCCGGCGCTGGCCGGACGGCTCATCAACGAACTCCGCGACATCGCCGTGACGGTTGGAGACCTGCCGGTGGTTACGGTGTCGCCCGACCCCTATGACAACTACCTACTTGCGACGGCCGCCGCCGGTTTGGCGGAATTTCTGGTCACCGGCGACAAACGCGACCTCCTCTCCCTCAAGCTCCATCACGGCACGAAGATCGTCACGGTGCGCGAATTCCTGGTCATGCACCGACGGCTGCCATGATCGCGCGGCCACGGCCTCCAGAGGGGAACGGACGCGGGGCGGCGTGAAGACCTTCCTCTCCATCCAGTACCTCCGCGGCGCCGCCGCCCTGGCGGTGGTCGCCTTCCACGCGCTGCAGTGGACGGGCGGCGGGTTCGAGGTCGGACGGGCGGGGGTGGACGTCTTCTTCGTGATCAGCGGCTTCATCATGTGGACCATCGCCGATGGCCGCGCGGTGTCGGCCGGCGGGTTCCTCTGGCGGCGGCTGACGCGGGTGGCGCCGGCCTATTGGATCGCGACCCTGGGGGTGGCGGGTGTCGCGCTGGCCTGGCCGGCGTTTCTGCCGCAGTTGCGGCTCGGCTGGGCGCATCTGGGGCTGTCGCTGGCTTTCATTCCCCACGATGATCCGGCCGGGCTGCCGTTTCCGCTTCTGCCGCCGGGCTGGACCCTGACTTACGAGGCGGTCTTCTATCTGATCTTCGCCGCCGCTCTGCTGGCGCCGGCCAGAACCCGGCTAGCGCTGGTGGCGGCCGGGCTCGCCATCGTCTCGTTCGCCGGCTTCTGGTGGCGCGACGCCTATCCGCTCGGCGCCAATCCGCTGATGCTGGAGTTCGCCGCCGGCGCCTGCCTCGGCCGGCTGGCGCGGACCGGCGCCCTGCCGGGCCGGCGCGCGGGCTGGGCGATGCTGGCCGCGGGCGTCGCCGCCTTCGTCGCGATGGAGGCGGCGGGCTGGACGAGCGAGCTGTGGCGACCGCTGGTCTGGGGGGCGCCGGCGCTGCTGATCGTCGCCGGCGCCGTCACTATCGAGGCGCGCGGAGGCATTGGCGATTGTGAGCCGGCAAGGGGGCTCGGCGACGCCTCCTACTCGATCTATCTCTGGCACCTGCCGGCCGTGGCCCTGGTCGCTCACACGATTGGTTTCGGGCGCCCGTGGTTGTTTGTTCCCCTCGCCATGGCCACGTCGATCGCCGCCGGTCTTGCGGGGCGGGCGCTGGTCGAGAAGCCGCTGATGGCGCTGCTGCGGCGCCGATCGACGGGAGCGCTCGCGGGGTCTAGGAACGCACCGCCGACCGAACTGTTCAAGGATCTTGCGTGAGCCTCGTCGCCGTTGCCACCCAGCCCGACGCCGTGGCCTGGCCGATCCATGGATGGCCGATCGGCGAACTGCCGGCCGGCGCCGACGCCGGGTTCATCGCCGGGGCGCTCGATCACGCCTTCGCCGCGGAGGCGCCGGCCGATCTCGGCGAGACCCACGCTCTCCTTGCCGCCCAGGGCGGCCGGCTGGTGCTGGAGCGCTATGCGCAAGGATTCGGGCCGGACGTCACCTGCCGATCCTGGTCGATGGCCAAGAGCATTACCCATGCGCTGGTGGGCCTAGCGGTGCTGGACGATCGCGTCGATATCGCCGCTCCGGCCGATGTTCCGGCGTGGCGTGGCGCCGGCGACCCTCGCGGCGCGATCACGCTCGATCACCTCCTGCGCATGTCGAGCGGCCTGGCCTTCATCGAGGAATATGTCCCTGGCGCTCCGTCGGACGTCATCGAGATGCTGTTCGGCGAGGGCAAGGACGACGTCGCCGCCTTCGCCGCCGGCTTCCCCCTGGCCCATCCGCCGGGAAGCTTCTTCGCCTACTCCAGCGGCACGACCAACATCGTCAGCGGCTGCCTATCCCGCGCGCTGGGCGCCAACGGCGCGGCGTTCGAAGCGTTCATGCGCGAGCGGCTGTTCGGCCCGTTGGGGATGACCACCGCCGATCCGCGGTTCGACGCCGCCGGGACCTTCATCGGCTCGTCCTTCTGTTTCGCCAGCCCGCGCGACTTCGCGCGTTTCGGCCTGCTCTACCTGCGTGATGGCCTGTGGGAGGGCCACCGGCTGTTGCCGGAGGGCTGGGTCGATTACGCCCGCACCCCCACCTTCCAGCAGCCGGGCGGCGGCGCCGACGGACGCTATGGCGCCCACTGGTGGCTGGACATCGCCGGTCCCGGCTCGTTCTCGGCCAACGGCTACGACGGCCAGTACATCGTCCTGGTCCCGGAGAAGGATCTGATCCTCGTCCGCCATGGCGCGACGCCGATGGCCCGCAAGGACAACCTCAAGGCGTGGATGCGCGACCTGGCGGCGGCGTTCTAAACTACCCCACGCAGATGAAGCGACCGCCGAGGGCGCCGTCGCGGAGCCAGATGCGCACTTCGGTGGGGGCGCCGGCGCGGGAGAGGCTGGCGCCGAGGCGGCGGGCGGCGTCTTCGGCCTTGGCCCCACTGGTGAAGATCTGAGGATTCTCTATGCCGTCCTGTCGCACGGCCCACCCCTCGGTGAAGGGCTCGACGGATATCACCTGGACCACTTAGATTTCTCCAAAGCATTTCCACCCAACGCCGCAGGTAGGAATGACCAGGGATGGTGACAATCATTTGTCAGTCGTGCGGCGGCGTGGCCACGTCTTCGTGATGTGCAGGCCGCTGTAACCGCGACCGCCGGCGCACCGTATGGATGAAGATGAAAACCCCGACGCTCCTCACCCGCCTGTTCCTCGCCGCCCTCGGCGCCGTCTTTGGCGCGGGCGCCGCCGCCGCCGCCGATATCGCCCATCCGACCGTGGTCGAACTCTTCCAGAGCCAGGGATGCTCGTCGTGCCCGCCGGCCAACGCCAACGTCATGGCGCTGAGCCGCCGTCCGGACGTCCTGGCCCTGAGCTTCGGGGTGACCTATTGGGACGCGCTGGGCTGGAAGGACACCTTCGCCTCGCCGGCCAACACCGCGCGGCAATGGGACTACGCCCGGGGCCTGGGCCACGACAACGTGTTCACCCCGCAGGTGGTGGTCAACGGCCGCAAGGACGGCGTGGGAGCGGATTCACGCGAACTCGACGGTCTGGTCCGGGCCGGGGATCGCGGGTCCGCGGGACCCACGCTGATCGTGACGCGATCGTCGGTGACCATCGCCCGCGGGGCGGCGCCGCGCGCGCCGGCCGATGTCTGGCTGGTGCGTTACGATCCGCGCATCGTCCAGGTGGCGATCCGGCGCGGCGAGAACGGCGGCAAGACCCTGCCGCACAAGAACGTCGTCCGATCGCTGACGCGCATCGGGGCCTGGAGCGGCGCGACGGAACGCTTGCCGCTGAACGCGCCGGCCGACCCGGCCTGGCGCACCGCCATCCTCGTCCAGGGTCCGCGCGGCGGTCCGATCCTCGCCGCGGCGACCTCGTGATATCCCCGCTTGCATCGGCGCCGCGACCGGTTGAACCTCAGCCGCCGGGACGAGAGGGGACCTGACGAGACATGCCGACCGACACCACACTCGACGCCGGCGCCGCGCCGCCGGCCGTACCCGCCGGCGGCCGCGAGGTGATCTATCGCCACACCCTGATCGTGCGGGTGACCCATTGGCTCAACGTCATCGTCATCAGTCTGCTGCTGATGAGCGGCCTGCAGATCTTCAACGCCCATCCGCGCCTCTACTGGGGGAAATACGGCGCCAACGCCGACCACGCGTGGCTGGAAATGACCGCGCTCAATCCGGATTCGGACAAGCCGGTCGGCGTGCTGCGCGTGGGCGCGACCCAGCTCCGCACCAACGGTGTGCTCGGCGTCTCGGCGGGGGCGGATGGAACGCCCACGCAGCGCGGATTTCCGCGTTGGGCGACCTTGCCTGGAACGCAGGACCTCGCCACCGGACGACGCTGGCATTTCTTTCTGGCCTGGCTGTTCGTCGCCAATGGCCTGATCTATTTCCTCTTCGGCGCGCTCAACGGTCACTTCAGGCGCGATCTGGCCCCCACGGGCGAAGAGGTGCGGCTGCGCAACATCTTCGCAAGCATCATCGATCACATCCGGCTCAAGCATCCGGTCGGCGAAGCTGCCAAGCGCTATAACGTGTTGCAGAAGCTGACCTATCTGGCGGTGGTGTTCGTGATCCTGCCGGTGATGGTGCTGACCGGTCTGACCATGTCGCCGGGGGTGGATGCGGTCTTTCCGTGGCTGCTGAATCTCTTCGGCGGTCGCCAATCGGCCCGGAGCCTCCATTTCATCACCGCCAACCTCATCGTCCTGTTCGTCATCGTCCATGTGGTCGAGGTGTTCCTGGCCGGCGTGGTCAACGAGACTCGTTCGATGATCACGGGGCGCTACACGATCAGAACAGGAGCCGCGAAGTGAGCGCCCCGCGGGTCTCGCGCCGGGGCCTGATCGGCGCCGCCTCGGCGAGCTTCGGTGGCCTGATGCTGGCCGGCTGCGACCGGCTGGGGCAAGCGCCGCCGCTGTCGAAGTTCCTCGGCTCGGCCGAGGGCCTGACCTACCGCGCCCAGCGGCTGCTGCTCGCCGGCCAGCCCCTGGCGCGGGAGTTTTCGGTTCGCGACATCTCGCCGGTGTTCAAGTCCAACGGCACCAGCATGCCCGGCAGCGACGTCTACAAGATGTGGCTCGGCAACAGCTTCGCCGACTGGCGCCTCGGGGTGGGAGGGATGGTGCGCAACCCGATGACCTTGTCGCTGGCCGACCTGCGGGCCATGCCCGCGCGGACGCAGATCACTCGCCACGACTGCGTCGAGGGCTGGAGCGCCATCGGCCAGTGGCGAGGCGCGCCGCTGGCCCACGTTCTGGCGATGGCCGGGGTGCTGCCGGGGGCGCGGTACGCGGTCTTCTACTGCGCCGACGACCTCGATGATTCCCTGGACGGATCGGGCCAGTACTACGAGAGCGTCGATCTGGTCGATGCCTTCCATCCCCAGACCATCCTCGCCTATGACCTGAACGGAAAGGCCCTCGACCCCGCCCACGGCGCCCCCCTGCGCCTGCGGGTGGAACGCCAGCTCGGCTACAAGCACGCCAAATATCTGATGCGCATCGCCATGGTCAGCCATCTCGACGACATCAAGGGCGGCCAGGGCGGCTACTGGGAGGATCGCGGCTACGAGTGGTACGCGGGCATCTGATCCTCACTCCAAGTCCAGCTTCCGCACGATCTCCTCGACCTGCGCGGTCACCGGCGGATCGATGCCGACGATGACCGCGTGTTCATCGGGTCCGGGGGGCTGGAGGTCGCGGAACTGGCTGTCGAGCAGGGCCGGCGGGAAATAGGAATGGGTGCGGGCGGCGACGCGCCGCGCGATCAGGGCCTCGTCGCCCTGGAGGAAGATGACCCTCACCTGGGGACGCCCGTCCGTGAGGGTGGCGCGGTAGGCGCGCTTGAGGGCCGAGCAGCTGAGGACGGCGGGCTCGCCGGCGGCGGCGCGCGCGTCGATCCAGCCGCCGATGGCGGCCAGCCAGGGAGCCCGGTCGGCGTCGTCCAAGGGGACGCCGGCCTTCATCTTGGCGACGTTGGCGGCGGGGTGGAAGTCGTCGCCCTCCTGGAACCTCCAGCCGAGCCGCGCCGCCAACGCCTTGGCGACGGTGCTCTTGCCGGCCCCGGAGACGCCGGTGACCACCAGGACTGGCGGTGGCGCGGCGCTCACGTGAGCGACCGCCAGCGCCGGCCGTCACGCTCCAGGAGGGCGGCGGCGGCCTTGGGGCCGTCAGCCCCGGCGGCGTAGCCGTGGACCTCGCCGGCGTCTTTCCAGGCATCGAGGAAGGGCATGACCGCGGCCCAGCCGTACTCGATGTCGTCGCCGCGCATGAACAGGGTCTGGTCGCCGATCAGACAATCGTAGATCAGGGTCTCGTAGCCGGTGGCCGGCTCAGCCTTGAACCAGTCGGCGTAGCGGAAATCCATGCTGACTTCGGCGAGGCTGACGTCGGGACCGGGCCGCTTGGCGTCGAAATCGAGGGAAATCCCCTCGTGGGGCTGGATCTGGAGGGTCAGGACATTGGGCGTCGAGGCGCCCCGCGCGACATCCTGGAACAAGGTCCTTGGGGCCGGCTTGAACTGGATGGCGACGTGGGTGTCGTGGGCGCTCATCGCCTTGCCGGTGCGCAGATAGAACGGCACGCCCGCCCAGCGCCAGTTGTCGATCGAGAGCTTCAGCGCGACATAGGTTTCGGTGCGGCTGCGCTTGCCGACGTTCGGAGAGTTGCGGTAGGCGGCCACCGCGTGGCCGGCCACGGTTCCGGCCCGGTACTGGCCGCGAACGGAATCCTCCAAAGCCCGGGCCGGGGTCTGTCGGCGGACGGCCTCGATCACCCGGCCCTTCTCAGCCCGCACGGCCTCGGCATCGAAGGAGTTGGGCGGCTCCATGGCGACCATGGCCAGGAGCTGGAAGAGGTGGTTGGGGATCATGTCGCGCAGGGCGCCGGCCTCATCGTAATAGTCCCCGCGCGCCTCGACGCCGACGGTTTCGGCGGCGGTGATCTGCACCGAGTCGATGTGCAGGCGGTTCCACAGCGGCTCGAAGATGCCGTTGCCGAAGCGGGTGACCATGATGTTGCGAACCGTTTCCTTGCCGAGGAAATGATCGATCCGATAAATCTGTCGCTCGTCCAATGACTTGAGGATGCGGCGATTGAGCGCCTTGGCCGAGGCGAGGTCGTCGCCGAAGGGCTTTTCAATCACCACCCGGCGGAAACCGTCCGTCTCGCGGGTGAGGCCCGCCTTGCCCAGGCGCTCGACGATGTCGCCGAAAAAGCGCGGCGCGGTGGCGAGGTAGAAGAGAACATTGCCTCGCTTGTCCGCCGCCAGGCGCTCGGCGAGGGTGGCGTAGGTGGCGTCGTCCTCGAAATCGCCAACCTGGTAGTGGAGGCGGTCGGACAACCACTTCCAGGATTTGGGATCGATCCTGGCCTTGCCGAACTCGCCGCCGGCGTCGCCGGCGAGCTGTTTGAGGAGATCGCCGAGGTCGCGCCGGAACCGGGCGTCGTCGCCCGGGTTGTGATTGACCCCGATGACCTCGAATCCGTCGGCCAGCAGACCGGCCGTGGCCAGATTGTAGAGGGCGGGAACGAGCAGGCGCGTGGTCAGATCGCCGCCGGCGCCGAAGATGACCATGGCGCAGGCGGGGGCCGGCGGCGACCGGGCGAGGGCGGCCAAGCTCTTGGGCGGGCTATCTTTTTTCGACATGACCGCCGAAGCCGTAACGCATCGCCGAGAGAATTTTCTCGCCGAAGGTGTGCTCTTCGCGCGAGCGGAAGCGGGCGTAGAGGGCGGCGGTGAGGACGTTGGCGGGAACCGCCTCCTCGATGGCGGCGTCCACCGTCCAGCGGCCTTCGCCGCTGTCGTCCACCGCGCCGGTGAATTTCTCAAGCCGTTGGTCCTGGGCCAGGGCCTGGGCGGTGAGGTCGAGGAGCCAGGACGAGATCACGCTGCCGCGGCGCCAGACCTCGGCGATGTCGGGCAGGTTCAGGACGAATTTCTCCTCGTCCGGCTGGGCGTCGCCGCCTTTTCCCTGGAGAATGTCGAAACCCTCGGCGTAGGCCTGCATCAGGCCGTATTCGATGCCGTTGTGGACCATCTTGACGAAGTGGCCGGCGCCGGGCGGGCCGGCGTGGATGTAGCCTTTTTCGGCCCTGGGATCGGCGCCGTCCGGACGCTTGGTGCGGGGAATGTCGCCGACGCCGGGGGCCAGGGCCTCGAAGATCGGGTCGAGGCGAGAGACGGCCGCCTCGGCGCCGCCGATCATCATGCAATAGCCGCGCTCCAGGCCCCAGACGCCGCCGGAGGTGCCGACATCGAGGTAGGCAATGCCGCTTTTTGATAGGTTTTGGGCGCGGCGGATGTCGTCGCGATAGAAACTGTTGCCGCCGTCGATGATGGTGTCGCCGGATTGCAGGATCTTGGCGAGTTCGGTGACGGTCTGGTCGGTGGGATCGCCGGCCGGCAGCATGACCCATACCGCGCGCGGCGGATCCAGGCGCTTCACCAGATCGGCGAGGTCGGAGGCCCCGGTCGCGCCATCCTTGGCGACGTCGGCGACGGCCTTGGCGTCGCGATCCCAGACCACGCAGGCGTGCCCGGCCTTGATCAGCCGCCGGGCGATATTCGCGCCCATCCGGCCCATTCCGACGACGCCAAGCTGCATGTCCAGATTTCCTTTAAGTAGTCAGACGATCGAGCGGTCGATGGCGTCGATCAGGCGGGCGAGGCCGGCGGCGAGGTCGGCGCCGAGATCGGCGCGCAGCAGGCGCCGGCCGCGCTCGGCGAGAACCTCGAAGTCGCCGCGCGCTTCGGCCGCCTCGACGACGCCGAAGGTCGCCTTGCGGCCGGGGATGGCCAGATCGCGGGCGGCGGTGGCGGTGATCTGGAGGAAGACGCCGCTGCCCGGGCCGCCCTTGTAGGCCTGGCCGGTGGAGTGCAGGAAGCGGGGTCCGAAGCCGAGTACGGTGGCGACCCGGCGGGCGTCGCGCAGGCGCGCGCGAACCGCCTGGAGGGCGGCGATGTGCGCCTCGTCGCGATCGATGTAGGCGAGCAGGCCGATATAGTCGCCGGCCACGGCGCGGGCGAAATGGGCGCCGAGCCACGCATCGAGGGTCGGGACGCCGGCGGCCACGCCGAGGGCCTCGGCGTTTGCCGGATCGGCGTAGAGGCGGACGCCCGCTTCGCACAGGACCGGGGTCTCGGCGGCGAGATGGCCGGTGTTCTCGAAGTCGGCGGTGAGCGCCCGGGTCTTGACCTTGCTGGCCTCGACGTCGGGCTGGTCGAAGGGATCGATGCCGATCATCGCCCCGGCCGTGGCCACCGCGATCTCCCAGCGGAAGAATTCCTGGAACAGGCGCTCGCGGCCGGCCAGGGTGATGCGGACGACCGGCTGGCCAGCCTCCTCAAGGGCGCGCACCGCCTCGTCCTTGGGCGGGTCGTCGGCGCCGGCCAGGCGCAGATAGGCGAAGACGCGGTCGGCGCCGTAGACGCCGGTCTCGCCGAGCGGCTCGGAATCGACCGGGATCAGGCCCTTGCCTTGCTTGCCGGTGGATTCGGCCAGCAGCTGTTCGAGCCAGGCCCCGACGTCGGCGATTCCGTCGGAGGCGATCAGGGTCACCTTGTCCCGGCCGGCCGCCGCGGCGGCGCCCAGGACCAGGCCCAGATGCACACCAGGGTTGGCGGCCGGCGGGGCGCTGGGGCCGCAGGCGCGAACCATGGGCGCCAGGGCGTCGAAGATTCCCCGCACATCCAGGCCGATGACGGCGGCCGGGACCATGCCGAAATTGGAGAGCACGGAGTAGCGCCCGCCGATGGCCGGGTCGCCGAGGAAGACGTGGGCGAAGCCGTCCGCCCGCGCGCCCTTTTCCAGCTTGGAGCCGGGATCGGTGACGGCGATGAACCGCGCGCCCGCCTTGCCGGCTCCCAGCGCCGCCTCGGCCTTGGCGTAGAAATAGCGGTGGAGGATGTCGGGCTCCAGGGTCGAGCCGGATTTGCTGGAGACGATGTAGAGGGTGTTCGCCGGATCGCACGTCGCCTCGATACGGGCGATCTGGGCCGGATCGGTGGAGTCGAGAATCAGCAGTTCGGGATGCCCCGGGGCCGCGCCGAAGGTCTTGGCGAGGACCTCCGGTCCCAGGCTGGAGCCGCCCATGCCGAGCAGCAGGGCGTGGCGATAGCCGGCGGCCCTGACCTCGGCGCCCAGGCCCTCGAGCGCGGCGAAATCCACCGCCTCGCCCCGCGCGGCGGCCAGCCAGCCGATCCACTTGGCCTCGTCGGCGCCGGTCCACAGCGAGGCGTCGCCGGCCCACAACCGCCGCGTCCAGCCCTCGGCGGCGGCGCGGCCCAGGGCCTCCTTCACCGCCGTCCCGAGGTCGGCGGGAAGCTTGATCGCCTGGCCGTTGAGCGCCTCGCCGAGCATGGCCGCGCGCTTGGTCGCCACCGCGCCCAGCAGCTGGTCAAAGGCTTCGGCGAACTTGGTGACGCCGTCGGCGACCAGGGCGCCGGTGACGCCGGCCAGATCCAGGCCCAGGCGCTCGGCGTCGGCGAGGATCCGGCGCGCGCCCTCGACATCGTCGGTGAGCGAGGGGGTGACGGCGCCGTGGTCGCGGAAGGCGTCCATGGTCTTGGGCGGCATGGTGTTGACGGTGTCGGCGCCGATCAGGGTGGCGACATAGAGGATGTCGGAATAGGCCGGATCCTTGGTTCCGGTGGAGGCCCACAGCAGGCGCTGCGGCGCGGCCCCGGCGGCGGCGAGGGTCCGCCAGCGCGGCGTGGCGATCATCTCCAGATAGCGCTGGTAGGCGATCTTGGCGTTGGCGATGGCGACCTTGCCGCGCAGGGACTTCAGCGCGGCGGCGTCCGCGCCGGTCGCGGTCTTCAGGCATCCGTCGATCTTCTTGTCGATCATGCCGTCGATGCGGCTGACGAAGAAGCTGGCGACGCCGTGGACCTTTGCGACGTCGCCGCCGCGCGCCTTCAGGGCCTCGAGTCCGGCCATGTGGGCCTCGGCCACGGCGAGATAGGCGTCGATGCCGAAGAGGAGGGTGACGTTGATGTTGATCCCCTCGCCGATCAGGGCCTCGATGGCCGGAACGCCCGCCTTCGTGCCCGGCACCTTGATCATCACGTTGGGCCGGTTCACCGTCCGCCACAGGCGCCTGGCCTCGGCGAGGGTCGCCTGCGTGTCCATGGCCAGATAGGGCGAGACCTCCAGGCTGACGTAGCCATCGAGGCCGCTGAGGCGTTCCCAGGTCGGTCGGAAGATGTCGGCGGCGGCCTGGATGTCGGCAATGGCCAGACGTTCATAGAGATCGATGACCTCGCCGTCGGATTGGCCGATCAGCGCCTTCAGTCGGTCGTCGTAGGCGTCGCCCTCGCCGATCGCCTTTTCGAAGATCGAGGGGTTGGAGGTCATGCCCCGAAGGCCGTCGGTCTCGATCCGGCGCTTGAGGTCGCCGTTTTCGAGAATCTCGCGATCGAGGAAATCGAGCCACGGCGCCTGGCCGGCGTCGCCGAGCTGGATGAGGGGGTTGTTCATGGGTGATTCCAGAGAACGCGCCTGTGGCTTTGCGCCCCCTCCACCCCCTCGTCCTTCGGCGAGGCGGTCCCCCTCCCCCGCTTCGCGGGTGAGGATTGTCTGTGTTTTATCCTCCCCCGCCCGTTTGCGGGGGAGGGGGACCGCGAAGCGGTGGAGGGGGCGCGAGGCCGCATCACCGCGCCTTTCCGATCTGGCGGCGGGCGGCGCGGTGGACGTGGTCGGCGGTGAAGCCGAAGTGCTTCATCACCGGGCCGATGGGGGCGGAGGCGCCGAAGGAGCGCATGGCGATGATCTCGCCGGTGGGGCCGGCGTAGCGGTCCCAGCCGAGGGGAGCGGCGGCCTCGACCGTCACCCGGGCGGTAACCGCCGGCGGCAGGACCTTGTCGCGATACGTCTTGTCCTGTTCCTCGAAGAGTTCGAACGAGGGCATGGAGACGACCCGCGAAGCTATGCCCTCGGCGGTCAGTTTCTCGTGGGCCTCGATGGCCAGGCCCACCTCGGAACCGGTGGCGACGAGGATGACGTCGGGCGTGGCGGCCGGATTTCCGGCAACGACGTAGCCGCCCTTGGCCAGGCCCTTGGCCGGGGCGTATTTCGTCCGGTCGAGCGTCGGCATCGCCTGGCGAGAGAGGATCAGGCAGGCCGGCCGGTCGGTCTGGGCCAGGATCACCCGCCAGGCCTCGGCGGTCTCGTTGGCGTCGGCCGGGCGCAGGACCAGCATGCCCGGAATGGCGCGCAGGGCGGCGAGCTGCTCGATCGGCTGGTGGGTCGGGCCGTCCTGGCCCAGGCCGATGGAATCGTGGCTGAACACGAAGATCACCGGCAGCTTCATCAGCGCCGCCAGCCGGGTCGGCGGGCGCATGTAGTCGCTGAAGATCAGGAAGGTGCCGGTGTAGGGGCGCAGGCGCGAGACCGCCATGCCGTTGGCGATCGAGCCCATGACGTGCTCGCGGATGCCGAAGTGGAGGTTGCGCCCGCCGTAGCCGCGCGGCTCGAAATCGCCGGCCCCGGCGAACTCCAGGCGGGTCTTGGTCGAGGGCGAGAGGTCGGCCGAGCCGCCGATCAGCCAGGGCAGGTTCGGCGCGACGGCGTTCAGCACCTTGCCCGAGGCTTCGCGGGTGGCGATGCCCTTGGCGTCGGGCGGGAAGTCGGGAATGTCGGCGTCCCAGCCCTTGGGGAGCTTGGAGGCCCACATGGCGGCCAGTTCGGCGGCGAGGCCCGGGCTTTCCTTGCCCAGCTTCTTCACCCCCTCGCGCCAGGCGGCGCTGAGCTTGCCGCCGCGATCGGCGAGGGCCTGGCCGAGGTTCTCCTTGACCGCGGCCGGCACGCGGAACTTCGCGTCGGCCGGCCAGCCGTAGGCCTCCTTGGTCAGTTTGACCTCATCGACGCCTAAGGGGTCGCTGTGCGCCTTGCTGGTCCCCTGCTTGTGCGGCGAGCCGTAGCCGATGACGCTCTTGACGACGATCAGCGTCGGCCGGTCGTCGGTGGCGAGGAAGCTCTCGATGGCCCGCGCGAAGGCTTCGCAGTCGTTGGCGTCGTCGACCTGGTGGGTCGCCCAGCCGTAGGCGCGGAAGCGCTCGGCGACATCCTCGTTGAAGGCCAGCTCGGTGTGACCCTCGATGGTGACGGTGTTGTCGTCGTAGATCCAGCACAGGTTGGAGAGCTTGAGGTGCCCGGCCATGGAGGCCGCTTCGCTGGCCACCCCCTCCATCATGTCGCCGTCGCTGCACAGGGCGTAGATGTTGTAGTCGAAGAGCCTGGCGCCGGGCTGATTGTAGCGCGTCGCCAGCCAGCGCTCGGACATGGCCATGCCGACGCTGTTGGCGACCCCCTGGCCCAGCGGACCGGTGGTGACCTCGACGCCGGTGGTGTGGCCGTATTCCGGATGGCCGGCGGTGACCGAACCCAGTTCCCGGAAATCCTCGATGTCCTTCAGGCTGACGGCGGCCTTGGCGGTCGGCTTGCCGTGGCCGTCCAGGCGCCTGACCCCGGCCAGGAACAGCAGGGCGTAGAGCAGCATCGAGCCGTGGCCGGCGGAAAGCACGAAGCGGTCGCGGCCGGGCCAGGCCGGCTCGGCGGGGTCGTAGCGCAGGTAGCGCTTCCACAGGGTCCAGCCGATCGGGGCCATGGCCATGGGCGCCCCGGCGTGGCCGGAATCGGCCTTCTGCACCGCGTCGATGGCCAGCGTGCGGATGGTGTCGATGGCCAGGGAATCGATGTCGGCGTCCGCCGGCTCGGCGCCGGCTCTGGCGGGATGATCGATGGCCGCCGATTGCGCTGTCATGCTCGCTCCGTAAGTCTCCGCGCGCCCGCCGTCGTCGAAGTTCTATAGGTCGGACAGCGCGCTCGCCCGCCTGGCGCGCAGACCCGCTGCTCCCTGAACGGGCGGGCCGGCGCGGAGGTTCCTATAGCCCGGGCGCGGCGGCGGGGGAGGGGGAAATCAGGCTTGGGCGGGCGGGACGGTTCGCGAACGGGCCGCTTCTCGTAGCGCGGGCTTCCAGCCCGCCCTTCTTCCAGTGGCGGCTTCAACAAAAAGCGGGCTGGAAGCCCGCGCTCCGAAAAAAGCGGGCGCGGAGTGAGCAATGATTCTAGGATCGGATGATCCTGTCCCGAGGGGCCGAAAAGACTTGACGACCAGCACGCCCTCGATCTCGTCCTTCACCGATGCGAACGTCGTTTCGCCCGACGATCCGGCGCACAGCCCCTCGAAGGCGGCGGCCTATTGGCTTCGGCGCGACATCGTGCGGGGTGTGTTCGAGCCGATGGAGCGGCTCAAGGTCGAGCCGCTGGTGCAGTTCTACGGCGTCGGCCACAGCCCGGTGCGCGAGGCGATCCTGCTGCTGTCGTCGAGCGGGCTGGTGGTTCATGAGCACCAGAAGGGCTATCGCGTCGCGCCGGTGTCGCTGGCCGACTATGACGATGTGCTGGCCGTCTATCAGCGCCTCTACAAGCTCGCCCTGACCATGGCCATCGACCTGGGCGACGAGGCCTGGGAGGAGCGGGTGGTGGTGCAGCTGCACCGCTCGGTGAAGGTCGCCAAGGTGCTGCCGGGCGGCGACGCGCAGGGACTGGAGCGCTGGCAGCGGGCCTATTCGGACTATCACGCCGCCCTGCTGTCGGGCTGCGGCTCGCCGTTGATGCTCCAGCTGCTGGGCGACACCGGATCGCGGCTGGAGCGCTATGTCCATCTGTTCGCCGACCTCGAGAGCGACCGCGAACGCGACACCCACGCCGAGCATCGCCAGATCGTCGAGGCCGTGGTGACCCGCGACAGGGACGGGGCTCTGGCCCTGATCGACCGCTATTTCGCCACCGGCCAGCCGATGCGCGACGGGATCATCGAGACGCTCAGGCGCGACGAGGCGGCGGGGCGCAGGCGGCGGCGGGGCGCGGCTTCGCGGCTGTGAAAAATTCCTCCCTCCCCTTCATGGGGAGGGGCAGACGACGCGAAGCGTCGGCAGGGTGGGGCTGTGCGGATCACCGGCGGCATCGTGGGGGCTTCACACAGCCCCACCCCGGCCTTCGGCCGACCCTCCCCATGAAGGGGAGGGAGGGATCGGCTCGAGGGTCAGCCAGGCGGGGCCGGAGGCGAGGGCGCGGACGGTGACGGTCTGGAGGGCATCGGCGCGCTCCAGGTCGGCGGGGACGCCTTCGAAGCGGACGACGAAGGCGGCGGGGTAGTGGATGGCGGGGACGAAGACCTCGGTCGCGCCGCCGATGGCGGCGTCGGCGATGAAGTCGAGGCGGAAGGCGCCGGTTTCCCGGTCGAACGACATCGAGCCGAGGCGGCCCTGCACGCGGCGGGCATAGGGCCGGCAGAAGCCCTCGACGGCGCGGCCGCCCTGCTGGTCGGCTGAGAAGATCGACAGGTCCTCCTGGTTCCAATGATCGCCGATGCGGGGGTGGTTTTGGTTGGAGGCGGTGTAGTTCCACTGCGTGGAGTGGAGGCCGAGAGCGTCCAGGGCGTCGTAGGTCAGCGACAGGGCTTGGACATGGGCGTGCCAATCGCCATCCCGGAAGGCGGCGCCGTCGTCGAGATCAAAGGGGATGCCGAACTCGCCGACCAGGGTCGGGGCGCCGCCCGGGAACCGCTCCGCCTCGGAGGCGAGGTCGGCGAGTTCGCGCAGGTATCGCGCCCTCACCGCTTCGAGGTCCTGGCCGGTGTCGAAGCGCTTCAGATAGAGGATGGCGACGTCGTACCAGTGGGCGGCGTTGACGCTTCGCTCGGGCATGGCCGCCGGGAAGTGGCGTCCCGAGGCGCGGGCGAAGGCGTCCATTTCGGCGAACACCGACCACGCCGGCCGGTGGCGGCGGATGGTCGTCGCCACCTTGGCGAAGAACGGGGCGAAGGCGTCGTCCGACAAGCCGAGCACGCGGCCCTCGGCGATGCGAAAGAAGTCCTCGTTCAGCGGCTGGGGATCGTCGCCCACCATGCGCCAGGCGCCGGCCCGCTCGAACGGGCAGTCCGCGCCGTCCCGCCAGATTCTCACGCGCCCGGGGTTGAGGGTGCGCGTGGTCGTGGGCCTCGCCGCGCCGGTGGCGTCGCGGGTCAGGATTGGCACGGTCACCGCCGCCCCGGAGGCCAGAGCCAGGGCGTCGAGGGGCGAGAAGGCCGGGCCGATGCGCGGGCGCTCGGGGTGGTCTTCGCTGGCGGCGAGGTGGCGCCAGGTCAGCGGCTGGCCGAGCCAGCCGACGCCGGGCTCATTGAGGGTGTCGAAGCCCAGCACATGGGGCATGGCGGCGAGGCGCCGGGCGACCTGATCCATGGCCCCGAGGTAGCGGTTCTGGAGGAAATCCTGGACGTTCTCGCCCTCGACCCTGAAATCCGGGGTGAACAGCCGCCCGCCCCAGAACAGGGTCCACATGATGCCGTTGGCCGGCAGCCGGTGGTTGGAGCCCCAGCTCATCTGGGGGTAGGCTTCCTGCCGCGGGGCGGGGTCGGCGTAGTCGAAAGCCGCCTGCATGACGTGGGCGGCGCCGGCGGCGGGAAACCTCGTGAAGTCCAGGCCGACCGCCTCGAAGGTCCAGCCCGGCGCGCCGTCGCCGCCGGTCATCCGGCTCCAGACGTCCTGGTGGAAATCGACGAAGAGATGGAGCCCGTGCTCGCCGGCCCGGCGGCAGACCTCGGTGAAATAGTCGAGATAGTCGGCGTCGTAGAGCCCCGGGCCGCGATGTTCGACCGCCTCCCAGGTGGTCAGCAGCCGCAGGGTGTTGAACCCCCAGTGGGCGACGCGGGAGAGGTGCTCGTCGGCCTCATCGAGCGGGAACGGCCGGCCGATGAACGAGACCTCGCGGTGGTCGGAGAAGTCGCTCGGATGCTCAGTGCCGCCGTGAGGGAAGGGCGCCTTGCAGTCGCCGCCGAGGTTGACCCCGCGCAGCATCACCTGCCCGCCGGCCTGGTCGAGGAACAGGGCGCCTTGCTGGCGGATAAGGGGTTCAGGCATCTTTCGCTGCCTTGCGCCCCCTCCACCACCCCGTCCTTCGGCGGGGCGGTCCCCCTCGCCCCGCTTCGCGGGGGAGGAAAGATTCTATCCTCCCCCGCCCTCTACGCGGGGGAGGTGGCGGGGCGCTCTTGCGCCGTGACGGAGGGGGCGCAAGGCGGCTACAACGATCGCGGCGCGTCATCGATCACCCCGCGCGCGGCGGGATGATGCCGAGGCGTTCGGCGCGGTCGCGCCAGGGGAGGCCGGCGGCGGGCCACGGCGCGGGTTCGGGGAGGCGCCCGTCCTCGAGCGGCCAGACGATCGGGGTGGCGGCGCCGTCGATCGGGGCGCCGACGGCGATGGCGTCGCGGTCCACCGAAGGATGGGCGCGCTCGCCGCCGCGCGTGCAGCCGTCGCGGAAATAGATGGCGGTGTAGACCCGCCGCGTCGCCGCCGAGCGGTTGGCCCTGGCCATGTGCACGGTCGAGCCGTGGTGGAAGATGACGTCGCCGCTCTGGCAGCGGACGAAGACCGGCGGGGTGGCGGCGAACTTCGCTTCCAGCGCCTTGCCCGCCCCGGGGGTGCCGAAGATGTCCACGAACTCGGCCGGGGCCAGGTGGGATCCCGGCACATAGCCCATGCAGCCGGAGGTCTCGTCGACTTCGCCCAGCGGAATCCACACCGTCGCGGTGTCGCTCTGCGCGATCGGCCAGTAGGGCTGGTCGGTGTGGGCCTCGGTCTCGCGCCCGCCGGCCTCCTTGTAGAGGGCCTGGTCATGCCACAGGCGGATGCGCGCCGCGCCGATCAGGGTGGCGGCGATCTCGCCGATGGCCGGATGGAAGGTCAGGGGCCGCACGCCGGGAAAATCCTCCCAGATGTACTGGCACTGCAGGAACGACTGCTCGTAGGGGGTCTTCTCGTCCAGGCGCCGGGTGTCGCCGCGCTTGCGCGCCGCCACCGCCTCGTCCACCGCCGCCCCGCCGCGCGCCAGTTCAGCGGGCGTCAGCACGCCCGGCACATGGACAAATCCGTCGCGCCGGAAGCGGGCGGCGAGATCGGCGAGGTCGGCGGGGTCTTTCCAGAGCGCCTCGGTCATGCGGACACCCCCATTTCGTAGCGCGGGCTTCCAGCCCGCTCTTTGCCCCACGCGCCGCCCCGATCGGCGCGAAGAGCGGGCTGGAAGCCCGCGCTACGATTGTGACGTTGAACCGGTCCCCTCACGGCGCTTCCCCGCCGACGAGGATGGGGAACTGGCGGTCGGGGTCGTCCTGGGCCAGGCGCGAGCCGTCGGGCTTCACGGCCTGCGCGCCGACAGGCGCGTATTGCAGGATATAGGCCTTGCGCACCGTGCCGGCCTTGAGGTTCGGGCCGGTGCGGTGGGGGGCGAGGGAGGAAAAGACGATGGCGTCGCCGCGCCTGGCCGGGGCGGCCACGGCGCCGGGGGCCTCCTCGAGGCACTTGAAGCCGATCGGGGTCGGCCAGTGTTCCAGGGTGCCGAGCTTATGGAGGCCCGGCGCGATCCACGGGCAGCCGTTCTCGATATCGACGTCGACCAGGGGGATCCACACGGTGAGGTACTGCTGCGGCTCGACGAAGGTGTAGCCGTTGTCCTGGTGCCAGGGGAATTCCTGCGGCACGCCGGACTTCTTGTACACCGACTGGTCCCAGTAGAGGCGCACGTCGTCGCCGATCAGGTCGTGGCAGAGATCGGCGAGGGCCGGATGGGCGGCGAAAGCGTGCAGCACCGGCGACTTGCCGACGATGTGGACGGTGAAGGTGATGGCGTCGGCCCGCGACAGGCGGCTGTTGCCCTCCTTGGCGCGCACCCGCCGTTCGTGCTCCTGCTCGAGGGGATCGATGGCCGCCTCGACGGCGGCCAGTTCCTCCGGCGTGAAGGCGTCCTGGAGGACGAAGAAGCCCTGTTCGTCGAATTGCCGTTTCTGGGCCGGCGTGACGCGACGCAGTCCAGCCTCGGGACGCGCCTCCCGCCAGGCGAAGCCCTGGTTGCGCGGATGGGCGCGGGGCGCGGCGGGGGCGTTCATGCGGCCTGCCGGCGGCGAACGGGGACCCAGCGGTTGACGGGGGCGAGGGTCGCTTCGACCTGAGGGCTCAGCGCTCGCGTGCCGGTCCTGGCGTAGTGATAGACCATGGCCGCGCGGCGCTCATCGGCGACATTGTCGGTCGACATGTGCATCAGATAGCTGTGGAAGAAGAGCACGTCGCCCGGCGCCATCAGGGCCGGCTCGCGGGCGGCGTCATCCTGGCTGACGATCTCCATGTAGGCGCGGTTGGCGGCGGGGCGCAGGTCCGGCACATGGTCGTGGACGCCCGCCTTGTGCGAGCCCGGCAGCACCCACAGGCAGCCGTTCTCCAGCGTCGCCCGCGACAGGGCGAGCCAGACGCCCACCTGCGGCTGGCGGTCGAAGCGGAAGTAGTAGGAATCCTGGTGCCACGGCTGGCCGATGACGCCGGGGTTCTTGAAGATGAACTGGCTCTGGAAACAGTCGAGATCGGACCCGAGGATCCCGGCCACCACATCGACGATCGCCGCGCTCTGCGCCACCCGCCGCGTGCGGCCCTCGGCGTGGCAGTTGAACACCTTGGCGATGCGGTCCTCGGGGTTCACCGCCCCGGGGCTGGGCGCCTTCTCCGGGAAGATCGCGTAGTTCGGGCCGGCGGCGTAGAGCGTCTCGCCGGGATGATCCTGCGGCGGATCGGCGCGGATGCGGGCGATCACCTCGGCCTCGATGGCGGCGACCTCGGCGGCGTCCACCAGGCCGCGCACGACGAAGAAGCCCTTGTCGTTCCACGCCTGGCGGCGCGCGGCTGCATCCATGGTGCGCTCCCTTCGGGAATGGGGAATAATACATCTATTTTGGAATTTGAAGCAGGATTTCGATCTATTTTTGGGTGGGATGGCGCGTGAGGCGCGATTGCCGCCGGGACCTTTCCTCGTGGCGCCCGCTCCCGGCCGCGCGTAAACTGGGGCCGCGAGCCGACCGCGCCTGCGCTGGAGAGGAACTTCGATGAATACCGTCCTCGTCACCGGATGCTCCTCCGGCTTCGGTCTCGACACCGCGAGCTACTTCTTGGACCGCGGCTGGACGGTCATCGCCACCATGCGCACCCCGCGCAAGGATGTGCTGCCGCCCTCGGACCGCCTGCGAATTCTGCCGCTCGATGTCACCGACGCCGGCAGCATCGCGCGGGCGGTCGACGCCGCTGGCCCGATCGACGTGCTGGTCAACAATGCCGGCGTCGGCATGGTCAGCCCACTCGAGGGCGTCTCGATGGACAAGATCCGCGAGCTCATCGAGACCAACACCCTGGGCACGATCGCCATGACCCAGGCCGTGGTCCCGCGGATGCGCGAGCAGGGGTCGGGCGTGATCGTCAACGTTACATTGGGCGTGACCTTCCAGCCGCTGCCCCTGATGTCGATCTACACGGCCAGCAAAGCCGCGGTGAACGCCTTCACCGAATCGGTGGCGCTGGAGCTGGCGCCGCTGGGCGTGCGCGTCCGCATCGTCATCCCTGGCCGCGCCCCCGAGACGCCCTTCGGCGCCAACGCGCGCGACCGGATGGGCCTGAACATCCCCGACGCCTACCGGGCGCTGGCGGCGCAGATGTTCGCCCGCTTCGGGGCCGGCGGCGACGTCACCTACTCGCGCGACGTATCGGAGGCCGTGTGGCGCGCCGCCACCGACCCCACCTGTCCCATGCGCCTGCCAGCCGGCGCGGACGCCGTCGCCCGCGCCGGGGCCGCGTAGGCGGCCGGCTTGCCGGCTGTCGGGGCTGGGGTCGCTTTGGGAGTGGCGACGAGAGCGGAAATTCAGGAGGCTCCAGAATCTCGCCGTTCAGCGCCGCCGGAGCAGCGACGCCGCGAGCGGCAGCGACTTGTTGGCGCTGACCCAGGGGGCGATTCAACCCATTGCGACCCAAACGTCCGAGGCGGACACGGTGGACTCATGGTCGGCGCCGTCAACCAGCTACGGGCTGCAGTCCTATGTGCTGTCCTCGGACCCTGCGCGGGCGCGCAAGGTGGCAGTCGCGGCTCAAGGCCGGGCGGGCGGTGATCAACGGCGCCCCGCACGGACCCCAGGCGTTCTTCTGCGGCTTCAAGCAGTCGGGCCTCGGCCGGGAACGCGGCGTGTTCGGCCTGGAGGCCCATCTCGAACCCAGAGCCGTGCTGGTGTGAGGGTGGGAGGGGTGAGGCGCTGGCGCGCAGCCACGGCTGATCGCCCATGCCTCCCAAGCGCTTCGTCTGGCAGGCGGGGCTCGTGTGTATCGCCGTGCGTGCTACGATTTCCGCGGTCGACCGGCAGGCAGTGACGCTAGGCCAGTATCAGGCAGAGGCGGTTCGAGTAAAAGACTTATCTCCACGCCGAGCGCCTCAGCGAGCCCCTCGATCGAGTCCAGGGTGGCGTTGACGTTGCCCCGCTCGATTCCGACGACATAGGTGCGGCTCATGCCGCAGGCCGCCGCCAGACGGGCTTGCGACATTCCGCGCTCCGTCCGCAACCGCCTTAGATTCTGCCCGAGCCGGGCCCTGCCCTTCATCCACACAATGAGAAGCCGACTTGCGAGAGATTAATATGTCCGCGATACCAGACTCATTTGCGGCGAGATCGGGTGATCAATCCTGTGGAAACACGACATTTAGAGGTTTACGCACGGAGCGCCCCTACATATGGTGCTGTGGATGGAATGTGCACAAATGTCTGATTGGGGAGAGGTCTGGGAGCCATTTCTTAACCCCGACCCGAATCCGTCGCGGCGGGCTACTCGGCCGATCTACGAGACTGAGCTTGGGCGGATGCTGCAAGGCGACTCCCTCAAGGTGCTCAAGTCCGCAAAATTCGACGAACTTCGCGGTCAAGTACAGCTGGCGTTCACATCGCCCCCGTTTCCGCTGAACCAAAAGAAGAAATACGGAAACTTGAATGGAAGGGCGTACCTCAAGTGGTTCACGAGTTTTGCGCCGGTTCTTAGAGATTTGGTGAAGCCTGACGGTTCGATAGTTATAGAGATCGGTAACGCTTGGGTACCTGGATCTCCTACTATGTCGACGCTGGTGATCGAAGCATTGCTAGCTTTTCTAAAGAAAGGGGGGCTTCATCTTTGCCAGGAGTTCGTTTGGTATAACCCAGCAAGACTGCCATCACCCGTGCAGTGGGTCAATATCGAGCGCATCAGAGTGAAAGACGCTTTCACTCGCATTTGGTGGATGTCGCCAACAGAACGCCCCAAAGCTGACAACCGCCGAGTTCTCAAAGAATACAGCGCGAGCATGAAGAAATTAATTCTGACTGGCAAGTACAATGCCGGCATACGCCCGTCCGAACATCACATCGGGGCAGAAAGCTTCAAGACCGACAACGCCGGAGCGATACCACCCAATGTTATTGGAGGGGACGATGCGCCTTCGATAGGGAGTCTGCTGAAGGGATCCAACACGCACTCGGGCGATCAATACCAGCTATTTTGTCGTGAGCGGGACCTCCCGCTTCATCCGGCCCGGATGCCTCAAGAGCTTGCCCAGTTCTTCATTAAATTCCTAACTGAAGAAGGCGATCTGGTCCTCGACCCATTTGGGGGTAGCAACACGACCGGCGCCGTCGCAGAGAGCCTGCGACGGCGATGGATCACCTGCGAGGCCGATTGGGGATATGCATCGACGTCGATCACGCGCTTTTCGCCAGACGCGATCGTGAGAACGTGTGAGGACATCCGCATTGAGCCCGTCGAGGTCAAGGCGGGTCCCCAACGGGAATCGGTCACTTTGTTCTCCTGATCGCCGCGATCTGTATGGCAAAGCGCTCTTCGATCACCGCGACTAGGCTCCTCAGCTTGTTCAGATCGGCCGTCGTGATGGCGACACCTCCTCCCGTCACGCCTCGATTCATCTGCGCGCCACCCACCTCGCCAAGCCATTCCTGGCCGGCGACGATCGCCGACTTCGCGGCACGGAGCCTATCGTCGAAGTGTTGGGCATCATTCCTTGTGATTCCAAGGAAGGACGCCGCCCCCAGCCAGGTCTTGGGTTCCTCAGGGTCGCGGCAATACCGACGAAATACGCCGTGGGAGAAGTATGGCTCAACAGCATCATAGATGGGCTGCGCCGAACGGCGCGAGATGGGGCCAGACGTCGTCGCGGCGCCGAGTTTCTGGGCTTCTCCCCTGCCCAAATCGGTCAACTCGTAGAAATTCGGCCGCACCTTGCGCATCCAGCCGCGACGCAAGGGATTGTCCTTCTTCGTCGTGCCCATGATTTCCATCATGACGCGCTTATGATCAGGATATTGATCTTCATATCCGCGACACCCGAACCGATTCTTGTCCCGGCTCCAGACTGCGACCGTCAAGTCCCACTCGGAGAAAGGTTTGTGATCAGCGTCGTCCAAATCCTTCGAACCCAGGAGAATCTCTTGGACGGCCGTGAGTGTGGACTTTCCAACCCTAGCCATTCGCGCCTCCAGACCGAACGAGTGTCTCGCTCAGCACCCATGCAGCATCGATGAAATCCGCGCACTCGACCTCGGCGAGGGCGGTGAGCTGGACGAATTCGGTCTCTGTCACCGTGCGATCTCGAATCTGCTGCCTCACATAGAGGCGCTTCAGAACATCAAAGCATTTGAGCGCGACGAAATGCATGAAGTTGGCCGTCGCTATACCACCTATGCCAGACGGTCCGCCGCGGCTTCCTCGCACCCTCATGGCCTCTTTGCTGCTCGGATTGATCCAGACGACGTTCCGGAACTGGGGCTCCTCAATGATGGTTGGTTGTTCCTCGCCGCCCGAGTGGCTCCTCTGCGCCGCCGGATACTCCTCCATTCCCGGCGCTTCGTCGCCGCAAAGCAAAATCTCTGGAATGTCTGGGCCGGCGCTTCCGTGTCCGCTTACAGGCACTCTATCCGGTCCAATCTGAATGATGGCGGGAGCCTGCTGGAGCGGAGCTGCTCCAAACCTCACTCGCACCGTCGCCTGCCCTGCCCTCAGACCGGCGGTGAAGCGGCCGTTTCGCCCGATGAGGCCCATCCCGGGCTCGTCAACCGTCGACTCGATCAACAGATCGTCTCGCGGACCGTCATCCGTGCGGAAGAGGATCGGCAGCTTCAATCGCTGACCTTGAAGGAGAGGTTCGTCAGGCGGCGTGATGTCCACGCCGTTCGCCTTCACCACCTGCACATCAACGTCATTGGAGCGGATAGATCCAGACTCGAGCCAAAACCTCCCTAAGCCCGCCTGCTGACCAAGCAACCGGCGCTGGGCGTCGAGGCTAACCAGGTCGGGCGGCTCACACCGAAGCTGGACGACGGGCTCCCTAACTGAGAGGGGTGTTCCGTCCGGAGCCTTGTCGAGAGCGCGAAACAAAAGAGGCACTCTTGATCCCCACGCGATGGAGATGGACGGCGCGCCGGACTCAAGAACGATTTCCTCAATGCGCGAGCCATAAGCTGTCGGCTCCCGTGTCCGCGTCGGGCCGGGGCCGCCGCCGATTCCTCCGGGGTCTCCGCGTTCCTCTTCCGTTGCACCAGCTGCCTCGGGGTCGAGATACTTTCGCATGAGGTCGCGAATGCCGCGCAGCGCGCTGTTTGCCTGTGCTCGGTCCTTCGGCCTGCTCTCAGCCATCATTGCGCGATGCAGAAGCTCAGCGAGAGCTTCGACCTGAACCCGCGTCCAATCGCGCAGGGCCCGCACGAGGGGAGTCTCCGCCAAGTTGACGCGTTCAGATCCGGCCAAGTGGTCCCCCACCAACGCCGGACAACGCAGCTCTCCGTAAAGAAAACTCACCGAGGTGATCAGAACGCCGATTGATTGCATCGGCCAGGTGGCGACGTTGTTACGGGTATTCCAGACCCGGATGACGTTCCGGGCTTTCGTATCATCGGACATCTGAAGTTGGCGGCGTGTCGTTCGAAGGACCAGAACGTTGCCCTCCGGCTCTGACTGCCAGACTTCAACCCGCTCTCGGGTCTCGGGATCGACGAGATGCTTCGGCACGGAGATAACGGTCGGGTCTTCAAAATCTGGATATGGTTCCAACTCAAGCGCCGCGATGGGTCCGTTCCCCACAACACCGTCATTGGACATGACCCAAACTTGGCAGGTCTCGATGCTCATCGACGTCTGGCCGTGGCTGGCAAGAATCTCGGCTAGACCGTCGGTCGCCAAACGCTTGATGGTCCGTTCCCACCGGTCCTGCCAATCAGTCACCTGGCTCAGATATACGCCGGTAAATGCTTGCCTCGTTTCAAACACCTTACGGGCGGGTTCCGGCAGATCAGCGACCTTGATGTTGAAATTTTTGAGGAATTCGGAAAGGCGCTTTTCCGGTGACGTCTCACTCACGTCTTGGATCAACGAACCGCTAGCCTTTGCGTACCCCGGCTTGTAGCGCGCCGCCTGAATATCATTTCGAAAGCCCATTCGGGTCCGACGGCCACCGAAGCAGGACTCCAGATATGAGATCTGGGTGGCTCCCCGCACCATGAAGGCCTTCCCCCCGTTGCCATGGCCCGCCTCGATGTCATCGGCCATGTCGGCGCGGCCGGCGAACCGGCTCGACCAAGTGGTCCAACCTTCGAAATCCTCGTGGCGAGCACCAGCAAAATCCAGCACGCCGATGCAACGCTTGGCCGCGCTTGAGAGGACTATGATTTGGCGCTGCTTTCGCTCAAGGACTCCTAGCCGGGAGTACTGATCCTTCGCGTTCTTCACCAGCTCGGGGAGACCTTCTCGCACGCCGCGAAATCGCCCTGTAAGCTGGTCCAGCGTGTGCGCGGTGTCGACTGGGATGTTGTCGGGAAACGCAAACTCGGACATCTTAGCCCTCCACATTGGTCGTCATTGGATAGACGAATCCGGCTCTCGCCTTGCCGGATTCGGTAATGAGCCAGACCCTCGCCGCTTGCGCCAGGCCGAACTGAATCGGCCAGACAGGCGACTCAACGAAGATGGCCCCCCCCGTGAGGGAGCCATCTCGCCGTCAGGTCGGGGAGCCGACGAGCAATGTCCCCGACCGCACCCTCAAGCAGCGTTCTGCAAGCTGCCGAACACGCGCTCGCAGATGCGTTCCCATGCGGCGTCCGCATCCACCGAAGAGGAACTGATCCGGTAGCGCGACTCGCCGACCACGAGGAGGTGCGACCACATCCGCCGGGAGTGCTTGTTGACCTCCGCCGAGTAGGTCGGACCGGAGGGGAGATCGGACCGCTCGCAATCCAGCAGGTTCCACTCAAGCGTGCCCAGCTTCGCCGCCATCTGGGCGAAATCCACGCCCTCCGCGACGCAGTGGAGGTATGCCCGCGCGAAGATCGACATGCCCATGCCCCGCAGGGCGATATCGCCGCCTTGGACGTCACGCAGCGAACCCGTGGTCACCTCCGAACTCGGGTCCTTGCGGGCCTTCTCCAGCGCCGCGAGTTGAGGAAGGTGGCGGACCAACTCGGCGAAGAACTCAGCGGCACCCTCGGTCTTCTTGACCTCATCCCACTCCACGTTCGGGTGGTGCTCGACGATGTGCGCGATGAACATGCGTACGGCGCTCATCGACCAAATCATCCGCGATTTCGACGAGAGGTTCACGTTGGAGGCCGTGGCATCGACGTACTTCGACAGGAAGGCGCTCGCCTGCACCAGGTCGCGGCTCCGCTGGTTGCGCTGGTCGCGGACGTCAAAGGTCGTGACGAGCGACTTCGGGATCGATTTGGCCTTGCCGCAGTCGGCGAAGTCCTGGTGGCTATCGTTCCGGCTCTCCTCGAAGACGATCTTGACGTCGACGGCGTTGCGCTTGAGCGCGGCCTTCTTCTCGTCCGGCACCTTGGGGTCATCGAGGATGCCCTCGATCTGCGAGCGGCGGTGGGCGCCGTCCGTCGTGTCGAGCTTCGCGGTCTGCGGCAGCATCAGGATGCCAGGCCACGCGTTCGTGCCGTCGCTGTCGTTGGCGAACAGCATCAGCGTGGCGTCCGGCGACTCGTCGTCGAGGCCGACGCCGTAGTTGAAGGTAAAGGCCGGCAAGATGAACTTGTCGCCCGTGCACGCGGTGGTCAGGAGGTAGCTCCGCACCTGTTTGGCGTGCCCGGACTCCTGCGGCCGGTTCGAGTGCTCGGTCACCTCCTTCAAGGAGTCCTTTTTCTTCGACCGGTCCATCTTGCTGACCTCGACCATCTTCTGGATGGGCATGGCCGTCGTGAACTGAAGGCGTGAACCTTGGACGAAGGCGGTACCGAAGAAGACCTCGCCGGCGTAGCCCATCATCGAGCGGCGGCCGACCTCCGACATCAACGACTCGAAGTCGTCGACCTTGGTGATCTTCACGTGCGGCGGGACGTTGATGTCCGCCAGAGCGGGGATTAAGTTGGACATTGCGATGTTGCTCCTATGCGCGTCGCGCTTCTGGAAGCCGTCCCGGGTACCATCCGGGGCGGCTTTTCGAGGTCTAGGGCATTGTTTCGAACGCGTCAACGCGAAAAATGCGGCATTTCGTAGAAATTAGCACGAAATTGGCGCGGGCGATGGGTCGGCCCGCCCGGGTCGCGAGGGGCGGGTTGGCGCTAGCGCGGCGTTTCGGCGGTGAGGATCGGACCGATGACGACGGCGAAGGTGAAGGTGCAGATCTGGGCGGGGTTCAAGAGTGACCTGCTGGCGGCGGCCAGGGGCGAGCCGGCGCGCGAAGGGTCCGGTGGGCTGGTCGTGGAAAGCGTCGAGGCCCTGATGCGGCTGTTGACGCCGGAGAACCGCGAACTCCTGCGGATCATTCGCGATGAGAAGCCCCGGTCTGTGGCGGCCCTGACCAGGCTCACCCATCGGGCCGGGCCGAACCTCGCCCGCACCCTGGGCAAGCTCGAGGCGGCGGGACTGGTGGCCTTCCGCCAGGACGGCAGGCGCCGCGCGCCGATCTCCCTGGCGCGGCCATTTTCGGTTCACGTCGATCCGTACGGCGCGAACGATCGGATCGAGGTGGGGTAGGGGCAGGTCCGGCCGATCGTTGAGGCGGCCGCCCCCTCCACCGCGGAGCCTGTCCTCGGGCGCGCGCTCCGCGCGACCCGAGGGCGGTCCCCCTTGTATGTCGAGAGCCTGCTAACTTGTGGGTGTCTACCGGGACGTCCGCCTGGCGTCGGCACGCCAGGCCGATAGCCGGCGGAGGGATCGTGGATACCCCTGGGTCTTTTGGACCGTGGGGGAGCTGGATCGCCGTCGGCGTTTCACTGACCCGGATGGTTGCAGGGACGAGAGGGTCCGAAACCACAAGGAGGGGTTCATGAAACGAGAGAAGTCTAACACGAAGATTGCCGGAATCGATGTTGGCAAACGCCAGCTCGATGTCGCGGTTCACGGCGTGGCGGGCGGCCAGATCTTTGCCAATGACGTTCAGGGGGTCAGCGCCTTGGTTGCCTGGCTCAAGGGCCAGGAGGTGGGCCGCGTGGGCTTGGAAGCCTCTGGCGGCTACGAGCGGGCGGTGCGCGAGGCGCTGTCGGCGGCCGGGTTCGAGGTGGTGGTGCATCAGCCGGCCGAGGTTCGCATGTTCGCGCGGCTCAAGCGGCTGAAAGCCAAGACCGACCGCTTGGATGCGGTGCTGATCGCGGCGGCCACCGCTCAGGTGGACGCGGTAAAGGCCGCCAATGACCCGCGCCTGGTCGAACTGGGCGAGCGGATGACGGCCTATGAACAGGTGAGCGAGGAGCTGGCCAAAGTGAAGACCCAGATGGAGCATGTGACGCTGAAGGATCTGGTCGAGGAACTCAGGGTTCACATGCTGCTGCGTATTCCGCTGATCGTGGGCGCTCATTCCACGCGATGGTGGGCGCCGATTCCACGCGATCGTGGGCGGTCTGGAGACTGACCGACGGGTTTACG
>Ga0208849_1000153_pt1 | contig 67899 bp, 61 predicted proteins | sample NGESurdeep072012_10_FD_184470 | JGI IMG/M metagenome (GOLD analysis project Ga0208849, IMG submission 184470) | Arctic peat soil microbial communities from Barrow, Alaska - NGEE Surface sample 53-3 deep-072012 (SPAdes) | ecosystem: Environmental > Terrestrial > Soil > Wetlands > Peat ...
GCGAGCGGGACGAGCATCAATCCGAGCAGCGCCACGCCGGCCAGCAGGGCCCAGGCTTCGTTGGTGCTGAGCGCAAACGCCGCCCGCTCGACCATGGGCCGAACATAGGCTTCGACAGCGGCCTCCGACACACCGGCGGGTGGGTGGGTGAACAACCGAAGATCAAGTCCGATCGCCTGTGCCGCGGTGATATCGCCAGCGATCAGCCGGTCGCGAAGCAGGCCTGCATGTTGCGCCGTGCGCCCGTAGAGGATGGTGTCGATCAATGCGATCCCGATCGCGCCACCGAGGTTTCGCATCAGGTTGAACAGGCCGCTGGCGTCGGGCACCTGGCTTGCCGTCAAGGTGCCGAGCGCCAGCCGGGTCGGCGGCAGCAGGCAGAACATGATGGCGACGCCACGCAGGACCTGCGGCCAGAACATCTCGTCGAAATCGGCGACCCTGCTCTGAAACGCGCTGCAACCGAGCCCGAAGGCGAACAGCGCGAAACCGCCCGCCGACAGCCAGCGCGGATCGAACCTGCTTTCCAGCGCGCCGGCGATCGGTGCGGTCGCGAGTTGCGCGACACCGGTGACCAGCATGACGGTGCCGATTTCGAAGGCATCATGGTGGCGCACAAAGGCGAGAAAGACCGGCATCAGATAGATCGAGCCGAACAATCCGACGCCGAGGCAAAAGCTCAGCGCGCAACCGATCGCAAACGAGCGCGTGCTCAATGTCGAGAGCTCGACCACCGGATGCGCGGCCTTGCGTGTCCTGACCGCAAAGGCCGCCGCCGCCATGGCACACAGCAGGAACAGGGCAAGGGAGTCTGGCGAAAACCAGCCTTGCTGGGGGGCCAGCTTGAGGCCGATCTCGAGGCTTGCGAGCGCGATTGCCATCAGCGCCAGCGAATAGCCGTCAAGTGTCACCAGATCGGCGAGGCAGGGCCTTGTGCGCGGCAGCACCAGGGCCGTGACGGCGGCGGCGACAATCCCGGGAATAACGTTGATCAAGAACAGCCAGTGCCAGGACCAGGTATCGGTGATCCAGCCGCCGACCACCGGCCCCACGGTCGGCGCCAGAACGGCCATGATACCGGCCAGGGTGGTGGCGATCGGGTGCAGCCGGGTCGGAAACAGCAGGAAGACGGCAGAGAATACCGCGGGGATCAGTGCGCCGCCGGCAAAACCCTGCAACACCCGGAAGCCGATCAGGACGACAAAACCGCCGCTGAAGGCGCAGCCGACCGAGGCGAGGGTGAAGAGGCTGATCGCTCCGACAAACAGCCAGCGCAGTGTCAATACGCGCGTCATCCAGCCCGTCAGGGCAATGGCGATGATCTCGGCGATCAGATACGCGGTCTGGACAAAGCTCATCAGATCCGGAGCCATCGCCAGCGCACGCTGGATCGTCGGTAACGAGGTCGCGACAACTTGAATGTCGAGGATCGCCATGAACATGCCGAGACACATCAGCATGAAACCAAGCCATGTCGCGGCGTGGCTATCGCTCGCCTCGCTCGGCCATTCGTTCATGGCGGATCCGCCATCCTCACCTGATGACAGGCCGCCAGCGCGCGGTTCTCGGCCCGCAGCCGGATCGCCAGCACGGCCGCGTTGAGGACCGTGAAGACGACGGCAAGCCACGGAAGATCGAGCGCCCATGGCAGCACGGCGATCTCGCCAACCACGACCGCGTAGTTGGGGTGAGACATCCACCGATAAGGCCCCGCCGCCACCAGTTGCTCGCCCGGCAGCACGATGATCCGCGTGGTCCATCGCGAGCCAAGCGTCCATAGTACCCAGCAACGCAGGCCTTGCAGCGCGAGATACAAAGCGAGCGCCGCGACGTTCACGGAATGATGTCGTCCGAATAGCCACAGCGATAGCAGCCAGGCCGTGTGTACCGCGACGATCAATGGATAATGCGCCGACCCCACCTCGACAGCGCCACGGGCCATCAGCTTGCGCATGTTGTGGCGTGCGACGACGAGTTCACCGATACGCTGCAGCGTGACGACGACAAGCAGGAGTTCGGCGCCGGTCAAGGGGCGTGCCGCAGCGTGACGCAGCTAGCGGTGAAGCCGGGTCCGAGCGCCGTCAACAGCGATCGAGCCGGCAGACCCGCGGTGCGCGCACGTTCGAGGACAAACAACACTGTCGGTGCCGACATGTTGCCGCAATCGGCGATGACCTGCCGCTCATGGTCGAGCCTGCCCTGGTGAAGGCTCAGTGCCGTCTCCAGGGCGGTGATGACCCTGGCGCCACCGGGATGACAGATGAATCGCCCGATCTCCGTTGCCGAGAGCTGCATGTTGGAGAGAATTTGCATCACGGCAGGGCCAAGATGCGCGGTGATGAAATTCGGGATGGTGCGCTGGAAGATGACGCCGAATCCTTCGGGATCGACATTCCAGCCCATGATGCCGAGCGTATCCGGCCACAGATATTCGCCGGAACTCTCGATTTGAGTGGCGCCGCCATCGCCCGCGCGCAGGACGATGGCCGCGGCACCGTCGCCGAACAGGCTGGTGGCGACGATGTTGGCCTTGGTGAGTTCGTCGAGGCGAAGCGCCAGCGAGCAGAGCTCGACGGCGACCAGCAGCACGTTGGTTCCCGGTCGCGCCTGCGCGAGGCGCGCCGCGATCGACAGTCCCGATACCCCCCCGGCGCAGCCGAGCCCGAACACCGGCACGCGCGTGACGTCGAAGCGGAATCCCATCCGGCCGGCGACCCGGGCTTCGAGACTTGGCGTGGCAATGCCGGTGGAGGAGACGGTCACCACCGTGTCGATATCGGCCGCTGTCAGATCCGCACTCGCCAGCGCTTTCCCGGCGGCGTCGACGAACAGCGCCTCCGCGCCCTCCAGAAAGGCCTTGGTCCGTTCCGGCCAGCCTCGCGGCGCGAGATACCAGTCGAACGGTTTCACGGCATGGCGCTTGACGATCCCGGTATTGCTGAAAATGCTGGAAAGCGTTTCGAATTCGGGAAGCCGCGGTCCGAACACCTCCCACGCCGCGGCGAGAACATCCTTCTGCAGAAATACGTGAGGAGGGACGGATGTTGCCAGCGAGACCAAAGCCGCCTGTGACGCCGGAGCAGCTTTAGCCATTGAGTTTCCCCCGGTTTCCGCCTTCGGAATAGGAACATTCGCGGGATGCGAATATTTCAAATGCCGCGAAGAATCGCTGGGCGGAGCGGGTCACTAAAAGTTGAAATCGGGGCGGCTTCATGGTGGCTCGCGGGTTGCGGCATTCAAAAGCTGCGGGCGGTCTTGGCTGCCATGTTTCAGCGTTGGCTCTAGCCGAACGGCGGTCTGCTATGCTTTGATGTTGGAAAGCCTGGGCCTGAAGAACCACGCCCGCAAAACGGCGGCCAGCGGCGCGAGGCGCCCAGCCACTATCACCGCCGTAGCGTTTCCCGTCCTTGTCATCTCACGTGAGGAGTAACTCCATGACCCATGCGATCCGCTTTCATAAGACCGGTGGCCCCGAAGTTCTGGTCTGGGAGGAGGTCAAGCTCGGCAAGCCGGGTCCGGGCGAGGCACGGATTCGCCATACCGCCGTCGGACTGAACTTTGTCGACATCTACAACCGCTCCGGCCTGTACCCCGTGCAGTTGCCGAGCGGCCTGGGCGGTGAGGCGGCCGGCGTTGTCGAGGAAGTTGGATCCGGCGTCACCGACTTGAAGCCGGGCGACCGCATCGCCTATGGCGCCGCCCCGATGGGCGCCTATGCCGAAGCGCGTCTGATCCCGGCCGACCGCCTGATCAGGCTGCCCGACAGCATCGATGACAGGACCGCCGCCGCGATGATGCTGAAGGGCTTGACGGTGCAATATCTGATCCGCCAGACCTATCGGGTGAAGGCCGGCGAAACCATCCTGCTCCATGCCGCCGCCGGCGGCGTCGGACTGATCCTCGGCCAATGGGCGAAGCATCTTGGCGCAACCGTGATCGGCACGGTGGGCAGCGATGAAAAGGCAAAGCTTGCGCAAGCCCATGGCTGCGCCCACACCATCGTCTACACCCGCGAGGATTTCGTGAAGCGCGTCGACGAGATCACCGGGGGCAAGAAAGTGCCGGTGGTCTACGATTCCGTCGGCAAGGATACGTTCCTGAAATCGCTCGACTGCCTGGCACCGCTCGGCTTCCTTGCGCTGTTTGGCCAATCCTCCGGCAATGTCGAGCCGCTGAACCTCGGCCTGCTGGCCCAGAAGGGGTCGCTCTACGTCACCCGCCCGACCCTCAACACCTACGGCGCCAAGCGCGAGAACCTCGTGGCGATGGCGAAAGAACTGTTCGAGGTGGTGCAATCCGGTGCGGTGAAGATCGAGGTTCGCCAGACCTATCCGCTCAAGGACGCAGCCAAGGCGCATGCCGATCTCGCCGCGCGCAAGACCACGGGATCGACGGTGCTGCTGGTCTGAGCGCCGGTTGTCATTTGCGGGCTCGCTGCAACAGACTCTTGCGCTGGATCGTCTCTCATGAATCTCTCTTATCTGCTCAAGGCCCGCCATGCAGCCGGCAAACCGGTCCGGGTCGCCCTGATCGGCGCCGGCAAATTCGGCTCCATGTTCCTGTCGCAGGTGCCGCATACGCCGGGGCTCGAGGTGCCGGTGATCGTCGACCTCGATCCGGAACGCGCGCGCGAGGCCTGCCGGACTGTTGGCTGGGATCAGGCGAAGATCGCAGCGACCCTGTTTACCGCCGACGGCGCGAAAGCGACAGCGGCCGATATCGAGGTCATCGTCGAGGCCACCGGCAATCCAGCGGTCGGTATTCGTCACGCTCGCGCGGCGATCGCGGGCGGCAAACACATTGTCATGGTCAACGTCGAGGCCGACGTACTGGCCGGACCGCTGCTCGCGGATGAAGCGCGCAAGGCGGGTGTGGTCTATTCGCTGGCCTATGGCGATCAGCCGGCGCTGACTGCCGAAATGGTAGACTGGGCCCGCGCCACTGGTTTCCGCGTGGTCGCCGCCGGCAAGGGAACGAAGTATCTGCCGGCCTATCACGATGTGACGCCGGCGGGCGTCTGGGGCCATTATGGCCTTTCGGCTGACGAGGCGCAGTCGGCTGGCATGAACCCGCAGATGTTCAACTCGTTCCTGGACGGCACCAAATCCGCGATCGAAATGGCCGCGATCGCCAATGCGACCGGGCTGGAGGTGCCCAGCGGCGGATTGCTGTTCCCGCCCTGCGGCGTCGACGACCTGCCGCACATCATGCGGCCGCGCCACAGTGGCGGCGTGCTGGAGCGGTCGGGCGTCGTCGAAGTCGTCTCCTCGCTGGAGCGCGACGGCCGTCCGGTGTTCCGTGATCTGCGCTGGGGCGTCTACGTCGTTCTGGAAGCGCCGAACGACTATGCCGCGGATTGCTTCAGGCAATACGGGCTGAGGACCGATGCGAGTGGGCGTTACGCGGCGATGTACAAGCCCTATCATCTTATCGGGCTGGAACTGAACATCTCGATCCTGTCTGCCGCGCTGCGTGGCGAGCCGACCGGTCAGCCGCACGGTTTCCGGGGCGATGTCGCGTCGGTCGCCAAGCGCGATCTGCGCGCGGGCGAAATGCTCGATGGCGAGGGAGGCTATACCGTATGGGGCAAACTGATGCCGGCCGCGGCAAGCCTTGCCGCCGGCGCGCTGCCGATTGGCCTCGCACACCGGGTCAAGCTGAAGAATGACGTCGCCCATGGCGCGGTGGTGCGCTGGAGCGACGTCGAGGTCGATGCCGACAATGAGACGATCAGGACGCGGCGGGCGATGGAAGCGAAATTTTGCGGCAACGGTTGAGTGATCCCGTCTTGTCCGTCTCGTGCTTGCGCAGATCGCGGGCATGATCGAAACGGTCGGCCTGCGGGTCGGCGCCGGTCGTCTGGATTTCGGGAACGGCCGCCTCCGCCAGGATCTCTGCGGTGACATCGTCGACGGCGGAATCGGCGATCTCGTGAATGAAGCTGACGTTCTTGTATTCGCCGGACGCCACGCGGGAGATGACCTCCCGCCGCGTGATCTCGGGATCGACGATGGCTTCCCGCCCGCGCCTTCCATAATCGATCATCACGACGAAATACTGCATGGCGAGGTTGCTGCACGCCTGAGGCGGGATGTTGGTCATCCACTATTTCTGAAAATCGGAAATAAGTCAAGCCTAATTTCTGAAAATCAGAACTACAGCGCTTTTCACTCGAATCATCGTTGCTGCTCCCGAGGCCTCATGGTTCGAGACGCGCGAAGGCGCGCTCCTCACCATGAGGTCTGAGACCTCGTCCTGAGGAGCATCGCGAAGGCACGCGTCGAGACGCGCGAAGGCGCGCTCCTCACCATGAGGGTCTGAGACCTCGTCCTGAGGAGCATCGCGAAGCGATGCGTCTCGAAGGATGAAGCCATTGAGGTCGAAATTGCGCTAACTGGGTTGCGCGCGCTGATCCGTCCGCGCCCGGAGCGAATCACGGCGCCGGCGATCACTTCTGGCTGCCCTTGGCCGCCTTGCGGGTCCGGCCCGCGGCTTTGCCGCGCAAACGCGCGATCTGGCCCCTCGGCAGGGTGACGCAGATCTCCCCGATCCATTCCAGCTTGACGCCGTTGATCGGCTTGGCGTTGAAACTCGTCAGGTTGACGACGGCGGAAGAGTTGCCCCGCTCGATGGTTTTCAGGTAGCGCTCACCGGTCTTGAGCCGGACCGCGGCCTCCTCCCCGTAGAAACTCGCCAGCGGGTGGCGCTGGTCCCTGAAAACCACGATCACATCGCCATTTTCGTACTTCGGCAGCATGGAATCGCCAGCTACCTCGAAGGCGATGGTTTCCTCGGCGATCGGGAACGGCAGTTCGACTTCGCCCAGGCCCTCCGGCGGCACCTGCTCGTGTTCGGGTTCGATCGCCGCACCGGCTCCGACCCGGCCCATGATCGGCACCGAGTTCAGTTCGAGATATTCGACGATCGGCGTGATCTCCGCGGCCTTGATCAGGCGCAGCCCGGACAGGATTTCGGACACCGCGCCGGGGCGGACGCCCATCGCCGCCGCCAGACCGCCCTTGGTCTTGCCGGGCTTTTGCAGTCCCCGTTCGATCAGCCCGATGTCCAGCATGGCGGCGACGTCTCCTCAGTTCCGCCACATGATAGCAATTCCGATTATCAGAAATCAAGCTTGACTTTCGTTTCGGAATATCCGAAATTGCTGGACGTGGGATCGGTCGCCCGCTTCATCGGGCGGTCCGGTTCGATCGACTGGAAATCGTTGTTGCGTCCAGACCGGACGGCGCCCTGGCGCCGGCCGACGGCACTCGCTTGCCGCGGCGCCCGCAACGACGGCGGAACATCGGGAGGAGCGAATGCAATCAGACTGGGCGCCGGCGCATTGCGACGCGCTGCGCAAATTGCTGGCGAGCAGCCTGTCCTATTCGGAAATCGCCGCTGCACTCAACGCGATATTGCAGACTACCTATTCCCGCAGCGCCGTGATCGGCCGCGCCAAGCGCATGGGGCTTACCGGCACGCGGCCCGAGGGCCGGCCGAAACCATCGCCGAAGGCACGGCCGCCAAGCCTGCACCGGCCGCGCGAGCACCATGGGGCCGAGCTCAGGTGGCGTGCACCGATTCTTGAACCCGTCGAACCGGTCAAGCTCCGCTGTGCCGATATCGATCCGCGCCATCTTTCGCTGGCCGATCTTCAAGCCGGCGATTGCCGATACCCTTATGGCGGCGACGAGGAAGGCGAGCCGATCACCTTCTGCGGTCATCCCCGCCACGAAAACTCGAGTTACTGCGCGGCCCATTTCAAACTGACGCGGAACACCGAGGCTGCGCCGGAAGCCGCGACGGACGAAACCGCGCGGCGGCCGTGGAGACCGCATGACCGTTCGATGGGGGCGGTCGAGATCCCGACGACGCTGCCACGCCGCCATCGCTGGGAGAACGTAACCAGCCTGCTCGATTTCAAGCCTCAGCACAGGGAGTGAGGAAATGCCAAGGACCAAACGCAAAAAGCCGTATCGGTTCGCAACGGCCCATGACCGGCGATCTCGCGATCTTCCGCACAATGCCGAAGTGGCGACGATCGAAGTCGACGATCCGTTGGCGCTCGAGCCGGGAGACAGGATCGTCACGCTGCGTTCGATTCGCAACGATCCGCTGGCGCGGCTGCATTCCCATCGCCAGATCGACGAGGCGCAATACCGGGGCGGCCGCGCCTTCCAGGATGATTGGGAAAAAGCCGAGCGCGGCCCGCGGGCTCTCGACCCCTCGAGGGAATATGTCGATGGCGGACAGTTTCGCGAGCCGATCACGGAACGCCAGCGCAAGGCGGTGTTGCGGTTGAACCGCGCCGAACGCGAACTCGGTGCCGACGGGTCGGCACTGGTGCACGGGATCCTGATTCTGGGCATGACGATGGAGCAGGTCGGATTGCGGCGCGGTTTGCGCAGCCAGCGCTGGATCGACTATTTCGCGCGCCGTTTCCGCGAATGCCTGGATCGGCTGGCGCTGATGTACGGGTTTGCGACCGAAGCCGGCACGGCGCCCCGGGAGCGACCGGGCGCCATTGAATGACTCGGCCGGGCGCCGTACCGTCGCAGCATCGGCATGAATGACCGGATGGTGCCGGCGAGAACGGGAGACTGCAATGAAACGGCGGCTGCTGCTGAGCGTCGCGCTGGTTGCGGCGCTGTACGGCTTCTGGGTGGTCCTGGCAAAGCCGGCTTGCCAGGCCGGCTTTGCCGCCTCCCTCGGCAAGGATTTCAAGTGGACCTGTGTTGCCCAGTGACCGCTCGTGCAGGTCGATGCAGCCGGCATCCGGCCATCAGGCCAATCGCGGTTGCCGTTCGAGGTTCCCAAAGCAGATCGTTCGCCGAAAACATTCGATCAAATTGAGCCAAATCGATTCATACCGCCTTAGAATGTCCCACGTATATTTGCCGAGCTAAATCGACCAATTACAATTCCAATGGAGGCAGTGGTGAAGCGTAGCATTTTGGCGTTCCTGTCCGAAGAATCGGGTGCGACCGCAATCGAATACGGCCTTATTGCAGCGGGTATTGCGCTGGCAATTATCGCGGTGGTTAACGGCTTGGGCAGCAACCTCAACACCCAATTCGCGTCAATCAACAGCTCGTTGAAATAGTTTGATTTGGATATTCCCTCGGGGCCGGGGGAGTTTCGATCTTCACGAAAAGTCAACCATCTGGAAAAGCCCGTGCCGAGCCAACTGCTCGCCGGGCTTTTCTGTTGACGGTCGCGCGCGGATGGCGCCACCCAGCCAGCGTCGGTTCTGATCGAAACAGTATCGAGGTCCAGGTTCGAGGCGGTTTGCCAATTCCGCCTGAAGAACTCTCAGTGGTTTTCCGACAATTCGCGCGGCGCCGGTTCACGCTGCGCCGCGTCGTACATCAACCACAACTCAAGCGTGGCCAGAAACGCCACCGCAGCACCGACGGCGATGCTGAAATGCATGGCGCTGGTATGGGTGAAGCCCAATACCCACGGTGAAACGATCAGCCAGGTCCCGGCCAGGAGGTTGGTCCATTCCTCCCAATAGGCGACGGCAAACATTGCCGCCAGCGATATGATGGCGATTGCCGCGCTGCTTGCGCGCAGGTCGATGACAGCCGTTGCGTTTCGGTGCGCGAAAAACCACGGCGAAACAAACAGCAACATTGCGAGCACCAAATTGTACAGGTCGAGGATGGATTCAGCGCGCCATTTGCGCATGTTGCGGCCTCCCGTTGCGTCGTCATCTGAGGGACGATCCCACATGAAAATTCGTGAGGTTCAATCCGGGTTCCAACCATACTGAGGATTCGGTGCTAGACTTTCGGCGGAGAAGCCGGCCCTGGGCTGAAAACGAGATAGCCTGCGGGCCACCCGTTCAGAACGGCCCGGCGCTGAAGCCGAACGGCTGCACCACGTCATAGGCTGCCTTGGTCATCGGCAGGGCGTAGTTGACGGTCAGTGCGCCGAATGGCGAGGCCCAGCTTAGCCCAACGCCTGCCGACGAGCGCATGATGTTGGCATTGGCGAGCTGCAGCGACTGGGTGGAGCCGGGGAATGTCGTCGGTCCGCCGTAATGAAACACGCTGCCGGCATCGACGAAGGCCAATGCCTTGAGGCCGTATTCCTGAGGCACGCCGGGGATGGCGCTCTGCAACTCCGCGCTGGTCGCCCAGTACATGCTGCCACCGACATTATCCATGGTGGTGCCGGGGGCGAGATCGCGAGGCCCGAAGCCGTTGGGCGCAAATCCCCGCACCAGCTGCGGGCCTCCGAAAAAGCTGTCGATCAGCGGCACCTGCTGGCCGCCATAGCCCGTGATGTAACCGCCCTGGGCGCGGACCATGCCGACGAGGTCGCTGTTGAGCGACTGATAATAGCGCACGTCCTCGGTGGTACGCAGAAAATTCACGTCGCCGCCGAGGCCGGCCAGATCCTGCCTGAGTTGCGAACTGATGCCGCTGGTCGGATTCCTGGTATTGTCGAGCGTGTTGTAACTGACGGTATCGCCGACGGCGGAAACCCAGGCCGGGCCGGCAAGTGCCGCCTGCTGGATGGGCAGCGAGGGGGCTGCCGCCAGCGACGCCGGGTCGAGCGTGACATTCTGCCGGGACAGCGAGTAGCGCCATTGCACGCCGACCTGCTCGGTCAACGGCGTGCCGAGCGACAAGGTCGCGCCATAGACGTCGCTGCCATAGGACTGGTAGCTGCTGGCATCGGTCTGCCTGGCAAGAAACTCGATCCCCGCCGCGACGCGGGTGCCGAGAAAATAGGGCTCCGATGCCGAGATGTCGACACCCTGGGCGTATTGGCCATAGCTCAACGACGTCTTGACGGTGGCGCCGGAGCCCAGGAAGTTGCTGTCGCCCAGCTTGACCTCGGCGAGCAGGCCGTCGGTCGTCGAATACCCGCCGGAGATCGCGAAGTCGCCGGTTGATTGTTCCGCCACCTCGACATCAAGTATGACGCGGTCCGGCGCCGAGCCTTGCTTGTTCGAAATCTTCACGGTCTTGAAGTAGTTCAGATTCTTCAGCCGCCGTTCGGCACGATCGATCAGGGCCTTGTTGTAGGCATCGCCTTCCGCAACGTCGAATTCACGCCGAATCACATAGCCGCGGGTTCGCGTATTGCCGTGGATTTCGATGCGCTCGACATAGGTGCGGGGCCCCTGATCGATCACCAGCGCGACCCAGATGCGCCGCGCGTCGGCATCGCGCATGGTGCGGGTCGTAGCCTGTGCGAAGGGATAGCCGAGCTTGGCCAACTCGGTCCCGACAATTTCGGTGCTCTTGTCGAGCGCATTGCCGTCGAACACGGCGCCGGTCCGGATCAGGAGCAGGCGGCGAAGCTGCCCGGGATCCAGTCCCGCGACATGGCAGTCGACGCTGATGCCGCCGAAACGGTAGAGCGGACCTTCATCGATCGAAAAGGTCAGCGTAAATCCCCTGGTCGCGGGATCGTATTCGGCGACCGCGGAGGGTACGCTAGCGTCGGCATGGCCCTTGCTGCGATAGTACAGTCGCAGCAGTTCGCGATCCGCTGCGATGCGGTCGGGATCATAGGCATCGCCACCGGTCAGGAAGCTCAGCATATTGGTTGCGGAAGTCTTGATGACGGCGGCAAGCTGCCGCTTGCTGAACGCCTGGTTGCCGACAAAGTTGATTTGCCGCACCGTGGTCTTGCTGCCTTCGGTCACCTCATAGACGAGATCGACGCGGTCGTTGCCACGGTCGATGATTTCAGGAACGACACCGACATCGTCGCGCCCGACATGGCGGTAGGCCTCCATGATGCGGCCGACGTCGGCCTGCACCATGGCGCGTTGCAGGGTGCCGCGCGCCTTGGATTCGATGACGGCCTCGAGTTCCTTGTCCTTTATCTTCTTGTTGCCTTCGAAGGCGACGCGATCGAGCACTTTCGCCTCGGTCAGGCGCACGACCAGGCGTTCTCCGGCGTGATCGATCGCGACATGTTCGAACAGGCCCGTTGCGATCAGGGCCTTGAGTGCCGCATCGAGCGATGCGGCGTCGAAGCGTCCGTCGGCCGCCGCGTGAAAATAGGAGCGCACCGTGTCGGCGTCGATGCGGTGATTGCCCTCTACACTGATGGTCTGCGCGACCGCCTCGTTCGCAGTGCCGGCCGAAGGAATCAGCACGAGCGCCGCGACCATCAATGCGGCTGCGATCGGCATCCGGCGGCGGCGCCGGGTCGGTACTACGGGTTTACTCATCGCGTCCCGCCTGTCCCTTGCTTGACGGGCCGGCATCGAATTGCGCGCGCGGGGCGAAAGAATGTCGGAGCCAAGGTCAGTTGCGGGCCAATCATTAACGTGGCCACAATTTCGACGCGGCACCGAACCGCCTGTCCCAAGATTCGTCGCATAGCCGCTCCAAATGCCGGCTAGCCAAAATGCTAGAAAGCGTTCGCGCTGCGAGCCTCGCAAGCGCGAACGCCTCGAGGGAGCATCATATGCGCTACGCAGCATACCTCATCGCCCTGTTTCTTTCGATCCCATCAGCCCGCGCGGCGATCTCGCCGGAGATCGACCCGCGCGCGTCGCTCAGCGTGGTTCAGCAATGGATCTACAATTACCGCGCCAAACCGGACTACGCGCATGTCCCGGCGGCGGTGCGTGTGCTGTTCCACGCGCAGAGCTTCAAGGAACCGGAGAACGCCGGCATCTATCTCGGCTTCATCGCCGGTGCGATCGGGTCGAATCCGGCCAAGGCCGAGCAGCTTGTCACCAGTTTCTTTCCGGTGCCGCCGGAAGATGAGTGGGTGATCGTGCGCGCGATCGCCTATTCCGGGCTGCCCGACTGGCGCAATCTGCTGCGCCGGATCGCGCCACGGATGCCGGGGCGCCAGGTGATGATCGACAGCTATCTCGCCGGCACGCTGCCGACCCTTGGTGACATCCCGCTGGAAGAGACCAGGCCCGGCATGCTCGACAAGCTGCGCGGTGTGTTCACGCACAATCCGTTTGCCAAGGAAGACAAGAAAACGGACATGAACGTGACCTTCGCGAACAGTCAGGACCTGCTGGATACGCTATGGGGTTATTACTTCGCGACCGGCTCGCACGTTCCGATCCAGCGCATTATCTCGATGCTGCCCTGGAGCAAAAGCCGCGACACCGTCGACAAGCTCACCGTCGGCAGCATGGCGCGCTACACACTCGCAAGCTACGCGGTCCGTGATGCGGGACTGCGTGAATATCTCCGCAGCGAGCTGGCGCGGCAGCCGGCGGCGGTCAAGGTGCCGCTGGCCGAGGTGGTCGAAGCCGCCGACACGGTGCAGCTTGCCGCCGTGCGCAAGGACGCCCTTGCCGCAGTGGAAGAGCTCAAGACCAAGGGGTCGGATTCCAGGCGCAACCTCGACTTCTGGGGTCAGGTCGGCGTCGGGGCGGTGGCGCTGGGCTGCGTGTCGGCGGCGGCGCTCGGCCAGATCGCCGTCGGTATTCCCTGTGTGATCGGCGGCTCCGCATCGCAGGGCCTGCTGTCGTTCTGGGAAAAACAGCAGTGATCCGACGGTATGTGTCTCGACAGGATGACCCCAGTGCGGCCCGCTGCCTTGGCGTGCTAAGATGGCCTGATGAGTTCGCTGAATAAACGAGCGTTCGGCGGCCTGCTGGTCCTTTTCCTGGTCACGGCGTTGCTGCTGTTCGCCACGGCGGGGACGCTCGCCTACTGGCAGGGGTGGGCGTTTCTCGCCGTGTATTTTGCCTCCTCGCTCGCGCTCACCCTCTATTTGATGAAAAAGGATCCGGCGCTGCTGGCGCGGCGGATGTGCGGCGGACCCTTTGCCGAGAAGGAGCCGGTTCAGAAGATCATCATGGGCGTTGCGTCGCTCGGCTTTGTCGGACTTCTCGTGGTTCCCGCCATCGATCACCGCTTCGGCTGGTCGCACGTGCCGCTTTACGTCACATTGGCGGGCGACGCGCTGGTCGCGCTCGGCTGGTTCGGCATTTTTTTCGTGTTCAGGGAAAACAGTTTTAGCTCCGCGACCATCGAGTTGGCGGTCGATCAAAAGGTCATTTCGACCGGCCCATACGCCCTGGTGCGCCACCCGATGTATGCTGCCGCGCTGCTGATGCTTTTCGGCATGCCGTTGGCGCTGGGCTCATGGTGGGGTGTATTGATCGTGGTGGCGATCGTTCCCGCGCTGATCTGGCGATTGCTGGACGAGGAAAGATTCCTCGCAAGAAATCTGTCGGGTTATGTCGAATATCAGGGCAGGGTGCATTATCACTTGCTGCCGATGCTTTGGTGACGGCCCCGCGCCAGGGCCGGTCGTGTTCGCCTGGCGGCATGACGGCGGCGCAGAGGCGCTACTTGTGAATCTCCGGAAATAGACCGTAATGTCGGCTCGCGCGGCATTGATGTCGCGCCAATCGCAAAGAAAAGGACGGGAGATCATGACCGCCGGACCGCAATTGCCGGATCGCGCGCCAAGGAAGGAGGGCGCGCCGACCGCTCTCGACGGCCTGCTGGTGGTGGATTTCACCCGCGTCGTCGCCGGCCCCGCCTGCACGCAGACGTTGGCGGACTTCGGCGCCAAGGTTATCAAGATCGAGAACCCGGAAGGCGGCGACGACACGCGCCATTATGAGCACGCCGAAATCGGCGGCGAGAGCGCTGCCTATCTCAGCCTCAACCGCAACAAGCGCGGCATCGCGCTCGACTTCACCAAGCCGGAGGCGCTGGAGGTGGCGCGCGAGCTCATCGCGAAAGCGGATGTGGTGGTCGAGAATTTCTCCGGCGGGGTGATGAAGAAATATGGCCTCGACTATGCCTCGGTCGCCTCCACCAATCCGCGGCTGGTCTATTGCTCGATCTCCGCCTACGGCCGCAAGGGGCCCTTCGCGCTGCGTCCGGGATTCGATCCGATCACGCAGGCCGAAAGCGGGTTCATGTCGCTGAACGGCTTCCCGGATGGACAGCCGGTGCGCACCGGTCCGCCGATCGTCGACTTGGCGACGGGAATGTCGGCCTGCAACGCCATCCTGCTCGCATTGCTGGCGCGCGACCGGCTCGGCCGCGGCCAGCATGTCGAGGTTGCGCTGATCGACATCGCGGTCGCGATGACCGGCTTCTACGGCATGGCCTATCTCATCACCGGCTCGAATCCGGGCCGTTTTGGCAATTCACCCAACGGCTCTCCCAGCGTCGGCGTTTACGAGGCGTCCGACGGGCCGTTCTATATCGCTTGCGCCAACGACCGTCTGTACCGCCGCCTGGTCACCGAGGTGCTGGAGCGGCCCGACCTCGTCACCGATCCGCAATTCGCGACGCGGAAAGCGCGAACCGCCAACCGTGAAAAGCTGCGCGCCATCATCGGCGCGGTTTTCAAGGCCGACCGGCTCGAGAACTGGATGGCGAAGATGAAGAAGGCCAATGTTCCGGTCGGCTATCTCCGCACCGTCGAACAGGGCTTCAACGCTCCCGAAATGCGCGAGCGACACCGTCTCAGCCGGATTCCGCATCCGACCGCGGGATCGGTGCCCAATATCGAAACTCCGCTCCGCCTCGAGCTGACGCCGGTTGTCGATCCCGTGGCGGCTCCGTTGCTGGGCGAGCACACCAGGGAGGTGTTGCGCGGCACGCTCGGCTATGATGATGCCCGCATCGCAGCGCTGGCCGATGCGGGGGCGTTCGGGGCCAGATCGGGTAATGCCTGAATCATGGCCGCCATCCCGTGGCCTCGTGGTTCGAGACGCGCGGCATTGCCGCGCTCCTCACCATGAGGGTCGGACACGAGACCTCATCCTGAGGGCCGCGCTCGCGCGCGGCGTCTCGAAGGACGAAGCCATTGTACTAATGCACCGCCGCGTACATGATTTTCTCTTCGGTTGCTTCCAGCGCGGAGAATTCCTCGACCACCTTGCCCTGTCTCGATACCAGAATGCGATCGGACAGCGCCATGATCTCGGGCAAATAGGATGAGATCACCACGACCGCCTTGCCTTCGTCGGCGAGGCGCTGGATCAGTTCGTGGATCTCGACAATCGCGCCGACGTCGACACCGCGGGTCGGCTCGTCGAAGATGATGAGATCCGGGTCCTGCACCAGCGATTTGGCGATCACCACCTTCTGCTGGTTGCCGCCCGACAGTTCGACGACTTTCATGTCATTGCCGGTGGAGCGGACTCTGAGCTTCTCCACCCACGTCTTGCCGACCCTGTCGGCTTCGCGTCCGGACAGGAAGAAGCGGCCGCCGGGCAGCTTGGCGAGCAGCCCGAGATAGATATTGCGGGCCACCGACATGGTCTCGTAGAAGCCCTCGACCTTGCGGTCTTCCGTGACATAGGCGATTCCGGCCCGTACCGCCGGCGCCGGAACCCGGTATCGTACCGGCTTGTCGTGCAGGATCACTTCGCCGCCATGAAAGAAATCCCGCTTGAGCACGCCGGCGACGACCTTGAAGGTCTCGGTGCGGCCGGCGCCGACCAGGCCGAACACCCCGGTGATCTGCCCCGCGAAAATCGATAGCGAGTTGTTCTTGACCATCGGCGCCATCTTGAGATTCTGCACCGTCAGCACCCGCGCGCCGGCGGGCCTCACGGCGGTCTTGCGGGTTCCGTAGAGCGTGTTCGACAAATCGCGCCCGACCATCGCCTGCACGATACGGGCGCGGTCGAAATTGGCGGCATCGTCGGTCACGACATGCTTGCCGTCGCGCAGGATGGTAATTCGATCGGCCAGGATCAACGCCTCTTCCAGCGCATGGGAAATGAACACGATCGACACGCCACGGCGCTTCAGGTCGCGCACGAGGTCGAAGAAATATTTCTTTTCTTCCGGCGTCAGCGTCGCCGTCGGCTCGTCGAAGATGATGACCTTGGCCTGATGCAGGACGGCGCGGGCGATCTCGACCATCTGCTTCTTGGCGGCGCCGAGCAGTCCGACCGTGGCGGTCGGGGTGACGTCGAAATTCAGCGATTGCAGGAATTGCTGGGCGGCGATGTAGATGCCGCGCAGCCGGTTGTAGAACCGTTCCTGACCGAGAAACAGATTTTGCGCGACCGTCATGGTTGGAACCAGGCTGTTCTCCTGGAACACCATCGCGATTCCGAGATGGCGCGCTTCGAGCGGCGTCCTTGGCGCAGCATCGACGCCGTTCACCTGCATCGTTCCGGAACTCAGTGTAACGACGCCGGCCATTACCTTGGTCAAGGTCGACTTGCCGGCGCCGTTCTCGCCGACCAGCGCATGAATCTCGCCGCGCCGAAGTTCGAAATCGACATTCTCGATCGCGGCTACGCCGGCATAGAGCTTGGTCGCGTTACGGAGGGCGAGGACGATGTCGTTCATGCGCGCAATTCCTGCTCGATCCCGGCCGACGGCATTCGCAACAGGCGGCCCGGCCCCTTGGCGAGCGCGTAGAGCGACCCGTTCATTTCGACCGCGGCAACGATGCCGTGGTTGACGCCGTCGACCCGGCTATGCAGCGCGTAAAGCGGCAATCCGTCCGCATTGAGCCGGATGATCAGACCGTAGGAGCGCGGCGGAGCCCACGGCTTGACGACGCCCATGGTCTTGATGTGGGCGCCCTGCATCGGTTCGAGGAACGACTGGCCGGATTTCAGTTTCGGTGCGATCCAGTATTCCGGATCGATTTCGTTCATCATGCGGCGCCGATAGGCGCTTTCGCGCAGCACGAATTCGACGAGCTGGGTGCGCGCGGTGAACGCCGTGAGCCAGAAGCCGCCGCCCGCCGCCGGCGAAAGCCGCGAGGGGTAGACCGGCAGATTGTCGAGGACGGTACGCCAGCTTCCATCCGGTGCGATGGCGATGATTCGGTGTCGCCAGCTTTCGCTGACCAGCACGGCCTCGCCGGCGGCACAGACGCCAAATGCGTAGTGCAGGCCCGCGGCGAGGGTGCGCACGCGCCCGCCGGCGATGTCGAGGGTGAGGACTTTCCCGCTACGTCCCCGCTCCATCAGATCATGCACCCATTGCTGCCAGGGCCGGGCGGTCGATCCGTCGGTCGCGATCAGCGTTCCATGCGGCCCCGGCGACAGCGTGTTGATCGCGTTGATCGCCGGATCGGAGAAGGTCGCGGTGGCGGATGTTGACGACGGCGTGGCAAAGACCTGAACCTCGCGCCCGTCGAGCGCGACCGCAAGGCCGCCGTCCGGCAGGCAACACAGCGCAGTCACGGTGCGATCAAAACGCCTGACCTCGGAGGTAGCACTGGCGTTGAGCCGCAGAATGGCCGGGCCATCCGCGATGTAGAGAACGGTGCCGTCGGTGGCGAGATCCTCGGGGGCCTCGAACTGCGCGATCGTTTCGGCCTTTTCCAGGATCTGGTTGGGCTTCAAGGCGCCGTCGAACGACGGAACCGTGATGGTGGCGTCGCCGCGCCCGAGAAAGCGGTCGACGAAATCCCTCAGCGCGGCGATCACCGGCCTTTCCCCCAGCGACGGTCGTACTGGACGAAATTCGGATCGGCGCCGGTAAGCTTGTAGCGGCCGATGCGGTTGTTGGCGATGCCGCCGAGATAGAGATAGCCGCGGTGTTCGCGCATCGATGTGATCATGGGGTGGTTGACGCCGCGCAGGTCCCAGAGCGAGTCCAGCACCTCTCCGCGCTCGTTGAACTTGATCACGCAGCCGGTGTTGATATTTGGAAACAGCCATTCGTCGATCGGAACCCGCTTGCCCATCCGCTTGCGGAAGCCCGGCATGCGCCAGGCGAGATCGAGCGCGGGACTGCGCATGCCGACCACGGCGAGCCAGTAGTTTCCGTCCGAAGCGAGGTTGATGTTGTCGGGATAACCCGGCAGGTTGTCGATCACGGTCTCGATCTTGCCGGTCTTCGGTCCGTCGAACCAGTAGCGCTTGATGGTGCAGCCGAAGGTTTCGGCGTACAGGATCGACTGGCCGTCGCTGGCGACGCAAATGCCGTTCGGAAATTTCAGGCCACGCAACACAGTCCGCGTCGTTCCGCTGTTCGGGTCATAGCAGATGATGCGGCCGTTGCCGCGCGCTTCCAGCCCGTCGACCGGCCATTCGTGCATCTCGTAGCGCACGGTGGCTTCGGAGAAGAAAATGCGTCCGTCGTCCGCGATGTCGAGATCGTCGGCGAGCCGGAGCCGGCTGTCATCGTTGACCGAATAGAGACTGCGGTTGGTCTCGTCGGTGACCTTCTCGACCTTCCGGTCGGGCGTAATGCGATAGAGCCCCATTCCGCCGATGCACACATAAAGATTGTCGGCGCGGTCGAACGCCATGCCGAGCGGCTGGCCGCCGATATGGGCGTACACCTCCATCTCCTGGTAGTCGGGTGCCTTGAACCGGATGATGTCGCCGTGGCGGGAGCCGGCGTAGAGATTGTCGTTGCGGTCGAGGATGACGTCCTCCGGCGCCTCGATCCGGCCAAGCCCGATCAGCGTCACGTCGCGCAGCTTGTCGTTTTGGGCGAACGGCCCGGTCCCGGGTGCGGTCGAGGGCGCCGCAGCCAGTCCGTGGAAGGTCGGGCTGACATAGACCTTGCTGATGATTCGCGTCCGGTTCTTCAGCCAGCGAATGTCGATCGCGGCGGCGACCAGCAGCACGCCGGCAAGCACCATGCGGTTGACGCCGCCGCTCACCGATAGCGTCGTCAGGCCGTTGATCACGAACAGGACGATCAGCGTGCCGACCAGCGCCTTGGCGACCGAGCCCTTGCCGCCGCCGAGGCTGATGCCGCCCAGCACCGTCGCGGTCAGCACGGTTACTTCCAGCCCGACGCCGACGTCGCCGCCGACGGTGCCGAGCCGGGCGGCAAAGAACAGCGCCCCGATCGCGGTCAGGACGCCGCTTGCGGTGTAACACAATGCGATCGTGCGCCGCACCGGAATGCCGGAATTATAGGCCGAACGGCGCGAGCCGCCGATGGCGGTGACGTGCCATCCCGGCCGCAGCCGGGTCAGGAAGACATGTCCAAACAGCGCGACGACGATGTAGACCATCGCCACGGCGGGTACGCCAAGCAGCGCGCCGCCGCCCATGAAATTCCAGGAGGGTATGTCGGGAAAGGCCGCGGCAATGGTGTTTGAATAATCAAACAGCAGCAGATCGTAGGCGGAGCGGTAGATGATCAGCGTGATCAGCGTGGTGATGAAGGCGCGCAGCCGCAGGTAGCCGATCAGCAGCCCGTTGACGGCGCCGAGCGCCGCACCGCAGACGAGCGTCGCGACGATGACCGCGGGGACGGGCCAGTTGAGGACGTTGAGGCAGAACAGGGCGCAGAAGTCGCACAATGCGAACATCGATCCGACCGAAAGATCGATGCCGCCGACAATGACGACGATCGCCATGCCGAGCACGACGAAGCCGATTTCGCCGGCCTGACGTCCGGTATCGGCGAGGCTGTTGAGCGACAGGAAGCCGGGGATCGATTGGCTCAGCAGAACCGTGATGATCAGGAGCACGATCACCGGGATCGCGGTCTCGGTCCAGCGTTTGGATAGGATTTCCCCGAGCAGATGGTCCGGCCAATAGCGGTATTTCAAACGAACAAGCGTGTCTTGCATCGGTGGTCCGGAGCTGCAGGGGAAAAGCGAATCGGTACTCGGCCTTGTTGGCAGACGAGCGGCCAGTCGGTGGACTGGCCGCCCGCGGGTTCACCTACTTCTTGATGTCGCTGAGATTCCAGCACGCGGTCTCGCTTGCCGCATTCTCCTTGGTGATCGGAATGAGTGTCGTATAGATCGATCCCTTCACCGTGCCGGGCTTGGCGCCCGACGAGACCAGCCACTTGACCATGCCCGCCATCTGCTCCGCCTGCGTCGGCACGTCATAGCTCAGATCGAGGTCGAACGCGCCCGATTTGACCAGATCGCATGCGCCCCGCCGCTCGCCGCCGCCGGAGGTCGCGACGAATACCTTGCCCGTCAGCCCGGCTTCCTTCACCGCGGCCGCGGTACCGATATCCATGCCGTCCCAGAAGCCGACGATGCCGCACAAATCCGGATTCTGCTTCAGCACCGTCTGGGCGATGGCCTTGGCTTTGGCCGCATCCCAGTCGGCGGCCTGGCTCGACACCACCTTGATGTCCGGATTCTTGGCCAGGACGTTTTCGACGCCTTTCAGCGTATAGGCGCTGGCCGCGGCCGACAATGCACCCTGGATGACCGCGATCTTGTTCGACTTGCCCTGGCAGGCCTTTACCACCGCCGCGGTGTCGCGCTCGCCAATCTCGATCCAGTTCGCGCCGACAAAGGCCGAGCTGCGATAGTTCGAGCCCATGTTGATCTGGATGACGTAGATGCCTTCGTTCTCGGCGCGCTGCAGCAGCTTGGCATAGGTCTGCACGTCGGGATTATGGATGACCATCACCGCCGGCTTTTCCGAGATCAGCGTCGTCACCGCCTGGGCGCCGGCGTTGGTGCTCCAGTTCGGGTCGCGCACGATCACCTTGACGCCATACGGCTCCAGCTCGTTCTTGAGACCCGCAAACCAGCCCTCGGTCAGGTCGAAATTCATCGCGACCGGAACGTAAGCCACGGTCTTGCCGGCCAGCGCTTGCTTGAAGGCGCCCTGAAACGGCTCGTCGAGGCCTTTCTGAGCCAGCGCCGGCGCGGTTGCCGCAGCGACCAGGCCGACCCCGAACAGCAATGTCTTCAATTTCGTCAACGCAGATATCGTCATGTCGTCCTCCGGTTGTGATCTGTTTATCGTTGTGTGGTGGCTTCGTCAGATATCGCCTTGTTGCGCCGTCTCCTCGTTACGCGGATTGAGGAAGGAGTCCGCTATCACCGCGACCAGAAGCACCACGCCCTTGACGAGGTTCTGGCCGGAATAGGAGACATCCATGATCGTCATGCCGTTGAGCATGGTTCCGATCAGCAGCGTTCCGATCACGACATTGAGGACGCCGCCGCGGCCGCCCGACAGCCCGATGCCGCCGAGGACGACAACCAGGATCACGTCGTAAATCAGCGTTGAATTGAATATGCGGGTCGGCATGCTGTTGACGGAGGCGGCGAGGATGAGGCCGGCAGCGCAGCCGATGACCGACGCCAGGACGTATTGCAACACGATGATCGGGCGCGTCGGAATACCCGTGACCCGGGCGGCGTAGGGATTGTCGCCGATCGCGTAGATGTAGGCGCCGATCCGCGTCCGCCGCAACAGGAACGCCACCAGGACGCAGGAGAGCGCGAACATCACGATCGGCATCGGGATGCCGAGCACATTGCCTTGTCCGAGGCGCTCGAAGCCGTCGAGTCCCGGGCTCCACTGCACGACGTCGAGCTTGAAAAGCGCGGCTTGGCCGAGGCCGGCGAGAAACAGTCCGGAGGCGAGCGTCGTGAACAGCGACGGTACCTCGGCGTAGGCGATCAGCCATCCGTTCACGAGGCCGAATACCGCCGTCAGCGCAAAGGCTGCGGCGACGGAGATCGGCAGCGCGTGGCCGTCCTGCACCATCTGGAGCACAAGCCCCGGCGGAACCGCCAGGGCCGCGATCAGCGAAATGTCGATGCCGCGGCCGATCACGACGATCGCCATGGCCAGGCCCAGAATGCCAAGCACCGCCACGTTTTGCAGCAGCGTCAGCATGTTCGCGGTGGTGAGGAAGCCAGGCAGCGCAATCGCGAAGACGGCAAAAAGGGCGGCGAAAACCGCAAACACGATTCCCTGCTGTCCGACGTTCCTGATCCCCATCCCAACTTCTCTTGGTTCTTGATCTTTTGCCGGCGATGTTGGCTCGCTTTGATTGCGAATGCAACCAGCGTTCGGCCGGGAAATTCCGGCGGGCGGTTTTTCATTGCTAAATTTGCGCGCAGACCGCAATCTCCTGAACGAGCAAGGCCGCCGGGGCGGACGGGCTCGCTTCGTTGCCAGCAAGCCGAAACCTCGGGCGCCGCAGTGAAACCGCGAGTCGCATCCGCCTGCCAGGTGATCGCGGCCGGATGTAGTGTCGGCCGGTCAGGCGAAGACAACCGATGAGGACACGATGGGCTTGATCTTGATTCTTGTCGTTGCGGCCATTCTGTACACCCTCGGCTCGGCTCGGGTGTTGAGGCAGTATGAACGCGGCGTGGTGTTTTTCCTCGGCAAGTTCGAAATCGTGCGGGGCCCGGGGCTGACGCTGATCTTCGTTCCCATTCAGCAGATGGTGCGGGTCTCGCTGCGGACCGTCACCATGCAGATCCCGTCACAAAAGATCATCACCAAAGACAATGTGTCGATCGATATCGCGGCGGTCGCCTACTATCACATCACCGATCCGGAAAAAGCCGTGATCGCGATCGAGAACGTCTACAACGCGATCAACCAGATCAGTCAGACCACCGTGCGCAATGTGGTGGGACGTTTCAGCCTCGATCAGCTGCTCTCGGATACCTCCAGCATCAATGACCAGATCAAGAACGTCATCGACCAGCATACTGAGCCATGGGGCACCCAGGTCACGGCGGTCGAGATCAAGGATATCACGCTGCCGGACAACATGCAGCGGGCGATGGCCAAGGAAGCCGAGGCCGAGCGCGAGCGCCGCGCCAAGATCGTCGCCGCCGAAGGCGAATACCAGGCGGCGGTGAAACTCGGCGAGGCTGCCGACATCATCACTCAGCATCCGGTGGCTCTGCAGCTCCGCACTCTGCAGACCATGGCGGAAATCTCGGTTGAGAAGAATTCCACCATTATCTTCCCGGCCCAATTCATGACCACCGTGCAGGAGGCGATCGCGCTGCTGTCAAAGGACTCCGCAGCGAAATAGCGGCTGCCCCGCCACGGCCTTTTCAAGCCAGGTCAATTTCATTTCCGGGCAAATCTTGCCGGGGTGGCCTTCGCGGCACGGCAAGTGGATTGATTTCCAACGAAAATTTTCTGGCCTGGGATTTGCTTTGCAAGGGGCAGGGCCGTTTGTGTGCGTATGCGCAATCGCAATGGAGATTGATCATGTCACACCATCATATGCTGCCGCCGATCGTCTATGCGCCGCAGCCGAAGCCAAAGAAGATCGAGCCGCGAAAGAGCCGCATCCGGATGCACGGCGGGTACGGCGCCGCCGACGCCGGCGAGGTCGCGGAGGCTTTCGAATCGGGCGAGCCGCCGGCACCGGTCGGCCACATGCTTGCGCCTGAAAATTTCGTGCCGGTCGAGGGTGCTGAAAGAAAGCCGCCGCAGCCGCAGGGACGCTTGAGCGAAGGCACCCTGAAAGTGATGTTGCAGGTGCAGGAGCTGGATCAGGCGAAGCCGGCTTGAGGCTCAGCACCGCGGCTTCATCCTTCGAGACCCCGCGCAAACAGCGCGGCTCCTCTGCATGAGGTCTGCCAGCCCCTCATGGTGAGGAGCGCGGCAACGCCGCGCGTCTCGAACCACGAGGCCCCTCGATGCACTGTCATGATTCTAGCCGCCGGAGGCTGCGAACTTTGCCAGCATCGCATCGAATGCCGATTTGACGCGGCGGACGGCCGGGTCCTTGTAAGGGAATTCCCTGTTGTCGTCATGGACCAGCATCGAGGCATTGACCTCGAACACCACAAGATTTCCACCGACGTCCAGGCCGCAATCGATGCCGAAAAATTCAAGACCGATGCGCTCGCCGATCTCCTGCAGCGCCCGGTGATGGCCCGCGTTGAAGACGACAGCCGGATCGCTCAGGAACGCGGCCTCTTCCTGTTGCATCCAGGGCTGATTGGCCATGTCGGTGTTGACGTGATGCACCTTCCAGCCGTCCGCGATCGCAAGATGGTACGGCAGGATCTGATTATCGACGAAAATGAAGCGGTATTTCCGGAAATATCCGTCCGTGGAGCGGTAGTCGGCGTATTCGATGAAATAGCGGTCGGTATCGGCAGGTTGCGCCAGGTATGCCGTGAGTTCGGCCGGACCATCGATCTTTTCGAAATCGTCGCCGCCATGGGTCCCGGCCGGCCGGGCCAGGATGGCGGATGCCGGCGGAAAGGCGGCCTGCAATTTCTCAACGGAAAGTGCGGTACCGGCCTTTTGGCGCACGATGTTCGGGATGCGGCAGCCGGCTATGTCCGTCAGCAAATGTGCGACTGCATCGCGCGTGGTCCGCAGGATATTCCGGGGATGGTTGATGGTCGGCTTGCCCAGCGCTTCGACCAGATCGGCGGCCAGCGGCAGCATCGCTGCCGCCTGATCCACGTCCGAGATCAGGTTGACGACCACCTGAACGCCCTGTTTGAAGGCTTCGGCGCCGTAGCCGTGCGACTCGAACAACGCGAGGGTGTCGGTATCGTAGGCCGCATTCTTGAACAGATATTCGGTCGGTGTGTTGCCGCCGAACGGGGCGTACAGCGCGAGCACGCGAAAATCCGCCGGCGATTTGATGGCCGGCCGCCGGATCAAAGGCTGGATTGCCGCGGCTTGCGCATAGGTAGCCCGCGCTGCTTCGATCTCACCTCGCCGCTGCCTGATGCCGCCGAGCCAGTACAGGCTGTCGGCATCGCGCGGATTGAGCGCGATGGCCTGCTGGAAACATTCGACCGCCGATTCCTCCTCGTTCAGCTCATAGTGAACCTTGCCGAGCTGATGACGGATCGGGCCGTCCTGCGGCCGCTCGCCGATCAGCTCCAGCAGCATCGCCCTTGCGATCAGGTATTGCCTGGTGGCGATCAGCGCCTGAACCAGATTGGTGCGCGATGCCCAATGGGACGGATTTGTCCTCAGCGCCTGAAGATAAAACGCGACCGCTTCCCGGGGTTTGCCGGTCTTGACGTGCACGTTGCCCAGATTGCACCAGCACGACGTCAAATCAGGCGCCAACCGCAATGCAGCCTTGTAGTTGACGGCGGCCTGCTCGAGATCGCCCCGCACCATCCAGGCGTTCCCGAGATGGGAATGCAATTCCGAAATCGTCGCGGTCGAAACCTGTCCTGCGGGTTCGGCTGCAGCTGCTGCAAGTCCGCATTGATAGGCGGCGATGGCATCGTCGTTGCGGTTTGCGCTGTAATGTCCCTGACCGATCCGGAGCCAGTTGGCCGCGGCGGAAGGGGCCTGCTCGGCCGGGCTACGGGCGGCCAATGCGGGTGCGGTCATGGATTTGCGCCTCGGTTCCGTGAAGGTGACCGAACCATGAAGATTCTTGGTAAACAAAGTCTTGTCGCGGCCGTAGCCGGCCGGCGGTCTGCTTCCGGCCGTTTCAAACATGGGGCCCGGAAACATCCGGCAATGTCGGTACGGGCCGCGAAAGACCGCCGAAATTAGCCGATACGCGGCGGCGGCGAATCAGCAGATAGTGGGGTGGTTGAAAACCGCTCATCGCCCCAACGCCCGGGGCAGCCAGACTTTGCTGAGATCGTGACCGGACTGAACCAGAACGCGGCTGCGGTGTTGCCTGACAGTGCCGGCGACGGCCGCGGCTGGGCTCCCCGGCTGGCGCAGGAATTGCGGCTGCGGCAGCTCGATGATCTGCTCGCGGCGCCGACCGCCGCGGGCGTCGCCATCGCAGCGGAAATCGAGCGGGCCGCACTTCTTGGCGCCCTCGGTCAGCGACAGCAGGCGCAACTCGCCTTCATCGATATCCTGCGCCGCGCGCCCGAGAATTTCAGCGCGCTGAACGAATTCGGCACGCTGCTGGCGACTATGGGCGCCATCGATGCCGCCTGCCGCGTCTACGCCGAGGCGATCCTGCACCACCCGCGAAACCCGATGGGGCATGTGAACCTGGCCAATTTGCTGCTTCGCGCCAACCGGCATGCCGAAGCGCGCGCTCACTACGAAGCGGTTTTGCGTCTCGATCCGGATTATGCGGAGGCGCATCAGGGGCTGGGCGCCGTGCTGTCCGATACCGGCGACCGCAGGGTTGCGCGATATCATTTCGAGAAGGGCTTTCGCCATCACGCGGTTTCAACGCTGCCGTACCGCGGCACCAAGCCGCCGGTGACCTTGCTGCAACTGGTCTCATCGGGCGGCGGCAACATTCCCACCGCCGCGTTGCTGGATGATTGCACCTTTCTGACGTCGGTAATTGTTGCGGACTATCTCGATCCGCAGGTGGCGCTGCCGCCGCATCAACTGATCTTCAACGCCATCGGCGATGCCGACCTCTGCGAACCGGCGCTTCAGGCAGCGATCCGCTTGATCGCGCGCACCACCGCGCCCGTGATCAACGATCCCCGCGCGGTGATGAAAACCGGCCGTATCGACAACGCCATCAGGCTTGGCGACGTGTCCGGCGTGGCAACCCCACGGACCGTCGCCATCGCGCGCGAGGTCCTGGCCGGTCCAGACGGCGCGAGTTCGGTGGCGGCGCGGGGATTTACGTTCCCGCTGTTACTGCGCTCTCCTGGCTATCATACCGGGCGCAATTTCAATCTGGTGGAGCAGGCGGCGGAATTGTCCACGGCGGCGGCGAGCCTTCCCGGCGATGAACTGCTGGTCATCGAATATCTCGATGCTCGTGGCGATGACGGCAACGCGCGGAAATACCGGGTGATGATGGTCGGCGGTCAAGTCTACCCTTTGCACCTGGCGATATCGCGGAATTGGAAAGTGCATTATTTCACGTCCGACATGGCCGACCAGCCGGACCATCGTGCCGAGGAGTCGCGTTTCCTCGCCGATATGCCGGCCGCGCTTGGTGATAAGGCGATGGCGGCGCTGGAGCGGATCCGCGACGTGCTTGGTCTCGAATATGCCGGTGTCGATTTTGGGCTCGGTCGCAACGGCGATCTGTTGCTGTTCGAAGCCAATGCCACCATGGTGATCGCCGCCCCCGACGCTGATGAACGCTGGGCCTATCGGCGCACGGCCATCAGCCGCATCATCGAAGCCGTCATTGCCATGATCATGCAAAAATCCACCGCGGCGCCCCGAACCTGCGTTCGCAGATAGGAACCTCGCAGCGATCAGGCGCTTATAGATAGGAAGTCCCACCTCCCGGGACTTCCCCTCAACTGAACCCGCCCGGCGCGCGTTGACGCCCGCGGCGGGTTTTCTTTGTTTGCTGGTCGACGGAACCAGCGGCCACGCATCGCATTGATTTTTTGGCGCGGTGGACGCAAAAAACCCGAAAGACTTCAAAGGCGTTTCCCGGAAATAAGGATGTCGCGATGCCGAAGGAAAACGATCTCGAAGGCGTGCAGGATCAGGGCGGCAAACATGGCGGCCAGAAGGGCATGCCCGAGCCCGAGCCCAAGCCCCCGCATCGTCCCGATCAGGAGAAGGCGCACAATCAGAAGGGAGATCAGCCGCGACACAAAGCGGCCGTCCCGGGGACGGATGGATAGACCAGGATGAGCAGAGCCTTCGTGCGGGAGCAGGATATCGACAGCGTCGAAGCTCTGCCCGATCGAGCGGTCTCGGAGCATCCAAACTTTGTCACCGAGGTGGGGCTGGCCCGAATCGACGCCGCGATTGCCGAGGCGCGAACGGCGCATGGGCTGGCGCAGGCTGCTTCGGATCGCGCCTCAATGGCTTCGGCCGCGCGCGAGTTACGGTACTGGAGCGCGCGGCGCGCGACCGCGCAGGTCGTCGCCGGGTCGAATGACGTCTCGAAAGTCCGCTTCGGCGCCACCGTAACCATTACGCGTGGCGATGGGCGCGAGCAGACCTTTCAGATCGTCGGAGAAGATGAGGCCGATCCAGCTCAAGGATCGGTCTCGCATGTCTCGCCGCTGGCTCGGGCGCTACTTGGAAAGAGCATCGGCGATGTCGTCCGCGCGGGTAACGGCGACGCTGAAATCATCACGATCGCCTGACCGGCGGCGAAGCGATCGGGTGGGGCGTCACTGTCCGAACAGGCCCAAGCGGGGCATTTCCGGCGGCGGTGGCTCGGGCTGATCCATCGCTGCGAATTCCTGGTCGTCCCGATCCCGCATCATCCGCCTGACCGCCACGGTGGCGACCTCCAGCTCTCTCTGCTTGCGTCGACGTTGTGCGAATTTTCTCGCATCGGCGCGCTTCCTTTCGGCGGCCTTGGCCTCAGCGGCCTCAGCCATGCGGGCCTTTTCTGCAATCGACTTTTCAGCACTTGCCTTTTCGGCGCTCACCTGCGGGGCGGTGCTGCGAGCCGGTTCGGGCGCCCTTGCCTCGGCTGGAACGGGGGCTGGTTCGGCCGCTGCCGGTGGTGGAGCTGCCGGGGCGGACGTCGCAGCCGGCGCGGCCATGGCAACGACTTCGGGCTTCGCCGCGGGCGCCGCTTGCGCAGCGCCCTTGCTGTCCTGTCCCTCCGCCGCCAGGCGTTGCAGCCGGTTCGGCGGGTCCTGATGCGTCGGGTTGGCCAGCATGTAGCCACCGGCAAATCCGGTTGAGAGGATGACAACAACGGATCCCACCCCCGCCAGATAAGACGTTGTGCTGAAAGCCATGCGCTGCGCTCCTTCGGAATAGACGAAGAGGCAACAGAGGAAATTAGCAACCGTTCCGAGGCCGCCTCGGAATTCTTTCGCAATCCGGTTCCTCCCTGGCTGTAAAGTTCCTGATCAACTCCGTAGTTCCGCGATGCGCTGAAGGGTGTGCTAGGTCGCGGCCGCGGCTTTGTCGCGGCGGGCCTGAATGGCTTCCTCCACGCTCTGGAACAGATGATCCGATCCAAGCAATTGCTTGATGCCAAAGCGCTCGATTGCATCCTGTGCCCGTGCCGATTCGAGCCGGGCGATCGCAAAGTCGATGGCGGCCGCGTGGCAGGCGCCGATGGTGTCGCTCAGGACCTGCGCGGCGGTGAAGTCGATCTCCACGATGCCCGTCGCCTCGAGCACGATCAACCGTGGCGGCTCTCGCGCGGCTTGCAGCAGTCCCATCAGATCCCGCCGGAAATGATACGCATTGAGAAAGGACAGCGGAGCCTGAAAGCCGGCGACGATCACCCTGGATTCGGTTTCGCCGCGGATGTTTGGACTCGACGGCCACCAGATGGAGGTCCCCGGCACCCGTTCAAACAGGATGAGCCGGGCGCGGCTTGTGCTCCAGACGCCGTGCAGCAGCGAGAGCGCTATTCCAATGCCGACGCCTTGTTCGATTGGCAGGATGATGATGGCTACGGCGGTCGCGACGATCAAAAGAAATTCGGCAAGCGACTGGCGGTAAATCGAAACGATCTGGCTGACCCGGATGATCCGCATGGCGACGAACAGCAGGACCCCGCCGAGTGCGGCCTGGGGCACATGGCGCAACAGGCCACCGCCGAATCCGAGCAGCACCAGGATGATCGCGGCGGCGACGAGAACGGCGAGCTGCGACCGGCCGCCGGTCTCCGAAACAATGGCGGTGCGCGGCGGGCTGGCATTGACCGGAAATCCGGCGATCAGGCCCGCGACGATGCTGCCGGCTCCGACCCCGATGAAATCGCGATCGACATCCGGCGGCTGACCGGGATCCGACGCGAACGATCGCGTTGTCGCCGCCGTCTGCACCATGACAATGACGGCAATGATGAGGGTCAGCGGCACCAGTTGCAGCCATTTCCCGATCGGCACGTCCGGAAGGGTGAAGGTCGGCAGCGCCACCGGGATATTGCCGATAACCGCGACGCCCCGGCTTTCGAGGCCCGCGAACACCACGATAGCGGCCGCGGCGATCAGCCCGATCAGGGCAGCCGGAATCCGGGCGTCGATCCGTTCCGCAATCGCGATCAGCGCGGGCACGCCAAGGCCGATGCCAAGCGCGTAGAGATTGGCCTGCGGCAGTTGCTCCAGCAGAGTCGCAAGGCGCTGCAGCATCGCACCTTGCGGCGAGGGCAACCCGAGGACGGCCGGCATCTGCGAGATCAGGATGTGAATGGAGATGCCGGCGAGAAAGCCGACCGTGACCGGGATCGACAGCAAATCCGCGATCCAGCCGAGACGGAACATGCCGCCGGCGACCAGCACGAGACCGACCATGAGCGCGAGCGCGCCGGCGAGCGCCGCATATTCCGACGAGCCGGCAACGGCCAGCAACGCGAGGCCGCCGGCAAAGATCGGCGTGATGGTCGAATCGGCGCCGCTCGACAGCAAGCGGTTGCTGCCGAAAACGGCGAAGGCCAGCGATCCCGCAAGAAACGCGAAAAACCCGATCTGCGGCGAAAACCCTCCCAGCCGCGATGTCGCGAGCTGTTCAGGGATGGCAACGGCGGTAAGCGTAATTCCGGCGACCAGGTCGCTGGTCAGGAACGCCAGACGATAGCCCCGCAGGGAGCGCAACACCGGCCAGGGATCGATCTTGTCCGCAGCGCGGGATGTTTCAATCATGCGTCGCCCCACCAAAAGCCCAGCCGGCCGCGACTTTATCGGGAACCTTGCCTTGAGTCCTGCGGCAAGCCGCAATCGAGGGATTTGATGGTATGCCCGGATCCAATCTGAAATGGACTGTGGCGCCCTTCGATCTGATTTATTCCATCGAACAAGCCTGTTTTATCGCCCGCGCAGCCACGGAACGGCCTTGCACCAAGGCCGGGAGCGATCATAATCGTTGCGCCGGGCATCATGATGGGGGACTAACCATGGCTACGGTGGTGACGGAGGCTCGTCGATCCGCGACGTCGACGCGCTGGATTCAGCTTGTGCTCGGGCTGATCGCGATGATGTCGATCTCGAGCCCGCAATATGTCTGGACACTTTTCACCAAGCCGCTGCAGGAAGCCCTGGGGGCGACACTGCCCGCCATCCAGGTCACCTTCACGATCCTCATCGTCCTGCAAACCTGGCTTTCGCCGGTACAGGGCTATCTCATCGACCGGTTCGGCGCCCGCACCCTGATTGCGGCCGGCTGCCTGTTGTCCGGCTTCGGCTGGATCAGTTCGGCCTTTGCGACCAACCTGACCATGCTTTATTTGACCTACGGGCTGTTCTGCGGCATCGGCACCGGCATTGTTTATGTCGGGATCATCGGGCTGATGGTCCGGTGGTTTCCGGATCGCCGCGGTTTGGCAACCGGGCTGGTCGCTGCCGGGTACGGCTTCGGCGCCATCCTGACCACGTTCCCGATCGACACCATGATGAAGCAGGCCGGCTATCAGCACACTTTGGTGGTGTTCGGCCTCATTCTGGGCGTGGTCGGCGCCGCCGCGGCGCTGGGGATGCGGATGCCGACCGCGGCGGATGTGTTGCCGCCGCCGCCGGCGCTGGCCTCGAAGGCGGGAACGCCGCCTGGCCAGATGCTGCGAAGCCCGGTGTTCTGGCTGATGTTTTTCATGATGACCATGATGTCGACCGGCGGCCTGATGATTATCTCGCAATTCGCGGCATTCTCGCGCGACTTCGGCGTCGCCAATGTCGTGGTATTCGGACTCGCGGCGTTGCCGCTGGCGCTGACCATCGATCGCCTGACCAACGGCCTGACCCGGCCGTTCTTCGGTTTTGTATCGGACCGGATCGGGCGTGAAAATACCATGGCGATCGCGTTCCTGATGGAGGCCGCGGCGGTTACGCTGCTGGTGATGTTCCGCGACAATGCCGTGCTGTTCGTGATCATGTCCGGCCTCGTCTTCTTCGGCTGGGGCGAAATCTTTTCGCTGTTCCCCTCGACCCTGACCGATATCTTCGGTGCCCAGCACGCCACCACGAATTACGGATGGCTCTATGTCGCGCAGGGCGTCGGATCGATCCTCGGCGGCCCGCTTGCGGCCTTGCTGCGCGAGCAGACCGGCAGCTGGCTGCCGGTCTTTGCCATCATCATCGCGATGGACGCGCTGACCGGCATATTGGCGCTGGTGGCGCTGAAGCCGATGCGGCGGGCCTACCTCGCCGCGGCGAAGCGGTAGGAGATTTGGCGAGCGGCTTCGCTCGTCACCCGGCTTTATTGCCGGCAGCGCGTTACTGTCGGCTCCGCAACGGCACCGGATCGGCGTCCGTGCTCTCCAGCGCCAGATGCCTTTCCGTGATCGCATGGTGAAACTGTTCGAACACCAGGCTGAACGCCGACAGATCGCCTTCCTCCAGCGCGCCGTCATCATATGAATGCAGGATCTCGCGAAGAATGCGGTCGACCTCGTGTTGCATGTCGTGCAGTTCGTCGGCTGAGCTTCCAAGCCGCGCCTGGGTAGTGAGTGCGACCACGCGGTCCCGCAAAGCAATGCCTTCGGCTTTCTCGTCGCGTTTCAGATAGCTGCGAAACCACGCGGCCGCCGATCCGAGGCCCGACAACAGCAGCACCACACCCCAGACGTAATCGCTGTATTTTTCGAGGAAGGTTCGCTCGGTCCCGTCGATATAGGCCGCGGCACCGCGATGCGCCGGCAGCGCGGCATCCTTGTCGGTGTCGGGCGTCGCGATGTTGGCCGCCCCCGGCAGTTCCTTTGCCAGCGAGGGACGAACGGCGAACAGCTGTCGCGTGAACGTGCCCACGGCCGTATCGGACAGTTCGCGCCGCGCCACGATCAGGTGATTGACGCCTACAGTCTCGATCTTGTCATCCGGCCGCGCCGGCGCCGAGCCGAACGTGCTGCCCGGGATTTCCTCCGATTCATACACGGGATGCCGCTGGGCGATCGCTTCCGAGACATCGATCGGCAGGAATTTCGGCTCGCCGCGATCGCGGGCCGTTGCGGCGATGGCATCGGCCGTGATCTTGCTGTCCAGCGGACCGACCGCCATGAAGGCATCCAGCGTCGCATCGCGCGCCATTTCGCCGATCTGATCGATACCGAACTGAACGGCCTGAACCTTGTCGGGCGCGACGCCGGACTCGCTCAGAATGACCTTGAGCAGGATGACGTTGGCCTGGGTTTTCCCGATCACGCCGATGCGGTGTCCTGCGAGGTCTTCGAGACTCTTTATTTTTGGCGTTGGATTTCTCTTGGATCCTTTGGCCGGCAGGCCCGACGGCGCCCAGAGCACAACGAAATTCTTGCGCAGGATGGCGACCGACTGCGCGTCGGCAGGCATGTCGAGGTCGCCTCGTGTCACCGCGAGATCGGTTTTGGATGCCCGCAGCAGCGCGAGGCTCTGCGTCGCGCCATCGGTCGGAATTGGCGCAAGCCGGACCGCACTTTTCTGCCGGGCGAAAGCCTGCGCCAGCGCTTGAATCAGTTTTTGATCGTCGCTGCCCGACGGACCCACCGCGATCTGCAAGGTCTCGGGTCGCAGCGCGAAATAAAGTCCGCCCGCCGCCGCGACGAAAATGAAGATGCCGGCAAACAGCATGAAAAGGAAAAAACGTCGGCGCTGCTTTCGCCGCAGCGGCGCCCTGCGGCTATCTCCGGCCGGAGAAATGTCGGACAAGGGCGTGTCAGATGAAGACATGGATCCTTTCGGCCGCCGTGCCAGCTTGGCTGGCGATCGTTCGCAGGCCTGCTCTCGTCTGCGGCTAGCAGTCGATGCTGCTCCTCTTGCCGACCGTACAGTAATCGCGCACGGTTTTCCTGATGATTTTGGTCAGGCCGTCCGTAAAGTCCTCGTCATTGAGCAATTTGCTGGCGCCGGCGCGCGCGCTCGCCGGCGTTGCGATCTGACCGGCGAGGATCGCCAGATTGAGCAGCGTTGTCGCCAGACCGAGTATCACGAGCAGAGCCATCCATTGTTTCGGCATTGCGGCCTCCCGACCAATTGCCCGGTTCCGACCGGAGCCAAGCGGGGAAAATACGGCAAGGACGACGGCGCGAAAAGGTGGTAACGTTCAATCTCAATCGGAGAATGGCGATATGATTGAACCAAAGCTCGAAGTCCCGGCCGAGTTGCGCGATTTGGCCGAAAAAACCATCGATCAGGCGGAAAAGGCATTCGGAATGTTTTTCGACGCCGCGAACAAGTCGGTGGCATCGATGCCGAACCCCGGTACGGAGATTTCCCGGCAGGCGCTCACTTTTACCGAACAGAACATGAAGGCCGCGTTCGAACACGCGCGCAAGCTGGTCCATGCCACCGACCTTCAGCAGGCCATGCAAATCCAGTCCGAGTTCTTGCGAAGCCAGTTCACCAACGCCGGAGAACATATGAGACAGATCACCGGCGGCATCATGTCAGCGGCAAAGGATGCGACAAAGGGCCGGCCCTGATCGGTCTGCATTGGCAAATCTTTTGTTAAGATTTGATTCGAGACCAACGGCGTTGCGTTGCTAAATATCTTTGATGTGATAAAAGCCCGGCTCTCAAATAAGGAGCCGACATGGCCAAGAAGAGAAAATCAGCGACAAAACAACCTGGCAATGGAAAGCCGGCGAAGAAGAAATCAGTGAGGCGCGCCTGGACTTCGGCAGATGTGCGCGAGCTCAAATCACTGGCCAGGAAAAAGGTCGGCGTCGCCGGAATCTCGAAAGCGTTGAAGCGGACGGTGGGGGCGACTGCCGTCAAGGCCCATCAACTCGGCGTGTCGCTGGATACACGCGGATGAGCGGTTGCCGGGGCCGCCGGACCAAGTCCTAGCGCCATCGGTTTGACGCGAAAAAAGCTAGGGCGTTACCGGCGCGGCAGCCGGTAGCGCAATGCCCTTTTCGCCGGCGATGTCGCGCAACAGGTCGGGACGATCGGAAATGATTCCGTCGACACCCATGTCGATCATCCGCACCATGTCCGCGGGCTTGTTGACGGTCCAGACCACCACCGCGAGTCCGAGCCGGTGGGACTCGGCGATCAGGTCAGCATCGACATCGCCGAAATAGGGCGACCAGATCGCGCCGCCGGCGGCCTTGATCGCACCCGGCACCGATTTGCCGTGCTCGGCCGGATTGAAACCTGTGGTCCAGTCCGAGGCCTTATCCAGAAAGATCGTCGCCCCCGAACCCTTCTGCAGTGTCAGATAGACCGTCGGAATGGCGGGGGCCAGTTTCTGGATCCGTTGCAGCGTTCGCCAGTCAAAAGATTGAATCATGACACGATCGGCAAATTTCTCCGCCTTGAGAAAATCGAGCAGCAGTGCGACGAAGCGTTCGGGATCGGGCGACTCGTCGGGATGATGGGGATCGATTTTGGTTTCGATATTGAGACGCACGTTCCGGTCGCCGGATTTCCGCACGAGATCGAAGACTTCGCGCAGCGTCGGGATCGGCGTCCCCGGCACGGCGTGCTGGTCCGGGAATTGTGCCGCATAGCGGCTGCCCGGCCGGATTTGACCGACATCGTATTTTTTGACTTGCTCGAGCCGCAATCGGACAAAGGGGGTGCCGGGCGGCGCTACATAGACGCCATCGGCATTGCGGGCGAGATCGGGGCTGAGCCCGCGTTCATGCGAGACGACGATTGTCCCGTCCGAGGTAACCCCGATATCGAGTTCCAGCGTGTTGACCCCCATCGAGAGTGCGTTGGCAAAGGATGGCAGGGTGTTTTCGGGAAACAGAGCCCGTCCGCCGCGATGGGCTTCAATATCGAACGCCATGACTTCACCATTGATCAGAAAGCAAAAGCCTGCCGCAAGCGCCAGGGACCGACGGCTGAAAGGCATGGCTGGTTTTCCCTGACCCCGAAATCGCAGCACATGCTATCAGGTCAATGCCAAGGCATGGAACCAGCCTCGAGACCCGGGCTATCCATAAATGCCCTTGAGGTAGCGAACGGATTGACGGGCAGGACCGATGGCAAATCAATCTTCGCAAGCTGCGGCGGCCGGAGCCGGCTCGCACGCCTTCATCGGCCGCGGCACGCTTGCCGTGACCATCGGCAACATGCTCGAGTTCTACGATTTCATCACCTACAGCTTCTTCGCCATCCAGATCGGCCACACTTTCTTTCCCGCCCAAAGCCAGTTTAGCAGCCTGATGCTGTCGCTGGCGACCTTCGGGGCCGGCTTTATCACCCGGCCGATCGGCGGCCTGGTGATCGGATCCTATTCCGATCGGGCAGGGCGGCGTCCGGCGATGATCCTGAGCTTTGCCATGATGGGATGCGCCATCATCACGCTGGCACTGACACCCTCTTATCAGGCCATCGGCATCGCCGCGCCGATCATCGCCATTGTCGCGCGCATGGTGCAGGGCTTCTCGCTCGGCGGCGAGGTCGGGCCCACCACGGCCTATTTGATGGAGGCGGCGCCGCCGGGCCACCGCGGGTTCGCCGTCTCATGGCAGCCGGCCAGCCAGGAAATCGCCGCAACGGCCGGAGCGCTGGTCGGCGTCGTGCTTTCGAGGTCGATGTCCGACGCCGCGCTCGAATCCTATGGCTGGCGTATTGCATTTCTGCTTGGCGCGACCTGCCTGCCATTCGGGTTGTGGCTGCGCTCCGGCCTGCCCGAGACGATCCATCTGAGCGAGATCGAAACCAGGGCGAAAGCGGCAGCCGACGCGTCGGTCGGCGTGATACGCGCCAACGCCAGGATCATTGTTCTTGCCCTGCTGATCCTGGCGAGTGGCACCATCGCCACCTACGTCACCCAATACATGACGACCTATGCCGAGAACACGCTGCATGTTGCGACCGACCTTGCGTTCGCCACCTCCGTTGTCAGCAACGGCCTCGGTATTGCCGGCGCGCTGTATGGCGGTTGGCTGGCCGACCGCAAGGGGCGATGGCCGGTCATGGTGTGGCCGCAGCTTGCGGCGCTGCTGCTGACCTATCCGATCTTTCTCTGGATCGTGGAAACGCGCAGTGCCTGGGCGCTGCTGGGGGGCTTCGGTCTGCTGTCGCTGATCGGCAGCATTCCCTACAGCGCCTTCTACGTGGCGCTTGCCGAGGCGCTGCCCAAGAACATCCGCGGCGGCGCCTTTGCGACCATTTATGCGGTCGCGATTGCGAGTTTCGGCGGCACCGCGCAGCTCGTCGTTACCTGGCTCATTCATGTCACCGGCAACGCACTGGCGCCGGCCTGGTACATGCTGTTTGCCGCCACCGTCGGGCTCGCCGCCATGGCGATGATGCGCGAGACCGCGCCGGAAAAACGCCCCGCGGCCATCGGCGACAGCCTCTAACCTAAAGCGTTTTCCGGTTCACTCGGATCATTGTCGCTTCTCCCGAGGCCTCATAGTTCGAGACGCGCGAAGGCGCGCTCCTCACCATGAGGGTGTGAGACCTCGTCCTGAGGAGCATCGCGAAGCGATGCGTCTCGAAGGATGAAGCCATTGAGGTGGATAATTGCGTTAGCCATGCGCGGCTTGGCCGCGCTCCTGCCCGCAGGCTGCGGTGCTATGGACTTCAATCATCGAAATCGCCTTAGATAAGGTCAATCGCGGGTATGGTTCGGAGCACACAACATGCGCGCATGGATGATCCGTTCGGCTGCTGTCTTGTATGTCCTGGCGCTATTTCCGCTCAGGGCTGAACATGCAATGGGAGGCGAACCCGGCTCTGACTGCGGCAGCCCGTCCGACATTCACGATGGCTGGGTTATCGGTTCGCCCGAACAACAGGGCTTTGACCCGGCTCGGCTCTGCGCCATGGGCAAAGGCGTGGCGGACGGCAACCTCGCCAACGTCGATTCGATCGTTGTGGTTCGCCATGGCGTGCTTGTCTACGAGCGCTACTTCTTCCTGCCCGGGCCGACCGGTTCGTTTGATCCGGCAACGGTCAAGCACCGCGGCAATTCGCTGACCAAGAGTGTCGTATCGCTGCTTGTGGGCATTGCCGTCGATCGCGGACTGATCAAGGATCTGGATGCGTCGATTTTTTCCTATTTCCCGGAGTACGCCGATCTTCGCTCGCCCGAGAAAGACCGTATAACACTGCGCAGTCTGTTGACGATGTCTGACGGCCTGGATTCAGCCGCCCTGTTCGAGCCGGGAGGACACAGCCTCGATCCTGATCCGTACCGCTCCATACTCGAGACGAAGCTCACGCGGGAGCCCGGTGTTTCCTTCGAATACAACAACGCCACAACCGAGCTCATCGGGGCGGTGCTGCAAAAGGTCACCGGGAAAACCGTGGACGTCCTGGCAAGGGAAGAAATCCTCGCGCCGCTCGGAATCCACGACTTCGATTGGGATCGTCACCTCGGCAACGGATATCCGAGAGCAAGCTCAGGACTCGGGTTGCGCCCGCGTGACTGGGCGAAAATTGGCCAACTGGTGTTGAACCGCGGCGCCTGGCAGGGCAAGCAGATCGTTTCCGCTTCCTGGGTCGCCCAGTCGACCGCCGTGCAGATCACGGCGGGAACCTCGACTCGATACGGCTTTCAATGGTGGCTCGGCCGCTCCCCGCTCGGCGGTCATGCCGTCGACTGGATCGCCGCGCTGGGCTTCAATGCGCAGAAGATCATTGTCGTTGCGCAGGATGATCTGATCGTTGTCTTCAATGCCTCCCGTGAATCGGAAGCCATGGTAGCTCCTGAAATCGAGCTGTTGGACAAATACATTCTACCCGCGATTTTGCGGCGTTAACGGACGGCCTCGGCCGATCGGCTGCCACACGGCATACCGACCGGTGTCAACCCACTCGGCGGCGTTGGCCGAGGCCATGGTAAGTTGCCCCATTTCGCGACCGGCGAGCCTGACAGCGGAATTGCTTCATGTCATGCGGACAAGGCTGGCCGCCCTGATCTTGAGCGAAGCCTCGGCATCGACGACAATGTCGTGCAGCAGGGCCGCCGCCGGACGGACGTCGTGGATCAGCCCGGTGGCTTCGCCGACCCATACGCCGGTATTTTCCGGATCGCCATCCTTCATGGCCGTCAGGTAACGGGTCATCTCGCGCTCCAGCAATGCGGGATCTGCGAACTCTGTCTCGCGATCGTGCCATTCATCGACAAAACGAGTCTTCATGACCCGGGCGGTAAACGGCTTGGGCCAGTCGATCTTGCGGACAAGGTCGACCACCGTTGTGCGGATGGTCGCATCGCCATCGGCGCGGATTGCCGCGCCCTGGTGCGCCGAATGAACCAGCGCCTCCGGGCTCGCCCAGAACCGTGAACCGATCAAGGCGCCGTCGGCTCCAAGCATCAGCGCTGCAGCCAGCCCGCGTCCGTCGGCTATTCCGCCGGCTGCGACAAGCACCGTGGCGGGCGCCGCCTTTGTCAGGTAATCGGCAACTTCCGGCACCAGGGTGAACGTCGAACGGCTGAGACCGTGCCCGCCTGCCTCTGCCCCCTGCGCCACGACGATGTCGGCGCCGGCGTCGACGGCTGCCCTGGCATGCTCCATGTTCTGCACCTGGCAGATCAGTTTGGACCCTGCCGCCTTGACGGCGGGCGCGAATGGCGTGGGCGTTCCGAACGACAACATCAAGGCAGCAGGAGAATGCGCCAACGCGATCTGCAGCAATTCCGGATGCCTTGCCAGCGACCAGGTGATAAAACCGCAGCCAACGCGCGTGTTGCCTGCTTCAGTAAATTCGCGTTGCAGCCACCCGGCGTCGCCATAGCCACCGCCAATCAGGCCGAGACCACCGGCTGCGGTGACGGCCGCGGCAAGGCCGCCGCCACCGGCGAATGCCATCGGCGCCGAGATGATCGGGTGCTCGATGCCGAGCATTTCGGTTAGCCGCGTCTGCAAAGCCATTGAGGTCAACTCCTGGGCGGGACCACAAAACTCTGCCTGGAACGGTTTCTCCTGGCAATGTCCGTTCGCGCCGCACAAATTCGGGAGCATCTGATCTGGCCCGCGAAATGCGCATGACGTTGCTCCGGACACTTCATACAGTCTCTCTCGACAAAAGGCATGGTCCCAAATCAACGATTTGCCTGTCGCCCTCTTTTTTGCCGTGTTTCGGCGTTCAACTTGGCCGATGTCCGAAGCCGTTCCGCACGCTGCATCATCGATCGAACGCGTCGTTGCGGAATTCGAGACGGCGTGTGCGGAGCGGACGCGGCGCACCCTGATCCTGACGGCACTTGCGGCGGGCGCCTGGCTGGCAGTGCCGCCGGCTGCTTTGGCCGAAGAGGATCAGGTGGGCAGTGACGAGCGACCGCAAAAGGCCGACCTGCTGGTATTGACCGAAGGCGAGCATGCCGGAGAGGTCATCAAGCCAGCAGATCTGAAGCTCGGTGGACCGCCAGTGCATGCCTGGCCCAAGGATCCAAAAACGTCGGTGATCCGCAAGGGCTCGCGGCTGAACGAGATTCTGGTCGTCAGGCTCGATCCCGCCGAACTGGATGAGGCGACCCGCGCGCATTCGGCCGACGGCATCGTGGCCTATTCGGCGATTTGTGCCCATGCTGGATGTCCCGTGACCGCCTGGGTCAAGGAGGCGAACGGCGACAAGGACGTCTTCAAGTGTGTGTGCCACAATTCTGAATACGATCCCAGACAAGGAGCCGAAGTCGTATTCGGCCCCGCGCCGCGGCGCCTCGCCGCGCTTCCGCTGGCCATCGCCGACGGTTCGCTGATCGTGGCGGCGCCCTTTGTCGGAAAGGTAGGTGCCCAGCAGGCAGGCTGACGTTGGCGCCGTCGCACCGGATTTCCGCACGACCAAAGATGCGTGAAGAGAAAATCAAACAGGGAGGTACGTCCATGACCATGAAGCAGTGGCTATTGTCGAGCTTTGTCGCGTCCACATGCCTTGTCCCGATCGCCGCCAGTGCCGGTCCGATCGAGAATTACAGTCCGGTGACAGCAAGCCGCCTCGAAAATCCCGAACCCGGCAACTGGATGCTGTATCGCCGGACCTACGACGGACAGGGTTACAGCCCGCTCGACCAGATCAACACCTCGAACGTGAAAAACCTGACGCCGGTGTGGACGTTTTCAACCGGCGTGCTGGAGGGCCACGAGGCCCCGCCCATTGTCAACAACGGCGTGATGTTCGTCGCAACGCCGATGGGGCAGGTAATCGCGCTCAATGCCAAGACCGGCGATCAGTACTGGCGGTACAAGCGCCAGCTTCCTGACGACCTGTTTCAGTTGCATCCGACCAGCCGCGGCGTCGGATTGTGGCAGGACAAGCTGTATCTGGCCACGACCGACGATCATGTCGTCGCGCTGGATGCCAAAACCGGCAAAGTCGTCTGGGATACCAAAGTCCAGGATTACAAGAAGGGTCAGTACATGACCCTGATGCCGATGGTGGTCGACGGCAAGGTTGTCGTCGGCGGCTCCGGCGGCGAATTCGGCGTCCGTGGCTACATCGTTGCGTTCGATGCCAATGACGGCAAGGAGCTGTGGCGGACCTTCACCATTCCCGGCGAGGGCGAACCCGGCCACGACACCTGGAGCGGCGACGACTGGAAGTCCGGCGGCGGCCCCGCCTGGATGACCGGTACCTACGACAAGGAAACCAAGACGATTTACTGGGGCACCGGCAACGCCGCACCCTGGCCCGGGGCCACGCATCCCGGTGATAATCTCTACACGAGCTCGGTGCTCGGGCTCGATCTCGACACCGGCAAGATCAAGGCGTTCCACCAATACCATCAAAACGATTCCTGGGATTGGGACGAAGTGGACGCGCCGATGCTGATCGACCTGCAGAGGGACGGCCGCTCGTTCAAGGGCCTCGTTCATCCGGGACGCGACGCCATCTTCTGGGTGCTGGAGCGCAAGCCGAACAGCATCAATTACGTCGCGGGCTGGCCGTTTGTTAAGACCGACGTCTGGAAAGGCATCGAGGCCGAGTCCGGCCGGCCGATTGTCGACCCGGCGCACAAGCCGGTGATCGGCAAGCGGGTCGAGTTCTGTCCCTCGCTGTGGGGCGGCAAGGACTGGCCGTCCGCGGCCTATAGTCAAAAAACCGGATTGGTTTACGTTCCGGCCAACGAGAACTTCTGCGGCGGCTTCACTGGCGAGAAGGTGCCGCTGGTTCCCGGCCAGCTCTGGCTCGGGACCAAGCCCGAAGATATCGGCTTGTCCGTGGTTCCCGGCGCCGATCACTATGGCGAGCTGCAGGCCTGGGATCCCTCCACCGGCAAGAAAGCCTGGTCGCACAACTTTGCCAAATCACAGCTATTCGGCTCGGTGACGGCGACTGCGGGTGATCTCGTCTTTGCCGGAGGGACCAACGACCGCATGTTCCGGGCGTTCGACGCCAAGACCGGCGACGTCCTGTGGGAGCAGAAGACCAACTCCGGCATCATGGGCATGCCGATCGCCTATGAAGTCGACGGCACGGAATATATCGCCGTCCAGTCGGGTTGGGGCGTCGACGCCCAGCGCATCCAGGACGCGCTGGCCGGCGACAATGTCGGCATCGAGAGCAACGTGCCTCAGGGCGGCGTGGTCTGGGTGTTCGCGGTCAAGAAGTAGGAGGCGCTGCGCGGGCTCCTCACCATGAGGCGCTAGACCTCATCTGAGGAGCCGCGCTCTTGCGCGGCGTCTCGAAGGATGAAGCCACGGGACCGGGAATGAGCCGATCGACTAGAAAAATGCGGCGGACATGACGTCCGCCGCATTCGTCTTGGCTACTTGCCCTTGGTGTCGACCTTCTGCTTCTCGTCTTCGTTCATTTTCTTGATGGTGGGATCCCGGCTTGCTTCGCCGGTGGTCTGGGTCGTGGTAGCCGGCGGGCTGGCGTTGGGAACCGAGGTCTGATCCGGCGCCGTCTTCGCCGGCCGCGTTGCGGTAGTGCTAGACGGAGAACTGCTCTGGGCACTCACCGCCTGCGGGTTCATAAGAAAGACGCCCGACAGCAGGGATGCCGCGAGCGTCATGAGTTTGAGATTCATCGATCTGGCTCCTGTCAGATCGATGGCAACGGCCGGTATCGCCTAACGTTCCACCTCACGTCTCCAATTGCTTGCCGATCGGCAGCGCCCGGATGCGTTTGCCGGTGGCGGCGAAGATGGCGTTGGTCAGGGCCGGCGCGAACGGAGGTACCCCCGGCTCGCCGACACCGCTGGGCGGCGTATTGGCATCGACGGGCACGATGTGAACGTTGGTCACAAGGGGGGCCTCGTCCATGCGGATCACCGGGAAATCGTCGAAATTGCCCTGCTGGACCTTGCCGTCCTTGAAGGTGATCTCGCCGTATTTGGCCAGACTGAGCCCCATGATCGCAGCGCCCTCGATCTGCGACTGGATCCGTTCCGGGTTGACGAACACGCCGCAGTCGATGGCGGTGTCGACCTGATGCACGGTAAGCTTGCCCTTGTCGCCGACCGAGACCTCGACGATGGTGGCGATATAGCTGACAAAGCTCCGATGGGCGGCGATGCCGAGCCCGTGTCCCTTGGGCACGGTCCGTCCCCAGCCGCCCTTGTCGGCGACCACCTCGACAACCCGCCGCAGCCGAGCGGTATCGATCGGATAGCTGTCATAGGGTTCGCCGTAGTTCCACGGGTCCTTCACCGAGGCGAGGCTGACGATCCGCGGCGAGCCGATCAGTTCCAGAAGCATGTCCTTTTGATCGCGGTTGGTGGCGTGCGCGATCTCGGCCATCATCGACTGCACGGCAAAGGCGCGCGGAATATTCGACACCGAACGGAACCAGCCGATGCGGGTATGCGCGGCCGCTTCCGGATTTTCGCACTGGATATTGGCGATCTCGAACGGCATGTCGATCAGCCCCATGCCGAGTTCGAAGCCCGCCTCATGCACGGTATTGGCCGCGAAGGTCGAGGCGATGCTGGGTGCGACGCTGCGGTGCCGCCAGGCAACCACCTTGCCGCTCTTGTCGAGGCCGGCCTCGATACGTTCCACCGAGACGGTGTGGAGGAAGTCGTGACGAACATCATCCTCCCGCGTCCATTGCACCTTTACCGGCGCGGCGAGCGCCTTTGACAGCAGCGCCGCCTCAAGCGCGAAGTCGCACTTCGACTTGCGCCCGAACCCTCCGCCGAGCAGCGTGACATTGACGGTCACATTGTCCTCGGGAATGCCAAGGGTCTTTGCGACGTCTTCCCGGGTTCCGCCCGGGCTCTGCACCGGTGCCCAGATCTCGGCCTTGTCGCCCTTGACGTCCGCGACCGCCACCGGCGGCTCCATGCTGACATGCGCGAGGTGAGGCAGGTAGTATTCGCCGACAATGACCTTGTCGGCACTCTTCAGCGCGGCGTCGGCGTCGCCGTCCTTGCGCACCACCAGACCCGGCTTGCGGGCGGCTTCCTCCAGTTCGGTCCGATAGGCGACCGAGTCGTATTTGCCGTTGGCGCCGTCGTCCCACACGACCTTCAGGGCATCGCGCCCCTTGATCGCGGCTCCGGTGTTGCGTGCGATTACGGCAACGCCCCCGAGCGGCTGGAATTTGGACGGCCATGGCCAGCCCTTGACCTCCATGACCTTTTCGACACCCGAGACCTTCATCGCATCGGTGGAATCGAACGACACCAGCTTGCCGCCGGTCACCGGCGGCCGCGCGATCACGGCGTATTTCATGCCGGGAAGACGGACGTCGATACCGTATTGGGCGGTGCCGACCGTGATGTCGCGCAGGTCGACGATGCTGATCTCGCCCTTGCCGAGATAGCGAAAGTCCTTGGGGTCCTTCAGCTTCAGGCCTTCAACGTTGGGGACCGATTCCTTGGCCGCATCGGCGGCGAGCTCGCCGAAGCCGAGACGGCGACCGCTGGCGGCGTGAACCACCTCGTGATTGGCGGCCTTGACTTCGGACACCGGCACGTTCCAGCGCTTGGCGGCGGCGGCCTCGAGCATGACCCGTGCCGAGGCGCCGATCTCGCGCATCGGCATCAGATAATGCCGGGTGCTGCGCGACCCGTCGGTATCCTGGTTGCCGTATCTGACCTCGTCGCCATGTGCCTGCTGCACCTTCACACGCGACCAGTCGGCCTCCATCTCCTCGGCAACGATCAGGGGCAGGCTGGTGCGGACGCCCGTTCCCATCTCGGAGCGGTGTGCCACGATCGTCACGGTTCCGTCGGATGCGATGGCGACGAAGACGCGCGGGTCGACCACGGTGCCGTGCGGCATCTTGTCGGCGCCGGTCTGATAGGCCGCAAACGCCTGGCGCGACATCATCGGCGCGGCCAGCACGAAACCTCCGGCGATGCCGAGGCTCTTGAGAACGGAGCGGCGGGAAACCTTCTCCACCTTGACGCGTGCTTCCATACCGCGAAGCTTGTCGGGATTTGTGAGAATGTTCATGATCAGACCCCCGTCGAGGCGAGATGGATTGCATTTTCGATGCGCTGGTAACAGCCGCAGCGGCAGATATTGCCTGCCATCGCCTCGCGTATCTGATCATGGTCGGGCTTGGGATTTTCCGCGAGCAGCGCCGCGGCCTGCATGATCTGGCCGGATTGGCAGTAGCCGCACTGGGGAACGTTGACCTGACGCCAGGCCTTCTGCACCGCATGATCGCCGGTGGGATGAAGGCCTTCGATGGTGGTGACCTCGCGGCCGACCACATCGGAAACCGAGGTGATGCAGGCGCGGACGGCCTGCTTGTCGACGATGACGGTGCAAGCCCCGCAAAGCGCCTGGCCGCAGCCGAATTTGGTGCCCGTCAAGCCGACTTCATCACGCAAAAACCAGAGTAATGGAAGATTCGGGTCGCCGTCCCAGCTTTGCTCCTGGCCGTTAATCTTCACCTTGATCATGATCGTTTCCTCGCTCTTCATAAGCTGTTGATGTCGCTTCGACGAGAGCGAGAACATGTTTCTCGGCCGCTCCCATCGTTTCGAAGCCTCTCCCCGTGTTCAGATCGCCGCCTCAGGCGATCCCGGAACGAGCAACGGCAGACGTGATCTCCGATCTGGCTGGCTTCGCTGGCCGGGATATCCTCCTGTATTTTGATTTTTACTTGTTCGACCGCCCGCTCGAGGGGGCCGCCGTGCCCGGGATGCTATCAGAACGCTGCCGCAAGTCGACTTCACAACGGCTTGTCTCGCATTTGTATTTGGCGAAAGCTGGACCATCCTGCAAAGTTGTTTGCTTTCGGTCAGCGGCCCTTACGCAATGGTCCGAACCAGGAGGTCCGAACCAGGAGGAATGGTTGGAAGTCTGAGCGCGTTCGGCGGTGCCAGCGCCATCTACGGCGAACCGCAAGCCGCTTTTAACTGTGCTGATTAACCCCTGGACCGCCGGGCCCGGCTATAGCTTGGCGGGAAAACAACGAGAATTCGACAATGAACGCAGGCGTACATCCGGCAGACGGCCGGCCGCGGAAACCTTCCGCCGCCAAGAGCTGGCTGAAGGCGATCGAACTGACATCCCGTATCGAGGACGAGCCGCATCGATTGTTCGCCGACCTCGTCGAGGACTGGGCGGGCCGCCAGCCCGACAGTCCGGCCCTGATATCGGAGGTCGAGACCTTCAGTTACCGGACGCTTTCGGAACGGATCAATCGCTACGCCCGCTGGGCGCTGGGGGCCGGGATCAAGGCCGGTGACACCGTCTGCCTGTTGATGCCGAGCCGTCCGGACTATGTCGCGGCCTGGCTCGGGATCACCAGGGTCGGCGGTGTGGTCGCCCTGATCAACACCAAGCTGGTCGGGGCATCGCTGTCGCACTGCATCGGTGTCGCGGAAGCCGACCATCTCATCCTCGCCGAGGAACTGGCGTCAGCGTTTGAGACGGCGGTGCCGCATCTCACCCGCGTACCCAAAATATGGATCCATGGCGGCCCTGCCAACAATGGGAATCTTGATGCGGCCCTCGCCGGAACCGACGGCAGCCGGTTGACGCCGGCCGAGCGGCGCGAGGTCACGATCGATGACCGCGCACTTCTGATCTACACCTCGGGCACCACCGGCCTGCCGAAGGCCGCGAGCATCAGTCACCGGCGCATCCTGAATTGGGGCGGCTGGTTCACGGGCTTGACCGACGCGTCGCCACAGGACCGCCTGTATAATTGTCTGCCGGTCTATCACAGTGTCGGCGGCATCGTCGCGCCATGCAGCATGCTCAACGCAGGCGCCTCCGTGGTGCTTGCCGAGAAATTCTCGGTCAGCCAGTTCTGGCATGACATCGTGCGCCGGGAGTGCACGATATTTCAATATATCGGCGAACTCTGCCGCTATCTGCTCAACGCGCCGCAATCCGAATTCGAGACCGCGCACCGGCTCCGGCTCGCCTGCGGCAACGGGCTGCGCGGCGATGTCTGGGAGCCGTTCCAGGCGCGCTTCGCCATCCCGCGGATCCTCGAGTTCTATGCCGCGACTGAAGGCAATTTTTCGCTTTACAATGTCGAGGGCAAGCCGGGCGCGATCGGGCGCGTTCCCCCGCTGCTGGCGCATCGCTTTCCGGCCGCGATCGTGCGCATCGATCCGGATCTCGGCATCCCCGTTCGCACGGCGGACGGTCTGTGCATTCCCTGCGCGCGTGGCGAGGTCGGCGAAGCCATCGGCCGGATTGGAACCGCGGACGAGGGCGGCGGCCGCTTCGAGGGCTATACCGACGTAACCCAGACCGAAAAGAAAATCCTGCGCGACGTGACGGCGAAAGGCGATGCCTGGTTTCGTACCGGCGATCTGATGAAGCTCGACGAGCAGGGCTACTTCCATTTTGTCGACCGGGTCGGCGATACGTTCCGCTGGAAGGGCGAGAACGTCTCGACATCCGAGGTGAACCAGGCTGTGCTGGATTGCCCGGGCGTGGTCGATGCGACGACCTATGGCGTGGAAATCCCCGGCGCCGATGGCCGTGCCGGAATGGTTGCAGCCGTGGTCGACCGCCGGTTCGATCTCGACACCTTCCGCGATCATCTGGCACGCCGGCTGCCCGCCTACGCCTGCCCCGTCGCGGTGCGGATTTGTGCGTCGCTGGATACCACCGAAACGTTCAAGCAAAAGAAACAGGAACTGGCCCGCGACGGCTTCAATCCGCATCGCCTGACGGATCCGCTGTTCTTCAAGGAGCCGAAGTCGGGGGCATATCGTGCGATCGACGCGGACGCCTATGCGCGCATCATGGACGGCTCGATCCGGCTCTGACCTACGAGCAGGTCCATGTTGGGGCGGCAGATGAGGTGCCTCGTGTTTCACCGTATCGTGCAGGTCATTGCCATCGATGCCGGTTTACCAATCAACCCGAAAGATCGCGTGCGGGGCTCAGTCATTTGACATTTGCGCACTATGATGGCTGCGCATAAGGAGAAGGGCGGGACCATTGATGTCGGTAAGGTTAAGGGTGATTTCGACGATGCGGCAGTTCACGATGGGCGATGTTGTCAGGGTCTGTGAAAATGTCCCCGCGTGAGGTCTTCACGCTTCGCGACTTTCTTGGTCCTGATATCGCCGGGCGAACGATTTCGGATGCACGACAGGTGGTGTCGCTGACCAACGGCGTCGGCCGGACCTGTCTTGGCGGCCGTCTTGGCGAGCTCTCCGGGCGTTCGGTGTTGCTTGCGGTGTCGGATCAGCTGATATCCGCGATCGCGATGACGGAGATCGACGGCGTTGCGAGCCGATTGCTGTTGTGTCCGCCTGATCTCAATGTCGATCACATCCAGGTCTTGATCGAGGATGCCGGGATCGATGCTGTGGTGACTGACCGCCCGGCACAGTTCGCCGACACTGGCGTCGCTCTGGTGGTTGCGGCGCAGTCGCCGGTCGGCGCCGGTGCGCCGGTGCGAACCGAGCGCGCGACCGGCTGGTTGATGCTGACGTCGGGCACCTCGGGGGTGCCGAAGATCGTCGGCCATACCCTGGAGGGACTGGCCGGCGCGATCGTCGCCGATGGCCCCGCCCGTGGAGGCTCGGCGGTGTGGGCCACCTTCTACGACATTCGCCGCTATGGCGGTTTGCAGATCCTGCTGCGCGCCGTCATCGGCGGTGGCTCGATGGTGCTGTCCGACCCCGGTGAACCGATCGCCAATCATGTCGCGCGGCTGCGTGCCCGCGGCGTGACGCATATCTCAGGAACGCCGTCGCATTGGCGCAAGCTGTTGATGAGCGGAGCGGCTTCGGGGTTTTCACCGCGCTACGTCCGCTTGTCGGGCGAAATCGCCGACCAGGCCGTGCTCGATGGCTTGAAGCAGGCCTTTCCGCAGGCGTCGATCGGCCACGCTTATGCATCGACGGAGGCCGGCGTCGGCTTTGCCGTGAACGACGGCCTCGAAGGCTTTCCGGCGCGTATCATCGCCGACAAGCGCGACGGCGTCGAAATGAAGGTCGAAGACGGATCGCTCCGGATTCGCTCGACGCGGACGGCCCATGCCTATGTCGGTCGCCACGCGGCGGCGCTGGCCGACCCCGATGGATTCATCGACACCGGCGACATGGTCGAACTGCGCGGAGATCGCTACCACTTCGTCGGGCGGCGTGGCGGCATCATCAATATCGGCGGCCTCAAGGTTCATCCGGAAGAGATCGAGGCGGTCATCAATCGGCAGGCGGAAGTCCGGATGTCCCGCGCCAAATCGCGTCGCAGCCCGATCACCGGTGCCATCGTGGTCGCCGACGTCATCCTCGCCGACGCCAGCGACGCCAGCCGGAACGAGGAAGTCCGCGCCAGGATTCTCGCCGATTGCAAGGCTTCGCTGGCGCCTCACAAGGTGCCCGCCGTGATCAAGTTCGTTCAGTCGCTCGACATCACCGCGGCCGGGAAACTGGCCCGGCGCGATGCTTGAGGCCGAGACTGCCATCATTGTTCTACTGTTGGTCCACAAAATGCACCAAGCTCTGACATTTTTGGCCACAATCTGAACCGACGGTCAGGTCATGCAAACCTTGGCCGTTATCGCAATTCTGGCGCTGCTCACGATTACCGGGGCGGCTTATACCGACCAGCTTATGACCAGCGATCAGCAGACGGCGCAAAGGGTGAACTAGGGCCGGCTTGGGGAAGTCGACTCGGGGTGTCTTTAGGGTGTCTTGGGGGGACCAAAGCGATGCTGTCGGTAGATCAGTTTCTGCGTTTGATAACCGTGCCTGCCGTGGTTGTGGCATTCCTGATTGCGTCACAGGTCTCGGGCGCGGGAATTCTCCACACCGCCTCCCTGCATAATTCCCGCGTGCAAGCCGCAAATCAGTAGCATCGACGCCGGCTTGGCCTCGCACGCAACTGACGGCGGTCTACATCGGCCGCAGGAAGCTTTCCGCAGAACCACATCTGACGCATTGGTAGGTCAGCAGATCGAAGTGCTGATTGCGCGGCTCGACAAGGCCCAGCCTCATCGGATCCCCGCATTTGATGCAGGGCATCTCGGCGGTCGCCTCGAGGCGCGTGCAGGTAGGCGTCGGCCTCAACGATTGCAGCATCGTGTCCTCGGTTTCGACAGGGAGACGCAACGCCACGTATTCGGAATGAAGCCGAATCACTATGCCCGATTCTTGCCTTAATTGAAAGGCGCGGCTGCGCGGTCGCTTGCTGGGCCGATGGCGATTTGGATGCCCCGTCTTGAACGCCAGGGCCGAGCGCGGGCGCCTCTGTCCACCGCCCCGGTCGCGGCGGCGAGATGGCCGAAGGTCAACGGAACGAAGCCGTGGCGATGGTGTTGACCTGTCAGCGAGGGAAGCTCAGGGCACATGCAACGCGTCAAACATCCACCCGTGCGCAACAAGATCAACCTGAAGGATCCGGCTCAGGTCCGGGTCTGGACCCGACGGCTCGGCGTCACCGCCGACGCGCTGAAGGCCGCCGTCGACAAGGCCGGCAATTCCATCGCGGCCGTGACCAAGGAAGTCGAGATGCAGCAGCGCGAGGCCGTGCCGCCCGTCGCGGTCCCAGGTCCGGCCGACGACGTCGGATTGGCGGCCCCGGCCTAAAGCGTTTTCCGGTTCACTCCAATCGTTGTTGCCTCTCCGGAGGCCTCATGGTTCGAGACGCGCGAAGGCGCGCTCCTCACCATGAGGGTTTGAGACCTCAGCCTGAGGAGCATCGCGAAGCGATGCGTCCTAAAGGATGAAGCCTCACATCGCCCGAAGATGTTCTCCATGGCACCGTCGGGTCGAGCCACGCGATTCTGGCGCGGCGTAGCCGACCCGACTCTATGGATAGGGGCCCGTTCCATATTCGGCAATCAGCGGCTTGTCGGTATTCGCCGCCGTCAGTTCGCTGCTGGCGCCCCCGCCACCCAGAAACTGATCGAGCGTCGCCTGGATCTTCTCCTTGACCGAGTCCGGTCCGCGGTCGCTCATTTCGGTGTGCTGGAATTTGGTATGGACGATATCGATGTCGTCCTTCTTGGCCTGCTTGGGATCCGGCAGCACGCCGGGATCGGTCTTGAAATTCGGGTCGCTTGAACGGAACGACAGGATTTTCATCTTGTCGCTGAGCACGAACGGAACGCGCAGATTGTCGAGGGTGACGACCTTCGATACCAGGTCAGGATGCTGCTGCGCGAAGTACATCGAAATGTCGCCGCCATTGGAATGTCCGACCAGGGTAAGGTGCTGGTAGTCGGCGTTCGGCTGCCTCTGCTTCAATTGCCCGATCACGAACAGGATATTGGTCTCGCCTTTTTCATACACGCCGGTCCGGCCGACATAGGGCAGGCCGATCTTGGTCATCAGTGGCGGATCGCTCGGAATATCCTGCTGAATGCTGGCGACCATATATCCACGTGCCGCGAGCACGTTGGCCAGAAACGAATATTCGGTGTTCTTGACGGTATTGCCGTTGCTGATGACGGCGACCGGCAGCCTCCAGAATCCATCGTCCGCTTTCAACTCGTAGTCGCGCCGCACGGCAAGGTCGACGGCCACCGGCCGCTGCCGCGAGGCATCGAACAGGTTGAGCGTCTCGTGCCGGATGCCCCATTTGCTGACGGTGAGATAGACAGCCGCCGTGAGCAGACAAACGCAGGCTAGAACGGCAATTCCCCTCTTCATCGCTTCCTCGATCACATTTGATTCAACAGATGGTGTTGAACGCTTGATGGTTCGAGGGTGGAATGAACCACACCAAATTAATTTTAGGCAAGCTTGCTGCTCCGCAGCAAATCGCGGGTCGGCGGTACGATCCGGTCGGCGCCGCCGGCGCCCGCGGTTACCTAGACTAATTGCCTACCCGACATCACCGACTCGTAATTGGATCGCCGCAAATTTTCCTCGCTTAGTCCCGGCACTTCAACGTCGCCGTCGCAATTTCGGTCGGGCAGGCCGGACGGCGACATGTTTTCCTATGCCATTGCAGGAGTGCCGCGATGCGAGCGCTTTACCTCGCCCCCTTTGCTTTCGCTGTCGGACTGGTCGTCTCCAGCGTACAGGCCGCGGAGACGCCCCGGGACATCAAGGGTCTTTACCTGATGACCGATTATCCGGCGGTCACGGTAAGGCCGGGTACCACGTCGAACATTCCGCTGCGCCTGCAGAATTACGGGCTCGACCCGCAGCGATACCAACTCTCGGTGACGGGGGTGCCGAGCGGGTGGACCGCGACGCTGTTGGGCGGCGGACAGCCGGTTGCGGCGGCAATGCCGGCGCCGGACGCCAGTGTCGCGCTTCAGCTTCGCCTCGACGTGCCGGCCAACACGGCGCTGAGCGGGCAGACCCTGACCATCAAGGCGGAAGGGCAGGGTACCGAGGCGACGCTGCCGCTCAACGTCGCGCTCGCCAAGGAGTTGCCGGCCAAGTTGACGGTGACTTCGAAGCTGCCGTCACTCCGCGGCAGTCCGAAGTCGAATTTCGAATATACCCTGACCATCAAGAACGATTCCGGGCGCAACCTGGTCGCGAGCTTCGCGGCCGACGCCCCGACCAATTTCGAGACCTCGTTCACCGAGGCCTACGGCACCCAGGAGCTCTCCTCGATTCCGATCGAGGCCGGTCAGTCCAAGGACATCAAGCTCAAGGTCCGCCCACCCAGCACCATCGATGCCGGACACTTTCCGGTGAAGGTGACGGTCAATGCGGAAGATGCCTCGGCGAAGGTCGAGCTTGCGCTCGATGTCGTCGGACAGCCGCAGCTGACGGTGTCGGGGCGTGACGGATTGCTGAGTGCGCGTGCGGTCGCCGCGCAGCAAAGCTCGATCCCGGTCGTCGTCACCAACACCGGCAGCGCGCCGGCCGAGAATATCGAGCTCGCATCCACGGCGCCGACCGGATGGAAAGTGACGTTCGCGCCCGCCACCATCGACCGGCTGGTCCCGGGCAAGGACGCCGAGGTGCAGGCGCTGGTGACGCCGGGCGACAAATCGCTGGCCGGCGACTACATGACGACGGTCCGCGCGACGTCGCGCGGCGAGAGCGCGTCCGGCCAGTTCCGGATTACGGTGGCGACCTCGACGGTGTGGGGAATGGTGGGCGCCGGCGTTATCGGCATTGCGCTGCTGCTGATGCTGGGTGCGGTTGCGAGGTTTGGACGCCGATGAGCGAGCAACAGGCCGTCACGACGGCAAACGAGATCGTGATCGCGGCGCGAGGCCTTACCAAGCGCTACAACGACGTCAACGCGGTCGACGCCATCAACTTCGATATCGTCAAGGGCGAGGTGTTTGGATTGCTCGGGCCGAACGGCGCCGGCAAGACCACGACGATCCTGATGATGCTCGGCCTGACCGAGATTTCCGCCGGCGTCGTCAGCGTACTCGGCTGTGATCCGGCGCGCGCGCCGCTGCAAGTCAAGCGCCGGGTCGGCTATCTGCCGGACTCCGTCGGTTTCTACGATCATCTCACCGCCGCCGAGAATCTCGCTTATACCGCCAAACTGATGGGTCTTTCGGCGGCGGAGCGGACGCTGCGGATCGCGGCGGCGCTGCAGCGAGTCCGTCTGGCCGATGTTGCCGACAAGCGGGTGGCAACATTCTCGCGCGGCATGCGGCAGCGGCTAGGGCTGGCCGAAATCGTCGTCAAACAGGCCGATATCGCCATTCTCGACGAACCGACCACCGGGCTCGATCCGCAGGCCACCCTCGAATTTCTCGACCTGATCGCTGAACTCAAGGCCGATGGCGTCACGGTGCTGCTGTCGTCCCATATGCTCGATCAGGTACAGCGGGTGTGCAATCGCGTCGCGCTGTTCCAGGCCGGGCGCATCGTTCTGATGGGCGCCGTCGCCGATCTCGCCCGTCAGGTGTTGGGCGCGGGCTTTGTGGTCGAAGTCGAGGCCGATGGTGCCGGCCTTGCCCGGCGGCTGGCGACGGTCGCCGGCGTCACCAATGTCGAAACGCTGGCCGCGGATCGCTTCCGCATGACCGCCGACCGCGACGTGCGCGCGGATGCGGCGCGGGCCGTGGTCGCCGCCAACGGCTCGTTGCGCCGGCTTTCGGTCGATGAACCGAGCCTCGAGGCGATCTATGCCCGGTTCTTCCGGGACCAGACCGAACCCACGGGAGGAACGCGTCATGCGGCGTGAGGGCTCGCCGTTCCAGGGTCTCGGAGTCGTGGCGGTCAAGGAACTGGCCGACAATCTCTCGAGCGCGCGCGTGCTGGTGCTCGAGTTGCTGATCGTGCTGACGGCGCTGGCCGCACTCTATGGCGCGATCGACGATCTCCGGCAGAACACCGCGGAAGACCCCTTCCTGCTGCTGCGGCTGTTCACGGTCGACCATGCGCCGCTGCCGTCCTTTGTCGCCATCCTCGGATTTCTGATTCCGCTGATGGCGATCGGACTGGGCTTTGATGCGATCAACAGCGAGCATAACCGGCGGACGCTTTCGCGGATCCTGGCGCAGCCGATCTATCGCGACGCGCTGCTGATGGGAAAATTCCTCGCCGGGCTCATGACGCTCGGTTTCAGCCTGGCGGCGCTTTGGCTGCTGGTGATCGGCCTCGGCCTGATCTTCCTCGGCGTCCCGCCGGGCGGGGAGGAAATCGCGCGCTCGCTGGCGTTCCTGGTGATCGCGGTTTTCTATGCCGGGGTCTGGCTTTCGCTCGCGATGCTGCTGTCGATCGTGTTCCGCTCGCCGGCGACCGCGGCACTGGTTGCCCTCGGCATCTGGCTGTTCCTGACCGTGCTGTGGCCGATGCTGGCGCCGGCGCTCGCGCAGGCGATCTCGCCGCCGGATCCGCGTTATGCGCTGCTCGGGCTCAATTCGCCGGATACCGCCATCTGGACCCAGACGCTGGCGCGGCTGTCGCCGAACCATCTGTTCGGCGAGGCGATGCTGGCGGTGCTGTCGCCGACCACGCGCTCGCTCGGCCCGGTGTTCCTGGACCAATTGCGCGGCGCCGTGATGGGCGCGCCGCTGCCGCTCGGGCAGAGCCTCTTGATCGCGTGGCCGCAAACGGTTTGCCTGATCGCCAGCACCATCGTGCTGTTTGTCGCCGGGTATGTCGTGTTCCAGCGCCAGGAGGTGAGGGCTTAAGGTCGGACCGTCATTGCGAGCCAACGGGTCGCGCGAATGCGCGCCCGATGACAGGCTCCGCGAAGCAATCCATCGCGCGGCAAGCTGGATTGCCTCGTCGCTTGCGCTCCTCGCAATGACGGCTGAGAGTTCGCTGGTTCGACATGAAGCCGCCTCGTGGACCGTGCTACCTTCGCAGGCGCAACGACGCAATCGCTCGATGCGACCGCTGCCACTCCGAGTTCAAGTGCTGATCTGTGAGGTGGTCGCCGGAAGGGACGCGACCATGAATCGGCTTAACGCCGGCGCGCTACCGCAATGCCGAACAGGAAAGCCACGAACAGGCTTGCCAGCGGAGCTTCCCGGGTAATGGCGCTGACGGTGGAGAGCGGTTTTCCGGGCTGTCGCGCGGTCGACACCGCCTCACTCAGCCGATCGACCGCGGTCCTGAGCGTGGCGGACACCTCCGTGATCGTGCGCGATACATCGGTCGCGGTATCGATGGCGCGCTCCGCCATGCCTGGTTGGGAGGTGGGCATTTCGATGTTCGAATTCTCGATGCTCACGTGCCGATGCTTTCCTCGGGCCTTGGTCCGGCGGTTCGCCGGCATGCAAAGGCAAGACAAGTAACGAGGCCGTTACCTTTGGCTATCCGCGCGCGCTTGTTTTGAACGGCGGGTAACGGCCTCGCCCCTGCCAATGCAGCAACGGGAATTTTGTTCCGTCGCCGCAAGCTCGCTCGGTGGTCCGATAGCGTTTTCGAGCGAAGTGGGTACCGGTTCGCTTGAAGAAAACGCGGCAAAACAAGAAACTAGCGGCGCGCCATGCCGGATTCATCCGGACGCGTGCCGGCGCGCTGCGGCAACACCAGAAGACACAACACGATGAAAACCGCGATGATCGCGGAGGCCAGCGGCCGGCTCAAGGCAAGACCGCCGTGGCTCAACGGCTTGTCGAGGAAGTCGCCGACTCCGAGGCCAATGAGGGTTTTCGTCGGTCGTGCCTCGGAAACCGATCCGGACCCTTACCGAGGGCGTAACAGAAATGCGTTGCCTTGAAACATTTCGAGATTGCCAACGACTTCATGACGATGTTTCATGAATGTCGGTTCCATGAATGTCGGTTCCATGCATGTCGCTTTGCCACGGAGATGGACGATGACCGAGCCAGCAGCCCCCGACAACGACCTTGTCACATCGCGTCGGCGTTTTCTGCAGGAAGGCGGTGCGTTGATGGGCGGGGCCGTGGTGGCGGGTCTCGCTGGCAGCGAAGCCTTGGCCGCAGCGGAAGGCGACAACCTTCCGCCCAACATTCCCGAATGGATGAAGGCACCCGGCGATCCCATGGGAAGCCAGCCCTATGGAATGCCATCGCCGTTCGAAAAGGGCGTCGTCAAAAACATCTCGAAGAAGCTGCCGCAATACATCTCGGCGTCCGGGCGGACGCCATTGCAGGATCTCGACGGCATCATCACGCCGAACGGGCTGTTCTACGAGCGGCATCATGGCGGCGTGCCAACCATCGATCCGGAACAGCACCGCTTGATGCTGCATGGACTGGTGGAGCGTCCGCTGATCTTCACCATGGACGACATTCGCCGCTTCCCGTCGCAATCGCAGATCCATTTTCTCGAGTGTTCCGGCAACCCGGTCTACACCAAGCCGTATGGCAAGACCGCCTCCGATCTGGTCGGGCTGTTGAGTTGCGCGGAGTGGACCGGGGTCAGCCTGAGGCTGGTCTTGCAGGAGGCCGGACTTCGTCCCGAAGCCAAATGGCTGGTCGCCGAAGGCGCCGATGCGGCGGCGCTGACGCGCAGCATTCCGATCGAGAAATGTCTCGACGACGCCATGCTGGTGTACAGCCAGAACGGCGAACGGCTGCGTCCGCAGCAGGGTTATCCGTTGCGGTTGCTGCTGCCGGGTTTCGAAGGCAACATGAACGTGAAATGGCTGCGCCGCCTCAAGGCGGTCGCCGAGCCGGCCTATTCGCGGGAGGAGACGTCGAAATACACCGACCTGATGCCCGACGGCAGCGCACGGGAATTCACCTTCTACATGGAGGCGAAATCCATCATCACCCGGCCGTCCGGCGGCCAGAAGCTGACCGCGCACGGCTTCCACGAGATCACCGGCATCGCCTGGAGCGGGCATGGCAAGATCAAGCGGGTCGACGTCTCGGTCGATGGCGGCAAGGACTGGCAGGAAGCGCCGTTGCAGGAGCCGGTTCTGACCCGGGCGCTAACCCGGTTTCGGCTGCCATGGCAATGGGACGGTCAGCCGGCCGTGATCCAGAGCCGAGCGATCGACGAGACCGGCTATGTGCAGCCGACATTTGCAGAGTTGCTGGCGGTTCGTGGCGAGAACTCCTTCTACCACAACAATGCCATTCAGCCGTGGCGCATCGACGCGCAGGGGCAGGTCACCAATGCGAATGCTTAAGCTCGGTCTGGCAGCCTGCGCTGGATGCGTGCTGGGATTGGCGGCACAAGTCCACGCCCAGGGTCAGTACGGTATCGGACGTCCGGCGACGGACGCGGAAATTGCCGGCTGGAATATCGACATCGGCCGCGACGGCTCCAACCTGCCGGCAGGCAGCGGCAGCGTTGCCCATGGCCATGAGGTATTCGAGCAGCAATGCGCGGCATGCCACGGCCAGAGCGGCGAAGGCGGCGTCGGTGATCGCCTGGTCGGCGGGCAGGGCACGATCGCGACGCCAAAGCCGATCAAGACCGTCGGCAGCTACTGGCCCTACGCTCCGACGCTGTTCGACTATATCCGCCGCGCCATGCCGCAGAACGCGCCGCAGTCGCTCAGCAACGACGATGTCTATGCCGTCTCCGCCTATATTCTCAACCTGAACGGCCTGCTTCCGTCCGATGCGACCCTCGACGCCAGGACGCTCAGCGCGATCAAGATGCCGAACCGCGACAGGTTCACCGCAGACCCCAGGCCCGACGTCAAAAACCCGGCCTGCGAGAAAGGCTGCTGACGGCAGGCACAAGGATCCCGGGGAGCTGCCGCGCCCGCTTTAGCTTGCTGTGACTCCTTCGACCATGCCGGTCGGCTCCGCGCTGAGCCAGCGATAGATCACGCCGCCCAAGACGCCGCCGATCAGCGGGGCAACCCAGAACAGCCAGAGCTGCGACAGCGCCCAGCCGCCGACAAACAATGCCGGGCCGGTGCTGCGCGCCGGATTGACCGAGGTATTGGTGACGGGAATGCTGACCAGATGGATCATCACCAGCGTCAGGCCGATCGCCAGCGGCGCAAATCCGGCGGGCGCCTTGCCATGGGTCGCACCCATGATAATGAACAGGAACATCATGGTCATCACTACTTCGGTAACGAGGCATGCGAACAGGCTGTAATGGCCGGGCGAGTGCTCGCCGTAACCGTTCGATGCAAAACCCTTGGCGAGGTCGAACCCGGGCGCGCCGCTTGCGATCACGCAGAGCAGCGCCGAAGCCGCGATCGCCCCGATCAGCTGCGCCATCACATAGGGCAGGATCTGTCCGGCCGGGAAACGGCCGCCGGCGGCAAGGCCTAGCGTGACCGCCGGGTTGAGATGGCAGCCGGATATGTGGCCGATCGCATAGGCCATTGTGACCACACTCAATCCGAACGTCAGCGCTACGCCGAGAAAGCCAATACCTAGCTGCGGAAATCCGGCGGCGATGACGGCGCTGCCGCATCCGGCAAATGTCAGCCAGAATGTCCCGATGACTTCCGCCGCATATTTCCTTGCGTTCATGTCACTCTCCCGGAGGTTGATGGAGCGCTGGCAAAATTATACCGGTGGAATGACATGACAGAATCAGGCGGTCGTCAACGCGATATCTGCATTGCATTCTGCGCTGGGGATAAAGTCTTGTCAGAATGTTCGGGGACTCTGGCCGGATGCGCACCAGACCGGTCGGCTGGATGTCGCAATGCTGGTGTACGGACCGCAAGAGTGGCCGCCGTCGGCGCGGCCGGTCCGGCGTGATATGATGGGACTGTCCGGACGCCTGTTTCTGCGGGCGATCCATTTCTGCATTGGACGGAACATCAATTGAGCGATAACCGAACAGCGGATGCGGGCGATGCGCGCCAGGCCCCACAGGGAAAACTGCCGGTCCTGGCCCTTTCGGCGCTTGGCATCGTGTTCGGCGATATCGGGACCAGCCCGCTTTACACGTTCAAGACCATCCTTGGCACCGCGGCAGCGCCTTCAGCTTCTGCCACCGTGCTCGGCGCGCTGTCGCTCGTGCTCTGGACGCTGTTCATCATCACCACCGTCAAATATGTGCTGTTCGCGATGCGCGTCGACAATGACGGCGAGGGCGGCATTCTCGCCTTAATGGCGCTGCTCGGCGTCAAGAAGCAGCGCCGCCCGACCATCGTGGCCGTCGGCCTGTTCGGCGCGGCGCTGATCTACGGCGACGGCGCGATCACGCCGGCGATTTCGGTTCTCTCGGCGCTGGAGGGCCTGAACATGGTTACCCCCGCGGTGCAGCCCTATGTCGTGCCTGCGGCGGTGGCGATCCTGGTCGCTTTGTTCGCGATCCAGTCTCAGGGCACGGCTAGGATCGGTCACTTGTTCGGCCCGGTGATGCTGCTCTGGTTCGTCACCATGGCGCTGATGGGAATCTCCGGTATCGCGCGCCATCCGGCCGTGTTGGCCGCGCTCAATCCGGTCTATGGCCTGTCCTATCTGCTCTCGAATGGCCTCACCGGCTTTCTGGTGCTAGGGGCGGTGTTTCTCTGCGTCACTGGCGCCGAGGCGCTCTACGCCGATATGGGGCATTTCGGCAGGGGCCCGATCAAGCTGTCCTGGTTTGCGATCGTCTTCCCAAGCCTGATCCTGAATTATGCCGGGCAGGCGGCGCTGGTGCTCGAAGGTGCGCCGACCGACGGCAACATCTTCTTTCGGCTCTGCCCCGAAATTCTCCTGATCCCGCTGGTTGTGCTGGCGACCGTGGCGACGATCATCGCCAGTCAGTCGATCATCACCGGGGCCTTTTCGATGACGCGGCAGGCGATCCAGCTCGGCTGGTTGCCGCGGCTGCGGATCGTGCAGACCTCATCGGAGGGCTACGGGCAGATCTATGTCGGCGTCGTCAACTGGCTCCTGATGATCGCGACCGTCGGGCTGACGCTCGGCTTCGGCAAATCCGACAATCTGGCCGCCGCCTATGGCATCGCGGTTTCGCTGACCATGCTGATGACGTCGGCACTGCTTTTCATCGCGATGCGCGAGATCTGGGGCTGGAGCATCATTGCCGCCGGTTCGGTCGCCGCGTGCTTCCTGCTGATCGACAGCGCCTTCTTTGTGGCCAACCTCACCAAGATCGCCGAGGGCGGATATGTGCCGCTGCTGCTGGCGACCGCGGTCTATGGCGTGATGTGGATCTGGCATCGCGGATGGGCGGCGGTGATGGACCGGGTCGATGAATCCCTGGTCCCGGTGCCGCAGTTCATGCAGGACGTTAAGGCCAAGGGCATTGCGCGCGTTCCCGGCACCGCCGTGTTCCTGACCCGTACCGAGCGCGGTACACCTCCGGTCATGCACTGGCATGTCAAACACAACCGGGCCCTGCACCAGCATCTGTTCGTGCTGCGCGTCGAAATCCTGCCGAGGCCATGGGTCGCGCCGCGCAACCGGATGACAATCGAGGAAGTCGCGCCGAACTTCTGGCGCGCGGAAGCACGCTTCGGCTTCATGGAGCGTCCGCATATTCCGGAACTGCTCGCCACCGGCAAATCGCTCGGCTGCACGGTCGATCTCGACGATGTCACCTATTATGTCGGCCACGAGACGGTGATCGGCCGCGAGGACGGCAAGGGCCTGCCGGCATGGCAGGAGGGATTATTCGCCGTGATGGAGCGCAACGCCATCCATGTCAGCGACTTCTTCAGCCTTCCCAACGATCAGGTCGTTGAGATCGGACGGCAGATCGCGATCTAGACCATTTCCGGCCCGGTCGAATCATGACCGTGCATCCAGGGGGCCTCATGGTTCGAGACGCGTGCCGTTGCCACGCTCCTCACCATGAGGGTCGAAGACCTCATCCTTGAGGAGCGCGCTTGCGCGCGTCTCGAAGGATGAAGCCGCGGTGCTGGAAAAATGATCTAGGCTCCGCGAGCTAGCCGATGACGAAGGATCCGAGCAGGGCGACCACCGCGAGCGCCATCAGCGCGGTGCCGATCCAGCCGAGCGCGATCAGCCAGGACTTCCCCCTGAACCGTCCCATCAGCCTTGCATTGGCGACGATCACCATCATCATCGCCATGATCGGAACCGCGACAATGCCGTTGAGCACGGCACTCCACACCAGCATGTGGATGGCGTCGATGCCGGTGAAGCCAAGCCCGAATCCGATCACGGTTGCCGCGGCGATGATGGTGTAGAATCCGACGGCGTCCGGCGCCTTGGCTTCCAGCGTCGCGGGCCATCCGAACGCTTCGGACACGCCATAGGCCGCGGAGCCCGCCAGCACCGGGATCGCGAGCATGCCGGTGCCGATGATGCCGAGCGCGAACAGGAAAAAGGTGAAATTGCCGGCCAGCGGCCGCAGCGCCTCGGCCGCTTGCGTTGCCGAGTTGATGTTGGTCACTCCGCCGGCATTGAGCACGGCCGCCGTGGTGAGGATGATGGAAAACGCGATCACATTGGACAAGATCATTCCAACTGTGGTGTCGATCTGGATGCGGTCGAGTTCGGTCGCTCCGCCCCTGGTCAGATCGCGAAGCGGCCGGCGCACCTTGCCCTGATTCATTTCCTCGACTTCCTGCGAAGCCTGCCAGAAAAACAGATACGGGCTGATGGTGGTGCCGAGAACCGCGACCACCATCAGGAAATAATCGGCATTGATGGTGGGGTGCGGCCAAATCGCGGCCAGCAGCGCCTTGCTCCAGGGGATGTCCACGGTAAAGGCGGTCGCGACATAGGCGAACAGCGTGAGCGTCATGAATTTGAGCACCGGCGCATATCGCCGATACGGAACGAACACCTGCAGCAGGGTGGAGGCCGATGCGAAAATCAGCGCATGTTCGTGGTCGAGCCCGCCGATCACCAGCGACAGCGATTCCCCCATCGCTGCGATGTCGGCCGCGATGTTGAACGTGTTGGCGGCGACCAGCAGGAAAACCAGCGCCAGCACCAGCCAGCGCGGCGCGAGCTCCATTACATTGGCGGCGAGCCCCTTGCCGGTGACGCGGCCGATCCGCGCGCTCACCAGCTGGATCGCGATCATGAACGGCGTGGTGAGAAACACGGTCCACAGCAGGCCGTAGCCAAACTGCGCGCCGGCCTGCGAGTAGGTCGCAATGCCCGACGGATCGTCGTCGGCGGCGCCGGTCACCAGTCCCGGACCCAGCAGCCGAAGCACCATGTTGCGGGGTTTTCTGGCCTGTGCGCTTTTGAGGTCGGCCATGAATCGCTGCGGTGTCCGGGCCAGGTTGAATCAGTGAGATCCTCGCCGGAAGACATTCGGCATTTTGCGCCGGCAATCAAGAAAATTGCATCGGGGCTGGAGGGATTGCGTGGCTCATGGCGGTAACTCAGGTTCCGCGCCGGCCGGCTGCGTGATGAAATCAAAACAGCAAATGGTTCCCGCAGCCGGTCGGTTTTGTGTGCCCTGAAATGGGGAACGATGCTCGCTGCCGAGCTTTGTTTTGCGACAGGAATCGCAGATCGGATTGATGGCATGAACAGGGATGTAACGGTGCAGACGATCCGCAGCCCCATCGGGGTCGCGCTGGCGGTGGCTGTGTTCGGCATATTGGGGATGCTGCTGGTCGATCACGGTCCGTGGAATAAGCCGCATCTGCAGACCGCGCAGGTCAATTACGGCACCACCAGCGCGGCGGCGAAGGCGGTCGGCGCGACGGTGACGCCGACGGCGCCGAAACCGGCGATCGAGCCCGTCGCTCCCGGGCCGAAGCCGGTTGAACCGGCCAATCCGGCGCCCCCATAGGCGCTGCGCGAGGCTGCTCGCGATCGAGCACGGCCGATCTGCCGCCATCGTCTGATTTTGGTCGGCAGATAGCGCGCTACTACGACGTACTAAAAAAACTTGCGCCGTCGGGCAAATCAGTGACATAAGTTCATCGTCGGAAAACATCGAGCCCGCGCCCGCAACAACGGCCGCGGGCTTGTTTGATTGGATCGTTCGACCCGCTCATCGCGTTGCAGATTTTTTTGGAACGGGACTTGCGCCGTCGGGCAAATCACTGGCATAGATGCATCATCGCAACAATCGAGCCCGCGCGGAAAACTCCGCTGCGGGCTTTTTCAATTGGACGTCTTGAACATCGTCTTTCATCGCATTGGCCGGCGCGCGCGAACGCGCCGGCGTGCGGCGTGGCGTCAAGGCCACGTCCGCCCGCGGCCTCCCGTGACGGAGATAGGGTTCGCGCCTGAAATGATCGCGCGGACAGCGATCATGCCGCATATTTTCTTCATTGACGATCGCGGAAACACCAATCGCAATCCACCATGGCAAAATCCCTCACCGAAATCCGTTCGTTGGCGCGCAGCCACACCAGGACGGCCATCAATGTGCTGGTCGGCATCATGCGCAGCAAGGATGCGACCGCCGCGGCGCGGGTGTCGGCGGCCAACGCCATCCTGGATCGCGGCTGGGGCAAGGCGACCCAGCCCGTCGGCAACGGCGATGACGGCGCGCTTGAACTGATCCATCGAATCGAGCGCATCATTGTCGATCCTGAAAATCAAAACCGCTAGAATCTTCGAGCCGCTCTTGCACCCCGCGCGGTACAAGGCGATTCACGGCGGCAGGGGCTCGGGGAAATCGAATTTCTTCGGTGAGCTTCTGGTCGAAACCTGCCAGGCCGAGCGCGGCACGCTCGCGGTGTGCATCCGCGAGGCGCAGCGGACGCTGGCGCAGTCCTCCAAGCGGCTGATCGAAGCCAAGATCGAAAGCCTCGGGCTCGGCCGCGGCTTCAGGCTGTTCAGCGACAAGATCGAGACCCCCGGTGACGGCATCATCATCTTCAGGGGCATGCAGGATCACACCGCGGATTCGATCAAGTCGCTCGAAGGATTCCGCATTGCCTGGATCGACGAGGCGCAGAATTTGAGCGCGCGCAGCCTGTCGTTGCTTCGTCCGACCATCCGGGCGGCGCGCTCCGAATTGTGGGCAAGCTGGAATCCCCGCCGCCGGTCCGACCCGATCGACGATTTCCTGCGCGCGCGAAAGCCTGCCGGCGCGATCGTGGTCAACGCCAACTGGCGCGACAATCCCTGGTTTCCCGATGTACTGGAGCAGGAGCGCCGGCTCGACCTGTCGCTCTATCCCGAGCGCTACGATCACGTCTGGGAAGGGGATTATGCGCGGGCGTTCGAAGGTGCCTATTTTGCCCAGATGCTGATCGAGGCGAAGGCGCAGGGCCGGATCGGCAGGATTGCGGCCGATCCGCTGCTGCCGCTGCGGGCCTTCATCGACATCGGCGGCGCCGGCGCGGCGGCCGATGCGTTCACGATCTGGATCGTGCAATGGGTGGGCGCCGAAGTCCGCGTGCTCGACTATTACGAGTCGGTCGGCCAGGTGCTGGCATTTCACGTCAACTGGCTGCGCAGCAACGGCTATGCCCGCGCCATTCTTTACCTGCCGCATGACGGCGTGAATTCCGACGCGATCACAGGCAAGCGCTACGAGGATCATTTGCGCGAAGCCGGCTTTGCGGTCGAGCCACCGGTCAGGAACCAGGGCAAGGGCGCCGCCATGATGCGCATCGAGGCGCTGCGACGGCTGGGCCCGCAGCTCTGGTGGAATGAGGCGACCACCGAGCCCGGCCGCGACGCCATCGGCTTTTACCACGAGCGGAAAGACGACATCCGCAATGTCGGGCTCGGGCCCGAGCACGACTGGTCCAGCCACGCCGCCGACGCGCTCGGCCTGATGGCAATCTGCTACCAGCAGCCGGGAAGGGCGGGAAGCTTCAACCGGCCGATCCGGTATGTCGAGCCGGGGTGGCGATGAGGCGCATCTCTTCTCGAAAAAAGTTAATTAAGATCAGTGCTTTACAAGAATTATCTAAGCGGGTATCGTCTTGAGTTGTGCGTAAGCCGAGATTACAACTTGCATCTGAAAGGCGCTATTCCCGAGTTGAGCCGAAATGGTCCTCAAGAGGCCCAAACAGCAAAAAATATTCGGACCTTCCAGGGCTAGGGAACTGCTTGTTCTTCAAGACTTATCGCCGCAAGCAGCCAGAAAGTTCGAGGCAGCGCTTAAGGCGATCATTACCAGAGTCCGTTACACTGGCAGCCCTTACCATCGATCGGCCGGTTCTAGAGCTGGAACGATTGCCAAGAGAGCGGGACTTTCGAGCAGGTGTCCGCCGACATGGACGAACGCGAGCGCCACAGAGGCGCTACGGCTTGCGATTAGTGAGGTCAGGGTGTCTTGCTTTTGGGAAGGCGCAGGTTTCCCCCGTTATGTATGGTACCTTGATGGCGACGTCTTGTATGAGGCGAGACTTACGAACCGAGAGAACGGCGAATATCACGGGTATCCGCTAGAAGATCGATGGCAATGGCCGAAAAACTTTCGATAGAGCCAGATACGTTTGTAGTCGATGTGCAATGGCCGTCCGCATCAGAGGCAGGCGGCAACAACGCATTGGATTCATCGCTTGCTCGTCTCGAGATCAAAGCCGGACAATCGGCGCTGACATCGTTTCAAACGGACGAAGGTCTCAAAAATACCTATTTAACCGTGCCGGCCTACTATCTTGTCGAGTGGCTCGCCCAAAACTGGTGGTCGTTCCTCTACGAGCCAAGAAAAGACGATCGAAGTGATGCAGACTCGGAATTTCGTTCAAGACATTGGATGGGCATTCCTAGAAATGGCTTTGCTCTTCCTGATTTGATGTTCGCTCCGTCGGGCGAAACAATGGAGATTGTCTCCAGGCAAAGCTATCTACGATTTGCTCGATTGAGCTTCACGGAGGCGGGCAATGCGATCGTCCGGACGAGGGATGTGCGAGACCAATTCAGCAATTTCATCGAGGCTGTATTGGCGCACATGTCCGCACAGGGAATTAAAGCTTCGGAAGCCCACACAGCCTGGAAGAAGGTAGTCGATACCTCTTCTGATGACGAGCCTTACTGTCGGCTAATTGGATCTATGGGTCTTTCGCCTTACGTTGAGCACCCCACGATTGACGAAGTTCTCGAAGGTATTGCAGACCAAGTGAGTGGCTCGATACTCACGGATCTCTGTGATGCCGCAACACTCTCGAGTTTTGTCAGGGCTGCAGAGTTTACGAAGCGAATTTCAGAAGCTCTAGAGATGAGTTCATCCATAGAGCTCGAGCCTCTTCTCAAGACCAGGAAGCCTGAAGACAACGCACGACAAGCTTACGAATGGGGATACAACGCGGCGTCGGAAGCGCGAATGGCGCTCGGTATTCCGCATGACAAGCCAGATGGACGGCGAGAGTTCTTTCGCGATCTGGGATTCGATCCGAAAACATCGTCTGATATAGGAAGTCCCGTATCCAACATTTTCCCAATCCAGGGCGCTGTATCTCGCACACATAGAAAGATTAAACTCGCGCTCTCGTCCGGGACCGACAAAGAGTTTTCCGCAGCCAGAGCGTCGTTTTTGGCCTGGCTGAGCAACGACAATAACTCACGGCTAGTGACCACAGCGCGAACAAGAGAGCAGCGAGCGAGCCGAGCATTTGGCGCTGAATTGCTGGCACCTGCCGAATTTCTCAGGAAACGCCTCGGCAGGGAGTTAGATGTTTCACCATTCACTCTCGACAAAGTTTCGGATGAAATTGGCGTGGCCTCCACGATAGTTAGACTTCAGGCCCGAAATAATGGATATCGGATTCTGGAAGCTGCATAGGTCGATGAGCGTGGCTGCGGCGACTTAACAGATCAGCAGATCGGCGCCGATCCAAAAGACTTTGCATCGTGAGTATGGATTCCGGGCTCGCGCTCCGCGCGCCCCGGAATGACGGCGTCCAATTCACGAATCCCTATCCGTCATTGCGAGCGAAGCGAAGCAATCCATTGCGCAACTAGCGCAGGCATGGATCGCTTCGTCGCTTCGCTCCTCGCAATGACGGCGAAAGTGGCTGCGGGATATACCCTCGTCGTTGAGCTACCAGAATACGCTCGAACGTGTCACCGAGTTTTTCATCAGTCAGGGTTCGCCGCTGGTCAAAGCCCAGGGTCAGGCGGTGG
>Ga0208849_1000154_pt1 | contig 67746 bp, 74 predicted proteins | sample NGESurdeep072012_10_FD_184470 | JGI IMG/M metagenome (GOLD analysis project Ga0208849, IMG submission 184470) | Arctic peat soil microbial communities from Barrow, Alaska - NGEE Surface sample 53-3 deep-072012 (SPAdes) | ecosystem: Environmental > Terrestrial > Soil > Wetlands > Peat ...
CATGAGCTTGCGCACGACTTTCGAGCTGCATTCCTTGGCCAGGAAGTCCCGCGCGGAGCGGCGGAGCATCTCCTGTTCTTCGGAGAAGGCGAAGTCCATCAGTCGGCTCCTTCGGTGGGTGTGGTCGGAGAGGCGGGTGACTTGGGCGCGCGCCGGCGCCTGGGCTCGCGTACTGGCGCGGGAGCGGCAACCTCGGCAGGGTCGGCGGTCCCGACCGCCGGCAGCTCGAGCGGTTCGACCGGAGCCGTCAGCTCGAGCGTGGTTTCGGGAGCGGGCTCGACCTCGGCCTTCACCGGGGCCGATGGCGCAGCCGGCTCAGGTGTGACGGCTTCGGTGGGAGCCTGGGGCTTGGCACCCACCGGCGCGATTCGGCGCGCGGGGGGAGCGGCTGCTGCCGGAACAGCCCCGGTGTCGCGCCGGTACAGCGTGACGAGGCCGAAGAAGCCGGTCAGGATCGCGACGATCCCCAACCCGACGGCAAGGCCAAGGTCGTTCGACTCGCCGCTGGTCATCGGTCGCTCGAGGCCGGCGCCGCAGAAGGCCGGGACCGGCGGACACGTGCCGATCACCGCGAGGCGAAGCGGCAGAGCGAGCATGGCGAGCATGCCGTAGACGATCGCGAGGCTCGCCATGAAGTACAGCAACGTGGCGATCGGCCGGCCCTGCGCATAGAGCAGGGCGCACGCACCGAGCAGGATGGCGCCAAGGGCGAAGGGGATGGCGGATCCGCCGATCCGGTTTGAACCTCCGCCGAGCGCCAGGGGCACCACGCCTGCAATCGCGGACAGACCACACGCTAGCCAGAAGGCCCAGAGCACGCGATTTTCGGTATACGGGGTAGCCACGGTGCGGCCTAGTTTATGCGGCGCGCCTCAATTCCCGGGCTGCGCGCGCCCAGCCGCGACGTGAGCGGTCTGGCGCAGGGGGACCTCTCTGATCAGCAGCGTCGCGATGAACGCCACCGCGATGATCGGAAGGCCCGCCATGAAGACCGGATGTATGGCGTCGGCCAGACCGTGCCGGATGCCCGCGGCGATCGCGGGGGGAAGGCGGGCCAGCTGCGTGGGATCGAACACCGCTCCGGCGGTTGAGGTGCCCGCGGCCTGGAACTGCTTTAGGGCGGCCGCCGGCAGGTACTTGGCCATCGACGTCGTCATGCCCTGGGTCAGGATCGTCCCGAGGATCGCAAGTCCGATCGCCGCGCCGATCGACCGCGACAGCTGCGTGGCGGAGGTCGCCACCGCCATGTCCTCGCGGCTGACCGAGTTCTGCACGACCAGCGTGTAGGTCTGCATGCTGACGCCGAGGCCAAGGCCGATCAGGATCATGGCCTCGATCGCGGTCTGGTTGGTCGTGTGGATGTCGAACGTCGAGAGCATGTAGAAGCCCGCGCCCATGACAACCAGCCCGATGAGCAGTGGGATCTTGTAGCGCCCGGTCCGTGAGATGAACTGGCCGCTGCCGATGCTGGTCACGATCATCGCGACCAACATCGGGACCAGGATCGCCCCGGAGTTCGTGACGCTGTTGCCGATCACGCCCTGCACGAAAACGGGCAGGAAAAAGATCGCACCGAACATCGACATCGCAACACCCATTCCCGCGATGTTGGAAAAGGTGAATATGCCGCTCTTCCAGAGCCGCAGCGGTAGCACCGGTTCCGGCGCCCGCGTCTCGACCCTGACAAACGCGATAAGCAGGATCGCCGCGGCCGAGTACAGCCCGACGATCTGCCACGAGTTCCACGGGTACTGACCCCCACCCCAGACGGTGGCCAGGAGCGCGCAGGTGATGCCGCTCGAAAGAGTGATGCTGCCCCAAACGTCGATGGCGTGCTTGCGGCGCTCGTTGGGGACGTGCATATAGGCAGCCACCACGAACAGCGTGAGGATCGCGAAGGGGATGTTGATGAAGAACAGCCACCGCCAGCTGAAGTTCTGGGTGATGAACCCGCCGGCCGCCGGTCCGATGATCGAAGCCACACCGAAGGAGGCGCCCATCATTCCCTGGTACTTGCCGCGCTCGCGCGGCGAGATGATGTCGCCGATGATCGCCTGCGACAGCGGCATGATGAAGCCCATCCCGGCGCCCTGGACGAACCTTGCGAACACCAGGAACCAGAAGTTCGGAGCGACGCCGGAAAGTGCGGAGCCGACCGCAAACACGACAATGCCCGTCATGTACAGCGGCTTGCGGCCGTAGATGTCGGAGAGCTTGCCGGCGACCGGCACGACGATGGTGGAGGCGAGCATCGCGGAGATCGGTATCCAGCTGTAGTCCGCGATGCCACCGAGCTCCGCGACGATGGTCGGCAGCGCCGGAGCGACCAGCGTCATGTTCAGCGACGCGATCAGCGACCCGAGCATGAGGCCGGCGAAGACGGCCATGACGCCCCGATCGATTCCCTTCTTCTCAGTCGCTGTTTCGGACTGGCGTGCGGCGACGGCGGTCATACGGCGGTGTGCTCCAGGACTGCGCCGTGGCTCGAAGCCACGTCGGCGAGCGCGCGCCAGCCGTGCGTCAGCGCCGCCAGGTCGTCTGGCGAAAGCGAAGACATCCAGCGGCGGAGGAGCGATTGGCTGCCCTCACGGAGGTCGGTGACCAGGCGCACCCCTCCACGCGTCAGGCTGAGCAGCACTCGGCGGCGGTCCGCGGGATCGTCGCGGCGTTCGACGTAACCGGCTCGCACGAGGCGGTCCGCGAGCAGGCTCGCCGCGGGCAAGCCGATGCCGAAGAGCTCCGCCAGGCGACCCACCGAAGCCTCCTCCTCGTCTCGAAGCAAGAACAACGCGCGCAGCTGCTGCATCGAGATGTCGAGGTGTAGCCACTTGCCGGCAGTCGACGTCAGCAGGGCACGGTGCAGCTTCCTGTAGGCCGCGAGCGCTTCATCGGTCGAGGGGTGGGACATAGTTTCGATATTTTAAACTATTCAGTAAGGCGAAAGCTTCCCGCCGAGGCGAATGATTCGTTAGCGGCTGCGCGGCAGGCCCAGCACCCTCTCCGCCAGGATGTTGCGAAGCACCTCGGAGGAGCCGGCCTCGATCGTGTTTGCCCTCGAGCGCAAGAACTGGTAGAGCCACCCATCGCCGTCGCCGACCTGCCCGGCCGGTCCTGCCATGTCGACGGCCGCCTCGGCCATGCGCTGGTTGAGCTCCGACCACATCAGCTTGAGAATCGACCCTTCGGGTCCTGGAATGCCACTGCGCTTAACCGCCGTCACAGCGCGATAGCCGTTGAGCTGTAGCGCCCGAGCCTCGATCGTGTACTGAGCGACCTTCTGGCGGATGAGCGGGTCGGCGCCTCGACCAAGCTTGCGCGCGTGCTCGGCAAGCTCGGCGGCGGTGATCTGGGCGCGGGTGGCGAGCGCCATTCCCAGCGTGCCCCTTTCGTGCAGGAGCGTGGTCATCGCGACGGCCCAACCGTTGCCGGCCTCGCCGAGGATCTGTGACTTGGGGACTTTGACATCTTTGAAAAAGATTTCGTTGAACTCAGCATCGCCCGTGATTTGGACGAGCGGGCGAACCTCTATGCCGGGGCTCTCCATGTCGACCAGCAGGTAGGTGAGGCCTTCGCGCGGATTGGCCTCCTTGCGCTCGCGGGTGACCAACATGCACCACTTCGCCACGTGCGCAAGAGTCGTCCAGACCTTCTGCCCATTGACCAGGTAGTGATCGCCCTTGTCCTCGGCGCGGGTCTGCAAACCGGATAGGTCGCTGCCGGCATTCGGCTCGCTGAATCCCTGGCACCAGATCTCCTCCGCGGAGAGGAGCGGCGGAAGGTATCGCTTCTTTTGCTCTTCGGTGCCGTGAGAGATGACGACGGGACCGCCCATGCCGAGCCCGATGACGTTGATCGGCTCGGGCGCCTGGGCCTGGATCATCTCGTCGTTGAAGATCAGCTGCTGCATGAAGCCCTCGCCGCGTCCGCCGTACTCCTTCGGCCACGTGATGCCGACGTAGCCGGCCTCGTAGAGCTTCCTCTGCCATGCCCTCCGGCTCTCGACGAAAGCCTTCATGTCGGACTCGGACGGGCCGTCCTTGCGCGGAACGTTCGCCTTCAGCCAGGCGCGGACCTCATCGCGAAACGTCTTCTCGGACTCGCTGAGATCGAAATCCATGTCGTTAATCTAGACCGTCGGGCCCTAGGCGACCGCCGGTATCACCTCGGAGGCCAGCAGCTTCAAGGCTTCGGCATCGTCGAGGAGCCAGTGCTGGAGCATGAAGAGGTCGACCCCAAGAGCCGCGACTCCATGCATCTTCTCCGCGATCTCTTCCGGCGTGCCTACGAACCACGCCTCTTTCCGGTCCTCGATCACCTCGTCGGGGGTCATGCCGTCCAGCTGTCGCACGATCTTGGAGACTTGCCCGGCGCGGTCACGCAGCTCCGATTTGTCACGTCCGATGATGTAGCTCGTCATCACCGAGTGCCGGATCGAGCTCGGATCACGTCCTAGCTCGCGGCACGAAGCTTCCAGGTCTTCGCGTGCCTGCACGTACAGGTCCGTGTCCAGGCGCGACACGTTCCATTCGGACGCTTCGCGCGCGACGAGCGGGATGGTTCGCTTCCGGCCCTTGCCGCCCATCAAGAGCGGCATCGGGTTGCGGACCGGCATCGGGTTTGACTTGTTCCAGATTTCGCGCATCGTCCGAATGCCCCGTTCGAGATGGTCGAATCGTTCCTTCTCCGTGAAGAAGGGGACCCCGAACTCCTTGTGTTCGTTCTCGTTCCAGCCGGCTCCGACACCGAGGATGACCCGGCCGCCAGAGAGCACGTCCACGGATGCGGCCATCTTGGCCAGGATCGCGGGCAGCCGGAAGGTCATCGGGCTCACCATGGGTCCGAGCTCGATCCGCTTCGTCCATTCGGCGGCGACCGCAAGCGAGGCCCATGTTTCGATGCAGTCGCGCTCAGGCGAACCCATCAATGAGGTCAGGTGGTCGCTCCGGCGCAGTGAATCGAAGCCGAGGGTGTCGGCGTCGTGGCAGATGCGCCGCCACCTGTCCCAGTTGAGGCCTTCCTGCCCCTCGATCATGATGCCGACCTTCGCCACCTTTCAGATCGTAAGCTGCGCGCCGAGGCCTACGCGATCGGCGAGCAGAAACACCTCAGCGCAAGGCGTCGGTGAGCTCGTCCAGGGGCAGGAAGTTCAGGATGCGGTCCTGCGGGATGCCCGCCCGCTGTGCCAACCACATGCCCATCGGCACGTAGGAGAACTCGGCCGGCGCGTGCGCGTCGCCGTCGACGGCGAAGTTGCACCCGCACTCGAGGGCAAACCTGGCCATTTCGGGCGACAGATCCATCCGCGCGGGGTCGCAATCGATCTCGAGCGCCACGCCATGGCGCGCGGCCTCTTTGAAGACAGCTTCGAAATCGTAGTTGGCACCTTCGCGAGAGCCCGGCCGGCGCCCGGTCGGGTGGCCGATCACGTCGACGTGTGGGTGCGAGACCGCGCGCAGCATGCGCTCGGTCATTGCAGCCGGTTCCTGGCGGAGCTTGACGTGCGGCGACGCGATCACCACGTCGAGCAGCTCGAGGACCGTGTCCGGGAGGTCGAGCGCACCGTCCTCGAGGATGTCCACCTCGATGCCCTGCATCAAGGCGACGCCAGGCACCTGCGCCTGCACCTCTGCCATCTCCCGCGATTGCAAGAGCAGCCGGTCGGCGTTGAGCCCGTTCACGACCTTGATGCGCGGGGAGTGGTCCGTTACGCCGAGATACTCGTATCCCATCGCCTCCGCCCCGCGGGCCATCTCCAGCATCGTCGCCTTGCCGTCGCTCCAGTTCGAGTGGGAATGGACGTCACCCCTGTACTGGGCGAAATCGATTGCCGACTCGTCATCGCGGGCCGGCTGCTTCATCTCTTCGCGCAGGCGGTCGAGATATCGGCTGCGGCCGGTGTCCAGCACCTCGACGAGCACCTTGGCGATGCCGGCGCCCACCCCTTCGAGCGATGTGAGCTCGTTGCTCGCATGTAGCGCCGCGAGGTCTGGCCGCTCGATCGCCAGCGACCACGCCGCCGCCGAGAACGCCTTGGCGCGGAACTTCTCGTCAGGGTCTTGCCGCAGCAGGTACCCGATTTCCGACAGTACCTGCGCCACTCCGATCGCATCCACTCATCAATTGTGTGACCATGCCGGAGTGGCGAAGAGCAAGCCGCGTCCAGGCGATGGGATTCCCGACCTGGTCGAGTCGCTGCTCGCCGAACTGGGGGAGGATCCGCACCGCCAGGGCCTGAAGGCAACGCCGGAGCGGGTCTCGAGGGCGCTGCGCCAGCTCACCGACGGCTATGGCGTGCGGCCGGAGGATGTCATCTCCGATGCCGTGTTCGACCAGGACTACGACGAGATGGTCGTCGTCAAGGACATCCCCTTCTACAGCCTTTGCGAGCACCACCTGCTGCCGTTTTTCGGCATGTGCCAGGTGGGCTACCTACCCCGAGGAAAGGTCGTGGGCTTGAGCAAGATCCCGCGCCTGGTCGGCGTCTTCGCCCACCGCCTGCAGCTTCAGGAGCGCATGACGAAAGAGATCGCCGAGGCCCTCAATGGGACGCTGGCCCCCAAGGGTGTCGGCGTCGTGGTCGAGGCGCGTCATCTGTGCATGGAGATGCGGGGCGTCGAGAAGCCGGGCGGTCAGCTGATCACCTCGTGCATGCTCGGCACGTTCCGCAAGGACCCGCGCACGCGGGCGGAGTTCCTGGACCTGGTCCGCCGCCCCTAGCTCAGCCGCTGCGGGGCGATCCACACATAACGGACCCTTTATGCGTTAGACTCCGTATAAAGCAACCTTTATGTTTCTACAGACCCAGCGTCAAGAGCTTCCGGACCACTTTTTGGGGTTTGCCAACCCGACCCGCCTGCGCATCCTGGAGCGCTTAGGAAAGGCTGGCGAAGAGAACGTCAACGATCTCGCGGCCCACCTGCACATGAGTCAGCCGCGGATCTCGTGGCACCTTCGGATGCTCCGCGTCGGTGGCGTCATCCGTACCCGCCGAGAGGGCCGGCAGGTGTACTGCTCCCTTGACCTGGAAAACATCGCGCGCGAGCGTGCGCGCCTGGATCACATGCTTGGAATCAAAGATCGAGTCAAAGTTCGCGAGGAGGTCAGGGCGTGAAAAACGGTCAAAAGAACGGCCATAAGAACGGCCATCGCAACGGCAAGGTGCGGGTCGCAGTCGTGGGGGTCGGCAACTGCGCCTCCTCGCTGATTCAAGGCGTGCACTACTACCGCAATGCCTCGGAGACTGAGGCCGTACCCGGCCTCATGCACGTCAACCTCGGCGGCTACCACATCAGCGACATCGAGTTCGTCGCCGCTTTCGACATCGACAAGAAGAAGGTCGGCCTCGACCTGTCGAAAGCCATCTTCGCCGGCGCGAACAACACCGTGAAGTTCAGCGACGTTCCGCCGCTGGGCGTCAAAGTGCAGCGCGGAATGACGCACGACGGCATCGGCAAGTACCTCGCGGACATCGTCTTGAAGGCACCCGGCGAGACCTCCGACGTCGTCGGCATCCTCAAGAAGACGAAGGCCGACGTGTTAGTCAGCTACCTGCCGGTCGGCTCGGAGGAGGCGACCAAGTGGTACATCGAGCAGGCACTGGCGGCGGGCGTAGGGGTCGTCAACTGCATCCCGGTGTTCATCGCTCGCGAGCCGTACTGGCAGAAGCGCTTCGCGGACAAGAACCTCCCGATCATCGGCGACGACATCAAGTCACAGGTCGGCGCGACGATCATCCATCGCGTACTGACTCGGCTCTTCCGCGATCGCGGGGTCAAGCTCGAACGCACGTACCAACTGAACTTCGGTGGCAACACCGACTTCCTCAACATGCTGGAGCGCGATCGGCTGATGTCGAAGAAGATCTCGAAGACCCGCTCGGTCACCTCGCAGCTCGACTACGACGTAGGCGCTGACAACGTCCACATCGGCCCCTCCGACTACGTGCCCTGGCTGCACGACCGCAAGTGGGCTTACATCCGGATGGAGGGGCGGTCCTTCGGTGACGTGCCGCTGAACGTCGAGCTCAAGCTCGAGGTCCACGACTCGCCCAACTCGGCCGGCATCGTGATCGACGCCGTCCGGTGCGCCAAGCTGGCGCTCGATCGCGGCATCGGTGGCGCGCTGGAAGGCCCCAGCTCGTACTTCATGAAGTCACCGCCTGTGCAGTACAGCGACAACGAGGCGAAGCGCCTGGTGGAGGAGTTCATCGAAGGTGATAAGGCTGGAGCCAACGGCGGAGTCCGCCGTGTCGCTCGCACCAAGACCGCGACTTCGCCTGCTCGGCGCTAGCTACCACGTTGGCGCGACTGTCCTGCGGGCCGTTCCGCCGGGACTTCGCCACGCGGCTGCGGCGCCAGGTGGGGCGGCTTGGTTCTGGCTCAACGCGGGCCAGCGCCGCGCCGCGCTCGACAACTATGCCGCCGCTCTGGGTCGGGAGCGCTCTGACCCTGAAGTTGGGCGTGTCGCGCGCCGGGCTTTTCAGAACTACGGCAGGATGCTCACGGAGTTCTTGCTCGTGGGCAGCCTCAAACCTGAAGAGCTCCTCGAGCGCGTGACCATCGACGGTCTCGACCAGGTGGATGCCGCGCTTGCCAAGGGGCACGGGGCAATCATGGCCGTGCCCCACATGGGCTCGTGGGATATGGCCGGGGCGGCTGCCGGCGCCCTGGGTTATCGGGTCTCCGCCGTTACGGAGCGCTTTCCAGGATCGCTGAACGAGGCGGTTGTGCGTACGCGGCAGCGGTTCGGTCTGGACGTCATCACCATGGGCCGTTCAGCGGTCCGTGCGATCCTCCGAGCGCTCGAGTCCAATGCCGTCGTCGCGCTGCTCTGCGATCTCGAGCAGGGCCCGGGCGTAAAGGTTCAATTCTTCGGTAGGCATGCGGTCGTGCCGGGCGGGCCCGCAGCGATCGCGCTCAAGACGGGCGCGCCACTGATACCGGCGTGCCAGTACGTGACTTCGCCCGGCCACCATCACGTCCACCTGGACCCTTCGCTCACGGTGGAGGCTGGGGAAACTAAAGAGGGATTGATGCAGCGGGTGGTCGGCCGTTTCGAGGGTTACATCAAAGAGCGTCCCGACCAGTGGTACGCGTTCCGGCCGATGTTCACACCTGCCGAGCGGTGAGTGTGGCGATACCGCGCGTTCAAGGCCGTACAGTCGGTGGTCGAGCGGCTGCCGCGTCGGCTGGCTTACGCGCTCGCGGTGCTGGCGGCTCGATTCGCCTGGATGTTCTCGCCGCTGGCGCGGCCACGGCTGGAGTACAACCTGATGATCGCCTGCCCGGAGCTGGAGACGGACCCGCGCGAGCTGCGCCGCCTCTCGTGGCTCAACTTTCGGAACCACGCCAAGGCTTACGCCGACCTGATGATGCTGCCGAGGACCTCTGTCGAGACGATGCGGCCGTGGCTGAAGGTGCAGGGCATGGAGTATCTTGAGCAGGCTCGCGCGATAGGCAAAGGAGTGCTGGTCGTCTCATGCCACATGGGTTCGTACGAGGTGGTTTCGGCGATCTGGTCGGCGACGCTCACGCCGGTCAGCTTGTTTGCCGAGGAGTTGGAACCTCGAGCCCTGTTCGAGTGGTACCGCGACACCCGGGCCCGGCTCGGAATCAGCGTCCTGACGCTCGACACGGGGGGTCTTCGCAGGGTCCTGCAGGCGCTGCGCGACGAAGAGATGGTGGTCACCGCAATCGACCGCGACATCGTCGGCACCGGCTGCCCGATGCCGTTCTTCGGCCGGCTCGCGCCGATTCCGCTTGGGCCGGCCGCCATCGCGTTGCGTACAGGTACTCCGATCTTTCCCGTGTGCGTCTACCGGCTGCCGGACGACACCTACCAGGCCGAGGGCGCGCCGCTGGTCTTCGCCAAGGACACCGGCGATCCGCGGGGAGACCAGATCCGGGCCACGGAGCAGGTGCTGCGCCAGCTCGAGAACTTCATCCGGCGCCATCCCGAGCAATGGCATGTTCCTCACGCGATCTGGGCCAACTCACCATGAGGAAGGGCGGGGGGATCAGGATCCCCCCACGGACCCCTCTCTCCTGGTCACGATTGGGAGGCGCTTTGGTAAGGGACGCTTGGGTGACGGCCGGAGTGAATCCGGCCTACCCGCCATGCGGGGAATCGACGTGAAGGTCGGGCTCGTATCACCATACGACTTCGCTTCGCCGGGCGGGGTGACCGACCACGTCAGGTACCTGGCGGGGCGGCTGCGGAATCACGGCCAGCAGGTGCGCATCTTCGCCCCGTCCAGCCGAGCCGACATCGACTTCGACACGCGCGAGTTCTATCGCATCGGCAGCCCCATCGCAGTGCCGGCCAACGACTCGGTGGCGCGGATCACGCTCAGCTTCCACCTTGGCAACCGAGTGGCCGCGATCATCGAGCAGGAGCACTTCGACGTCCTGCATTTCCACGAGCCCCTGATGCCGGCGCTGCCGCTCACAATGCTGCGGATGTCGACCACCGCAAACGTAGGCACCTTCCACGCTTTCTCGCACTCCAACATCGGGTACTTCTACGGGCGCGGCATCCTGCATCCATACCTCGACCACATCCATCGCGGCATCGCCGTCAGTGAACCCGCGCGTACGTTTTTCAACCGCTACTTCCCCGACTTTCCTCTCCGGGTCATTCCGAATGGGATCGACGTCAACGTGTTCAAGCCGGGCCTTTCACCCATCCGTCACCTCCGCGACGATAACGTCAACATCCTCTTCGTCGGCCGGCTGGAAAAGCGAAAAGGGCTGGGCGACCTGCTGCGCGGCTACGAGTTCATGCGCGCGCGCGTTCCGCAGAGCCGCCTGATCATCGTCGGCGACGGACCGCTTCGAGGCCAGGTCGAGTCGTACATCTCGCGCCACCGGCTGCCCAACGTCGTGCTGGCCGGCTACGTCCCCGACTCCGTGAAGCCGCGCTACTACAACAGCGCGGACATCTTCTGCGCTCCCGCCAGGGGCGCAGAGAGCTTCGGCATCGTGCTCCTGGAAGCGATGGCTTCGGGGCTGCCCGTGGTCGCCACCGAAGTTCCCGGATATATGTCCGTGCTGGAACCCGGCCGTGACAGCCTCACCGTGCGACCCAAGGGATGGGCCGAGCTAGGCGCTGCCTTGATCATCCTGGCCCGGGATGCCGAGCTGAGAGCTCGCATGGGCGCTTATGGGCACGAGAAGGCCCGACGCTACGACTGGGACGCTGTCGCCTCTCAGGTGATCGAGGTCTATGAGGAAGCGCGCGAGGCTGCGCGGGAAGCGCCGCGACGTGCTGAGGAGAGTCATGTTCACAACGCGGTTTGAAGCCTGGGTCCGCCGCAGAGCCGAAGCGTTGATGTCGGCCGTCGGGCGCGTGCCATTGACGCCGAACCAGGTCACGGTCGTGGGATTGATGCTTACGTTCGTCGCCGCGGTGCTGATCGCCTTTGGCCACCTGCAGTGGGCCGGCGTCATGCTGATCTTCGCGGGCACCTGCGACATCCTCGACGGAGCCCTGGCGCGGTCGACCCATGCGAGCTACCCGTACGGCGCGTTTCTCGACTCGACCCTCGACCGCTACTCGGAAGGCGCGATCTATGCCGGCCTCACGGCGTACTTCATCAGCGTGGGCGGCCCGCTCGAGCGATGGCTTGTACTGGCGACGCTGGCCGCGCTTGCCGGCTCGTTTTTGGTGAGCTACGTGCGGGCGCGCGCGCAGAGCCTCGGTTTTACCTGCGACTCGGGGCTTTTCGCACGGCCAGAGCGCGTGGTCGTGACGGTGATCGGGCTCGTCTTTTCTGGATTTTTGGGCGGAGTCGTGCTCTACGCGGTCGTCTTCCTGCTGGCGGTGCTCACCAACCTGACCGCGCTGCAGCGAATCCGCGAAGTGTGGCTGCAGGGCCGCGCGCAGCGCCTGGCCATCGAGCGCGAGACCAAGGCCCGCCGGGCAGCGCCTCCTCAGACGCCGTGACCGATCCATTCTCGATCGTCGCGGGGCAGCCTCAGGCGCTGGAACAGCTGCGGTCGCAGGTCGAGTGCGGCCGCCTAGCCCACGCTTACCTGTTCGTCGGTGAGGCCGGCCTCGGCAAGGCCACCGTCGCGCGACTCCTCGCGGCGGCCCTGCTTCCGGAAGCGCCGCTTGCCCGTCATCCCGACTACTGGGAGGACGACCGGATCAAGCCGCTCTCGATCAACGAGATCCGTCTGCTGCCCGAGAAGCCGCCCGAGTTTCACGAGCTGTCGCTGCAGGCATTCTTGAATCTCAAGCCCGCCGTGGGTACCCGGCGTGTGGCGCTGCTCGCCAACGTCGGCCGCCTGCGCGACCAGGACCAGAGCGTGCTGCTCAAGACACTCGAAGAACCCCATCCGCGTCGGGTCATCGTCCTTACGACTCCCAGCCTCAACCCATTCGTGGTGCTGCCCACGGTCGTGTCGCGCTGTCAGCGAGTCTTCTTTCATCCTGTGCCGTCGCCCGAGATCGAGAAGCTCCTGGCCGGGCAAGGGGTCGAGTCCGGCCGGGCGCGCCTTATCGCCGAGCTCGCGCGCGGCCGTCCCGGTTGGGCGGCGCGGGTGGCGGGCGACCAGGGAGTGATCGAGCTCCACCACGAGTGGACTCGTCGCCTTGACGAGGTGTTCGGCGCCCCCGCGGACGTGCCGCTGCGGGTTGCGGCCGAGCTGGACGCCGGGCAGATGGCGTGGCGGCGGACCGAGGGTGAGGCGGAGGATCCGGCCCTTTTCGCGATCGCCACCTGGCAGATCGAGCTGCGCAAGAGGATGCTGGCGAGCAGGGGCCGCGAGCAGGGACGCTGGGCCCGGCTGATCGAGCTCTCGTACGACACGCTCGGCTACCTCGAGCAGAACGTCAGCCCACGCCTCGCGCTCGAGACTTTCTTGCTCGAATGTCGAAAAGCTTCCTGAGAAAGAGCCTCCAGGGCTTCGAGCCTTATGTCCCCGGCGAGCAGCCGGCGGATGGCGAGGACTGGATCAAGCTCAACACGAACGAGTCGCCGCTTCCGCCCTCCCCAAGGGTGATCGAAGCCATCAAGGCCGCGACCGACGAGTCACTACGCCTGTATCCCAGTCCGACCGCTGCTCCGGCGAGGCAGGCCATCGCAAAGCACTTCGGCCTCGCTCCAATGCAGGTCACGCTTGGAAACGGCGCGGACGAGCTGATCGAGATGTGCCTGCGCGCTTTCGCCGGCGCCGGAGACCGCGTCGCCTATCCCACGCCCACCTATCCACTGCTGGAGCCTCTGTGCCGCCTTCACGATGCGGTCCCCTCGCCGAACCCCAGCGGCGAGCTGTTCACCTGGTCCCCCGAGCTCATGGACGACCCGGCGCCGCTGAAGTTCCTGGTGAACCCCAACTCGCCGACCGGAACCTGGCATGGCGGCCCGTCCGTCGAGCGTGTCGTGAAGCGATCGAAGGGCGTCGTCGTGCTGGACGAGGCATACGTCGATTTCGCTTTCGAGTCGCAGGTCGCGCTGCTGGCGAAGCACGACAACCTCCTGATCCTGCGCACGATGTCCAAGTCCTACGCCCTGGCCGGCATGCGGATCGGCTTCGCGCTGGGGAGCCCAGAGCTCATCGCGGCACTCGATGCGGTCAAGGATTCCTACAACCTGGACCGGCTCGCCATCGTGGCGGCGACCGCCGCCATCCAGGATGAGGAGCATCACCGCAAGATCGTCGACCACGTGGTCGGGGAGCGCCGCTGGTTGGAGCTCCAGTTGCACGAGCTTGGCTTTGAGCACTCGCCGTCGGAGGCCAACTTCGTCTTCGTCAAGCCGACCATGGGCAATGTTGGGGCCGCCGTCGTCGACGCATTGCGCCAGCGGCGGATCCTCGTCCGCTATTACGATCGTGACCCGATCGCCGGCTGGTGCCGGATCACGGTCGGCACACGCGTCCAGCACGAGCGCCTCCTGTCAGCCCTGAAGGAGATCCTGATTTGACCACGCCGACCCGAGACGAAGCCTGGGAGCTCGTTGCATCGATGACGAAATCGGACCAGCTGCGCCGTCACATGCGAAGCGTCGAAGCAGCGATGCGCGCTTATGCGCGACGCTTTGGCGAAGATGAGGAGCGCTGGGCGGTGCTGGGCCTCATCCACGATTGGGACTACGAGTCAGGCCCGACGCTCGACCTCCATCCAATGCGCGGGATACAGATGCTGCGCGAGCTAGGCTGGCCTGAGGACATTCTCGACGACATCGCCTCGCACGCCGATTACCTGGACGTCCCGCGCAACTCGAACATCCGCAAGGCGCTCAACGCCGTGGACGAGATGTGCGGCTTCATCATCGCCTGCGCCCTGGTCAAGCCCGACAAGTCGTTGAGCGCGGTCGAGCCGAGCACTGTGCGCAAGAAGATGAAGGACAAGGCGTTTGCGCGCGGCGTGCATCGTGAGGAGCTCGTCGCCGGCGCAGAGGCGCTCGGTATACCCTTCGACGAGCACGTGGAGTTCGTCCGCGATGCCCTGAAGCCGATCGCACAGGAGCTGGGACTGAATCCATGAGCACGGGCGGGCGACCTCGGATCCTGCTGATGCACCCGATCCTCGACCCGGGTCCGGCGATCCTGGCCGAGGCCGCCGAGGTGGTCGCCTACCCCGTCAACCAGCCGCTGGACGAGGCGAGCATCCGGCGCGCCGCCGAAGGGTGTATCGGCATCGTGAGCCAGCTGATGGACCCGATTCGCGAGACCGTCCTCTCGACGCCCGGTCTGAAGATCGTCAGCAACGTAGCGGTCGGGTTCGACAACATCGACGTCCCGGCCGCCACGTCGCACAAGGTGATGGTGACCAACACTCCCGGCGTGCTCGACGACGCGACTGCCGATTTCGCCTTCACCCTGATCATGGCGACCGCGCGGCGAATCGTCGAGGCCGACAGCTTCACTCGCCAGGGAAAGTTCCGAGGCTGGGCGATCGACATGATGCTGGGCGCCGACGTGCATGGCGCCACCCTGGGCCTGATCGGCGTCGGCCGGATCGGTCGCGGCGTCGCTCATCGCGCCAAGGGGTTCAACATGCGAGTGCTGTACTACGATCCGCAGCCCTTGCCGCCGGATGCCGAGCGCGATCTGAACGCTGCGCGCGTGGACCTGGGCAGGCTGCTCGCGGAATCCGACTTCGTTTCGGTTCACGTGCCGTTGACCCAGGAGACTCACCACCTGCTCAGCACGCCGCAGTTCGGCCAGATGAAGAAGACCGCGATCTTGATCAACACCTCGCGCGGGCCGGTGATCGACGAGGCCGCCCTGGTCGAGGCGCTCAACGCCAAGAAGATCGCCGGCGCGGGACTCGACGTGTACGAGCGCGAGCCGGCGGTTCACCCAGGCCTGCTTGCGATGCCGAACGTCGTGCTCGCCCCGCACATCGCGAGCGCCACCGTCCGGACCCGGTCGGAGATGTCCGCAATGGCCGCGCGCAACATCGCGACGGCGATCCGCGGCGGCCGCCCGGCGAACCTTCTGAATCCAGAGGTCAAGAGATAAGCGTCGCTCTCAAATACCGCCTGGTCGCTCTCGACCTCGATGGCACGATCCTGGACCTGAGATTAAACCTCGATCCACGCGACGTCGAAGCTCTCGGCCAGATCATTCGCGCCGGCGTGACGGTCGTCGCCTGCACCGGCCGCCCGTTTCCGGGCGCCCAGCCGTGGGCCGAGCGCCTCGGCCTCGACGGGCCGATCATCTGCTACCAGGGCGCCGAGATTCGCTTGCCGGACGGCACGAAGGTCCTCGACCGCGGCGTGAAGCACGACCTTGCAATGGAGGTGATTCGGTTCGCGCGCGAGCGGGACCTGCACGTCCAGGCGTACCGAGACGACAAGCTGATCGTCGAGCGGGACAGGCCGGAGGCCCACGAGTATGCGAACCACGCCGGCATGGAGATCAACGTAGTCGGTGACCTCGATGGGGCGATGGGGCCGACGACGCCAAAGCTCGTCATCGTTTCGACCGCGTCGAGCTTGGAGGAGCTCCTCCCCGAGGTTCGCAAGCGGTGGGAGGGCCGCCTCAACGTGGCGACCTCGGTGCCGACCTATCTCGAGTTCACCAGCGTCGAGAGCGACAAGGCATCCGCTCTCGCCTTCCTGTGCGACAGGCTCGACATCCCGCAAGATCAGTGTGTGGCGGTGGGAGACGGGCGTAACGACGCATCGATGATCGAGTGGGCCGGACTGGGTGTTGCGGTCGATGGCTCACCGCCCGAGGTGGTCGGCGCGGCCGATCGAACCATCCCCGGACCCGGCCACGGGGGAATCAAGCAGCTCGCCGACATGTTGATTGGAGCGCACTGATGGGAACCCTCCTCCTGGTCCATGCCCATCCCGACGACGAGTCCATCTCGACCGGCGGCGTGATGATGAAGGCGAAAGCCCATGGCCATCGCGTGGTCCTTGCCACCGCGACGCGCGGGGAGGTCGGCGAGATCCACAACATGGACGAGGAGTCATCGCGTCCGCGGCTCGGCGAGATCCGGACCGAAGAGTTGAAGGCAGCGGGCGAGACGCTCGGGGTCGACCGGATCGAGTTTCTGGGCTACCGCGACTCAGGGATGGTCGACACGGCTGACAACAAGGACCCGCGCTCGTTCCACCAGGCGCGGCTTGACGAAGCGGCCGCCAAGCTAGCGGTCCTCATGCGCGACGAGAGGCCGGACGTGGTCGTGACGTATGCCGAAGACGGCGTGTACGGACACCCGGACCACATCAAGGCGCACCACGTCACGAACGCGGCGCTGGATTTGCTCCAGCGCGAAGACTGGTCGCCGAAAAAGCTCTACTACACCGCGATTCCGCGATCGATGATGGAAGCATTCATGGCGCAGATGCCGGAAGAGGCTCAGCGCCAGAACACGAATATGCGCATCGCCGGTACGCCCGATGAGCTGGTGACGACCCGCGTCGACGTCCACGACTACGTCGACCAGAAGCGCAAGGCTTTCGGCGCACACGTGAGCCAGAACGACCCCAACTCGTGGTTCGCGACCATGGCGAGCCAGATCTACGAGCTCGCGTTCGGCACCGAATACTTCCAGCTGGCTCGTGGAAAGCCGGGTTCTTCGTTACCCGAAGACGATCTGTTCGCCGGCATCAGCTAGAACCGGTCACCTGGGGTAGCGCCCTCGGCTCGCCGCGTAGACTCAAAAAAGACCATGGAAGTCCTCAAGATCACGCCGCGCGGGTACTGCCACGGCGTGGTGGACGCGTTCCGGATCGCCAAGCGGGTGCGCGAGGAGACCGACGGGCCCGTGCACATGCTCGGCATGCTCGTACACAACACCCACGCGACCGACGACCTCCAGGCCCAGGGCATCGCCCTCGTGGATCAGCCGGACCGGTTCGCCGGGTTGAGCCAGATCAAGGAGGGAACGGTCATCTTCACCGCTCACGGCGTCTCACCGCAGGTCAAGCAGCGCGCGGTTGAGCTCGGCCTGAAGCCCGTTGACGCCACGTGCTCGGACGTGGTGCGTACCCATGAGCTGGTCGCCGATCTCGCCAACAAGGGTTATGACGTCGTCTACATCGGGCGCAAAGGACACCCGGAGCCCGAAGGTGTTATGGGCGAGGCGCCGGGCAAGGTTCATCTCGTACAGGATCCAGAGGACATCGAGGCGCTTGACCTCCAAAGGGACCGGATCGCCGTCACGTGCCAGACCACGCTTTCCGTATGGGACACCGAGGACCTGATCGGCCGCGTCAAGGCGCGTTACCCGCAAGCCGAGGTGCACAACGAGATCTGCAGGGCAACACAGGAGCGCCAGGAGGCCGCGGTAGAGGCGGCGCAGCACGTGGACCTCGTGATCGTGGTCGGCAGCCCGCGCTCGTCGAACTCGCTGCGCCTGGTCGAGGTGGTCAAGAAGCTTGGCCGGAAGCCCGCCTACCTGGTCGACAAGTTCGAAGACCTGGATCTCAGCTGGTTCGTGGGCGTGAAAAGGGTCGGCGTGACCAGCGGCGCCTCGACTCCGACCCAGCTCACCCGGCGGGTGATCGAGTACCTGGAGGCCCTGGAGATCCCGGCCTAGAGGCGCCTCTGAGCCTTTCTCGGCTGCCGCAGGCGCCGTATGACGCCGCTCAAGCCGCCGCGCTCGGCCGCAGCTGAGCTTGGCTGGGCCTGGGCAGGCGCAGGCGCAGGCGCAGGTTGCGCCGGAGGGGGCGGACTCCCGTCAGCTTGCTCGCCACCATGTGTTGCTGAGCCGCCGGCCGGCCGCCGCCTGCGCCGCCTTCTGGGCGCGCCCGCCGCTCGTTCTGGATTGGCTGCGGTGGGAAGCGGCGCTGGGACCGCCGCGGGCTCCGTCACCGGCACTGTGGCGCCGGCGGGCCGTCGCCTCCGTCGCCTTCGGGGAGCAGCCGTGGAGGTGCCGGGGGCACCGGAGGCACCGCTGGTTGCGGGTTCGGGGGCTGGGCGCTCGCTCTCCTTCGATCTCACCTGACGCCTGACCTTGGCTCCAACCTCGCCTTCGGCGCACAGCGCGCCATCCAGGGTGTGAACGTCGACGCGCCACACGACGATCGAGGTCGGCGCCCCGCCGATCGGGGGCCGCTTCTGCGTCAGGGTCCAGCGAGCGTAGATCGTGTCGCCGGCGTGCACGGGGCGGGGAAATTTCCAGTTGAGCCATTCCCACTCCTCGACCGATGGCACCGGCATGTCGATCGTGCCCAGCCCGACGGCCACGGCCACGAGCAGGGCGGGCGGTGCCACGCGTACGTGGCCGGGGGCGGCTTCGATCGAGAGCGGCGAGAAATCCCCCGAGACCCCGGCGAACAATGCGATCTCAGATTCGGAAATGGTGCGACGGCGGGTGGTCCATTCGCCGCCTAGCGGAAGGTCGTCGAAAGAGAGCGGCTCCAGATCGGCCCGAGTATAGCCCGATAGCGTCCCCTCAGGCTAAATGCCAAGCGGAGCTGAAGGCCGGATTTACTCCGGCCGAAACCCCTGCGTGCACATTCCAGGCGCCTCCCAGCGTCCTGCGGGCAATCAATTGGACCCTCCTTATCGCCGCTTGCGTGCGGAGGAGGGGGGTCCGGCCCTTCGAACCAACTCCCGGGCTCGAGCGTTAACCTATGACAACTTCAGCCCGGGAGGGTTTGGTCTCTTGGATCTCGCGGCCGTTCTGCTCGTCACGTCGGTCCTGCTGGTCTTCGCCTTCCTGCTCCTGACCGTGTCGCTGATGCGGCTCCGCGGGACGACGCGGGAGCTTCAAGCCGCCCTCGACGACGAGAGCGGGGCGCGAGACCGGGCGGCGCTGCTGCTGGCGATCGCGTCCGCCGTCAACTCCTCGCTGGCCCTGGAGGAAGTCCTCAACGTCGCGCTCACGCACGCGGGCCGGATCATGGGTGCTGTCGCCGGGTCGATGTACCTCGTCCAGCAGGACAAGGCCGAGATGCACCGGGAGGCCGAGTACAACCTGACCCATCGCGCCCGGGGCGCGGTTCGCAAGCTCGACGAGGAGCCGGTGCGCACCGCGATCGCCGCCATGCGTCCCCTCGTCGTCAAGCTCGACGAGCGGACTGCGCCGGGCATCGAGGGAGGCGGCCATCCGCAGCACGTGCTGGTCGTGCCGGTGCAGCGTTCGGGCCAGCTGATGGGTGCGATGGAGCTCTACCTCAACGCGTGGCGGGAGCTGACCGAAGATCAGGCCGACCTCCTCAACGGTGTCGCCTCTGAGGCCGCGATCGCGATCCGGCACGCTCAGCTCTTCCAGGCGCAGGAGGAGAACGCGCTCACCGACGAGCTGACCAAGCTGCCGAACCGGCGCGCGCTGGCGCAGCGCTTCCTGCAGGAGATGCAGCGCGCGCGACGCCACCACAACGCCATCGCGTTCTTGATGATCGACCTCGACCACTTCAAACAGGTCAACGACACGTACGGCCATCTCAACGGCGACGCCGTCCTGGCTGAGCTGGCTTCGATCCTCGTCAGCGGCGCCCGCGAATCGGATGTGTGCGCCCGCTACGGCGGCGAGGAATTCGGAATGATCCTCCACGAGACGACCGAGCCTGGAGCGCGGACGCTCGCCGAACGCATCCGGGCGAAGGTCGCGGCGGCCACCTTCCCAGGCGGGCTGAAGCTCACCATCAGCATCGGTGTCGCCGCCACCGATGAACCGGCCCTGTTCACGACGTTGATGGAGCGGGCCGACCAGGCGCTCTATGCCGCCAAGCAAGGCGGTCGCAACCAGGTGCGCGTCGCCGATATGAAGGCTCCGGCCAAGCAGCAGCAGCACACAGCCCCGGCCCAAACGTAACCTCGTCGTGCCGGTACAGTCCACTGGAGTGGGGCATTTCTGCATCAACTGTGGCGCCGCGTTGGTGCAGCGCGTCATCGAAGGCCGCGAGGTGGAAGCCTGTCCGAACGACAGCTTCGTCCTGTGGCACGACCCGAAGGTTTCGACGGCCGTGGTCATCGAGGTCGATGGCGGCATCGTGTTGGGGCGCAGGGCGATCGAGCCCGGCTACGGCCTATGGTGCCTGCCCGGGGGATTCGTCAACGACGACGAGGATCCAGCGGCTGCGGCGGCGCGCGAGTGTCTCGAGGAGATCAGCGCGCCGGTCGAGCTGACCGGTCTGATCGGCGTCTATCACATCCCCAAGACCGACGCATCGAGCATGGTGGGCATCGCCTACCGCGGCCGGCTGGTCGACGGCGCCCGTCCGTCGGCAGGGGCCGAGATGCTCGAGGTCGGCGTGTTCCAGCTCGACGCCCTTCCGCCGCTGGCCTTTCCGAGCCACAGGACGGTGGTCGCCGAGTACCTCAAGTCCCTGGCGCTGCCGGTGGTAGAGGCACCTCGGTCCGTCCGCGCAGGGGCTCCGCGTGCAAGGCGGCCATCACCACCACAAGCGCCGACGCAACCGCGGCGCAAGCGGTGAAGCCCACCGCGTAGCCGAAGCCCTGGATCAGCGGCCCGAAGAGCAATGGGCCGGCTGCCAGCCCGAAGAACAGGATGGTGCCGTACATGCCCATCGTGACTCCGCGCGTCGAAGCGGCGGACAGATCGCCGAAAACGACGCCAATCGCGACGAACGCGATCGCTGTAAACGGCGTGCCGACGGCGAGCACGATCGCAGGGGCGACAAAGCCGGTCGTGTGACCGAGCACGACCAGCGCAGCGGAAAAGCCAAGCACTCCGACGAATACGATCGGCCAGCGATGGCGGGCGCGGTCGACCAGCCGGCCGCCCGGGAGCCTTGAGAGCCCGTTGACGACGGCCTGCAGCGCGAGCAGGTATCCAACCTGGGCGTTCGGCAGCCCTAAAGCCTCCCTCCCGAACACCGGGAGAAACGCCCCGACGGTTCCCCAAAGCAAGCTGGCAGCGATCAGCCCGATGGTTACCGGCACAAACGAGCGCTGCCCAAACAGAGCTCGCAGCGGCGCGCGCAAAGACAGGCCGCGACCTGCTTGCTGCCGCGTCCCGCTGGCTGCGATCGCTGCGGGGATCGCGAACAGAAGAAGGACCGTTGTCACGGCGATATCGGTCCTGATGTCGACCCAGCTCAGCGCAATGCCTGCGACGGACGGGCCCAGGAAAAAACCAACCTGCATCGAAAAGGTCAGCCAGCCCATGGCGCGTCCAAGGCGGCTGCCGGAGGTGGATTCGGTCACAGCGCTGAACAGCGCGGCTTGCTGTATCCCGGCGGCCAATCCACCGATCACCTGCCACAGGAAGAGCGGTGCGACAGTCGCGGTGGCGGCCGTTGCGAGCTGTGACCCCGCCGCCAGCGCGAATGAGATGCCCAGCAGCAGGCGGGCGCCATACCGATCGATCAGGATGCCGGACGGGAGCGACAGCAGCGCGGCGGCGAGGGTCGAGACCGAGAACAGCGCGCCAACCTCGAACCTGCTTGCGCCCAGCTCGTGCGCGTACAGCGGCACGGTGAGGCCACGGGCTGAAAGCGCAGCAAATGAAGCACCGGCGGCCACGTAGAGCGCAACCGTCCGGCGCGAGTCGGGGACGGCCACGCGCACGAACCTAAGATACCGGCCGTTGGTGTCATGTCATTTCATCGGGGGGCCGTCATGACGGTCGCGCGTGCAGCCGAGCTCATTGGGAACGCCCGCAGAGGCCTGGCGCTCACTGGCGCCGGCGTTTCGGCGGAGAGCGGCATCCCGACGTTCCGCGGCGAGGGCGGCCTGTGGACCCAGTACGACCCGGTCAAGGTCGCCTCCATCGAATACTTCATGGCGGATCCCAGCGCGTACTGGAAAGTGTCGAAAGACCGCGGCCGCGTCGCGCTGGCGGCAAGCCCGAACGCAGGTCACCGCGCGCTCGCCGCGCTCGAGGCCTCCGGGCGCCTGGTCGCCGTCGCGACACAGAACACAGACGGGCTTCACCAGGATTCGGGCAGCCGCAATGTGATCGAGCTGCATGGATCCGGCCGCACCGTGATGTGCCTCGACTGTGGAAACCGAGAGGCGCGCAGCGAGGTCCAGGCCAGGCTCGACGTCGAGATGCCGCCGCGCTGCACGCTCTGCGGTGGGATCTTCCTCAAGCCGACGGTCGTTCTGTTTGGCGAGCCGCTGCCCCAGCCGGCGATCCAGCAGGCGTTCGCCCTCGCACGCGAGGCGGACGTGATGCTCGTCGTGGGGTCTTCCCTGGTCGTCTACCCGGCGGCGGACCTCCCGCTCATCGCGCTGAGGTCCGGCGCGCAGCTGATCGTGGTCAACGCGGAACCAACACCGTTCGACGAGCTCGCTACGGTGGTCGTCCAAGGCAAATCAGGCGAGGTCCTGCCGGAGATCGCCGCCCTCATAGGTGGGTGACGCTGCCGAAGCTCACCAGAGTGCCGTCGACGATCAGCTCGCCACGGGGTCCGATGTCCTGGGCGGTACCTTCAATGAACTTTCCGACCTTTCCGGCCGGCTCGACGCGCACGCGCCTGCCCAGGGTGTCGGAGAGCTCACGCCAGCTGGCAAGAACGTCTTGGAGGTCCGCGTAGGCCCAACGGTCGAGCTCCTCGCGGAGCCGGTCCAGCAGCCGGTCTCGGTCCTGGTCGACCTTCGCGGCGCCTGGGGGCGCCCAAGTCAGGTTGATGCCGACGCCGCAGATCGCCGTTGCGGGTGTGACCTCGACGAGGATCCCGCCCACCTTGAGACCGTCCAGCAGCAGGTCGTTGGGCCACTTGAGGCGGACTCCTCCACCGCATACGCGGGCGGCGGCGACCCCGGCGGCCAGGCTCAAGACGGGGTTTGGACGCAGCACGAACGAGACGAGAAGCGACGTTCCTGGCGGAGCCTCCCACCGGCGGTCGAGGCGCCCCCGGCCCGCCGTCTGATGCTCGGCGACGACGATCGATCCGATCGGCAGCGGGCGCGCGACGTCCTGGGTCGAGGTGACCGACTCCAGCTGCACGACCCTCGGGCTTGGCTGACCCACGCGCCGGTAAGCTAACAGGACGATGAGGCTCCACCGCGCCGCCACGCTGGTGGTGATGATGCTCATGGCCGCCGGTTTGATCGTCTTCATGACCGCCGCCGCGGTCCGGAACTTCGATCGCCGCAGCCTCATCGCGCTGATCGTGGTGGTCGTCGTCAGCGCGATCAGCGGCGTTGCCTTCAGCTGGGGCCGCTACTACAAGCGCGTTCCTCGCTCCCGGCTTTAACGATGCTGCGCCTGGGCTATAAGGCTTCCGCCGAACAATTCGGTCCGCGTGAGCTGCTCGATTTCGCGGTCGCCGCCGAAGACAACGGCTTCGAGAGCGTCTTCGTCAGCGACCACTTCCAGCCCTGGCGTCATTCGGATGGGCACGCGCCCTTTGCGATCGCCTGGCTCGCGGCCACCGGCGAGCGGACGAAACGCGTTGCTCTCGGTACCTCGGTGGCGACTCCGACCTTCCGGTATCACCCAGCGATCGTGGCGCAGGCGTTTGGGACTCTGGGGTCGCTGTTTCCGCACCGCGTCATCCTCGGAGTCGGCACTGGCGAACACTTGAATGAAGGCGCGCTCGGCATCCCGTGGCCTGACAACAAGGAGCGCTTCGCGCGCCTGCGCGAGGCGGTCAAGCTGATCCGGCTCCTGTGGACCGAACAGTCGGTCACCTTCGACGGGGAGTACTACCACACGCGCAACGCGACGATCTACGACCGCCCCGACCAACCTGTGCCGATCTACGTGGGCGCCGGAGGACCACAGGTGGCGAAGTACGCAGGTCGCGCGGGAGACGGGCTCATCTGCACCTCAGGGAAGGGAATGGAGCTCTACTCGGAGCAGTTGCTCCCGTCGTTCGCAGATGGAGCCAAAGAATCGGGTCGCGACGCGAGCGAGCTGGATCGCATGATCGAGGTCAAGGTGTCCTACGACACGGATCGGTCGCGTGCGATGGAGGATACGAAGATCTGGGCGGCGCTGGCCCTGCCGGCGGAAGCCAAGGCCGGGGTCGACGATCCTCGCGAGATGGAGCGCCTGGCGCGGGGCGTTGAGGATGTCGCGCACCGGCGCTGGCTCGTGTCGGACGACCCGGATGAGCACATCGAGCAGCTCAAGCCGTACCTGGATCTCGGGTTCAATCACCTCGTCTTCCACGCACCGGGCGACGACCAGGCGCGTTTCTTGAAGCTGTACGGCACGCAGATCCTGCCGCGCCTGAGAAAGCGTTGGGGCGGCTAGACGTGTCCACCTGGGTTATCGTTCTGATCAAGGATTTCGACTCTGCGAAGCAGCGGCTGGAGCCTGCGCTCGGGCCGAAGGCGCGCCGAGATCTCGCGCGGCGCAATGCGCAGCTCGCCGTCCGTGCGGCGGCGGCTGGCGATCGGGTGCTGGTGGTGGCCGGCAGCGAGGAAGTGGCCGCGCTGGCCAGGGGATGGGGGGCGGAAGTCCTCGCGGAGCCGCGACAAGAGGGTCAGAACGTGGCAGCGGCGCGTGGGATAGCAAAAGCGGTGGACGGCGGCGCCGACGCGGTGATGCTCCTCTCGAGCGACCTGCCGCTCGTCACCGTCGAGGCAGTCCGTGACGTGCTCGAATCCGCCACGCGACTTGACGCCCCGGTGGCCATTGCCGTGCCGGCCGTCGGACGCGGTGGCACCAACGCCCTGTACCTTCGCCCTCCGCACGCGGTGGCGCTCCATTTCGGCTCGGACTCGCTCGCCAAGTTCCGGCAGGAGGCGCAGAGCCTCGGGGTCACCTTCGTGGTCCACCACTCCGACGCCATGGCGCTCGACCTGGACGAGCCTGGCGACCTGGCGCGGTTGCGGCGTGCGGGGTGACGCGCCTCGAGCTGATCGGAGTGGAGGGCCTGCCTGAGGTCCGCCCCGGCGACGACCTCGGTGAGCTCATCAGCTCGCGAGCAACGCTCGAAACGGGGGATGTTCTCGTCGTCGCTCAGAAGGTGGTGTCCAAGTCCGAAGGACGCCTCGTCAACCTTCGCTCGGTAAAGGCCGGTGAAGAGGCGGTGCGCATCGCGTCGCAGCTCGTGGCATCTCCGGATCCGCGAATGGTTCAGGTGATTCTCGACGAGAGCGTCCGGGTGCTTCGATCGGAGCGAGTCCTGATCACCGAGACCCGGCATGGATTCGTGTGCGCGAACGGCGGGGTCGATCACTCCAACGTCCCAGGTGACGATGAGCTGACGCTGCTACCCGAGGATCCGGATGCAAGCGCGAACCGGCTGCGCGGCCGGCTGCGGGAGCTGGCCGGTGTCGACGTCGGCGTGATCGTCTCGGACACTTTCGGCCGGCCGTGGAGGCTTGGCATCGTCAACGTCGCGCTCGGTGTCGCGGGCCTCCCCGCGCTGCTCGACCTGCGGGGCAGCGTTGACGACGCGGGCAAGCAGCTTCAGGCAACCGTGCTTGCTCCTGCGGACGAGCTGGCCGCGGCAGCCGGACTCGTCATGGGCAAGACGAATCGGGCTCCGGTGGTCATCGTGCGCGGGCTCGGATTGCAGGGACACGGCACGGGTCGGGACCTGGTGAGGCCCGCGGCCGAGGACCTCTTCCGCTGAAGACCGTCCTCCTGGCCGGCGGCACCGGCGGCGCGAAGCTGGCGGCCGCGATGCAGCCGCTGCTGGAGCCAGGAGACCTGACCGTGATCGCGAACACGGCGGACGACGACGAGTTCTGGGGTCACCTGGTGTCTCCCGACGTGGACGCCGTGATCTACCGGCTGGCCGGTGTGTTCAACGATATCGCCGGCTACGGAATGAAGGGCGACACCTTCGAGGTCCTCGATGCGCTCGAGCGACTTGGCGAACCGGGGTGGTTTCGCATCGGCGACAAGGACTTTGCGACTCATGTGCTGCGAACCGAGATGCTGGGGCGTGGATGCACCCTCACCGAGTGCGCGCTTGCGCTGTGCGGCCGCTTCGGCGTTGGAACGCGTGTCCTGCCGATGACGAACGAGCGCGTGAGGACACGGTTCCTCACCGACCGCGGAGAGTTTTCGTTTCAGGAGTATTTCGTGCGGGAGCGGCTAGGACCCGCCCTTCAGGCGATCGAGTTCGCTGGAATCGATTCAGCGCGGCCGACGCTCGAGGTGGTGTCGGCGCTGGACGAAGCAGGGCTGGTCATCATCGGGCCGTCCAACCCATTGATCTCGATCGCTCCGATCCTCGAGGTCATCGGCGCGCACATTCCACGTGAGCGGTCCGTGGCGATCACGCCGATTGTTCGCGGCGCCTCGCTGAAAGGTCCGACGGTCGAGATGATGAAAGCGGTCGGTCCGCCACCCACACCGATCGAGGTGGCTCGGATGTACCGCGACTTCGCCGCCACCTTCGTGCTCGACATCCGTGACAACGAGCTGGCTGTGGAGGCGGAGGAGATGGGATTCCGGACGCTCGTTTTCGACACGGTGATGGCCGATGGCGGCGGCGCGCTGGCGCGAAGGATGCTCGAAGCGTTTATTTGACGGGCGACCCGGCCAGAATGATCAGCACTCCGATCAGCACCGCGATCAACCCCACGACCAGCACCGCATATTGAGCGATCGCGACCACCTGGCCTGGCGCCTTGATCACCTCTTCGGATTCCGCGCCTGGCGCGTTGCCTGAGGCCAGCTGCCACGAACCGGCGGGGGCGCCTTCCCGGTCTTTTCCTTTCTTCTTCTTGGGTTCAGGCTCCCCGGAGACTGCCGACGCTTTCGATTCGCCCACCACCGACCAGGCGGCCGGGGTCGCCGGGGTCATCGCCGGGCGGGCGGGTTCAACCGGCGTCGCCGGCTCGGCGGGTCGCGCGGGCGCAGGGGCCGGGGCAGGCGTCCACACATGCTCAACAGGACCGGGCTCAAAGGGAATCGGGGTAGGAGACGCCGGAGCCTCGAACTGCTCTGGCGGCGGCGGCTGGGTGGCCGGTCCGACGTCCCACGGCGATCCGGCCGGCGCTGGACGGGCGCCCGTTTCCATGGGCGCAGCGGCGGCTGGGGGCGGTTCATAGGCCGAAGGTTCATACGTGGCCCCGGGCGCCTGTGTCGCTCCGAACGGGGATGCCGGCGCGGGAACTCCCGCCTCCTCGAGGTTGTCGGCCCTTCCGTGCGGGGTGAGAGTGCGCTGGCGCGCAGCGCGGACTTTGTGCTCGATCTGCGAGCGACGCGCGGAATACATGGAGCGCTTCTCGACAGACTTCCGGCGCAGCACGAAGAAGATCGCCACGATTCCGATCAGAGCCGCAGCCGGGCCGACCACCAGAGCAATAGGCATTAGGCGCCGATTATCGGCGATCGGTGCATGTGTGACAATCGCCGCCGTGGCTCTCTACGATCGTATCCAGGCCGAGTTGGTCGAATCACGAAGGCGCCGCGACGGCGTAACGCTTGACACTCTGTCGCTCTTGAAGAGCGAGTTGGTGAAGGCGAGCAAGGAGGCGGCGGCAGGCGGGCGGATCGACGATGAGCTCGTCGTGCGCCTGGCGCGCAAAGAGGTGAAGCGCCGCGAGGAGGCGATCGACGTCTACCGCAAAGCAGGGCGCGCGGAGTCGGCGCGCCGCGAGGAAGCGGAGAAGGAGGTCTTGAAGGCTTTCCTTCCAGCGGCCATGAGCGAGGGCGACGTGGAAGCTGAGGTGGCTGCTGTGATTGCAGTGCTTAAGCCCGAGGGTCCGAAGGGCTTCGGGATGGTCATGAAGGAGGCGACCGCGCGACTTGCCGGCCGGGCCGAGGGCGCGCAGATCGCGGCCGCGGCCCGCAAGCTGCTTGGCCCCTAAAAACCCCACGAACTCAGAGGCTTCGCCGTGAGTTCGCGGGGGCCCCGAGTTACGCGCAAGCCGTCATGGATGTCGCCCCCTCCGCCTCGGGGGGCGAAGAAGCGAGCGCTGCTCACGTGCGAGCGGTTGCGCGACCTGTACCCCGCCGTCACCGAGCTTGCCCACCAGGATCCTTTCCAGCTCGTGATCGCGACGATCCTGTCCGCGCAAACCACAGACAAGTCCGTGAACCTGGTCACACCGGAGCTGTTCAAGCGCTACCCCACCGCGGCCGACCTCGCGGCCGCCGATTCCACCGAGATCGAGAAGCTGATCAAGCCGACGGGGTTTTTCAGGCTTAAGACGCGACGGATCATCGACGCCAGCCGGCGGATCGTCGAGCTGTTCGGCGGGGTGGTTCCAGCCACGCTGGACGATCTGGTCAAGATCCCGGGCATCGGTCGTAAGACTGCGAACGTCATCCTTGGGGTTGGGTTCAACGTGCCGGGCTTGGCCGTCGACACTCACGTCACGCGGCTCACCAACCTCCTCGGTTTGGCGGCAACCCGCGACCCTGTGAAGATCGAGCACCAGGTGTGCGCGATGGTGCCGAAGGAGGAGTGGACGGGCCTGTCGCTACGGCTGATCCTGCACGGCCGGCGGATCTGCATCGCCCGCCGGCCGCGCTGCGAGGAATGCGTTCTGAACGACTTCTGCCCATCCTCGACGACACGCCCGAAGCGGCCCCGCCGCAAACCGGCGGTCTAGTTCAAGGGCCCAGCGCGCAAGCGGCGATAAGGATGGGACCTACTGATTGCCCCCACCGGCACACCACCACTACAAAATCACCCGGAAGAGCCGGACACAACCTGCTTGTTAAGAGCGAACATCTGTTCTACCATCGGGAGGTGGAGAGTCCCGAGCCCAGGCTCACCGATGTCGAGTACCTCGAAGTTCAGTGCAAGTCCGCCCTGAACCCGGTCAAGGGAATGGGCTTTGCCTGGTCGCTCAACACTTACACCGGCTGCGAGCACCGCTGCGCGTTCTGCTACGTCCGCGCCTTCGAGCTCCGCGCCGCCCGGCCGTCGGACGATCGTTACGGCCGGGCGGTTCGCGTCAAGGTCAACGTGGCCGCGGTGTTGCGCGGCGAGCTGTCGCGAAAGTCATGGCGCAGGGAAACGGTGGTCATCGGCGCCGCCACCGATCCATACCAGCCCGCTGAAGGGCGTTACAAGCTGACTCGCCAATGCCTGCAGGTGCTCCGCGATTTCTCCAATCCCGCCGCAATGATCACCCGCGGCCCGATGATCGTCCGGGACATCGACGTCCTGTCGGAGCTTGCGCGCCGCGCGAACCTGCACATCACGGTCAGCATCCCCACCGTTGACGACGAGGTCTGGCGCCGCACCGAGCCGGGCACCGCGCATCCGAAACAGCGGCTGCGGGCGATCGAGAAGCTGGTCGCCGCCGGGATTGACGTCGGCGTCGGCATGGCGCCGATCTTGCCCGGACTGTCCGACCGGCAGGATCGCGTGGAGGCCGTGATCAAGGCCGCACGAGCTGCGGGCGCGACCGGGCTCTGGGCTGGAATGCTTCACCTCAAGGACGGAACCCGAGAGCACTTCATGTCGGTCCTGGGCAAGCACTGGCCCGAGCTGGTGCCACGATACGAAGCGGCATATCGGGACCGCGCCTACCTTCCGCAGGCCTTTGGCGAGGGGACGATGAAAACGGTGACCCGCCTTCGAGCACTCCACGGGGTGTCGGACCGGCGCCCGGTCATCCTGAAACCTCCGCCTGAGCCCGAGCAGCTCTCCCTTCTCGCCTGACCGCTTTAGGATTCCCACATGCGAGGTCCGATCGACGTTCTGGCCGGTAGGGTGGGCGGCTTCAAGAAGATGGAGATCGCACGCCGGACCGTGCCTTGCTACAAGCACGTGATCGAGAAGGACGGCGAAAAGCTCTCCGTGTGCCTGCTGGTCGATTCGGGAAAGCTCTACAGGTTCCCGTTCGAGACCGCCAAGGGCATCAGAGGCCTTGACGTCAAGGCGCGCTACCTGCGCGGCGAGATGGAGCACCTGCGGTTGCGCGAGTTCCAGCCGGGCCTTTGTCGTTATGTCGAAAGAGCCGACAAAGCCGTCTGAATCGCTCGTCCAGCAGCTGCTCGCCGAGCGCCGCGAGCTGAAGGTCACGGTCGAGCGTCTGCGGCTGGACCTGGCCGAGGTCAAGACGACCGCCGCGGGCCCGGACCCACGTGTGCGCGACCTCCAGGGCGAGGTCGAGCGGCTCAGGTATCAGCTCGCGTCGGCGAGGGCCGAGGCTGGGCTGATGCGCGAAGAGCGCGACGAGCTGCGGGCAAGCATTGAGCACGTCCTCGAACAGATGTCGGAGCTCTAGAAGAGGAAAGGACCCCGCTATCGGCGGGGCCCTTTGGAAATCGGATTACTTGACCGAGTTTGCCAGCTGGTCCACGTACTGGTTGATGTAGGGGCTGATCAGGGGGGCCGGGATGCGTTGGCCGGTTCCTTGAACGCCCTGGATCAGGAAGATGATCCAGTAGATGACGCCCACGATCCAGAGAGGGACTACCAGGATCTGCACAATAGGAATCAATCCGACGACGAAAAGGATGATGGACAGCCCGCCAAAGACGACGACCGAGTTGGCCGCGTTCCATTTGACGTCCGGGTCGTCCTTGCCGACGAACAGGAAGATGATTCCTGTGATCCACCAGAGGATGTACGCGAGGATCGAATAGGACTTCTTGTTGCTGCCCGCGGCGCTCGGCATTCCACCCATGGGGGACGGTTGCGATGGGGGCGGGGGTGGGATCTGCGACATGGGCTATCTCTCCTTCCTTTGGCTGGTTGCTGCGCGCCGATTATGGGTCGAACGCAGCGAAAACGCCATAGCCAGACCGCACTTGGCCTGAACTTGATCTGATCGTAATGCACTCTGCTAGGCTCCCGACGAGATGACCGATTCCGGTCTTCCGCCCGATTCGCAGGCGCCGGACGTTCCTCCGTGGGCTCCGTCTTCGCATGACTCCGCGCCCGAGGACCCACCAGCATCCCGACAGGCACCACTACCGCCTGCCCCGGCGCCGCCCGCCCCCGCGTCCGGGGTTCCGTTCGTCGCTGACGTCGCCGCCACGATGCGGCTGATCCCCGTGCCGCCCCCGTCGACTCCTCCGCCGCCGATCCCGGTGATGATCACGCCTACAACACCGACCCGGGAGCGTTACATCGGCAAATACCGCGTCAAGGGCGAGCTCGGCCGCGGCGGGATGGGCACCGTTTACCTCGCGGAGCAACCGGGTCTTGGGCGCGAGGTCGCGATCAAGGAGCTGATCCAGTCGGCCGCCACCGATCCGCTGGCCCTGAAACGCTTTCTGCAGGAGGCTCAGGTGATGGCGAGGACCAGCCATCCCAACCTGGTCCAGGTCCACGACCTCGAGCTCACCGGCGAGGCGAACTACATCGTCCTGGAGTTCGTACGCGGCAAGTCGCTGCGGGACTGGCTCAACCGCGGCCCGATTCCCCCGCCCCAGGTCTTCGCGGTCATGCACGGCGTCCTGCAGGCCCTGGACTACGCCCACAAGCACGCGATCGTGCACAGGGATATGAAGCCTGAGAACGTCCTCCTCTCCGACGACGGCATGGTCAAGGTGGCCGACTTCGGGATCGCGAGGCTGACCGACGACACCGGCCTTGGCGGGACGGCCACCAAGACAGGGACCACGGTCGGCACGCCGCAGTACATGTCGCCTGAGCAGGTCGCCTCGAGCAAGGTCGACGGGCGCAGCGACCTCTACTCGGCCGGGATCATGTTCTACGAGCTGGTGGCCGGCCAGGCGCCGTTCACGGCCAACGAATCCGATGGCCCCTTCACCCTGATGGCCAAGCACGTGCAGGCGCCGCCGAAGCCCCCGTCAGTTCACCGGCCTGGACTCGATCCGGTGCTGGAGGAGGCGATCCTCAAGTCCATCTCGAAACGGCCCGAGGATCGTTTTCAGACAGGGCAGGAGTTCGATGACGCGATCTCGCGGATCGCCGACCGCATCTTCCCCGGCTGGCAGCGCAGCCTCGAACCCGGCGCGGACCTCTCGAAGATGGTTCCGGGAGCCGCGCCTCAACCAGTGATGATGCCGGCTACGCCGATCGGCATCGCCATCCAGCAGCCGGCGATGGCGGTTCCTGCGCAGGCGGTCTACAACCCGGCACCGCCCGTCAAGCCGGTGGTCAAGCAATCGGCCGGATGCATGGGCGCGCTCGTCGGAACGCTGTCTCTGGCGGCGCTGGTTGCCCTACTGGCTGGGACGTACCTGCACTAGTTCTGCGATGGGTCCTGGCTCCCCGACAGGGCCTGCTCCGCAGCTTCGCCGACCAGGATGTCAGGCGAACCCGACTCGCCAGCGGCGATGACGCTCTGCTGCGTGTACTGCGAGGTGAAGGTTTGGTGCGCCTGCGTGGCCATCTCGGTCGGAAAGTGGACCCATGGCGAAGCCGGCGTCTCGCGGATCGCGGTCACCTGGTAGATGCGGAAGGTCTCGGCTGATTTGCCCTTCAGCTGCACGCCTGGCACCAAATCGACGGCGATGTAGTCCTTGCACATCTCATAGGTCTGCTGCCCGATGAGCAGATGGAAAGCAGGCGCCTGGCTGCAGAATCGGGCGGCCGTGTTCACGGTGTCCCCCAGGGCGGTGTATTGCAGCCGGCTGCGCGAACCCATCATCCCGACGACCGCCGGTCCCGTGTTGACGCCGATGCCCCAGCGGATCGGCGGCAGGCCTTTGGCCAGCAGGCGCTGCTGCAGCTCGGGTGCGCGGTTCACCAGGTCGTACGCGCAGCGCACCGCCAGCAGCGCGTGGTTTTCCTGAAGGCGGGGCGCGTTCCAAAACGCGACGATCTCGTCGCCTACGTATTTGTCGACGGTCCCGTCCCAGGTGAAGATGATCCCGCTCAGATGGTCGAGGTACATCTGGACGACCTCGGTCACGTCGTGCGCAGCCATCGACTCGGACATCGATGTGAAGCCCCGGATGTCGACGAAGAGAAGCGTCACGTCGCGCCGCTCGCCGCCTCGCAAGATGTCGTCCACGCCGCCCCGGGTCCTGGCCAGCTGGGCGACGATCTCGGGCTTGAGATACACCCCGAACAGCCGGGTGACCTTGCGCTTCTCTCGGTCCTCGTAGAGAAAGCGGTAGGCCGTAACTCCTGAGTACGTCAGGGCAATGGCCAACCAGGGATGGAAGAGGTCGGGGACGAAGCTGGTGAAGTTCGCCCACGCGCTCATCGCGAACGTGAATACAACCAACGCCACTATCGTTCCCGCGAGGCCCCACAGCACACTCACTCGGGAAACGCCTATCGCTGTGGCCACGCAAAGGATCAGAACGATCAGGAAAAGAAGCTGTGGCGACTCAGACGTAATGAATGCGGACGGCTCTCCCGCCAGCGGGTTGGCGTGCAAGAACATGTGAATCGCGTCGGCGTGAATCTCAACCCCGGGCATGGTCGCGCCACTCGAGCCGGCGCTGGTCGTGACCAGGTGGTTGTCGTTGACCCCCGTCAGGTTGTATGCCCCGACCAGGACTATTTTGCCTTCAGGTTTGTTCAGACTGTCCAGGTACTGGACCATATTCGGCGAGAAGTTACCGCTGGCTACGTCGCTGAAAGACAAGTACTGGTTGTTCGTTTTGAAGTTGTCGGTTGGGCCGGTGAAGTTGATCACGGCCTCCCCCGCGCTGTCCACCTGCAACGGTTGAGCCCAGGTAGTGCCAAGCGTCACCTGGCCATTGGATTCATTCAAGTTGCCGGCGAAGGGAAAGAACGCCCGGTAAGCAGCAAAGGAAAATGAATTGATGACCGGTGTGCTGCAAGCGCGTGTTGTGAAACAGGCAGGTTCCACGAACATTGGCACCCTTCGAATCACACCGTCCGGATCTGTCGTGAAGTCGGTCGACGCCAAAATGACATTCGGATAGGGGTTCTGGCAGCCAGCGCTTGGGTCCTGAGTCGAGTCGGCGCACCAGAACTTGCGCAGCGGGATCTGGTCGATTCCCTTGGGAATGGTGTTGGGGCCGCTCTGGACGATTTTGCCGTTTGCGGGCAAGGCGTTCTCTCCCGGGTAGGACAGAATCACCGGGATGGTGCTGGTTGCGAGCGCTTTCGCGAACTCGTCGTCCTGGGCGATGTCTCGGGCGTCAGCGAAAGTAATGTCGAACGCAACCACCGCGGCGCCGGCTTTCTCGAGGTTCCGGAGAGCATCCGCGTAGTAGTTGCGTGTGATCGGGAATGCCCCGATCTTTTGCACGCTCGGGTCGTCAATGCCCACGATGACGACATTCGGATCTGGCTTCGCCAGTTGGACAAAGCGGTCCTCTGGATGCACCGACACGTTGATGTGGCAGGATGGGTCGAAGCTGTTCCGGTCGCATGCCACCTGCTGGGTGTAGAGCCAGTAGATGGCTCCGCTGAGCACGACCGCGATGAGGACTGCGACCGCGGTGCGGTACGTGTACCAATAGCGGATGTAGCGGCTCACGCGCGCCCGGATCATATCGCCCTTGTGACACGATCGGACCCATGACCGTGCGGGTTGGCATCGCGGGCTGGATCGACAAGTCGCTGATCGACTCCAAGCTCTTCTACCCGCTCAACGTAAAGACCTCCGAGGAACGGTTGAACTTCTACGCGAAACAGTTCTCGCTGGTCGAGGTGGACTCGACGTATTACGGAATGCCGAAACCCGAGAACTCCGAGCTGTGGGTGGCGCGCACGCCCGAAGGCTTCACGTTCGACGTCAAATCCTTCTCCCTTTTCACCAACCACCCCACCAAGCCGATGGCCCTCCCGAAAGACATTCGGGATGAGCTGCCCGAAAAGCTGCGCGAAAAGAACATCTATCTCGAGCAGATGCCCGACGAGCTGCTGGACGAGTCCTGGGAACGGTTCCGGACGGCCCTGGAGCCGCTGCGGGCCGCGGGCAGGCTGGGCGCGGTGTTCTTCCAGTTCCCGCCCTGGTTCCTGCCCTCATCGCGCTCGCTGGCATACATCGAGCAATGCCAGGAGCGCATGTTCGGGTTCCAGGTTGCGGTCGAGTTCCGCAAGCCTGAATGGTTGGACGCGCGGCACCTCGAAGGGACTCTGGCCTTCCTGCGCTCGCGCGACATCCCGTTTGTGGCCGTGGACGTCCCTCCTGGGCACAAGACGAGCATGCCCGCGGTGTTCGAGGTGACATCGACCAAGCTCGCCGTGGTCCGCTTTCACGGCCGCAACCACGAAACCTGGGACATCAAGGGCGCGCCTCCGAACCTCCGTTTTCGCCACGACTACAAGGACGCGGAGCTGGCGGAGTGGGTGCCCCGGATCAAAGAGATGGAGCGTTCCGCCAAGCAGGTGCACGCGCTCATGAACAACAACTACTCCAACTATTCGGTCAAGAACGCCCAGCAGCTCGAGAAGCTTCTGGAGGCGTGGCAGAAATAACCGGCTAGCTCCTCGGCACGCCGGTTCCTCCGAGCTGAGGAGAAGCCAGCCGCCGGGCCTCGCCGATCGCGCGGTCCATCAGGCCGCCAAGCACCGGCTCGGCCAGGTGCACGGCCCGGATCGGCGCCACCATCGCATCGCGGCGTGGAAACTGCGCGGTGCGGACGATCAGGTTGGCGACCCAGGACGCAGGGTATTGGGGGCCGACTGGGCGCTCCGTGGCCGCAAAGAACTCGGTGCCCGCCGTCACCCCTGGATAGACGACGCAGACCTTCACGCCGGTGCCCGACAGCTCTCCGCGCAGGGCGTGTGACAGGCCGGCGACAGCGTGCTTGGTGGCCGAGTAGACGGCCGAGTAAGGCGACGCGCGAAAAGCGACGATGGAGGCCACGTTGATGATCACTCCGCGGCGGCGCTCGAGCATCCAGGGAAGTGTCGCCTGCGTCGTCGCGATCACACCCTTCAGGTTGGTGGCGATCAGCTCGTCGACCCTGTCCTCAGGCATCTGGTGCAGCCGGCCCATCCAGCCGGCGCCGGCATTGTTGACCAGCACGTCGAGCCGTTCGTGCGTGCGGAGCGCGGCCGCGACGAATGCGCGGGCGTCTGCACTCTGACTGACGTCTAGGCGGCGGACGTTCACCTCCGGCGACCCGGCCTTGCGGCAGCGCTCGGCGACCGCTTCGAGGCGGTCGACGCGCCGCGCGCCGAGCTCGAGCTTGGCGCCGCGCTTTGCGAAAGCGACCGCGGTGGCGGCCCCGATCCCGCTGGACGCGCCGGTGATCAGCACCACCGCTCCCTTCAGCCTCATGCCCGCAGCATAAGTCGGCCTAGAATCCGGGCATGAAGGCGGCGACTTTCCAGGGCGTGCACGAGGTCAAGGTCCTCGAGGTGCCCAAACCCTCGATTCACTCGCCCGACGAGGCGCTTTTGAAGGTGACGCTGGGCGCCATCTGCGGATCGGACCTGCACGCTTACCATGGGCGCATCCCGATGGTCGCCGGCGAGCTGCTCGGGCACGAGTTCGTCGGCGTGATCCAGGAGGTTGGACCTGCAGTCAAGCGGTTCAAGCCCGGGGATCGCGTGGTGGTCAGCTTCTACACGGCGTGCGGCCACTGCGCGCTCTGCCGCAAGGGTTGGTTCAACGAGTGCCTCAACATGGCCACCTTCGGGTTCGGCGAGCTTCTAGGTGGCCTCGGTGGCGGGCAGGCGGAGTACGTGGTCGTGCCTCTCGCCGACCATTCGATGGAGCTCATTCCCGAGGGTATGTCCGACGAGCAGGCGATCTTCGTCGGAGACATTCTCTCCACCGGCATGTTCGCCGCAGAGCGGGCCGAGATCCACCCCGGCGATGTGGTGGCCGTGATCGGCGCCGGGCCGGTCGGCTTGATGGCCACGATGTGTGCGCAGCTGTTCGGGCCGGCACGTGTGCTCGTGGTCGACATGGTCGAGTCGCGGCTCGAGATCGCGCAGGAGCTTGGCGGGACGCCCATCAACGCTTCTCTCGCGCACCCGGTGGAATCGATCGCCGGCTACACCGGTGGCATCGGCGCCGACTCGAGCATCGAAGCGGTGGGCCTCACAGCCTCGGTTGACACAGCCATCCAGTGCGTACGCGGTGGCGGCACGATCTCTGTCGTCGGGGTCCCGAGCGAGTTCACGGCCGACTTTCCCTACTACCACATGTGGGAGAAGTCGCTCACGTTTCGCTCGGGCCGCTGCAACGTGCAGAAATACATGAGGCCGCTGCTCGACCTGATCGCCGCGGGGCGGCTAAAGCCGGACATGATCATCAGCCACCGGATGAAGCTCGACCAGGCCGAGGAGGCCTACCGCATGTTCGCCGCCCGCGAAGCGACGAAGATCGTCCTCACCCCGTAGATGAGTACCTCCAGTGGAGCGTTAGGCCGGATTCACTCCGGCCGTCACCTATGCCCTGTTCCAGACGCCTCCAGGCAATGTGCTACACGGTCCACGAGGGAGGCATGCCTCCCCCGTGCTAAAGATCGTTCTTACTCCTTAGCCATTCCCGCGTCGATAGCCATCAGGTAGCCGCGCGCCCGCTCGGTCAGCGGGTAGCGGTTCTCGAGCTCGTGAAACGCCGGCCCGTGGTCGCTGTGCTCGAGGTGCGCGAGCTCGTGTACGAGCAGGTAGTCGAGCACCCAGTCTGGCAGCCCGGCCGCGCGCTGGGCGATGCGGATCGCGCCCGTGGTGAACGTGCAGCTGCCCCAGGTGTGGGCCATGTCCGCGAACCCGATCGAGGTCCAGCGCAGGCGGCCGCCGAAGTGCCGAGTATTGAGGGTTCGGGCGCGCTCAGCCAGGCGTTCGTCCGTAGGGCGCGATCGCTGCATCCGGCGCTCCAGGCGCCGGCGCATCGTCTCCGCCCACTGCTCCCGCTCGGCGTGAGGCATCGAAGAAGGCACGAGGAGCTCCAGGACGCCTGAACGGAGGCGTGCGGCCACCGTTCTACGCCGCTGCCTCGAGGCGACTATCCGAATGGGTGGCCAGAATCCTTTCGAATCTTGAGAATCGTGTTCCAAGACGTTGTGCTCCGTTGTTTGCAGAAACTCGGTTGCCGAGATTGTAGGCAGGCCCGAGCCTGACGGGCGCCCAGGTTGTTAACGGCGCGGCCGAGCCCCTTCCCCTAGGATTGGCCCCGCATAGACGTGCCCAGAAGCCTCGTCATCGGAAATGGCAACATCCTCGTGGGCTTCGACGCCACCTATTCGGTCCGCGATCTCTACTTTCCGCGCGTAGGGGATGCGAACCAAACGATGGGCAACGCCTGCCGAACGGGCTTCTTCATCGACGGCAAGTTCGCATGGCTCGACGATCCGGCGTGGGAACGGCACCTTGGCTACGCAGAGGATTCGCTCGTCACCGACGTGACGCTGAAGCACCCGGGGTTGGGGATCACGGTCACGTTCGCGGACTATGTCGACCTGGCCCGCAACTGGTTCATTCGCAACGTCGAGGTCCAGTCCTCGGCCGGCTTCAGCACAGGCCGCGTCTTCTTTCACTACGACTGGTACATCGAGGGCACCGACATCGGCAACACGGTGGCTTTCGACCCGCGACATCGCGGGATCATCGCGTACAAGGGCAACCGTTACTTCCTGGTCGGTGGTGACCGCGGACCCGAGTTTGGCATCGACACGTGGGCCAATGGCAAGAAGGGCAACGGCGCGGCCGGCACGTGGGTCGACGCCGAAGACGGGATCCTGGGCAAGAACCCGATCGAGCAGGGCTCGGTGGACTGCACGGTCGGCTTCGACCTCGCTCCCGCCAAACCCATGGAGTCCCGCACCCTTACTCATTGGGTTTGCATGGGTACGCGGCTCAGCGAGGTCACCACTTACGGCCAGGACCTGATCGTCGGTCGCGGGCCGGACACGTATCACGGCCGGACTCTCACCTACTGGCGCGTCTGGTCGGAGAAGGACCATCGCCACATCGATGAGGAGCTCGGCTCCGACGTCACGCAGCTGTACCGGCGCAGCATCCTCACCGCGCGCACCCACGCGGACAACCACGGCGCGATCATCGCGTCCACCGACTTCGACATCACGAAGTTCGCCCGTGACACATACGCCTACGCGTGGCCGCGAGACGGCGCGCTCGTAGCCAATGCTCTCGACCGGGCCGGCCACCAGGACATCACGCGCCAGTTCTTCCAGTTCTGCCAGCAGGCGCTGGTGGAGGAAGGATTCTTCCTGCACAAGTACACGCCCTATTGCCTTCCGGGAAGCTCGTGGCTTCCCTGGGTCGACTCCCAGGGAGTGCGCACGCTCCCGATCCAGGAGGATGAGACGGGCCTGGTCTTGTGGGCGCTCTGGCAGCACTACCGGATACACGGCAACCTCGATTTCGTGGTCGGCCTGTACACGACCCTGATCGTGCCCGCCGCGGAGTGGATGGTCACGTACGTCGACGAGAGGAACGGACTGTTGATGCCGTCCTGGGATCTCTGGGAGGAGCGCTGGGGCGTCCACGCGTTCACGGTCGGGGCGGTATGGGGCGGGCTGGACGCGGCCCGGAACTTCGCCGACCTGTTCGGCGACGTCGCCGCTTACGTCCGATACCGCGACGCCGCCGACCGGCTGCGCAAGGCGACCGACCTCCACCTCTACAGCGATGACCTAGGCCGGTTCGCTCGCCGCATCGCTGTAGAGGAAGACGGAACTCAGACCGTGGACATGATCATCGACAGCGCGATCTACGGTCTCTGGCGCTTCGGCATGTATCCGGCGACGGACCAGCGGATCACGGACACGATGAACGCCATCCGCGATCAACTTTCGAACAAGGCTGCCTCCGGGGGAGTCGCCAGGTACCAGGACGATTACTACTTCAAGGTCGAGCCTGACACGAAGAAGGTTCCGGGCAACCCATGGTTCATGTGCACTTTGTGGCTGGCGCAGTGGTACATCGCCATCGCCAAGGACCCCGCCGACCTCAAGCCCGCGCGGGACATCATCGACTGGGTCGTCGCGCACCAGCTGCCGGGCGGACTTCTCTCGGAGCAGCTCGATCCCAACACGGGAGCGCCGCTGTCGGTGTCGCCGCTGACGTGGTCTCACGCCGAGCTGATCGTCACCGTGGATGAGTTCTGCCGCATGTCAGAGCGGCTGCGCCGTACCGCGAACCCAACTGTTCCTCCGCGACCGAGCCCCAGCCAGTAACAGCGTCGGCTGTCCGGCGCGCCCTGATGGCCGGCGTGCTTGTTAGGGCGTTTCTGCAAGGCGCGACGTGGATCTTCCTACTCGCAGGGTTCTGGTGGGTCTCGAGATCGCCCGGCAGGGGTCAGGCCGTGTCGCGACCCTTATAGAGGGATGTTTCCATGCTTGCGGGGCGGGCGTTCAACCGTCTTGCGCAGGCATAGCTGCAGGCCGCGGATGAGCTCTCGCCTGGTCTGGCTCGGTTCGATCACGTCGTCGATGTAGCCTCGCTCGGCGGCGACGTAAGGGTTCGCGAACTTCGCCGTGTACTCCGCGACGAGCTCCTTGCGCCTGAGTGCGGGATCCTTCGCGGCCGCCAGGTCGCGCTTGTAGATGATGTTCACCGCCGCATCCGGCCCCATGACGGCGATCTCGGCGGTCGGCCACGCGAGGTTGAGGTCGGCCCCCATCTGCTTGGGGGACATCACGCAGTAGGCACCGCCGTAGTCCTTTCGCGTGATCACGGTCAGCTTCGGCACGGTCGCCTCTGCGTAGGCGTAGAGGAGCTTGGCGCCGTGCCGGATGATCCCGCCGTGCTCCTGGTCGCGCCCCGGCAGGTAACCCGGGACGTCCACGAACGAGATGATCGGGATGCCGAACGCGTCGCAGAACCGGATGAAGCGCGCCGCTTTGACCGATGCGTTGATGTCGATCGCGCCCGCCAGCACCTTGGGTTGGTTGCCGACGATGCCGACGACATGCCCGCCCAGCCGCCCCAGACCGATGACGATGTTGGGCGCAAAGAACGGCTGCACCTCGAAGAACTCGCGATTGTCGAGGACGCGCGAGACGAGCTCGCGCATGTCGTAGGGCTTGTTCGGGGATTCCGGAACGATGGTCTGGAGCTCAGGATCGGCTCGCTCCAGATCGTCGCTGGTGGGGACGAAGGGCGGACGCTCGCCGTTCGACGAGGGGAGAAAGGAGAGGAGCTTCCGGACGCCCGCCGCGCAAGCTTCCTCGGTCTGTGGCAGGAAATGAGCCACCCCGGAAGTCGCGTTGTGCACGTCGCCGCCACCCAGTTCGTCGAACGAAACCGCCTCACCTGTCACGACGCGGATCACCTCAGGGCCAGTGATGAACATGTATCCCTGACCCGCGACGATGAAGATGAAGTCGGTGATCGCCGGTGAGTAGACGGCACCGCCCGTGCATGGCCCCGCGATCACGCTGAGCTGCGGTATCACCCCGGATGAGCGGACGTTGCGCAGGAAGATGTCGGCGTAGCCCGCGAGCGCCACTACGCCCTCCTGTATCCGTGCGCCGCCGGAATCGTTGATTCCGATGATCGGCACGCGGTTGCGCAAAGCGAGCTCCTGGACCTTGACGATCTTCTCCGCCGTGACCTCGCCCAGGGAGCCGCCAAAGACGGTTGCGTCGTACGCGTACACGGCGACCGGACGCCGATCGATCTCGCCGAAACCCGCGACGACGCCATCCCCTGAGATCCGCCGCTCCTCCATGCCAAACCCGTACGCACGATGCTGTGCGAAGACGTCGAGCTCTACGAACGAGCCGCCGTCGAGGAGCATCTCGATGCGGTCCCGCGCGGTCGCCTTGCCTGCCGCGCGCCGCCGGTTGGCGGCCGCGGTTTCCGCGTGCAAGGCCTGGTAACGGCGCTTGCGGTACTGGTTGATCTTCTGTTCCGAGACTGTGGTCTGAGCTCGATGCGGCGCTTCGATGCCTTCGAGAGTGGGGGTGGTCCGGCGGACCGGCGTCAGCGATTTTGGTCTCCTGGCAGCCATAGCGCATATATCGTAGGCGCGATGCCCGATGGCCTCGACCTGGACCGCTCCGTGACGCTGCGCCAGCTGCGAACGTTCAAGACGGTCGCCGACCTGAGCAGCTTCAGCCTCGCCGCACGGCAGCTTCGTCTCAGCCAGCCTTCGATCTCCTACCAGGTCAAAGAGCTGGAGGAGGCGATCGGAATGCCGCTGCTGGATCGTCTCGGGAAGAAAGTTCAGCTCACCGAGGCGGGTTCGGTCCTCTACTCGTACGCAAGGCGAGCCCTGGACGTGCTCGACGAGGCTTCGCTTGCGCTCGAGGAGATGAATGGGATCAAGCGCGGAAACCTGAGAGTCGGCGCCAGCACGACCGTCGGTATCTACCTGCTGCCGGCGGCGCTCGGCGCCTTCAAGAAGCTCCATCCGGGGCTTGTCATCTCGTTGGAGATCGGAACGCGCGCCCGCGTCCAGGAACAGGTGCTGCTCAACGAGCTCGACCTCGCGGTGGTGGGGCCGGCGCTCAAGGATCCCGACCTCGCCATTCTTCCGTTTATCAGCGACGAGCTCGTCGTCGTCGCGCCGGCCAACCACAAGCTCGCCAGCCGGCGGGGTCTCGCCCTCAAGGATCTGCAAGACCAGCCATTTGTGATGCGCGAGCCCGCTTCGGGCAGCCGCTCGGAGCTCGAAAAGGCAGCGCGCAAGGCGGGCGCGAAGTTGAACGTCGCCATGGAGCTCGGCTCCAACGGAGCGATCAAGCACGCCGTCGAATCGGGCCTCGGGCTGGCGGTGATCTCGCGCTATGCCTGCGCGCTCGAGCTTTCCAGTGGACGCCTGGTCGAGCTGGATGTGCGGGGCTTCCCGATCCGCCGCGACTGGCACATCGTTCACCTGAGGCGGCGCCGCCTCCCTACGTCTGTGCTCGCCTTCATCGAGTTCTTGAAGGGCACCAGCTGGCTCACCCGTGTCGGTGCGCCAGGCCACCTCGGACCTCCGACCGATTGACCGCGCGCCAAGGCCGCGCGGCGGCCGATTGACCGCGCGCCAGAGCCGCGCGGCGGCCGATTGACCAGGGGCCTGCGCCGCGCGGCCGCCGATGTGCTTTCGCGGCCGGCCCTTTATTGGGCGATCGCCGCCGCCTTCTGGCTTCGAGTGGCGATCCTCACAGTGCTCACCCCTCGTCGCTACGACGCTGAGGGCATGTGGGAAGGCGCACATGCGTATCTGACCGACCCGTCTCACATGTACGACGCGGCGGCCAATTACATCGCGCGCTTTCACATCATCGCGCCGCCCGGCGGCCTGGACGAGTTCGTGAGCCCGCCTCCGCTGGCGGCGCTGGCAGCGCCTGTCGCGCTGCTGCCCAAGAGCGTCGCCGTCCAGGTTTGGACCGGCATCGACTCGGCGGCCCTGTTGATCGCGCTCTTCTTGCTCTACCGGTTGGTGGCCGGCCGGCATCCGCTGGCGCGCCCGATTTTCTGGTTGGTCGCCGCCTACTTCCCGCCGCTCTTCTCCGATGTCGTCGCGGGGCAGCGCGGAGGCATCCTCCTGCTGGGTGCGATCGCCTCGATCGGGCTCGAGGCGAACCGCCCAGCGCTTGCGGGAGTGGCGGGCGGCCTGGTCGCGGCGCTCAAGTACTACCCGGCCGCGATGGTGATCGGTACGCGGCCCGCGCATCGCATTCGATACGCGGTCGCGCTTGGCACCGTGCTGGTGATCGTCACCGTCGCCAGCTTCATCCCGCTCGGATTTGGCGGCGCTGTCTTCTACTTCCAGCACGTCCTGCTCCCGTCGCTGGGATCGCACAACCCCGATTGCGCTTACGACTCAGTCCGCACACTTTTCACGCGCACGATCGGCGGGGAGCAATACGCGCAACCCACGAGCTCCGGCTACATGCTCGTCAGCTCACCAATCCATCTACCTGAGGTCGCGCTCGCCCTGTCCTACCTGAGCGCCCTCGCGTTCGCCGCGGCGGCCGTGTGGGCCGCATGGCGCAGCCGATGGAACCCGGTCTACGGAATGTCGCTCGGGTTCGCCCTCGGCGCCCTCATACCCAACGAGGTCTGGCCGTACCAGTGGCTGCCGCTGCTGCCGCTGGTGCTCTTGCTGGCCGTGCGCGGAATCGAACGGCGGAGGTACGGCTCTCTCGCCGTGCTGGTCGTCCTGCTGCTCGGCTTCTATCGAGCCCCGTGCGATCTCATCTTCCCGAACATCTGGACGCTCGCGGCGATTGGCATATTCGTCCTGGGCGTGTGGGAAAATCGCGTTTTCCAGTCCGCCACGGGTATCGAGAGGGAGGTAGGGCATGGCGCTGAACGCTGAGGTCAGCTTCACATGGGTCGGCCACGGGACCTGGAAGGCCCGCAGCGCCAAAGGAAAGATCATCTACATCGATCCATGGGTCATGAACAACCCGGTCGCCCCGGACGCTCTGAAGAAGGTCGAGCGCTGCGACCTGATGCTCATCACGCACGGCCATTTCGACCACGTCCATGACGCGCTAGAGATTGCGAAAGCCACCAAGCCCAAGATCGTGACCAACTTCGAGATTGGCGCCTGGCTCGGGTCGAAGGGAGTCGAGAGCGACAGCATCATCGGCATCAACCAGGGCGGGACCGTGGACGTGGACGGCATCAAGATCACGCTGGTGCACGCCGAGCACAGCTGCGGCATCTCGGACGGCGACAAGATCCTGTACGGCGGAACTGCATGCGGCTTTGTGATCGAGTTCGAAAACGGCTTCACGATCTATTTCGCCGGCGACACCGACGTGTTCGGCGACATGACGCTGATCTCAGAGCTCAGCGAGTTCGACGTGGCCTTCTTACCGATCGGGGACTTTTACACCATGGGTCCGGATCGCGCCGCCAGGGCGGTGTCCCTGCTCGGTGTGAAAACGGTCGTGCCCATGCATTTCGGCACGTTCCCTGCGCTGACCGGCCGGCCGAAAGCGCTTCAGGTTCTGGTCGGCCCGGGAGTAAAAGTGCTGGATATCAACCCCGGGGACACCGTCTAACGTTACTCACCCGTAAATGAGAGACATCATCGGCGCGCCCGCCGGCTGGCTGGCGCGCGCGATCCGGACGAAAAAGGTTTCCTCACTCGAGGTGGTACGGGCACACCTCGAGCACATTCACACGGTCAATCCGAGGCTCAACGCGGTGGTCTTCGCCACTGGCGAGAGCGCGCTGAAGCAGGCCCGCGCCGCCGACCGCCGGAACAAAAGCAAATCCGTGCTCGGTCCGCTGCATGGCGTGCCTTTCACGGCCAAGGACATCTTCGACACCGCCGGGCTTCCAACCACCGCCGGGCTTCGCATGCTCAGGAGCAACATCCCCGACCGCGACGCCACCGTCGTCGCTCGCATGCGTGCCGCGGGCGCGATCCTCATCGGCAAGACGCTCTGCCCGCCAGGAGGTGTGGACGGTAACAGCTGGAACTCGCTGCACGGAGGGACGCGCAACCCATACGACATTGCCCGCTCGCCCGGCGCCAGCAGCAGCGGCGAGGCGGCCATCATCGCCGCGGGCGGTTCCCCCGCCGGCCTTGGCAGCGACTCCGGCGGCAGCATTCGGATGCCTGCGCACTACTGCGGCATCGCCGCCCTGAAGCCGACGACCGGCCTGGTGCCAAGCACCGGCGCCTATGCCCTGCCTGGGGGGCTCACCGACCCTCGCAGCCAGGTCGGCCCGATGGCTCGCTTCGTATCGGATCTCGCTTTGATGCTGCCTGTGCTGGCCGGGCCGGATGGGGTCGACTCCGGAGTGGTCCCGGTGCCCCTCGCCAAGCGCACGCCCAAGTTGAAGGGCCTCAGGGTCGCGTGGTATTCCGATGACGGCATCGCCAAGCCCACGGCCGCCATCGCGGCCGCGGTGCGGGCCTCGGCCCACGCGCTGGCCGAGGCCGGATGCGTGATCACCGAGGCGCGGCCGCCCGCTCTTCACGAGGCCCACCAGGTCACGCTCGGCTACTGGGGCGACAAGCGGATGAGCCACGATCGGCTCTACCGCCGGTGGGATGCGTTCAGAACCGAGATGTTGGGCTTCATGACCGGTTTCGATCTCATCGTGAGCCCGGTCGCGCCCGACATCGCTCCCCTCTACCGCTCCAAAGTGGTGGCCCCGAACATGTACAGCTACACGAGCCCCTACAGCCTGAGCGGCAACCCATGCGTGGTGGTGCGCGCGGGCACGTCGCACGAAGGCCTGCCAATCGGCGTGCAGGTCGTGGCCCGGAACTGGCACGACGACGTCGCGCTCCGCGCCGCGTACGCCATCGAGAGGGCGTTGGGCGGCTGGCGGCCTGCTAGCGTGGTCGGGTGAAGTTCCGGTACTCCAGGTGGGACGGCACTCAGAAGCTGGACGATCTCGACGCTGGGGACGTCCTGGACGCGCTCTCGGACGACCTGATGAACTACGGCGACCTGAACGCCGCGCTGCAGCGCTTGCTTCGCTGGGGCACGCCCAACATGCAGGGTCTCGAGCAGCTGCTCAAGCAGCTGCGCGAGGCGCGCGAGCGTGAGCTAGGCCGCTACAACCTCGACTCCACGGTCGAGCAGCTGCGCGAGCAGGTGCAGGACGTGATCGACACGGAGAAGGGCGGGATCGACCGCCGGCTGAACGAGGCTGAGAGCTCCGAGGCCAAAAAGCTGATGGATCGGATCGCAAAGCAGCGCAACGACCAGCTCGACCGGTTGCCCGACGACCTTGGAGGCCGGGTCAAGGGACTTCGCGATTACGAGTTCGTCGACGATCAGGCACACCAGAAATTCGAGGACCTGATGGAAAAGCTGCAGAAGCAGATGGTCGACCAGATGTTCCAGGGCATGAAGAGTTCGATCCAGCAGATGCAGGGCCAGGACCTCTCACGCGTGCGCGACATGGTCCGCGAGCTGAACAAGATGCTCGAGCAGCGCATGGAGGGCCGCACGCCCGATTTCAACGGCTTCATGGAGCGGTTCGGCGACATGTTTCCGCCAGGCATCAACAGCCTCGACGAATTGCTCGAGCACCTGCAGCGGCAGATGGCCCAGATGCAGTCCCTACTTCAGAGCATGAGCCCGGAGGCGCGCGAGGAGCTGCGCCAGATGATGGACGCTCTGCTGCAGGACGACTCCCTTCGGCTGGAGCTCGCGCGGCTGTCGGGCTTCATGCAGGCGATGATGCCGCCGTCTGAGCTGAGCGAGCGCTACCCGTTCTTCGGAGAGGACCCGCTGAGCATGGGCGAGGCGATGGGCCTGATGGAGCGCCTCCAGCAGATGGACAGGCTCGAATCGCAGCTCGAGCGGGGAAGCTTCCGTCCGGACGACGTCGACCGTTCGCTGGCGCAGCAACTTCTCGGCGACGAGGCGCGCCAGTCGCTCGATCAGCTCCGGAAGCTCACCGAGGTGCTGGAGAAGGCCGGCTACGTGGAGCGCAAGGGCCGGCGCATGGAGCTCACGCCGCGCGGCATGAGGCGAATCGGCCAGTCGGCGCTGCGCGACGTCTTCGATCAGCTCAAGAAGAGCCGCATGGGACAGCACCAGCTGTGGCGCGGCGGCATCGGCAACGACGCCTCCGACGAGCTCAAGGGCTACGAATACGGGGATCCCTTCCTGCTCGACCTGAAAGAGACCCTCTTCAACTCGATTGTCCGCGAGGGTCCGAAGGTGCCGGTCAAGATGGCCCCGGCCGATTTCATCGTCCATCGCACGGAGCACGTGACTCAGGCGTCGACCGTTCTGATGATCGACATGAGCCGCTCGATGTTCCTCCGCGGATGTTTCCTCGCCGCGAAGAAGGTGGCGATCGCGCTCGACTCCCTGATTCGCAGCCAGTATCCGCGCGACTCCCTGTACGTCGTCGGGTTCTCCAACTATGCGGTTGAGCTCAAGCCGCACACGCTCCCTCAGCTCGCGCTCAACGACTACGTCTACGGGACCAACATGCAGCACGGCTTCCAGCTCGCGCGTTCTTTGCTCGCGAAGCACCGGGGAAACCGCCAGATCATCATGATCACCGACGGCGAGCCGACCGCCCACCTGGCTGACAACGGCAAGGCTTACTTCGCGTATCCGCCGACCTTTCAGACCATCCAGCAGACGCTGCGCGAGGTCAAGCGGTGCACACGGGATCGGATCGTCATCAATACCTTCATGCTCGAGCGCGGCCCGTACCTGACCGAGTTCATCAACCAGATGACCCGCATCAACAAGGGCCGGGCGTTCTTCGTGTCGCCCGACCGGCTGGGCGAGTACGTCCTGGTCGACTACGTGAGCGGCAAGCAGCGCCGGCGGGCGAGCTCGCGTCGCTCCCGAATCGCGTAACGACGCGCTTTCCCTATGATCGAGGACGATGCCCGCCTGGAATAAGCCCGCGCCCGAGCGCCGCAACCTGAGCCCGGCGGCCCTCTACGAGCACGCGATCCGGCGAGGTGAGGCGGTGATCGTGTCCTCCGGAGCCCTGACCGCCGAGACCGGCAAGCACACCGGCCGATCGCCGAAGGACAAGTTCTTCGTCAAGGAACCGACGAGCCAGGGCGCGATCTGGTGGCAGGCCAACCAGCCCATCTCGCCCGCCAAGTTCGACGGCCTGCTCCAGCGGATGGACGAGTTCTGCGCCACGCACGAGGTGTTCACTCAGGACGTCTTCGCGTGTGCCGACCCCCGCCGCCGGCTGCGCGTGCGGGTGGTCTCGGAGCTGGCCTGGCACAGCCTGTTCGCCCACAACCTGTTCATCCGGCCCAACGCAGACGAGCTGATGAACTTCGAGCCTGACTTCACGGTCATCTCCCTGCCTTCTGTGAAGGCGGAGCCGAAAGTCGACGGCACGCGCTCCGAGACCTTCATCCTGGTCAACCTTGCCCGGCGGATCGTGATCATAGGAGGCACCGAATACGCGGGCGAGATCAAAAAATCGATCTTCACCGCGCTGAACTACCTCCTGCCGGCGGAAGGCGTCTTTCCGATGCACTGCTCCGCGAACGTGGGCAGCGGAGGTTCCGACGTTGCCCTGTTCTTCGGGCTCAGCGGCACCGGCAAGACCACGCTGTCCGCTGATCCCTCGCGCCGGTTGATCGGCGACGACGAGCACGGCTGGAGCGACACGGGCATCTTCAATTTCGAGGGCGGCTGCTACGCGAAGACGATCCGTATCCGCAAGGAGTCGGAGCCTGAAATCTATGCCGCGACAGAGAGCTTCGGCACGATCCTGGAAAACGTGGTCTACGACCCGCGGACCCGAGTCCCCGACTACGACTCGGAGGAAAAAACGGAGAACACGCGCGCCGCCTACCCGGTCGACCTGATCCCGAACGCGGTTCTTTCGGGGACCGGAAGGCATCCGAACAACGTGATCTTCCTGTCCGCGGACGCCTACGGCGTGCTTCCGCCTGTCGCTCGTCTCGACCAGGACCAGATCCGTCACTACTTCCTCTCCGGTTATACGGCCAAGGTCGCCGGGACCGAGCGGGGGGTAACCGAGCCCGAGCCGATCTTCAGCACATGCTTCGCGGCGCCGTTCCTGGTGCTGCCGCCGGAGCGCTACGCCGACATGCTGATCGAGCGGGTCAACCGCCACAGCTCAGACGTGTGGATGCTCAACACCGGCTGGGTGGGTGGACCGTATGGCGTGGGGCAGCGGATGTCGATCGCACATACCCGAGCCATCGTGCGAGCCGTGGTCCAGGGCAAGCTGCACGGCGTGACAACTCACGCCGACCCCATTTTCGGCCTTCAGATCCCCGACCTCGTGCCCGACGTGCCATCAGAGGTCCTGGATCCGCGCGCAACGTGGCCTGACACGGAGGCGTACGACCGCCAGGCCAGGAAGCTGCGTGCGATGTTCGAAGGGAACATCCACATGATCGGCAAGAGCGCTTCCACAGCAGGCTGATTCGCCGGGTGAAGGTGGCGATTGTCGGCAGCCGTCGGTTCTCCGAACCGTCTCGGGTCAGCGACTACGTCAACTCTCTGCCGCCACGGGCATCGATCATCACAGGCAGCGCCAGCGGGGTCGATGCCGTGGCCACCAAGGCGGCGCGCGCGAAGGGGATCGCCGTCCAGGTGATCCCGGCGAGCTTCGACGAGCTGGCCGACGCCGGCCGGTCGGCCGCGCGCAACCAGCGGCTCGTCGACGCCTGCGACGTGCTCGTCGCGTTCTGGGATGGGAGCTCCAAAGGCACGCGCGCGACGGTGGAGCGAGCGCTCGACTCGGGCAAAGAGGTCCATGTCTTCGTGGGCCGGCCGTCAGCCTCTACGTAACATTGGGCGCGTGCCGGTAGCGATCGCCGTTCGAGCTCGCCTCTTTGCACGGCTGCGCGAACAGGCCGGCGTGGAAACCGAGACGCTCGAGCTTCCCGCTGGCTCAACCCTGGCCGACGTCTATGAGGCGCTGCGGAGAACGCATCCGGCGCTGGAGACCGACCGCCGTGCGGTGCGCGCGGCGCTCAACCAGGAGTTCAGCGACTGGAGTACGAAGGTCGCCGATGGCGACGAGGTGGCCTTCATCCCGCCGGTGAGCGGTGGGTCTCACGGCGTCGGCATTCTGTTCGAGGTCACTGCGGATCCACTCGATGCGCGGAGGTTGGAGGCCGCGGTCACGCACAAGAGCGCCGGCGCCATCTGCACGTTCACGGGCGTGGTACGCGACAGCTCGCGTGGTCACTCCGTCACGCATCTCGACTACGAGGCGTATGCGGAGATGGCCACCGCCCAGATGCGCAAGATCGGCGATGAGATCGCCGAGCGATGGCCCGAGGCGCGGGTCGCGATGGCGCACCGCACGGGCAGGCTCGAGATCGGAGAGGCGTCCGTGGTCGTGTCGGTCTCCTGCCCGCACCGCGCCGAGGCGATCGCCGCGTGCAAATGGGGGATCGACCGCCTGAAGGAGTCGGTGCCCATCTGGAAGAAGGAGCACGCGGCGGACGGGACCTACTGGATCGAAGGCGACGAAGCGAAGCCGAGCGCCTGATCAACGTCTTCCCCGCCCCTCTCCCTAGCCCTGCGCAACACGGCGATGAGGATGGGACTTACTGATTGCTCCCCTGAAGGGAGAGAGGTGAGAGTTAGGTCGCTCGGCCTCCCACTACCAGGGCTAATCCCAGAATCACGTTCACGACTGCGAAGCCGAAGTTGACGATCCCGTAGACGAGGGCGCGAGTCCGCACGCCCGTCGGTCCATTGGTCGCGAAACCCAATGAGACTACGGCGATGACCACGCTCAGGCCGGCCAGCACGAACAGCGCATATCCGATCCGCTGCATCCATTGGCGCGTGCTGGGGTTCAGTCGCGCACCCGGGCCACTGACAGGCCGTCGCGGATCGGGATCACCACGCTCTCCAGCCGGGGATGTTTCGCGACCCAATCGTTGTAGAACGCGACGTTCTTTGCCTGCTGGTTCTTTGGTTTGAGCACCTCGCCCTGACGCAACGCGTTGTCCGCCATGAGCAGGCCGCCCGGATCGAGCCGCTCGAGGCAGAGCTCAGCCGCGCGCTGAGTTATCTCCTCTGACCGGAAGGCATTCAACAGGTCGATGAAGCACGCGTCGAATCGCGCGTCCAGCTTTTCGAGCCCGGTGACCGCGTTCTCCTCCAGGACCAGCGCGCGCTCGCCAAATCCTGCCTCGGCGAAATTCTTGCGTGCCCGCTCAGCCCGCTCTGGTGTCACCTCGAATGTGGTCAGCGACCCGCCATTCGTACCGCGCAGGAGCCAGATCCCGCTGTAGCCGGTGGCGGTTCCCAGCTCGAGGATGCGCTTCGCACCGGCGATCTTGACCAGCAGGTAGAGCAGCGCTCCCTCATGGGTGTCGACGATGGGGATGTCCTCACGATGCGCCTCGTCCTCGAGGCGCGCGAGCACGTGGTCGCGGGGCGGCACGAGCCGGTTCAGGTAGTCCTGGACCTCGTCGGTGAGGCCGACCGTTCTCATTGCCGGATCACTCGTTCAGGCGAAAGCACGTCAAGCACTCGATCTACCTCCTCGTCGGTGTTGTAGAAATGCGGCGAAAGGCGCACGAAATCTCGATGGGTACGAGCGATCACATGCGCGGCGCTGAAGTCTCGCAAGACCGATGCCGCACTCACCCCGGGCTTGCGGAACGAAACAATGCCAGAAGACTCCGTCCTCGAGCGCGGCCATGGTTCCAACAGCTCGCAACCGACATCTGCCAGGCCTGTCGCCAACCTTGACGCGAGGTTCAGCACCCGCTCTTCGATGACCTCCGTGCCAACCTCCAGCAGCAGCTCGAGCGCGGCGCCGAAGGCGGCCGTGTCGAGCACGGAGACCACCGATTCCTCGAAGCGGCGAGCGCTCGGCGCCGGCGTCAGGTCGTATTCGAAGTAACGATCCGGTGCGGCCACCGAGCCGCTGCCGACGACCACCGGCCGGACGCGTTCGAGCAGCGCGGGTGCGCAGAAGCAGAAGCCGATCCCGGGCGGACCCATCAACCACTTGCCCGCGCCGGCGGCGCAGAAGTCGATCGGCCTACGACCGACGTCGACCTGCAAGGCGCCGGCGCTCTGCATCACGTCGACGGCGAAGACGATCCCCCGCCGGCGGCATTCGGCGCCGATCGCGTCGAGATCATCCAGACGGAACCCGTTCCAGAACTGCACGTGGGACAGAGCCACAACCCGTGTTCGAGCATCGACCGATGAGAAAACAACGTCGCGTGTGATGCGCCCATCGACAGGCCTGGCCTGTCGAAATTCAACTCCACGGCGCTCGAGAGCCATCCACGGATACACGTTCGCCGGATACTCGCCGGTCGCACCGACGATGTTGTCTCCAGCGTTCCAATCCAGGCCTTGGGCCAGCAGCGACATCCCGTGGGCGGTGCTGCGCGTGAGCGCGATGGAGTCTGCGGAAGCGTTGATCAGGCGCGCGATCAGCTCACGCACGCGGTCGGCTTCGTCCTGTGCCCAATGGTCTCGGTAGGGCCGGTTCACCGAAGCGTCGATGACCTTCTCGATCGCCGCTCCCGCCCGCCGCGACATCGGCGAGACGCCTGCGTGGTTCATGTGAATGTAGTGCTCGACCAGCGGGAAGAGGTGTCGCGCCTCAATCGGATCCATGCTTCTCCTTCAACCAGGAGCTGAGGAGCGGCTGGAGCGTGACGATGTAATCCGACAGGCAGCCGACCGCACTGTCGAGCACGTCCTCGTCGAGCTGCGGCGCTCGGAATGTCTCGTACAGGCGAGACCAGCCTCGGTCCCACGGCTCCAGCTCCGCGCGCGGCAGCAGCGACTTGATCTCGACCATGCGGGCTCGAAAAAAGTCAAAGGCCTCCTGGTTTTCGTCACGCGATCCCTCCAGGTGGAGACCGATCTCAAGCCGGCCGTCCCCGGTGTGGTGCCAGGCCTCGTAGTGAAACTCCGGACGGCCGAAATGCAGCTTCATGAGGCGGCCTCGCCCGCGCGCGCTGCTGAACGTTCGCAGGGGCGCCGGCAGCCTCGCCTTCACCCCCTTACGCAGCCCGCCGAAGAAGTCCACCGGAGCCAGTACTGTCCCTCCAGCCAACCGACCGAATATATCTCGTACAGTTCTGGAGCAATGGGGTACGTCCCGACCGTAACCGAGAACGAAGGCGGCAACCGCGAGCGGACCTTCGACATCTACTCGAGGCTGCTCAAGGATCGGATCATCCTTATCGGCCGGCCGATCGACGACGTGGTGGCGAACCTCGTCGTCGCCCAGCTCATGTACCTGGCGGCCGACGACCCGGAAAAGGAGATCCAGATCTACATCAACTCCCCCGGCGGCACGATCAGCTCCGGCTTCGCGATCTACGACACGATGCAGTACGTCCGGGCTCCCATCTCGACGGTGTGCATCGGCCGCGCAGCGAGCTTCGGCACCGTCGTCCTGATGGCCGGCGCGAAGGGCCGCAGGTTCTCGCTGCCGAGCTCCAACATCCACATGCACCAGCCGCTCATCGGCGGGCGAGGCCTGCAGGGCCAGGCCAGCGACCTGGACATCCACGCACGAGAGATCATCCGGATCAGGGGCGTGCTGAACGAGCTCATCGCCAAGCACACCGGCCAGTCCCTCGAGCGGGTGGAACGCGACACCGACCGGGACTTTTTCTTGACGCCCCAGGAGGCGGTCGACTACGGGCTGATCGACGGGATCATCCAGCAGACAGCGGTGCCGGTGCTCGCCGCCACCAGGTAAGAACCCCGCCTGCCCGGAGGCAAACCCAGCCGATCACGATCAATCCCACCACGGCGGGAAATGGCGCTAGAGCGAGAGCCGCTATCGCGGCACTGACCGACAGCAGCAGCCAGTCGTACCACTGAGCCTTGCCCCAGATAGCAAGCGCTACCGCGACGAGGACAAGGTCGGTCGCCAGCGCATGTGGAGCGGCCAGGACTCCGCCCGCAACGATGACCGTGGCAGCCGACCGGAGATCGTCGCGACGCCGCGAGGCCAGCCCAACGACGGCGACCACGGCTGCGAGCGTGAGTACCACCTCGGCCAACGCCTGCCCTCCCGCGGGAAGCAGCGTTCCGAAGTGTGCAATGTCGACCTCGCGGCTGCCCGGCTGCACCGTACTTCCCGCCGATTTCAGCCAGTCCACCACCCAGTGCGGGTTGAGAGCCATGGTCGAAAGCAGCAACACCAGGCCGGCGGCCGCCCAACCCACGATCACACGCCACATCCGGGTGACCAGCAGGGCCAGCCCAATCGTGAGAACAAGCTGCGGCTTCACCAGCGTCAACCCAAGCGCAAGGCCGGCGAGATAGGGCTTTGAGCGCAGGGCGATCGCCGCGCCGACTCCGAGAGCGACGAGTCCGTCCAACTGGCCGTTGAGCAGCAGGAGCGCGGTCGGCACCCCCGCGAAAGCGGGCAGCCATTCGGTCGGCGGTCGCGGCCGCACCGCCAGGAACAGGCCGAAAGCGAGGCAGGCCAGCTCGAAGAGGATCCAGAGCCGGCCACCGAGATTCGTCCCGAGGAGGTCGAACGGAACCGCGATGAGCGCGACCCACGCCGGAGCCAGGAACGGAAGGATGCCTTTGATCCCCAGCGTGACAAGGGTGCGGCCGCCGGTGACCTGGAGCTCCGTGCGGCGCTGGACATCGAGGTCGTACAGGTGGCTCGGGTTCTCGACGATCAAGCGCGCGCCGGTCGCGAAGGCGGGCCAGTCCGAGTTGATGACGTCCGTCTGGCCTTCGACCAGCGGGTAGATGACGAAGCCGACCGCGACTGCCAGCATCGCGACGGAGCCGCGCCAGCGCCAGCGAGTCATCTACAGCTCAATGCTCATTCCGTCGCGCGCGGCCCTGACCTCGGTTCCGATCCGCTGGGTCAGGTCCGCGGCGAGCTCCCACGGATGCGCGCGCCACACCGTCATGCCGTAGTGCGTGAGGATGGCCAGCCGCGGCTTGGCCTCGCGGATGATCCGTTCCGCATCGTCGAGGCAGAGGTGGGGAAGCCCCGTCCGGCAGTCCATCAACACAAGGTGGATCACCATCACGTCCGCCTTGTGCTGCTCCGCGATGCCTTCGTAGTAGGCGGAGTCGGTCACCCATCCGAGACGGCTGCCAAACCTGAAGCCGTACGTCTCGACCTGGTGCACGTGACGAGGGGTGGTCGTGAAGGTGACGTCGCCCACCGTATAGGACTTCTGGGGCTCGAGCCGCACGACCTCTTGCGGAAAGCGGCGGAGATAGTTGAGCACCACCGGGTCGACGTCGAGGGCGTCTGAAGGACAGAACAATAGGCCGCGGTGCTGGAAGCCTCCTTCGGTCATCGCCTCGATCATCACGTTGACGTCGTTGCTGTGGTCGAGGTGCCGGTGGCTGATGACGATCGCGTCGAGCTTGGTGAGGTCGACCTTGCGCTTGGCGTACTGGACGATCGCACCGGGACCAGGATCGAGGCTGATGCGCGTATTTCCCTCCTCGATGTAGAGCCCGCCGGAAGCAGCGAGCTGCTTGGCCACCATGAACCGCGCGCCAGCAGTCCCCATAAAGGTCAACTTCATAGCGCGGGAGAGCCCTTCACCTCCCCACCATGTGGGGACGGAGGACTCATTTCGGCAACCTCGCTCAAAGAAGGAACTGTTTTTTCACCGAAGTACCGCTCGTACAGCTCACCAACACGATCCAGTGTGTCGACCTCGTCGACCGGCTTGTCGTCGCGGATGCGAACGATGCGCGGAAACCGGAGCGCGTAGCCGCTCTTGTGGCGCGTCGAATGCTGTATCGAGTCGAACGCGACCTCCAGGACCACCTCCGGTTTCACGAGGCGCACGTGGCCGTGATCGTCGACCGTGATCTCCAGGAAGCGCTCGGTCATGGCGGCAATCTCCGCGTCGGTCAGCCCCGTGTATGCCTTCCCGACGTTGACCAACCGACCGGTGCTCGTGTCCTTGACCGCAAACGTGTAGTCGGACAGCACGCCCTTGCGCTTACCGTGACCCCACTCGACCGCAGTCACGACCACGTCGAGGGTCGCGAGCGGCCGCTTCAGCTTCAGCCACGCGAGCCCTCGCCGGCCCGGGGTGTACGGGCTCAGCGGATCTTTAACCATGAGGCCCTCGTTGCCCCGCTCGCGGGTCTCGGCGAAGATCCGGTCGAGGTGGTCCGGATCGGTGGCCACCTCGAGCCGCGCCAGCAGAAACGGATGCTCGAGCCCAAGACCCTCCATCAGCCGGCGCCGTGTCTCGAGCGCCTCGTCCAGGAGCGGCCGGCCATCGAGCCACAGCACGTCGAACACGACCAGCACGACCGGCACCTCAAGGCGGAGGTCGGCCGACACCTTCTTGCGGCCCAGCCGGCGCTGCAGCTCGAAAAACCTGAGCACATGCCCGTCCCGATGTGCAAGGACCTCACCGTCGAAGAGGACGTCGTGGCCTATCGACGGGGCATTCTCGGCCAGCTCCGGAAAGGCGCTCGTCGTCTCCTTTAGATCGCGCGAGAACAGCTCGACCCGGTCGCCCTGCCGGTGAAGCTGGCAGCGCACGCCGTCGTATTTCTCCTCCGTCCACACGCTGCCCGCGCCCATTCGCCCGAAAGCCTCGGCGGCGGTCTCCACCGGGCTGGCGAGCATGAAACGCACCGGCTGGAAGAGGGTGACAGTCGTGGTGTCGAACTGCTTGTGCCTGCAGCGAACCGCCGTCTCGCCGATGTCTCCGGTGATGAGGTGGACGCGCTTCACCTGCGTGATCGGCACGCCGAAAGCTTCCGCGATCGCCGCCTCGACCAAGCCCTCGCTCAGTCCGATGCGCAGCTCGCCGGCGATGATCTTGATGAAAAAGCGCGCCGCCTCCGGGTCAATCCGGCGTAAGAGCCGGACCAGGGGGGCCTCTTTTGCCTTCCCCCGTGCTGTTCGAATCGCCTCCAGCGTCGCTTCGACTTCCTGCAGGGACACGGTTTCTGGCTGCGTGCGCCCTTCAAGTGCCTCACCCGCCCAATCGCCCAGATCGGAGTGCTTGCGAAAGATGAGGGCGAGCTCGTCCTCGTCGCGGCCGGAGAGCGAGGACACGGCCTTGCTCACGGTGGACCATCCGAGGCCAAGCGTCCTTCTTTGCGACGGGCTGAACGCCCGGCCGCTCATGAAAACGGCCGCACGGCGCAGGTCATCATCGTCGAGGCCGCGCAGGTAATCCGCGAGGAGACGTGTCTTCTCGAGCGTGGCGGGCGTGGAGCCGACCGCGGTTGCCGCATGCGCGAAATCCAGCACGGTGGCCTATCGTAGATCGCGATGCGACGCTGCCCGTACCTCGAGGAATATATGAAAGAGCGGCGCTCAGTGCTGCGCATTTACAGGTTTGACTGCCACGTCGACCGCCAGTCGAAGCGGAAATACGCGCTACGCGACAGCCCACCCATCTGCGTGCGCAACTACGAGGATTGTCCCCTCTACCAGGCCGAGAAGAGGCGCGAGGATCAAACGATCACGCGGTATACAGATTGACCTGCGCAGTGTGCTCCGCCCCGGCGCTGCCCCTCGAGGGGGCATGTGTCTTCTGTCACGCTCCGATCGTCGGCGGTGAGGATACAGGCAAGCTGCTTGACTACCTGGTCGAGCGGATTCCTTCGGCGAAGGTCAAACGCGGACACCTGAATCGCGGCCCCATCACCGAGCTGGTGCTCGACATAGCGGGCCGCAGCTTCCGGGCACGGGTGAAGAACGAGCAGCTCGAGCTGCTGCCGCCGGTGCGGCTGTCGGCGTGGGTTGACCTGTTGCTCACGAAGCTGAGCGACGCCGCTGCCTTCGACGCCGACCTACGCGGCGCCGTTCTCCGCTCCGGCTGGGCCCTGCGCTAGAGGGCCAGCGCCAGCTGCTCCGTAGCTTCGAGCGCAGAGGCGCGGATGCCCTTTTTCCGCAGGTGGCGCGCGAAATCCGCCGTGTATCCGTGCACCGTGTACACCTGGTCGGCTCCGGATCGCTCGACGACCTCCGTGAGCTCGTCGAAGTCGCAGTGGTCGGAGAGATCGAATGTCGCGTCGGCGCCGAACAGGCGGGCGAACTCCGCATCCTTGGCCCAGCCGGAGACCAGCGCGGTCCGGTAGCGGCCCAGGCGCCGGACCTCGTCCTTCCCGGAGGGAGGTGCGATCACGACCCGCCCGCCCGGCGAGTCGGCGTCGAGCTCAACCCAATCGGGCAGCGGCCGTCCCGCGTTGGCATACTCGCGCGCGCATGGTGCGCAGCGTTTCTCGAGCGCGAAGCTGAACCCGTAAGGGGCAAGCGCCAGCATCATCTCCTCGGTCTTCCCAAGTGCGTGGCAAAGCAGCACCGGGGTCACACGGCTGTCAAGCGCGCGGCGGCACCACATCGCGATCGCCTCCACGGTCGAGTCAGGGTCGCCGAAACGAAAGTGCGGGCGGCCGTAGGTCGTCTCGAGGATCAGCACATCGGCCCTCGGAACAAAGGTCGGCGGGGCGCCGCCAGGTTGACGAAGCTTGATGTCTCCCGTGTAGAGAAGCGTCGTGCCGTGGTGCTCGAACAGGAGCTGGGCCGATCCAAGCATGTGCCCGGCCGGGTGAAGTGTCACGGAGGCCTGGCCTCGGCGCATCGTTTCGTGGTAGCCGAGCATCCGCCAGCCGCGTGGCCGGCGGGATTCCGGGATCAGGGCGAGCGTCTGGGGCGTGAGCAGCGCCTCCTTGTGACGCCGCGCGTGGTCGGTGTGCGCATGCGAGATGAAGGCGAACGTCCGGACCACCAGCGGGTCGAGCCACAGCCGGTGTTCCGGCAGCGAGACTCCGTGGTCCCAAACGACCTCACGGGTCATCGGAAGGAATCGAGCCTGACCCGATCGGCGGCCGAGAAGAGGTCCGGCGGTACCTCCAGGCCGAGCATCGCGTAAACCTCGAACGGCACGCCGATGTCCGCCACCCAGACCTCGCCGGCCTGGCGCACCCCGTCGCCCGCAAGAAGGCCCGGCTTGGGAAGCCCCAGCGTGACCGTTGTATGCGCCTGCACACAGGGAGCGTAGGCGACGCCGGAGTCTGAGTCGAGCCCGGACGGCACGTCCACCGAGATCACCCGCAGCTCGGACGAGTTGACGGCGGCGATCCACTCCGCAAAAGGGCCCTGGGGGCTCCTTAACAATCCCGTGCCGAAAATCGCGTCGAGAACGGCCTCAGCGCCGTCGAGCCGCAGGTCTCCCGAGACCTGGACTCCGATCCGCCGCAGGGCCACCAGCTCGCGTGCCGCGGCTCCCTGGAGCCGCGCGAGATCCACGCAGCACACCCGCCGCAGCTTTCCCCAGCGGTGAAGGTGCCGAGCCGCGGCCAGACCGTCGCCGGCGTTGTTGCCGACGCCGCACACGACCGTCGTGGCATCGGGGCAGAAGCGAGCCACCTGCCAGCCGGCGGCCTCCATCAGCCAGTCCACCGAGATGCCGAGGCGCTCTTGCGCGAGCGCGTCGACCTCTTTGACCTGGTGGCTAGTGAGGGTCGGTAGGGCGTGCGACGACAAATGAGCAAAAGGGGTCGTGACGGTGGATGGAGTCGACCTGCGACACCGCCGTGCCGAGCAGCCTCGAGATGAGGTGAGGCGTGATCGTGCAAACCTGGGGGAACTTCAGCGCGGTGTTGCGGAAAGGACAGTTGTGGATGGTGACCTTCACTCCCTCGCTAGTCTCCGACTGCTCGGCCAGCGTGCCGGCCCGGCCGATCCACGCCACCACCCGCCGGAGCTTCTCCTCGAACTCGAGACCGTCGAGGGCGGGCTCGATGGCGGTCGCGTGCCGGGCGGCCACCCGCGAGAAGACCTCGTCCAGCGCCTCCGGGCCGCCCATCTCCTGCACCTCCTGCAGCACCATGGTGGCGAGCTGCCCGTAGCGCTTGGGGAACACGGAGTCGGCCCGTTCGGTGAGGGAGAAAAGCAGGGCCGGCCGCCCGCGGCCGCTGCGCTCGGGGTGGCTCACGACGAACCCGTCCCGCTCGAGGTTGGTGAGGTGCTGCCGGACCGCGTTGGGCGTGACGCCGAGGTCGGTGGCGACGCTTTCCGCGCTTGAGCGGCCCCTGCGCCGAAGCAGCTCGAGGACTTCCATGCGGGTCGAACGGCCGGCGATCATGAGGGGCACATCCGGTCGCTTTCGGGCCATGCTAACAGAGCCCGGAGGCATTTATTACAGATCATCCTTGACAAATTGGCAGAGGCCCGTAAACTTTGGGGCAGGAGAAAGACATGACGATGATCAAGCAGGCGAGCCGCGCCATCGAGCACATGACCGCCCGGGAGATGCGCATCCAGCGCGCCAAGTACGCGCGCCGGAACAAGATGCACCACATCGACAGGCTCCTGAACGAGCTCGAGATGTTGAACCTGGCCGACCAGCGCCAGATGCCGCCGGTGCTCTCAGTCGCCATCAACAAGGTGATCGAGGAGTCGCCCGAGGTGACCGTCCTGGCACAGGCCAAGCCCGCTTCCGTGATGGAGGCGATGGACGCCCTGTACGAGATCCAGGACAGCTTGATGTACAACCAGATCGAGGACGAGTAGGAGTCCTTCCGTATCAGAAATACAGGCCGGGTCCAAGCGGGCCCGGTCTTTCTTTTTGGCTAGTGGTCGCTTTCCGCCTGTCGTACGCGCTGGCTCAGGACCACGAGCAGGCGGTAGGTAACCTCGGGATGCTCCTTGAGGAATGGCTTGAAGTTCCACTCTGGGATGGTCGCGAGGGACACGTCCGTGTCCGCCTTGATGTTCGCGCTGCGGCCTTCGTGGTCCAGCAGCGCCATCTCGCCGAACGAGTCTCCAGGTCCAAGCTTTCGCGCCTTGCCCTGGACGGTCGACACGGTCACCGTGCCGTCGAGGATGATCATGAACCCGACCCCGTTTTCGCCTTTGACCACGATTTCGTGGCCGGCCGGATGCTTGACGATCTTCATCTGCTTCTCGAGGGAGCGGAGCTCTGATTCGGGCAGACCCTGGAAAAGCTTCGCCTGCTTGATGTCGACCATGATCAGATACTAACGCCCGGCCTTTTTGCCGTCCAGGAATTCCTGGTACATGCGGTAGGCGTCCTGCTTGCGGCTGTCCACGATCTTGGTGTAACCCTGGAGCGTGTTCAGGTTGGCGTGCCCCAGGACCTCCTGGACCAGCCGAACGTCGCCTCCCGTCACCTCGAGCAGGGTCGTGGCGGCGGTGTGGCGCGCGACGTGTGGTGATTTGAAAGACCACGCGCCGAGCTGCACCCGCAGCTTGCGCACGATGAAACGCGCGCCGGCAGAGGTCAGGCGCCGAGCCCGGTCGTCCGCCGCGGAGCGGTCGAAGTTGACGAACAACGCCATGCACGCATCTTCGCGCACTGCCAGGTACTCCTCGAGCGCCTCTCGCGCGTCCTTGGTGAGGTATACCGAGCGCTGCTTTGAGCCCTTGCCGGTCACGACCAGCCGGATTCCCGTCCGTGGGACGTCCGTGCGATCGAGTGCGAGCGCCTCTGAGATACGGCAGCCGGTGCTGATCAGGAACTGGACCAGCGCGCGGTCGCGCTTTTCGTGAGCGGTCTGGCGCGGTAAAGCGCCGAGCAGGCGCGTGAGCTCGTCCGGGTCGATCGGCTTGGGCAGCCGTTGCTCGAGCTTGGGCAGCGTGATCCCATTCGAAAGGTCGCGTTCGATCAAGCCTTCCTTCGCGATCCACCGCAGCCAGGAGCGGACGGCGACGAGAGCTCGCGCGCGTGATGCCGGACTCTTCAACCGTCCGGCGAGATGGCGTTGATACGCCCGCAGGTCGTCGTGGCGCAGGTCCTCGACAGAGAGCGAATGGTTGTTGGCGGCCAGAAAACCGATCAGCCTGTTGAGCTCGGACGCGTAGGCCCGGACCGTGTTCGGGCTGCGGTTCGCTTCGAGCTGAAGCCAGCCGAGGTATTCAGTGGCGGCGGCCTGCAGATCGAGTGCCATATCGAGGCCGTCTGCATGTTGCCATACTCGTAGGAGGTGGGGGCTCTCCGCGTACCCGGCTCCAGCGAAGATCTGGAGCCTCGAGGCGACGAATTCGGATTCGATCCTGAGTTCACCGACAGACTTCAGGGCGTCGCGCTCTGGTTCTACCGCAAGTACTGGCGGGTCGAGGTCGACGGGATACGGAACGTGCCCGCGCGGGGTCGCGCGCTGCTTGTGGCCAACCACGCGGGCATCGTGCCCTACGACGGGGCGATGATCCGCACCGCCATCATCGCCGAGCACCCGCAGCCGCGGCACGCCCGAATGCTGGTCGTCGATTGGGCTTTCGCGATGCCGTTCACAAGCATGCTGCTCGTCAAGACCGGCAACGTGCTCGCGCATCCGGACAACGCAACCGCTCTGCTCGAACGCGATGAGCTCGTCGGAGTTTTTCCGGAAGGAGTCAAGGGCTCGGCGAAGCGCTACCGAGATCGCTACCGCGTCCGGCGGTTTGGGCGTGGAGGGTTCGTCCAGGTTGCACTGCGGACGGGATCTCCGATCATCCCGGTGGCGGTGGTTGGGTCGGAGGAGATACACCCGGTGATGTTCGATCTTCAGCCGTTGGCAAGGTTCCTCGGCCTTCCCACGATTCCGATCACACCCACGTTTCCGTGGCTCGGTCTTGCCGGCATGATTCCGCTTCCCTCGAAGTGGTTCATCGCATTCGGTCAGCCCATCGATGTGTCGCGTTTTGGCCCTGAGGGCGCGGACGACCCACGGCTGGTCCTCGAGCTGACCGAGGAGGTTCGCAATTGGATCCAGGGGACGCTGCGCCAGTTGCTGCCGCGACGATGGACGATTTTCTTCTAGGCGGCTCGGTTCCGCGGGATCGCTGTCACACTGTGCCGATGCTTCAAAGATCCATCGCCGGCCTCGCCGTGATGATCGTGGTCGTCGCGTGCGGCGCCACCCCGTCCGGCTCGACGTCCGGCCCGACCGCATCCAGCGTTTCGGTGCAGCCAGGCGATCTTCCGAGCGGCATGCAGAAATGCGATCTGTCGGGCGACATTGACAGCTTTTTGAACAAGTCGAAGACGAAAGATCCGAACACGTACACCTCCACCAACAGTGAGTGGAACGCTGCCAAGCAGCAGGGCGCGACCGCCGCCTACGCCGCCTTCTACTCGGACAGCACCGCGCACTGCACGAGCATCGAGTCGAACTCATCCGACATCAGCGCGGCGACGTACAAGCTCGTGGTCAACTTCGCCATCCAGTTCAAGGACGAGGCAAGCGCGAGCAAGGGCTACACCAGCGAATCGATCTTCGGTTTCAGCGCGTCATCGCTGAAGAGTGGCGGAGCCCCGGTGGTCGAAGGCACACAGACTGGCCTGACCGCCAACTCGATCGTTTTGAGCATCTCCGTCGCGAACCAGGCGTTCTACGTGGCCGTGTGGCAGAACAAGGCGTTCATGGTCATCCTCGCGATCCTCAACCTCGACGCGGCCACTGGCAAGAAGGTCGCCGTCGCGGAGAACAGCCGGATCAAATAGACGGCGCGGCGGGTCCCTCCCGCTAGAATTGCCCGGCCGATCGCAAACGCTCGCCACGTCCCACACCGCACTCGGCGCCGGCGGGGCACTGTGCCCCGGCTTCGCACAGCGCTCGTTCTCGCGCTTCTGGTTGCGCTTGCCTTCGGAGTGAACAGGCTGGTCGCTTCGACGGGCGTCGTGGTTGCCACCGCGGACAAGCTCAACCTGTCGCCCGCTCCGTCCTCCTTGGCGAATCGCGTCCTCCTCCCCGACCTCGAGTCCGGCGCATGCATGAGCCTGGCGCCGACCCGTGCGGGCTCGGGACAGACGGTGTTCATAGACGCGGGTCACGGAGGGCTGGACCCTGGCGTGGTGGCCGGCGGCGGCAAGGCATTGGAGAAGGACGCCACGCTTGGGGTGGCGACGCGGCTGAGCGACCTGCTTCGAGCCGCGGGCTATCGAGTGGTGATGGCCCGGACGCAAGACACGACGGTGATCAAGTTGTCGGCCTCAGATTCGGTCTACGGCTCGCTCACCGCCAGCGCCGAGCATCGAGACCTGGCAGCCCGCGCCGCGTGTGCGAACGCCGCCGGCGCGACGGCCCTGTTGTCGATCCATTTCGACGCCTTTGCCGACCCAACCGTCGGCGGCACCGAGACTTTCTACGACTCCGTGCGGACCTTCGCGCCGGCCAGTCGCAAACTCGCCACCGATCTGCAATCGGCCCTCGTCGTGGCGCTTGGCACGGCCGATCGGGGCGTATGGACCGACGACCAGCTGACCGCGCCAACGCTCACGAGCTCGGGCAGCACCTACAACCACCTCATCGAGCTCGGACCAATGTCGGCGGGCTGGGTCGACGAGCCAAGCCAGATGGCGGGCGCACTGGTCGAGCCGCTCTTCCTGACCAATCCGACCGAAGCCCGCCTCGCCGGCGACCCGTCTGGGCAGCAGCTGATCGCGGCGGCACTCAAGGCCGGGCTTGTGAAGTTTCTGACCGCCGGCTGACCGGCGAATCGGCATCAGGCCGTTTCGCGCTTGCCTGCGGAGCACCCTCCCTGAATGTGCGCCACTTGTGCCGCAGGTGGTACCGAAGCACGGCCAGGTGGCCGCGCACTATCGCGATGCGCCGGAAAGACCAGCCCCCACAGTGAGGATGTCCGCGACGATAGCTAATGTGAGCGCTACACGAACGGTGCGCAACCCCACATCCTGGACCAGGCCGTTGCAGATCGCCGTGATCGCCCTCGCCGTGGCCCAGATCCTGTATTCCGTGAGCTATCCGTACTGGTCGGCCTCGGCGTGGAACTGGTGGGACAACATGCTCGACCCAGGAGGTCCGCAGGCTGGTTGGTCGGGGTGGGCGCTCCCGCCGCCAGGCTCGCTCCATGACGTCCTGCTGGAGTTGCTCCCCACATACGGCGGCCCGCTGCTCACCGTCGCGATCGCGATGGCGGTGATCGTCGCCGCGATCAAGCTGTGGTCCTGGGCGTTTCCCGTGATCGGCGTCCTGCTCGCCCTGTACAGCGCCGTGCACATGTACAACTTGCTCGTCCCGCAGTTCGTGCTGCTCCCGCCCCCGCCCTGGGGGCCGTATTTCGATTTGCCCTTCATATGGTTCGAAGGGGTGTTAGGGCTCGTGCCACTCGTCCTCTGGTTGTGTGGGATCGTCGCGTTGGCGACCCGCGGGCCGTGGGGCATGCGGAAGGTCGCGTGAGCGACCTCGACCCGGGCGCGAAAGGAAAGCATCCGACGATTTGAATCTCTAGTACGGCGCAGGGGCGCAGTGGCCTGATTCCGCCATGGGGTTCTTCCCTGGGGTAGAAAGGCCCAACCGTCCGCCGAAGGCGTTGCAAGCGCCGCGGCTGAATACGGAATCTGCGAGTTGGGGCGCACTGGTGCGCCTGGCAAGAATCGAACTTGCTGCCTCTTGCTCCGCAGGCGAGCGCGTTGCCCAATTCGGCCGATCTGATCTCAGCTGTCGCCCTTGAGCTGCCGATGGCGCAACGCGGCTGCGCTTATCCCTTGCGAGCTAAGTTGGCCCTGACGAATGCAGGCTCGGCAATCGGCTTTGTTGGGGTCAGAGCGTAATGCGCACGCCCTGACCCCGGTTCCTATTAGCTGGTTAAGTCTCGGTGAACACGCTGGCGAAGGTGCCCGTTCCGTCATCGGTCGTGGCGCCGTTCTCGAAGAAACAGCCTCCGCCGAAGGACAGCCCGACCGAGTGTACCTTGGTCACCGCAATGTTGAACGCGTCCGGAACGGATGCCCCATTGGTGCCGTTCCAGTCCGACCACTGGCTCGGGTCGCCGAGGCTCACGTTCATGGTGCCGGTCCCGTTGGCGAGTTGATAGCTAACGGGGTTCGACCACCAGAATGTCGTGTAGAAGCCCCGCTGACCGCCCTCGCCTGTTCCTCCGGAATTGAAGTACAGCCGCACGGATGGAGCTGTCGCGCAACCGTCGCCGTTCTGGTCGACGAATGTGCCGGTGACTCCGGACACCGTGACCGTGTCGTTCAACGTCATTCCAGTGAGATCGCCAGTCAGGCTCTTGTCACTGGTGGTGAGCAGGGCGGTGTAGACGCCGGAAGCGAAATTGAATGAGGCGCTACCGCCTGATGAGTCCGGTAGGGCCACGCCCTTCAACGCATTGCCGGATGAGTCGTAGATGTACTCCGTCCAGGCACTGGGGCTGGCAAAGGCCACGCTGCCAAATCCGATGGTGGCCATCGCCGCCACCATGAGTGCGACCACAAAACGCTGCATAGGTGTCTCCTCGCGTCCATTTCAGTGACGCCCCTGCCGATCCTGAACTCTGGTTCGGTCCTAGCCCTCGGCATCCAGCACGACCAAGACGCCACACGAGTCATGAATATACGGGTTGTCTGAGGCGTTAACTAGGGCCTTTAGGCCCTATTGCTTAAGCGCCGCTCATTGGCGGCGGTGAAGATTCAATGGCGCCACACGCTCGGGCGCGACACCAAGGTCGGTGGCCTTGATGCCCTACCGCCAGCGGAGCATCGCCTGTGTTGTTGTGGCGCGGCTCAGTGGAGCGGGCGCGATGGTGCGCCTGGCAAGAATCGAACTTGCTGCCTCTTGCTCCGCAGGCAAGCGCTCTATCCGGTGAGCTACAGGCGCGAGTGGTTCAGTTTAGGCGAGCATCGATTGTGGTCGTTGCGGCCTTGAAGGTGGCGGCGTCGAGATTGCCGACCACCACGAGGGCGACGAAAACCGACTTGTGCCAGCACGCCAGCTGCACGGGCGGGCGGTTGAACGTCCAGGAGCTGAGGCCGAGCCCGGTGCCGGTCCCGCTCGTGACGCCGGTTGGAAGTTCCCCCGGCGTCGGAGGCGTGAAACCGAAAACGCCGGCATTCCACGCGCGATCGGCCTGCCCGGGATCCGCGAACACCGCGACAAAGGCCACGATCGATTTGGCGCTCGAGGTTGTCGCGAGCTCGGCGCTGCACGTGGCCGGCGTCGACGTGAAGAGCGAGATCGCTCCCTGGGATGCGCCCGCAGCCTGAAGCTGCGCCCACTGCGTGCCCACTCGGGCGCCCACGGTCGCGTCAGCATGCGCGAGCGTGTTGACGTAAACATCGATCGGTCCTGAGCCGAGGCACGGGGTCAAACCCGCCGGAACATCGGACGCCTGCAGGATCGCGTCCGTCGGCGCCGCATGCGGAGTCGGGGTCGGAGATGGGCTGACCACGGCGGGCAGCGTTGTGCTCTGGCACGCCGCCATCAAGATGCTCAGACCGAGGATCGCGATGAGCCGGTCCACGAAGCGCGCAGTTTAGACTGCAAAGGCCATAGCGCGCCTGTAGCTCACCGGATAGAGCGTTCGGCTCCGGACCGAAAGGCAGCAGGTTCAATTCCTGCCAGGCGCACCAATTT
>Ga0208849_1000155_pt1 | contig 67655 bp, 60 predicted proteins | sample NGESurdeep072012_10_FD_184470 | JGI IMG/M metagenome (GOLD analysis project Ga0208849, IMG submission 184470) | Arctic peat soil microbial communities from Barrow, Alaska - NGEE Surface sample 53-3 deep-072012 (SPAdes) | ecosystem: Environmental > Terrestrial > Soil > Wetlands > Peat ...
GTCCTTCTTCACGCCCTGCCACGTCTTGAGCTCCGGATGCTGCTGCACGAGGTACGTCGGCACGTACCAGCCGATGTTGCCGTTGGGCCCTTCGAGGCCCGCGTCGACGACCTTGTGGTTGCCCTTGACGTACTGGGCGTAGAGCGGCGAATGGCCCCATACCTCCATGACCGCCGAGACCTTCCCCTGGACCATCGCGGGCCAGGCGGGGATCTCGTCGATCGTGAGCAGGTTGACGTTGTAGCCGAGGTTCTTCTCGATCACGTACTGGGCCACGACGTTGTTCGCGACCGATCCCTCCCACGAGTTGTTCGCGAGAACGATCGTCGGCTTGCTCGCGCGGCCGCCACTCGCGGCGCCGGCTGTGATCGCGACGGCGACCAACCCGATCACTGCGACGACGACCGCAATCCTCCGGGCTTGCTTCATTGCACCCTCCTCGTTGTGTCCCTCATGACGTTGCCACCCGCCCACGATCCGGATTCGATTGGCTCAGCCGGTCGAGCACGATTCCCATCAACACCATCGCCAGGCCCGCCGCCGCGCCCAGCCCGACCTCCGACCGGGAGAAGCCGGTGACCACGTCGAGCCCGAGCCCACCTGCGCCGACGAGCCCTGCCACGACCACTTCGGCCATGACGAGAAGGATCGTCTGATTGACGGCCAACATCAAGTACGGGCGCGCGATCGGCAGCTCGACCTTGAACAGGAGCTGCCAGCGCGTCGATCCGAACGACTGCCCCGCTTCGAGGACGTCGTGCTGGACCGCCCGCAGGCCGAGCGTCGTTGCGCGCACCGCCGCAGGGAGCGCGTAGATGAACGAGGCGCTGACGCCCGCGACGTTCCCGACGCCGAAGAGCGTCACCACCGGGATCAGGTAGACGAACGCCGGCAGCGTCTGCAGGAAGTCGAGGATCGGACGCAAGATTCGGTCGACCGTCCGCCACCGATAAGCGGCGATGCCGAGCGGGATCCCGATGACGAGGTCGAGCAGGAGTGAGACGACCACGAGGCTCAGCGTCTCCATCGCGTCGTTCCAGGCGACGAAGTTGTACGACGTCGTGCCCTGGAACGTGTAGCCGGCCGGCGCCTGCATGAGGCCGAGGAGGACGACGCACCCGGCGAGGAGCACGCCGCGCCGCCAGCCGCCGCGCACCCAGCCGACCGTGCCGACAAAGGCAGCGACTAAGAACCACGGAACGTCGCCGAACCAGCGCTGCAACGGGTTGAGCACGTGCAGTGTCAGGAAGGTCGAGATGGGACCGGCGATGCCCGTGAACTCGTTCGTGACCCAGTTGAGCGCAGTCGTCGCCTGGTCGACGAACGAGAAGCCCCAGCCGGCGGGCCAGTCGCCGAGTGCGAGGCCGTAACGCGCGACGAGGATCGCGACGACGACTGCGCCCCAGAGGCCGGCGTGCTGCCGCCGCGTCAGGTTGCGCAAGGACGCTGTCCGGTCTCGTGTGGCGCGCTGCCCGAACGCTGCCGAGCTGCGGTCGAGCCACATCGCCATGAACACGATGAGGATGCCGGCGATCGCTCCTTCGCCGATCTGCTGGGTCTGGAGGGCGTTGAGCACCGGGTCGCCGAGGCCGCCGGCGCCGATCAGCGACGCGATCACGACGATCGAGAGCGCCATCATGATCACCTGGTTGAGCCCGAGCATGATCGCCTGGCTCGCGAGCGGAAGCTGGACGTTGCGCAGGATCTGCCGGCGGGTCGCTCCGAACGCCTCGGCCGCCTCGATCACGTCCTTCCGGACCGAGCGGATGCCGATCTCGGTAAAGCGCACGAGCGGTGGAACCGCGTAGATGAAGGTCGCGATGATCCCGGCCGGATTGCCGATCGAGAACAGCACGACGATCGGGACGAGATAGGCGAAGGCCGGCAGGATCTGCATCAGGTCGAGCACCGGGCGCAGGATCTTGTTGAACGTCGGCCAGACCGCGGAGGCGATGCCGAGCGGTATGCCGACGATCGTGGAGAGGATGATCGACACGGCCATCAGTGCGAGCGTGGTCATCGCGCTGGGCCACATCTCCGAAATGCCGTTCGGACCGCCGTTCGGGATCTGCAGCACGCCGAAGGACGACACCATCAAGGCCGAGAAGAGCGCCGTGCGCCACGAGCCCACGAGCCACGCGATCAGCGTCGCTACGAGCAGCACGCCGAGCCACGTCATCCAGTGGAAGAGATTGACGACGTCGTTGGTGGTGCTGTTGAGGAAATTGCCGAAGCCGCCGACGATCGTGTGCAGGAAGAAGTTCGACGTGTCATGGTTCGTGACCCAGTAGTCGAGGCTGTCGAACCACTTCGGGACACCGAGGAACCAGTTCGAGGGGAAGCCGCTGTGGTAGCCGGTCGCGATCACGGCGGCGATGCAGAGCGGGGCCGCCACGGCTACCGGCGGTAGCCAGCGGGCGAGACCGCCCAGACGCTGATCGAGCCGGCGGGCGGCGGCCGAGATCGGGCCCGGCTGGAGCTCGTGGGTCGGCGTGGCTGTCGGAGCGGACATCGCGGGGCGGCTTACGGCTGTCCGGTCGGGGTCGTGTCGATCGCGAGCTCTTCCGGGACGGAGGGTCCCTCCCGGCCGGCGAGGACGTGGATCACCATGCGGCGATCGAGGATCCCGACGAGCTGGCCGCCGCCGTCGACGACCCCGATCGGCCCCTTGGCCCCGAACACGACCGGCAACAGCTCGCCCAGGCGCTGGTCGGAGCGCACGACCTCGTCGGGGGTCTCGCCTGCGTGCGGCAGCGTGGCAAACGCGGCGGTGAGCACCTTGCCCCGGGGCACGTCGCGGACGAACTCGGCCACGTAGTCGTCGGCGGGAGCGCCGACGATGTCGGCGGGCGACCCAACCTGCACGAAGCGCCCGTCCTTCATGATCGCGATCCGGTCGCCGAGCTTGAGCGCCTCGTCGAGGTCATGCGTGACGAAGATCACGGTCTTGCGCAGCCGCTCCTGGAGGCGCAGGACCTCGTCCTGCATCTCCCGGCGAATGAGCGGATCGAGCGCGGAGAAGGCCTCGTCGAAGATCAGCACCTCCGGGTCGACGGCGAGCGCCCTCGCGAGGCCGACCCGCTGCTGCATGCCGCCGCTCAGCTGGTCCGGGTAGGAGGCCTCGACGGGGGACAGTCCGACCACGGCGAGCAGCTCTCGCGCGCGCTCGTGACGCTTGTCCTTGTCGATGCCCTGAACCTCGAGGCCGTACGCGACGTTGTCGATCACGTTCCGGTGCGGGAACAGCCCGAAGTGCTGGAACACCATCGAGACCTTCGTGCGGCGCAGGTCGCGCAGCTCCCTGGGGTCGGCGCCGAGCACGTCCTGGCCGCAGATGCTGATCGAGCCCGACGTCGGCTCGACGAGCCGGGTGATGCAGCGAACGAGTGTCGACTTGCCACTGCCGGATAGGCCCATGATCACGAACACCTCGCCGCGCCCGACGTCGAACGAGATGTCCCGAGAGGCGACGGTGCAGCCGGTCTTCGCCATCAGCTCCGCTCTGGGCAGGTCGACGTCGCCGCTCTCGATCGCCTTGGCGGCGTTGGGCCCGAACACCTTCCAGACGTCGCGGCAGGACACCTGCACGCCGCCGTTCGCGGCGGGCGTCGGTTGGACGGCAGGCTCAGGCGTCATGGCCCCTCCATTCAAACCTCTTCGGGAAGCTCATACCAGCGCTTTCGCTCTCCGACCTTGGCCCGAAGCCGCCAGCCGCGGGACTTGGGGGCCGCTTCGATCCGTTCCAGGAGATTCCGCACACGCCCGTGCACCGTCTCGTGGTGGACCTCGTAGCTCGTGACGTGCTGCCCTACCTGCTCGAGATTCTGCGTGATCGTCCGCCAGAGGCCCCAGTCCTCGGCGCAGAGAAACGCGATGTGGCCGCCGTTCACTCCGGCGTCGTCGTCGGTGACCTCGTGCTCGAGTAGGAGCGCCACGGTGTCGCGGATGTCCTTCTCGTTCAGCTCGATGATCTGGAGCTTCGTCAGCAGCAGCTCGGCGAGCGGCACCGTGCCGCTGTCCACGTCAAGGCGTTTCTCGAGGGGAATCTCATGGCACATCCGGAACAGGCTGACGAACACGTCGACCTTGCGGCCGTGCGCGTCGTCGAGGAAGACCAGCCGTTCCCGCGAGTTCAACGCGTTGAAGGCGACACGGGGCTCGTAGCCGAGGTCGCTCAGCAGCCGCTGCACGTCACCCGATCCTTTCTTCGTCGTCGCGAAGTCGAGATCCTTGTACTCGCGCGTGAGCGCGGACGGCAGGCCGGCAGAGCGAATCCGCACTGCGACGCCGCCCAGGAGGCGAAGGGGCACGCGCTCACGCTCGGCCGCCGCGATGACGCGTCGTCCCTCTTCGACGATGTCCGCGTGAATCTCAGAAGAGGCCGACGGTTCTCCCTTGCTCGTCGATGTCGACGTTGAAGGCCGCCGGGGTCTTTCCCAGACCCGGCATCGTCTGCATGTCGCCGCAGAGCGCGACGAGCCAGCCCGCGCCCGTATAGGCGCGAAGGTCGCGGACGCTGACGGTGAAGCCGGTCGGGGCGTTGGCGAGCGCCGGGTCGTGCGAGAGCGAGAGGTGGGTCTTGGCCATGCAGATCGGGAGCCGGTCGAAGCCGGCCGCGTTGAATTCACCGATCTTCGCGCGCGCGGCCGGCAAAAGGAAGACCCCGTCCGCACCGTAGACGCGTTTCGCGATCGCCTCGATCTTGCGCTCGATCGTCTCCTCGAGCGGATAGACGGGCGCGAAGCTCGACGGCTCCTCGGTGGCGGCGATCACGGCCTCGGCCAGTGCCGCCGCCCCCTTGCCGCCCTTCACCACCGCGTCGTTCGCCTCGGCGGCGAAGGCCCCGTTTGCGAGCGCGAGCTCCCGGACGAGCTCGATCTCCTCGTCGGTGTCGTCGGGGAAGCGGTTGATCGCTACCACCGCGTTCAGCCCGAACTCGCGAATGATCCCGAGGTGGCGGATGAGATTCGCAGCGCCGCGCTCGACGGCCTCGGTGCCGCCGTCCGGGTCGCCGCCGTGATGCTTCAGCGCCTTGACGGTTGCGACGAGCACGGCGGCGTTCGGCTGCAGGTCGCCTACGCGGCAGACGATGTCGAAGAACTTCTCCATGCCCATGTCCGAGCCGAAGCCGCTCTCGGTGACGACGATGTCGCCGAGCTTGAGCGCGACCCGGTCGGCGACGAGCGAGTTGTTGCCGTGCGCGATGTTCGCGAAGGGGCCGCAGTGCACGAAGGCCGGCTGCCCTTCGAGCGTCTGCACGAGATTCGGCTTGAGCGCGTCCTTCAGCAGCACGGTCATCGCGCCGGCCGCCCGGAGCTGCTCGGCGGTCACGGGCTCGCCCTCGTAGGTGTTGCCGACGGTGATCGCGCCGAGCCGTGCACGCAGATCGTGGAGATCGCGCGCGACGGCGACGATCGCCATCACCTCGGACGCGGCGGTGATGTCGAAGCCGGTCTCGCGCGTGTATCCGTTCGCTCGCCCGCCGATCCCGACGACGATGTCGCGCAGCGCGCGGTCGTTCATGTCGATGCAGCGGCGCCAGGAGATCGAGAGCGGGTCGATCCCGAGCACGTTGCCGTGCAGGATGTGGGCCTCGAGCATGGCCGCGAGCAGGTTGTTCGCCGCGCCGATCGCGTGGATGTCGCCGGTGAAGTGGAGGTTCATGTCCTCCATCGGCACGACCTGCGCGTGGCCGGCGCCCGCGGCGCCGCCCTTGATTCCGAAGACGGGGCCGAGCGAGGCCTCGCGCAGGCAGAGCACCGGGCGGCGCCCGATGTGGCCGAGGCCCTGCGTCAGCGAGACCGCGGTCGTCGTCTTCCCTTCGCCGGCCTTTGTCGGTGTGATCGCGGTCACGGTGACGAGCTTCGCGTCGGGCCGGCCGGCGAGCCGGTCGAGCACCGACAGGTCGACCTTCGCCTTGTACGTGCCGTACAGGTCGATCTCGCCGGGCTCGAGCCCGGCCTCGGCGCCGATTTCGCCGATCGGCCGCAGCTGCGCCTGCTGGGCGATCTCGAGGGAGGAGATGCCGGCCAAGATATGAGTAATATATCTCCCGTGGTGACGGCGGTAGGGCAGGCATCGCTCGCGGAGAAGGCCTACGAGGCGATTCGCGGCCTGATCGTCTCCCTCGAGCTCGGGCCCGGCGCGGTGATCGACGAGCGGGAGCTGATCGAGCGGCTCGGGATCGGTCGCACGCCCGTCCGCGAGGCGCTCCGCCGGCTCGCTCAGGAGCAGCTCGTCGAGGTCTACCCGCGCCGGGGCATGTTCGTGACCGGCGTCGACATCCGCGATCTCGCACGCCTCTCCGAGGTGCGCGAGGCGATCGAGGGCCAGGCGGCCCGGCTCGCGGCCGAGCGCGTGACCGAGAGCGACCGCGAGGAGATCGCCGCACTCCTCGCCGAGCTCGGCGAGCAGGCGGGCAGCGGCGAGCGCGAGCTGATGGGGCTCGACGAGCGCATCCACGAGGCCGTCTACCGCTACGCCCGCAACGAGTTCCTCGAGGCGACCGCCGAGCGGTACTACGTGCTCGCGCTGCGCATCTGGTACCTCGCGCTCGACCGTGCGCACGAGCTGGAGGGAGCCGTGCTCGAGCACCGCGCGCTGCTCGAGGCGATCCGCGACGGCGACGCCGTGCGGGCCGAGGCCACGATGCGCGACCACGTCCGGCATTTCGAGCAGGCGATGCGTCGCGTGCTCCTGACCGTGTGAGGAGTTGAGTGAGCGATTTTCCTGCAAGCGCGCGCGCCGTGGTGATCGGCGGCGGCATCGTCGGCAACAGCCTCGCCGGTCATCTCGCCGAGCTCGGCTGGCGCGATCTCGTCCTGCTCGACAAGGGCCCGTTCCCGAACCCGGGCGGCTCGACCGGGCACGCGTCGAACTTCATCTTCCCGGTCGACCACTCGAAGGAGATGACGCAGCTCACGCTCGACTCGATGCTCCAGTACCGTGCCGCCGGCACGCTGCACGAGTGCGGTGGCATCGAGGTCGCCCGCACCGAAGAGCGGATGGAGGAGCTGCGCCGGCGGATGGCGTCGGCGAAGTCGTGGGGCATCGAGGACGTGAGGCTCGTCACGCCCGCCGAGGTGAAGGAGCTCGTCCCCTTCCTCGAGGAGTCCGTGATCGTGGGCGGCTTCTACACGAAGTCGGTCGCCGTGGTCGACTCGCTCCGTTTCGGCACGCTGATGCGCGAGCAGGCGCAGGCCTCGGGTGCGCTCCAGGCGTTCGCGAACACCGAGGTGCTCGGCATCGACGTCGAGGACGGCCGCGTGGTACGCGTGCGCACCGACCGCGGCGACGTCGAGACTGGCACGGCCGTGGTCGCCTGCGGCGTGTGGAGTCCGCGCATCGCGCGCATGGCCGGCGCGTCGATCCCGCTCACGCCGGCGGTGCACCAGATGATCGACGTCGGCCCGGTGCCGCGGTTCCTCTCGTCGAAGACGGCGGTGGACTTCCCGATCGTGCGTGACATGGACACGAACATGTACGAGCGCCAGGACGGGCAGGGCCTCGAGGTGGGCTCGTATGCGCACCGCCCGATCCTCCACGAGCCCGACGAGATCCCCTCGATCGCGGAGGCGTCGCTCTCGCCGACCGAGCTGCCGTTTACGCAGGAAGACTTCGAGCTCCAGCTCGAGCACGCGCTCCAGCTCGTCCCAGAGGTGCTCGGCGACGAGTCGGTCGGGATCAAGTACGCGATCAACGGGCTGCTCTCGCTCACGCCGGACGGCCTGCCGCTGCTCGGCGAGACGCCCGAGGTGAAGGGCCTCTGGTCGGCCGCCGCGGTATGGGTCAAGGAGGGGCCGGGCGTGGGGCGGGCCGTCGCGGAGTGGATGACGCGCGGCGAGTCGGAGATCGATCTTCAGTCGTCCGACATCGCTCGCTTCTACGACGAGCAGAAGACGCCGGCCAATATCAAGGCGCGCGCGTCCGAGGGCTTCAACAAGACGTACGGGATCGTGCATCCCGCCGAGCAGTGGGCGTCGAACCGCGGGGTGCGCGTGGCGCCGTTCCACGAGCAGGAACAGAAGCTCGGCGCGGTGTTCTACGAGGCGGCGGCGTGGGAGCGGCCGCACTGGTACGAGTCGAACGCGAAGCTCGTAGAGGAGTACGGCGTACAGCCGCGCGAGCACGAGTGGGACGCACGCTGGTGGTCGCCGATCATCAATGCGGAGCACCTCGCGATGCGCGACCGGGCGGCGATGTTCGATCTGACGGCGTTCTCGATTTTCGACGTCGTCGGGCCGGGTGCGCTCGACGTCGTGCAGCAGGTGTCGGCGCGGCAGATGAACGTACCGAGCGGGCGCGTGATCTATACGCCGGTGCTGACGCCGAGCGGCGGCTTCAAATCCGACCTGACGATCATGCGCATGGACGACGAGACCTTCCGCGTCGTCACGGGCGGCGCGCACGGCATGGTCGACAAGAAGTGGTTCGCCGACCACCTGAATGACGCGGCGCGGATCGACGACCTGACGTCGAGCTGGTGCACGGTCGGCCTGTGGGGGCCGCGGGCGCGCGACATCCTCGCTTCGATCACGAGCGACAACGTGTCGAACGAGGGCTTCCCGTTCAGCACATGGAAGAACCTCGACGTAGAGGGGATGGGGGTGCTCGCGTCGCGCATCTCGTACGTCGGCGACCTTGGCTGGGAGCTCTACGTGCCGATGGGCGACGGCGCGCGGCTGTGGGACGCGGTGGCGGAGGCCGGGCAGTCGCACGGCATCGTCCCTGCCGGAATCGGCGTCTACGGCACGACCGGCCGGCTCGAGAAGGCGTATCGCGCCTTCGGCGCCGAGCTCGACGCCGACTACACCGTCGTCGAGGCGGACATGGCGTGGTGGAAGGTGAAGGACGAGGACTTCGTCGGCAAGGCGGCCCACGTCGGGCACCGCGCCGCGGAGCCGGTGGCGATGCTCTGCACGCTCACGATCGACGACCACGTGTCCAGGAGCGGCGTGAAGCGGTACCCGCTCGGGCGCGAGCCGATCGTGACGCCGGCCGGCAAGCCACTGACCGACGCGCACGGCCGGCGGTCGTACGTGACGAGCGCCGGCGCCGGCCCCTCGCTCGGCAAGCACATCCTCATGAGCTACCTCCCGCCCGAGCACGCCGTGGAAGGCACGAAGCTCGCCGTCGAGTACATGTGCGAGCGGTATCCCGTCACGGTCGCGGTAGTCGGCTCGAAGCCGCCGTTCGATCCGGACAACGAGCGGATCCGCTCGTGAGGATCCTTTGCTGCGTGAAGCGGGTGCCGCTGACCGGCGGGAAGATGGTGCTGACCGCCGACGAGCAGGCGATCGAGACGCGCCATCTCGGCTTCACGATCTCGCCGCACGAGGAATGCGCGGTCGAGGAGGCGGTGCGGCTCGTCGAGGCGAACGGCGGCGAGACGGTCGTGCTCACGCTCGGCCCGGCCGCGGCGGAGGAGCAGCTGCGCGACTCCATGGCGATCGGCGCCGACCGCGCCGTCCTCCTGAAGACCGACGGCGTCGAGTGGGACGCGCAGGCGACCGCGGGCGCGATCGTCGACGCGATCCGCGCGGAGGAGCCGTTCGACCTGATCCTGTTCGGCAACGAGTCGGCGGACGCGAGCAACTACCAGGTGGGTATTCGTGTCGCGTACGCGCTCGGCTTGCCGGTCGTGACGGGGCTGAAGAAGATCTCGCTCGAGGGCGCGCAGGTGCGCTGCGAGTGCGACGCCGGCGGCGCGCGCGACGTCTACGTCGTGCCGATGCCGGCGGTGCTGACGGTGCTGGAGGGCCTCAACCTCCCGCGCTACCCGTCCGTGCCGGGCCGGCTGCGCGCGAAGTCGAAGCCGCTCGCCGTGTCCGAGCCGGCCCGCCCGCCGTCGCAGCTCGAGAAACTCCGCCTCGTCGTCCCCGCAGGCCAGGGCAAGCAAGCAGAGATCCTCGGCGAAGGCCCGAGCGCTGCACCCCGCGTGGTCGAAGTGATGCAGTCGTTGGGCGTGGCATGAGCACTCTCGTCTTCGTCGAGCCGGATGACGACCTCTCGCTGCAGGCCCTCGCCTTCGCCCGCACCCTCGGCGACGTGCGCGCGGTTTCTCTCGACGGCGCGTACGCCCCCGCCGCCTGGGCGGCCGCCATCGTCTCGGCAGCGCAAGGCGCGGACACAATCGTCGCCGCGGGCTCGGACCGCGGCAACGAGCTCCTCGCCCACGTGGCGGCGCGGCTGGACAAGCCGTTCGCGGCGAACGTGACGCGGATCGACGGCGACGTCGTCACGCGCATCCGGTGGGGCGGCAGCCTGCTCGAGGAGGCGCGGTTGCACGGCTCGCCGCGGATCCTTACCGTCGCGCCACACACGCACGCCGCCGAGGCGGCCGGTGCGCCGATCGAGCTGCTCGTCCCCGACGCGTCCGACGCGTCGCCGCGCGTGCTCGAGCGCGTGGAGGAGCAGGCGGGCGGCGTCTCGCTGCGCGACGCGAAGGTCGTCGTCAGCGGTGGCCGCGGCGTCGGCTCGGCGGAAGGGTTCGCGATCATCGAGGAGCTCGCGGGCTTGCTCGGCGCGGCGGTCGGCTGCTCGCGTGTCGTCACGAGCGCCGGCTGGCGGCCGCACGCCGACCAGGTGGGGCAGACAGGCACGAAGATCTCGGCCGACCTGTACGTCGCGTGCGGGATCAGCGGCGCGACGCAGCACATCGCGGGCGCGAAGGGCGCGAAGAAGATCCTCGCCATCAACTCCGACCGGGAGGCGCCGATCTTCGCCAGCGCCGACTACGGCGTGATCGGCGACCTGCACGAGATCGTCCCGGCGATCAGCGCCGAGCTGCGGAAGGTGCGCGGATAGCCATTCTCGCCGGCGCGCTCGGTCTCGCCGCGCTCGCGGTCGTGTGCGGCGGCCTGTTCGCGCGGCGCGGGCTCTTCCTCACGCGGCTCGTGCTCGCGGGCAAGCCGTCTCCGCCGCGCGGCGACGTGGCGGCGCGGGCGCGGAACGAGGTCGTGCTCGTGCTCGGACAGCGGAAGCTGCTCCAGCGGCTCGTGCCGGGCCTGATGCACGCGTTCATCTTCTGGGGCTTCCTCGTGCTCTTCCCGACGATCGTGATGGCGGCGATCTCGGCGGTGGACAAGCACGCGACGATTCCGTGGCTCGGACATCAGGGCTGGTTCATGGCGCTCGTCGACGTGTTCGTCCTGCTCGTGCTCGCGGGCGTCGTCACAGCGGTCGCGATCCGCAAGGTCGTCCGGCCGCAGCGGTTCGCCGGCTCGCACCGCGGCGAGGCCGACCTCATCCTCGCGCTGATCGCCGGGGTGGTGCTGACGCTCCTCTGCTGGCACGCCGCCCGGATCGCCGCCGGGCTGAACGAGTGGCCGGCGCACGAGTCGTTCCTCTCGAACGCCCTATCCCGTGCGTTCCCGCACGGCCCCGTGCTCGAGCGGCTGTTCGTCTGGGCCCACCTCTGCTTCATCTTCGGCTTCCTCGCGTACCTGCCCTACTCGAAGCACCTGCACATCGCCACGGCGGTCGCTAATGTCTGGCTCGCGCGCACGCGCGCGCGCGGGAAACTACTAGCGCTTCGTTTCGACCTCCCCGACGACGAGCTCCGTTTCGGGGCCGGCACGGTGGCCGACCTCACGCAGAAGGAGATCCTCGACGCGTTCTCCTGCACCGAGTGCGGCCGTTGCCAGGATGCGTGCCCGGCCCACGCAACCGGAAAGATCCTCTCGCCGAAGCTTCTGATCATGGGCATCCGCGACCAGGTCTTCGCGCAGAGCACGGAGCCGATCGTCGGCAACGGCGTCCCGGAGGAGATGATCTGGGACTGCGTGACGTGTGGGGCCTGTGTCGAGGCCTGCCCGGTCTCGATCGAGCACATCGACCACATCGTCGACCTGCGCCGGCAACGCGTAATGGTCGACTCGCAGTTCCCGGCGGAGGCGGAGCCGATGCTGCGCGACGTCGAGCGGTCGGCGAACCCGTGGGGCAAGCCGCAGACGGAGCGGGCGGCCTGGGCGGACGAGCTGGGCGTGCGCGTGCTCGAGCCGGGCGACCCGGCGCCGGAGTACCTCTACTGGGTCGGCTGCGCGGCGTCGTTCGACGAGCGGGCGAAGAAGAGCGCGGAGTCGACGGCGAAGCTGCTCGCGAAAGCAGGCGTCGATTTCGCCATCCTCGGCCCGCGCGAAGCGTGTACCGGCGATCCCGCCCGGCGAATGGGCAACGAGTACGTCTTCCAGGGCTATGCGGAGCAGAACGTCGCGACGCTGAACGAGTCGGGCGTGACGAAGATCGTCGCGAGCTGCCCGCACTGCTTCAACACGCTCGCGAACGAGTACGGTGACTTCGGCGGCAATTACGAGGTACTGCATCACACGGAGTTGCTGGCGGAGCTGGTGGACAGCGGCCGCCTGCAGCCGAAGGCGGGCAGCGAGTCGATCACGTACCACGACTCCTGCTATCTCGCGCGGCACAACGACGTTCGGCTGGAACCGAGGAAGCTCCTCAACGTGATCGGCCAACCGGTCGAGATGAAGCGGAGCGGCAAGCAGACGTTCTGCTGCGGCGCGGGCGGCGCGCACATGTGGATGGAGGAGCGCGGAAAGCCGATCAGCGAGGAGCGCGCCCGCGAGGCGGTGGAGACGGGGGCGGAGACGCTGGCCGTTGCGTGCCCGTTCTGCACGGTGATGCTCGACGACGGCGTGAAGGGCGTCGGCTCGGCGATGCGGGTCGCCGACGTCGCGACGTTGCTCGCCGAGTCGATCGACGCCGGTTAGAGGCTCTCACGCGATGATGCGTGTCGCCCGACACATCATCGCGTAAGAACCTCTAAGGTCGACAGGGTGGCGAGGAGACGATTCGCGGCGGGCGAGTCGATGCGTCGCGTCCCGCTGGTCCCGCAGGCGGAGCTGGGCGAATCCCCGGTATGGCCGACCGTCGCGGTGCTGTCGTCGTCGGCGCTCTACGTGACGCTCCCGGGCCGCTTCATCCTCGGCCGTCAGGCGGGCTTCCTCGGGGACATCCGCTGGACCGTGGTAGGGCTGACGTTCGCGCTACTGGCGGCGTTGCTCGTGAGCGTCCCGCACGGAGCGATGGCAAGGACATTCGGCTGGCATGCACATCAGGTGCGCGTCGGCCGGCGCGTTGTCTCGCTCGCAATGATCGCGGTGCTGACGGCCGCGAACTCGGCGTCGATCTATCTCCTCGTCCACGTCCTGATCAACGGCGGGGCAGTCGTCGCCTCGCCGCTGCTGCGCGCCGCGGTGCATCTGTGGTGCGTGAACGTGCTCATCTTCGCGCTGTGGTTCTGGGAGCTCGACGGCGGCGGGCCGCTGAACCGGCATACGTGCACGATCCACGAGCGGGACTTCTTCTTCCCGCAGCAGACCGATCCGGCGCTGTTCGGGACGTCGTGGCGGCCGACGTTCATCGACTACCTGTACGTCTCGTACACGAACTCGTCCGCGTTCAGCCCGACCGACACGATGCCGCTGAGCCGGTGGGCGAAGGTGCTGATGCTCGTGCAGTCCGCCGTCAGCCTCGCGCTCGGACTGATGGTGGTCGCGCGCGCCGTGAACATCCTCCGCTGATGCTCGTCGGGCTCGGCCACGTCGACCTCGTGTGCCGCGACCTCCCGCGCTCGCTCGCGTTCTACGCTGCCGTCTTCGGCCCGCTCGGCCTCGAGGAGCCGTACCTCGTCGAAGGCGAGCGCGGCGAGCAGATCCACTACCTGCGCTTTCCCATCGCGGGTTCGGGCTCGCTCGGCCTGCGGGCGGCGCTCGAGGAGCAGGAGTTCGAGCTGTACGCGCCCGGCTTCCACCACCTCGCGCTGGCCGTGGAGACGAGAGCCGACGTCGACGCGGCGCATGCCGCCGCAGTCGAGGCCGGGGCCGACGTGCTGCACGCGCCGAAGGAATGGCCGCAGTACCACCCGGCGTACTACGCGACGTTCTTCCTCGATCTGGACGGCTTCCGGCTCGAGGTGGCAAGCGCGCGCGACGCGCGGCTCTAGCCGGCCGCCGTAGGATCCGCCCAATGCCGCAGATCATCGACCTGTCGGCTCCGATCGCGCCGAGCGCTCCCGCGGCGGCGCCGTTCCTCCGCACCGAGATCGAGTACCGGTCGCATGCGGACGGTGCGGCCGAGATCGAAGCGCTGTTCGGCGTGCCGGCGCGGCTGCTACGCGACGGGGAGGGGTGGACGCGCGAGACCCTGACCGAGCTCGGCACACACAACTCGACCCACGTCGACGCCCCGTACCACTACAACTCCACGATCGGCGGCCGGCCCGCGGAGACGATCGACCAGCTGCCGCTCGACTGGTTCTTCGCGCCCGGAGTCGTCGCGGACTTCACGGGCAGGGCGGACGGCGACGCGATCGGCGACGGCGAGATGGAGCAGGCGATCGCCGTGGCGGGGCACGAGCTGAGGGAGCGCGACATCGTTCTCGTCCGCACCGGCTGCGACCGCTTCTACACCGACGACGACTACATGCTTCGCGGGCCGGGCGTGACGGCCGAGGCGACGCGCTGGCTCTTCGACCACGGCGTGCGCGTGATGGGGATCGACGCGTGGGGCTGGGACCGACCGCTGAACCTCCAGGCGGCCGAGGCGCTCACCCGGGACGAGCCGGGCGTCTTCTGGGCGGCGCACCAGTGCGATCTCCCGTACTCGCAGATCGAGCGTCTCTCCAACCTGTCGGCCCTGCCGTCGACCGGTTTCACGGTTGCCTGCTTTCCGCTGAAGATCGTCGGCGCGAGCGGAGCGCCTGCGCGCGTCGTCGCGATCGTGGCCGACCCGGCACGCTGAGTTGACGCGGCCGCGCCGCGCAGCCACAATCTCTGTGGAACAGCCGTTCCATCATGTGAGATGGCCACCGAGACGGGCACCCAGTCGATCGACCGCGCGGCGCAGTTGCTCGTTCGCGTCGTCGAAGCCGCGCGCGCGCCGTCGATCGGCGAGCTCGCCGAGGGGGCCGGGCTCCCGAAGAGCACGACCTCCCGGCTCGTCGCGGCGCTGGAGAGACAAGGACTCGTCCAGCGCCTCGGCGACCGCGGCCGGCTGCGGCCCGGGCCCGTGCTGCTCCGCTACGCCACTCGCGACGCCTCCTCGACGCTCGTCGAGCTCGCCGCTCCCGCGCTGCTCCGGCTCGCCGACGTCTCCGGCGAGACGATCAATCTCGCCGTGCCCGGCCCGGACGGGGTCGAGCACCTTGCGCAGGAGGACACCGCCCACTTCGTCGGCACGACCGACTGGGTCGGGCGGCGCGTGCCGTTCGACCAGGCGGCGAACGGCAAGGTGTTTCTCGCCTACGGCATCGCGGCGAAGCCGACCGCCGAGCTGACCCGCGTCCGCGCGCGCGGCTACGCGACCTCGGTCGACGAGCTCGAGCTCGGCCTCTCCGCGCTTGCCGCTCCCGTCTTCGGTCCCGGCGGCGAAGCGCTCGCCGCCCTCTCGATCTCCGGGCCGACGGCCCGTCTGACCTCCGAGCGCATCGCGCAGCTCGCGCCTCTTCTCGTGGAAGAGGCGACGCGGCTCGCGGAGCGTCTCGGCCACCGCGACCACGCACGAGGTGCCGCATGACACACGACGAGATCCTCCAGGGGCTCTACGACCACACACTCGTCGGCCACGCGCCCGAGGTCAAAGACCTCGTCAACGAAGGCCTCGCCGACGGCATGGACCCGGAAAAGATGCTCTACGACGCGCTGATCCCGTCGCTCGAGGAAGTCGGAGCACGCTTCGAGCGCGGCGACTTCTTCGTGCCCGAAATGCTCATCGCCGCGCGCGCCATGCAGGGCGCGCTCGACATCCTGCGCCCGCTGCTCGCCGAGACCGGCGCACAGACGGTCGGCACGTACGTGATGGGCACCGTCAAGGGCGACGTGCACGACATCGGCAAGAACCTCGTCAACATCATGCTCGAGGGCGCCGGCTTCACCGTCCACGACCTCGGCGTCAACGTCGCACCCGAGAAGTTCATCGAGGCGATCCAGGAGCACCAGCCCGACATCGTCGGCTTCTCCGCGTTCCTCACCACGACGATGCCGATGTTCAAGGCGAACATCAACGCGCTCGAGAAGGCCGGCATCCGCAACGACGTGATCGTCATGGTCGGCGGCGCGCCCGTCACGCAGCAGTACGCGGACGCGGTCGGCGCCGACGGCTACGCGTCCGACGCCTCGACGGCCGTGCGCCTCGCCAAGGACCTGATCGCACGCAAACGCGCCCAGGTTCCCGCCTGATGGAGACCGTCGTCCGCTCGCGGTCGAAGACCGTCGTCATCGGGCCCGAGCAGCCGTTCTGCGTGATCGGAGAGCGGATCAACCCGACCGGCCGCAAGGCGTTCCAGGCGCAACTCCAGGCGGGCGACCTCTCACAGCTCGAGACCGACGTCGCACAGCAGGTCGACGGCGGCGCCGACATGCTCGACGTGAACGTCGGCGACCCGCTCGCCGACGAGGTCGGGCTGATGGGTCAGGCGATCCCGCTCGTGCAGGGGCTCTGCGATCTCCCGCTCTGCATCGACTCGTCGATCATCGAAGCGCTCGAGGCCGGGCTCGCCGCGTACGAGGGAAAGGCGCTCGTCAACTCCGTCACCGGCGAGGACGAGCGCCTCGAAGCGATCCTGCCGATCGTGGCGAAGCACGGCGCTGCGGTGATCGGGCTCGCGAACGCCGAGGACATCCCGATGGAGCCCGAGCGGCGGCTCGAGGTGGCGAAGCACATCGTCTCCGTCGCCGGCGGCTACGGCATCCCGCCCGAGGACGTGATCATCGACCCGCTGGCGATGCCGATCGGTGCCGAGCCGCGCGCGGTCACGCTCTTCATCGAGACCCTGCACCTCCTGCGCGACGAGCTCGGCGTCAACACCACCTGCGGGGCTGGCAACACGTCGTTCGGGTTGCCGGGACGCCACACCCTCGGCGCCGCGTTCCTCGCCGTCGCGCAGAGCCACGGGCTGACGAGCGCGATCATGGACTCGCGCCGGCCGGAGATGGTCGAGTCCGTTCGCGCCACCGACTTCCTGCTCGGCCGCGACGAGTGGGGCGCACGCTGGATCGCCGACTTCCGCAAGAAGCAAGCAGCCGCCACCGCGTGAGCGCCGTCGCGGACATTCCGGAGCAGCCGCACCCCGACCGGGTGCGCCTCCGCTTCCTCCAGGTCGGTGAGGACCACGCCGTCAAGGAGGCGCGCGTGCTCGCCGGCACGACGATCTTCGACGCCGCCAGCTGGAACGGCGTCGCCGTCGATTCCACCTGCGGCGGCCACGGCACGTGCAAGAAGTGCAAGGTGCGCGTCGTCTCCGGCCACGCGCCGCTCAGTCCAGTCGACCCGCGTGCGTTCACGGTCGACGAGCTGAAGGGCGGCTGGCGGCTCGCGTGCCGCGCCACCGCCTACGAAGACCTGACGATCGAGGTGCCGCCGCTCCAGACGCGTCCGAAAGCCGCGCTCGCGGGCGTCGGCAGGCACGTGATCCTGCGCCCTGCGGTGCAGAAGCGCTACGTCGAGCTGAGCGAGCCGACGCTCGAGGACCAGGTCTCCGACCTCGAGCGGCTGCTTGCGGCGATGGACGATGTCGAGCTGCGTGTCCCGCTCGACATCGTCCGCACGCTCGGGCACACGCTGCGCGAGTCCGACTGGAAGGTCACCGCCGTCTTCGTCGACGACCTGCTGGTCGACGTCGAGCCGGGCGACACCTCCGCGCGCCGCCACGCGATCGCCTTCGACCTCGGCACGACCACCGTCGTCGCGACGCTGCTCGACCTCGAGACCGGCCAGCCGAAGGCGGTGCAGTCGATCCTCAACGCGCAGCAGCCGTTTGGCGCCGACGTGATCTCGCGCATCTCCGCCACGATGCTCGACCCCGCCGCGCTCGCGCTCTTGCAGACGCACGCGCACGACACGCTCCAGCAGCTCACGAGCGAGGTCTGCACCGAGGCCGGCGTCGACCCACGCGAGGTCTACGAGGTCGTCGTCGCCGGCAACGTGACGATGATCCAGATCGCTCTCGGCATCGACCCCGAGCCGCTCTCGATGGCGCCGTTCACGATCGTCTCGCGCACGATGCCCGAGGCGACCGCCCACGACTTCGGCGTGCAGGTGCACCCGCGCGCGCCCGCGGTGATGTTCCCCGCGCTCGGCGCCTACGTCGGCCCCGACATCGTCGCCGGCATCCTCGCCACCGGACTCACGCTCGACCGCCGCGTTCGCCTCTTCATCGACGTGGGCACCAACTCCGAGATCGTGCTCGGCTCGTCGGCGAAGGCGCTCGCGTGCTCGGCGCCCGCCGGCCCCGCCTTTGAGGCCGCGCAGATCCGCTGCGGCATGCGCGCTGCCGACGGCGCGATCGAAGGCGTGAAGATCCGCGACGGCGAGGTCGAGCTGACGGTGATCGGCGACGTCCCGGCGGTGGGACTCTGCGGCTCCGGGCTCGTCGACGCGGTGGCCGAGCTGATCGGCGCCGGCATCCTCGACAACTCGGGACGGTTCGTGCTCGGCTCGTCGGAGCGGCTCGGCAAGATCGGCGAGGAGAACGTCTTCTACCTCTCGGACGAGATCTATCTCTCGCAGCGCGACGTGCGGGAGCTCCAGTTCGCAAAAGCATCGATCGCGACCGGCTGGGCCATCCTCTGCAGCGACCTCGGCATCGAGCCCGAGGAGATCTCGCAGGTGCTGCTCGGCGGCTCGTTCGGCTCGTACCTGACCGCGTCGAGCGCGGTCAGGATCGGCCTCGTCCCGCGCCTGCCGCTGCCGCGGATCATCGCCGCCGGCAACGTCGCCGGCGAGGGCGCGAAGATCGTCGCGCTGTCTGTGACCGAGCGCGCCGCCGCAGCGGCGGTGCTCGACGAGGTCGAGTACGTCGAGCTCTCCGGGCGAACCGACTTCAACGACCTGTTCATCGACCAGCTCGCGTTCCCCGGATGAGCACGGAGCCGACGACAAAGGCTGCAACCAGGTTGCGACCTGGTCACAACCTGGTTGCGGATGTTCACGCACCGACGGTCGTGGTGGCTTGCGGCGCCCTCGCCCTCCACGTCAAGGCGATCGCCGCCCGCCGCGGCTGGGACCTCGAGGTGCGGCCGGTGCCGCCCGAGCTGCACAACCGGCCCGAGAAGATCCGCGGCGCGGTCGAGGGCGCCGCCGCCGGCGACGACGTCGTCGTCGCCTACGCCCACTGCGGCGCCGACCTCGCCGGGTTCGAGCGGCTTGAGGGCGCCCACTGCTACGAGGTCTACGGCGCCGAGCACGAGCCCGCGACGTATTTCCTCACCGACTTTCTCGTCCGCAGCTTCGACCATGTCGTCTGGCGCGGGCTCGGGCTCGACCGCTACCCGGAGCTGCGGGACGACTACTTCCGCAACTATGAGCGCGTCGTCTGGCTCGCGCAGGAGCCGACCCCGGAGCTGCACGCCGAGGCGAAGCGGGCGGCGGCGAAGCTCGGCCTGCCACTCGAGGTACGCGACACTGGTGATACCGGCCTGGAACGAGCGCTGGAGCGACTACTGGAGGCGAAGACGTGCTGATCAACGAGATGCCGCGGTACGAGATCCTCGACGAGGCGGCGCTGGCGGAGCTCGACCGCGGCTGGCGGCGCATCGTCAGCGAGCTCGGAATCGATTTCCTCCACCCCGAGGCGATCGACTATCTCGAGAAGGCGGGCCAGAACGTCGAAGGCGACGTCGTCAAGTTCGATCCCGACTGGATCCTCGAGCAGGTCGCGAAGGCGCCGCGCGAGTTCGACCTCCAGGCCCGCAACCCCGAACGGAGCGTCCACATCGGCGGCAACCACATGGTCTTCTCCGCCGTCTACGGTTGCCCGTTCGTGCGCGAGGGCCTCGAGCGACGCGACGCGACCTACGACGACTTCCAGAACCTCGTGCGGCTCGCGCAGTCGTTCCCGCAGCTCGACTCGCCGGGCGGCACGATCTGCGAGCCGAACGACAAGCCGCTCGACTCGAGGCACCTCGACATGGTCTACGCGCTGCTGACGCTGTCGGACAAGCCGTTCATGGGCTCCGTCACCTCCGGCCCGAACGCACTCGACACGATCGCGATGGCCGAGATGGTCTTCGGTCGCGACTCGATCGAGAACACGCCGGCGATCATCTCGCTGATCAATGTCAACTCCCCGCTCCGGTACGACGACCGCATGCTCTCGGCGCTGCTCGAGTACGCGAAGGCGAACCAGCCGACCGTCGTCACGCCGTTCCTGCTCATGGGCGCGATGTCGCCGGTCTCGATCGTGTCGGCGCTCGCGCAGCAGATCGCGGAGGCGCTCGCCGGGATCGCGCTCGTCCAGACGATCCGCCCGGGCTGCCCCGTCGTCTTCGGCTCGTTCCTCTCCAACACCGACATGCAGTCCGGATCGCCGAGTTTCGGCACGCCGGAGTCTGCAGTCGGCCTTTTCTGCACGGGGCAGATCGCCCGCCACTACAACCTACCCTTCCGCGGCGGAGGCGCCCTCACCTCGTCGCAGGTCGTCGACGCCCAGGCCGGCTACGAGTCGATGATGTCGCTCTGGCCGACGTTCCTCGCCGGCACGAACTTCGTCATGCACTCGGCGGGCTGGCTCGAATCGGCGCTCGTCTCCTGCTACGAAAAGTTCGTCGTCGACGTCGAGCAGCTGCGGATGCTGCACGAGGTGTTCAAGCCGCTCGAGGTCAACGAGGAGACGCTCGCGTACTCTGCCCACCAGGAGGTCGGACAGGGAGGCCACTTCCTCGGCGCCGTGCACACGCTCGAACGCTTCCGCGAATGCTTCTACCGGCCGCTCGTCTCGTCCACGGACAACTACGAGCGCTGGAAGCGTAACGGGGGCAACGACACCTCGGCGCGCGCGTCCGAGGTCTGGAAGAAGACGCTCGAGGACTACGAGGAGCCGCCGATGGATCCGGGGCTCAAGGACGAGCTGAAGGCGTATGTCGACCGGAGGCGGAAGGAGCTGGGTGACTGAGATGACGACGACGGTAGGCGAGATCATGTCGCGGCGGCTGTTGACGGTCGATGCGGCGACGGAGCTTGCGGAGGCTGCGAGCCAGATGCACGAGCGCAACGTCGGCGCCGCGCTCGTGCTCACGAACGACCGCCTGTCCGGGATCCTCACGGAGCGCGACATCCTCCGCGCGGTCGCGACCGGGCCGATCGCGGGGACGAACGTGGCCGCCTGGATGACCCGCGACCCGGAGACGGTCGAGTCGTCGGAACCGACGGGCCGCGCGGCGGCGATCATGATCCACGGCGGCTTCCGGCACCTGCCGGTGGTCGACGGCGGCACCCCGGTGGGAATCGTCTCGATCCGCGACCTGATGAAGGTGGTCGTCGACGACGAGAGCCCGCGCGGTGTCTGAGATGTTCGTCGACGGCACGTGGACGGGCTCGCTTTCGGGCGAGACGTTCACCGCCGAGTCGCCCGCGACGGGCGAGGTGATCGGCACCGTTCCGCAGGGCGGGCGGCAGGACGCGCAGCTCGCGATCGGGGCGGCGAACCGCGCCGCCGACGGCTGGTCGCGCGCCACCGCGTTCGAGCGTGCCGCCGCCATGCACCGGATCGCCGACGAGATCGAGCGCCGCCGGGACGCGCTGGCCCGGACGCTCACGCTCGACCAGGGCAAGCCGCTGCACAGCGAGGCGGTCGGCGAGGTCGAGGAGCTGATCGGCTACTGGCGCAACGCCGCCGAGGACGGGACGCGCCTCGAAGGACGCCTGCCCAACTCCATCTCGCCGGGGAAACGCGTCCTCCTCGTGCGCCGCCCACGCGGCGTGATCGGCGTGATCACTCCCTGGAACTGGCCGTACACGATGCCCGCCGAGCTGATCGCGCCTGCGCTCGCCTGCGGCAACACCGTTGTCTGGACGCCCGCATCGACCACCGCGATGGCGGCGATCGCGCTCGCCGAGTGCGTCGTGGAGGCCGACCTGCCGCCCGGCGTGTTCAACCTCGTCACCGGGCCGGGCTCGACGGTCGGCGACGAGATCGCGCGGAACCCCGGCACGCACGGCGTCGGCTTCATCGGCTCGACGGAGACGGGCCGCAAGGTGGCGGAGGCCGCTGCCGGCAAGGCGGCCGTGCTCGAGCTCGGCGGCAACGGCCCAGTGGTCGTGCTCGACGACGCCGACCTCGACCTCGCCGCGGAGGCGACGGTCACCGCCTGCTTCCTCTGCGCCGGCCAGAGCTGCACCGCGGGCGAGCGGCTGCTCGTCCACCGCGACGTGCGCGAGGAGTTCGTGGCGAAGCTCGCGCAGCTCGTCACCGAGCGCGTCCTGCTCGGCGACCCGTTCGCCGACGGCACGACCCTCGGCCCGCTCAACAACGCGGGCGTCGCAGCGAAGATGGACGAGCATGTGGCCGACGCGATCGAGCGCGGCGCCGAGCTCGTCAGCGGCGGCTCGCGCGCGCCCGGCTTCCCGACAGACCTCTACTGGCAGCCGACCATCCTCGACGGCGTCCCCGACAGCGCCCTCGTCTCCCAGGAGGAGACGTTCGGCCCGGTCGCGCCGGTCGTCGCGATCGACTCGCTCGAGCAGGCGATCGAGCTCGCGAATGCGTCGCCCTACGGACTGCTCGCCGCGATCTTCACGCACGACCTCGCGAAGGGCCTTCGCTTCGCCGACTCCGTACGCACCGGTTGGGTCAACGTCAACGAGTCGTCGAACTACTGGGAGACGCACCTGCCGTTCGGCGGTCGCTCCGGCACGGCGAGCGGCATCGGTCGCGTCGGCGGCAGCGCACCGATGGAGGCGTTCACCGAATTCCAGACGGTGGTGCTCTCGTGACCTACGACTACGTTCTCGTCGGCGGCGGCTCCGCCGGCAGCGCGCTCGCCAACCGGCTGAGCGCCGACCCGTCGACGCGCGTGCTGGTACTCGAGGCGGGACGGCCCGATTCGCTCTGGGACGTCTTCATTCACATGCCGGCGGCGCTCGCGTTCCCGATCGGGAACAAGCGCTACGACTGGATGTACGAGTCCGAGCCGGAGCCGTACATGAACGGGCGCCGTGTCTACCACGCGCGCGGGAAGGTGCTCGGCGGCTCGAGCTCGATCAACGGGATGATCTTCCAGCGCGGCAATCCCCTCGACTACGAGCGCTGGGCGGCCGACGCCGAGCTCGAGACCTGGGACTACGCCCACTGCCTGCCGTACTTCAAGCGCATGGAGACATGCGTCGCCGGCGCCGACGACTACCGCGGCGGCGACGGACCGCTCGTCCTCGAGCGGGGGCCCGCGGTCGGGCCGCTCTTCGACGCCTTCTTCGCCGCGGTGCAGCAGGCCGGGTATCCGCTCACCGACGACGTCAACGGGCGCCAGCAGGAGGGCTTCGCGATGTTCGACCGCACGATCTCCCGCGGCCGGCGCGTGAGCGCCGCTAGGGCATATCTCCATCCGGTGATGTCCCGACGGAACCTCGAGGTGCGCACCCGGACGTTCGTGAACCGCGTCGTCTTCGAGGGAACGCGGGCGGTCGGCGTCGACGTCGGCGGCGAGACCGTCCGGGCTAACGAGGTGATCCTCTGCGGCGGTGCGATCAACTCGCCCCAGCTGCTCCAGCTCTCGGGTGTGGGCAACGCGGGCGAGCTGTCCGAGCTCGGCGTCGAGGTCGTGTACGACCTGCCCGGAGTCGGCGAGAACCTCCAGGACCATCTCGAGGTCTACGTCCAGTACACCTGCACGCAGCCGGTGTCCGTGCAGCCGGCTCTGAAGAAGTGGAAGCGTCCGTTGATCGGGGCGCAGTGGCTGTTCCTCCGCTCCGGCCCCGGCGCGACGAACCACTTCGAAGCCGGCGGCTTCATCCGGTCGAACGACGAGGTCGCCTATCCGAACCTGATGTTCCACTTCCTGCCGCTTGCGATCCGCTACGACGGCTCGGCGCCCGCGGCCGCGCACGGCTACCAGGTGCACGTCGGCCCGATGTACGCGGACACGCGCGGCTCGGTGAAGATCACGTCGACGGATCCGCACGTCCATCCAGCGCTCCGCTTCAACTACCTCTCGACCGAGCAGGACCGGCGCGAATGGCTGGAGGCGGTCCGCTGCGCGCGCACGATCCTCAACCAGCCGGCATTCGATCCCTACAACGGCGGCGAGTCGTCTCCAGGACCGTCGGTGGAGACCGACCAGGAGATCCTCGACTGGGTCGCGCGCGACGCCGAGACGGCGCTGCATCCGTCCTGCACCTGCCGGATGGGGACGGACGCGCTGTCGGTCGTAGACCCGCTGACGATGCGCGTGCACGGCGTCGACGGCCTCCGCGTTGTCGACGCCTCGGTGTTCCCGTACGTCACGAACGGAAACATCTACGCGCCGGTGATGATGGTCGCCGAGAAGGCGGCGGACCTGATCCTCGGCAACACGCCGGCTCCGCCCGAGCAGGTCGAGTTCTACCGCCATGCTGAGCGAGCTTCGAGTCGCTGACCTGCTTGCCGCGCTCGGCGAGCGGACGCCCGCCCCGGCGAGCGGCTCGGCCACCGCGCTGACGGCCGCGCTGGCGGCGGCGCTCGCGGAGCTGGCCTCGCGCTACGCGGGCGACGAGGATGCGGCGGCGCGGGCGCAGGAGCTGGTTCGCCGGCTCGCCGAGCTCGCCGACGAGGACGCGGCCGCGTACACCGCCTTCATGGCCGACCGGAACGACGCGACGCGGCGGCGGATCGTCGAGATTCCCGAGGAGGTCGCGGCGCTCGCCGACGAAGCCGGAGAGCTCGCGGAGCGCCAGCGGGCCCGGCTCCAGAAGAGCGTCGCCGGGGACGCCGAGGCTGCTGTGGAGCTTGCGGCAGCGGCCGCCCGGGTCGCGCGGCGTCTCGCCCAGATCAACGTCGCCCCGCGTTAGCCTGGGTCCCTGATGCGCCGTCAACGTCTCCTCCTCGCCGTGGCGGCTGCGGCGGTGGTCGCCGCGATCGCGGTCGTCCTCGCCCCGGACGTGTTCCACCACAAGCCGGGCACCAACAAGGTCGCGGCCTACATCGACAGCGTCGACACGGTCGAGCAGCAGATGCGCGTTCCGCTCACGCGGCTCCTCATCGCGTACCGCGGCTTTTCGGCCAAGCCGACGAGTCCGCAGACCGAGAAGAAGCTCGCGGAGACCGAGCAGACCCTGCGCACACTGCAACGGCGCCTGGCGGCGCTCCCGGCACCGCCTGCGGCGGCGAAGCTCCGCCCCTGCTCGTGCGGCCGTACCTGACGATCTCGATCGTCACCGGCTCGCCGCTCGTCGTCGGAGCGCCCTCGCTCCAGAAGGGCGATTTCGACTTCGTCCAGGTCGACTTCTACGTCTCCGCCACCCGGTACTACCTCGTGCAGCCGGGCGTGACGCTGACCTCACCCGCGTCACCGCCGGCCCGGAACGCCGACTGGCACGGCCGGGTCTCGGTGCCGCTGACGCATTTCGAGGGCAAGACCTTCTCCTTCACCGGGAGCTTCGCCGCTCCCTGGTGCGGCCGCGTGGCCTAAAAGACCTCCCTGAGACGAGGGATTCGGCGCTCAAGCGGGCACCGGGGCGGCCGATACGGGATCTGAGGGCAGGTCTCTTCAACGGCCGTGGTCGAACCGCGGCAGGAGCGTTACATGTTCGGCCTCCGGTCAAGCGCCGTTCTTGCGCGAACCACAAAGCACTGTTTCCGCCGGCCGCGCCGGGCGCGCAGCGAGGCCGGCTTCACGCTGATCGAGGTCCTGCTCGCGGGGATCATGCTCGCCATCCTCTCGGTGCCGATCTCCGGTCTGCTCTCGGCCACCGCTTCGATCTCTCGGCTTGACCGCGAACGCACCGGAGCCGACCAGTACGCCCAGGCCCAGATCGAGGAGCTCCACACCCTCCCGTATACGCAGGTCGGTCTGGTGGGTGCGAACCCGCCGGGCATTCTCGTGGCGAGCACCGCGGCGAAGCTGCCCTCGGGCGAGGCGGTGACGATGAAGACCCAGGTCTCGTGGGTCGCCGACCCGATTCCCACTGCATACGTCACGAACGCCGACTACAAGAAGGTCATCCTCACAATCACGCGCAACAGCGACAACGCGCAGCTGTCTCAGAAAACGACCTACATTGCGTCTGCGTCGGCGCCGCCGTTCGCGGGCTCGACCTGGGACCAGATCAAGCGGCAGGTGATCGACGCGGTCACGAACCTGCCGCTCATCGGTGCGAGCGTGAACCTCACCGGCGGACCCGGCGCGGAGAACCGGACCGACACGACCGACGGATCGGGGACAGTCCTCTTCCCGGCGTTGACCAGCAGCGCGAACGGGACACCCGTCTTCACGCTCGCCACGACGCTCGCCGGCTACAGCGTGTTTCCGGACGACATCTCGCCGGGCGCCGCGTCGTCGGTCTCCTCGACGGCCGGCGTGAACTCGATCGGCACTGTCCGGATGTACAAGCCGGTCTCGCTCACCGTCAACGTGCAGACATCCGCGGGTGTCCCGTATACGAGCGGCGCTTTCGTCTCACTCGACTCCTCCCGCTGCGGCCAGTCGAGCGTGAACATTCCCAGCGGCTCGAGCTCGACCACGATCACGACGTGCAACTACGCGACCGGCAAGTCGGTTCTGCTCCCGCCCAACGTCTCCGGCCAGGTGCCGCTCGACGACGACTACTTCGTCACGGCCTGGTCGAGTAGCGGCGGATTCTGGGGAGCGACCCCGTCGACGGGGGTCGTCATTCCTTCCGCGTATCCGAACACCCTCACGCAGACCGTCACGGTGAAGTTCGGGTCGAGCGCGTTTGCGACGACGAAGGTGATCAATGTCACCGTCAAGAAAGGCGGCTCGAACGACTCGAACGCGCGCGTCGAGCTGAAAGGCGGCCCCGCATCCGTCTACCTCTACGCGACGACGAACGGAAGCGGTCTCGCGGCGTTCACGGTGCCGGTCTCGGCAACGGGATTCACGTTCACCGCGACCGGCAACGATATGGGCGCGGCGAGCGGCACGGCAGCGACCGGGAGCATCACGACAGGCACGACGTCTCCGATCGCCCTGACGGTGAACATCAGTTGAGCGCCTTCGCCGGGCGGATGAGGCGGACGCTGCGCGGCGAGCGCGGCTTCACGATGATCGAGCTCCTCGTCGCGATGCCGATCATGCTCGTCGTGATGGGAGGCCTCATCCTGATGCTCACGACCGTGACCCACTGGAGCAGCCAGACGCAGGGCCAGACGTCGCTCCAGACGGAGTCTCGTGCCGCACTGAATCGTCTGGAGGCCGAGATTCGCGGGTCGTTCGTCGGCGACGGCACAAACCCGATCATCAGCGCGACTTCCACGGCGGTCACCTTCGACACGCCGGACACGTACGCGACAACGATCGCGGGCACCACGATGTCCTCGTTCCACCTCTTGCAGGTCTCGTACAGGATCAGCGGAGGGACGCTGCAGCGCCAGTTCAAGACGACGACGAACACGTACCCGGGCTCGCTCTCCTCGGGGAGCGGGTGGACGTGGGGCGCGGTGGGCTCGTGGGCCACCGAAGTCGGCACCGTCAATTCGATCACGAACGCGGACGTGTTCAGCTACTACACGGCCGCGGGTGTGCAGGCGTCGCCGGATGTGCCTCTCACGTTCCCGATTGCTGACACGAGCGGGATCGTCGCGGTCGGCGTCAAGCTCACGATGACCACCGGCGGGAGCCAGCCGGAGAAGTTCACCGTCAACGACATCATCGCAATCAGGGGGACATCGGGTTGATCCGCAACCGGATACGGCGGCTCTATGACGACGAGAGCGGGTTCGCGATCGTGCTCGCAGTCGCGCTGACGATGCTGATCGCGATTATCGCGGTGGCACTGACTCTCCAGGTGATGGGAGAGGACAGCAACAGCCGCCGAGATCAATCGCAGGACGGCGCCTACCAGGCTGCGGAGGCGGGAACGAACGCCTATCTCTCGGACATCACCGAGAGCAGCGCCTTCTATACGGCGTATATGGCGAAGGGCGAGGCGACCCGGACGGACTCGGCCAACGCTGCACATGCGAACAACTGCTCTGCCGTGGGCGCGTCCGGCACGTCCACGTGCCCGGACGCGGTCTGGAACTCGGCGAGCTGGGGGACGAAGTGGACATACGCGACGTCGAAGACGACCGATACCGGCTGGTTCAGCATCGGCAACGGCTACCAGTACCTGATCCAGGTGTATCCGCCGGATCAGAGCCTCACCGGGCTCGCGCAGGTGATCACGCGCATCGATGTGACCGGGCGGCCGACCGGGGGCACCGACATCACCCGCTGGCGCACGATCGAGACGGTGCTCCGGCCGTCGAGCCTCGCCGACTTCGAGGCATTCGTGGCCACGAACCTCAGCTACGCCTCCGGCGCGACGACGACCGGCCCGGTCTTCGTGGGCGAGAGCAACAGCGGGGTGGCAGGCAACCTCAACCACTCAGGCACCGCCAAGGCGAACCTGTACGCGGAGGGCACCGTCACGGTCGGCGGATCGACGCTCACGAACGGCGCCAAGAAGTACGACAAGACCACGAGCCCGACCGCGCTCTGCAAGCTCAACAACTGCACGGCCGTTCCCTTCACGAACTTCTCCTCGACATTCACGACCGTCGCGGGAGCCGCCGGCTACGGAGGGATCGTCCTCGCTGCCACGGACCCGGGCAACGCCGCGCTCAGCAGTCAGAGCCCCGCGTACACCGTTGACGCCTGGAAGCTCTCCTTCCAGTCGAACGGCACGGTGATCATCTCGTCGTGCAAGAAGTTCAAGTCGAGCGGCGGAACGATCTTCGAGGACTACAATGGGTCGACCGCCCCCGTCTGCGGCAACCCGGTGACGAAGACCGTGCCGACCAACGGCGCGATCTACTCCACGCCGGACGTGCTCATCTCCGGCATCGTGAAGGGCAAGGTCACGGTCGCGACGGCCGGTGACGTCGTCTTCGCCGGAAACACCACGTACAACGCGAACGGCACCGACGTGCTCGGCGTCGAAGCGACAGGGACGATCTACGTCGCCCAGTGGGCGCGCGACGCGAACGGCAGCATCACCATCTACGCGGCCGAGTTCGCGCTCAACGGGCTCTTCGAGGCGGATCCGAACTACAGCGGCTCGATCTCGGGCGGGTCGGTGATGAACTTCTACGGCTCGACGGCGGTGTACGGCGGCAGCTGCGGGGGCGCCGACTGCACGATCATCTTCTCCAACATGTTCAACACGCGCGTCTACAACTACGACAACAACCTGCTCTTCGTGCAGCCGCCATACTGGCCGTCGCTCGGCAATGCGTACACGATCCTCCTCCAGCGCCAGCTGTAGGAATCAGTCGCAGCTACCGCCGGCGAGCCAGCTCGCGCCGCGGCCGTACAGCGCATCGAGGTCGGGCCCGTCGAGCCCGGGCATGTCGTCCTTGACCTCGTAGCCGACCTGGGTCTGGAGATAGGCGAGATGCCGGTAGCCCGCGGGGAAGCGCGCGAGCAGGCCGGGGTCGAGCGCGAGCTGCGCGGCCGGGTCGACCGGGTCGAGCCGGTCCTTCTCGTAGATCGGCTGCCGCAGCACGAGCCCCCAGCGGCCGTGGCGCCGCTCGAGGAGGTCGTAGAACCGGCCGGTGCAGACGACGTCGCAAAGGACGTCGTGGACCGTGGCGCGCTGAGAGATCGTCATTTTCGTCTGCGCCACGGCACGGTCGCCGCCGAGATCGATCGACGTTCCGCCAAGGAAGTGGAGGATGCGCACACCGCGCGTCCAGCCCGCCTCGTTCGCCTCGATGAACGCGTTCGCCGAGCCCTGGAACCAGGTGGCCATCATGCGGCCGTCGTCGTGCCAGACGGTGCGGAAGCGCTCCCAGTGGCCGGCGTCGCGCCACACGACCCAGTTCTCGAGCAGGTCGCGGATCGCGCGGCGGTCGTCGGCCTCGGTCATCGCACGCGAGCGTATACGAGCCCCCTCGGGCTCGGTCCCCGCTAGCGGCGGACGCCGAAGTCCGTGGTGATGTACGTCGTGGCTGCGGCCGTGACCGCAGAGATGCCGATGTCGCGCCAGCCCGGGTAGAGGATGTTGGCGCGATGAAGCGGGCTGGCCATCCACGCGTCGAGCGCGCCGGCCGCGGTGAGCGGCCCCGTCGACTCGATCAGGTTCTCGCCGACCGATCCGAAGTGGTTCACCTGGTTCTTCACGTAGAGGCGCTCGATCCGCTTCCAGAAGGGCGTGCCGTCCGAGGAGGTGTGCCCGAAGTAGCCCTTCTGCGCCATGTCGCCGGAATGCTGCCGCGCCGCGGCGGTCAGCTGCCGGTTCGGCTTGACGGGCTTCAACCCGTGCGCGACGCGGATCTGGTTCAGGCCGACGAGCACGCCGCTGTCGAGCGAGGCGCTCTCGCGCAGCGGGGCGGCGGCGGCGGCGGCCGGCGACGCGATCACCGTCACGAGCGCGACGACCATGCAGGCCAAGACTGGAGTCCTCCGGCTCATGGTCGAAGTATCGGCAGGCGGCGGCCCGGCGGCAAGACCAGAACGGCGCCCCTGAAATGCCTCGTCGACTGCGAGTAGCCTTCCAGGCAAACCTCGAGGAGGGCGGCGCATGGCAGCGAACCTCAACAACCACCATCGCGAGACGCTCGAGAAGATCTTCAGTCATCCGTCGAGCGGCAACATCGAGTGGCGCCAGGTGCTGTCGCTGCTCGAGGCCGTCGGCACGACGACCGTGGAGCACAACGGCAAGGTCAAGGTCGAGCTCGGCCCCGAGACCGAGGTGCTCCATCCGCCGCGCGGCAAGGACGTCGACCAGCAGATGATCGACGACCTGCGGCGGATGTTCAGGAACGCCGGGCTCGCGCCCGACTGAAGGGCATGGCCGAGTCCTCCCGAGCTGCTATAGAATCTATAGTAACGACACGGACAGCGAACGAGGAGGAAGACAATGGCGTTGCAGCTCGGTGACACGGCGCCCGATTTCGAGGCGGAGACGACCGAAGGCCCGATTCATTTCCACGACTGGATCGGCGACGGGTGGGCGGTGCTGTTCTCGCATCCGCGCGACTTCACCCCGGTCTGCACGACCGAGCTCGGCTACATGGCGAAGATCAAGCCGGAGTTCGACAAGCGAGGCGTGAAGATCCTCGGCCTCTCGGTCGACCCGCTCGACAACCACGCCAAGTGGGCCAACGACATCAAAGAGACGCAAGGGACGGCGCCGAACTACCCGCTGATCGGCGACTCCGACTTCGTCGTCTCGAAGCTGTACGGGATGCTTGCGGGCGACGTCGAGGGTGACCCGACGGCGCGGACGGCGGCCCAGAACATGACGGTCCGCAACGTGTTCGTGATCGGACCCGACAAGAAGGTGAAGCTGATCCTCGTGTATCCGATGACGACGGGGCGCAACTTCGACGAGGTGCTGCGGGTGATCGACTCGCTCCAACTGACGGCGAAGCACAAGGTCGCCACCCCGGCCAACTGGCAGCAAGGCGACGACGTGATCATCGCCGGCTCGGTCTCCGACGAGGAGGCGAAGGAGACGTACCCGGACGGCTGGGACGCACCGCGTCCCTGGCTCCGGATCGTGCCGCAACCGCGCTGATCGCTGCCGGAGCATAGGGTTTCGCCACGGGCCGTCGTCTATCTGATCTCGGACGAGTCGGCCTTCGTGAGCGGCGCAGAGATCGTGATCGACGGGGGACAGTCCACACGCGGCGGCGCGAAGTTCCTCTCCGACGCCCTCCGCGACGATCGCGCCGGCGAGACCGTTTAGGGTTGCGCAATGGCGGCTGCCCCACCTGACCTCCTCGCCTTCGGCCAGCCGTTCGGCACGATTGCCCAGTTCGCCTACGCGGTCGAGGACATCGAGCGCGAGATGCTGCGCTACGCGGAGCAGCTCCACGTCGGCCCCTGGTTCGTGCGCGGCCCGTTCGAGCCGCCCGCTGGACGCTACCGCGGCGGGCCGACGCGGCCGACGTTCACGGTCGCCCACGCGTTCGCGGGCCATGCGATGCTCGAGCTGATCCAGCAGCACGACGACAGCCCCTCTGTTTTCAACGAAGAGAGCGGCGGCGGCCGCTACGGTTTCCACCACTGGGGCATGCTCACGCGGACGTTCGACGACGACGTCGCGCGCTACGCCGCCGCGGGCTATGAGGAGGCGTACTTCGACCGCCTTCCGTCCGGGTCGCGCGTGATCTATCTCGATGCGACGCGCGACCTTCCGGGCATGATCGAGCTGCTCGAGCACACCGACGGGCAGGAGCGGATCTACACGGAGTTCTACGATGCCGCCGTCGGCTGGGACGGCCGCGAGCCGGTGCGGCGATGAGCACCGTCGAGACCGTCCGCGGGCCAGTCGAGCTCGAGCGCCTCGGGCCGACGTTGATGCACGAGCACATCTTCGTGATCGACCCTCAGGCGATCGAGAACTACGGCCACCTCTGGGGCGCGCACTACTGGGACGAGAACGTGCGCGTCGCCGACGCGATCGCGAAGCTCCAGCGACTGCACGACGGAGGCATCGCTACGATCGTCGACCCGACCGCGTACGGGCTGGGGCGGTGCATCCCGCGCATCCAGCGTGTCAACGCAGGGGTCGATCTCAACATCGTCGTCGCCACCGGCGTCTACGCGTTCCTGGAGCTGCCAAGCTTCCTCGCCTACCGGAGCGACGACTGGATCGTCGAGCTGTTCGTCCGCGAGATCCGCGAGGGCATCGACGACTCCGGCGTCAAGGCGGCGTTCCTGAAGTGCGCGGTGGAGCACCACGGCATCGTCGGCGACATCCCGCGCATCCTCGCGGCCGTCGCGGCGGCGGCGGTCGAGACCGGCGCTCCCGTGATGGTGCACACGAGCGCGCCTGCGCGCACCGGGCTGCTCGCGCTCGAGTCGCTCACTGGCGCCGGCGTCGACCCGAGGCGGATCGTGATCGCGCACGCGGGCGACAGCAACGACCTCGACTATCTGCGCGCGATCGCGGACACCGGCGCGAGCCTCGGCTGCGACCGCTTCAGCATCGCGCACTTCAACCCTGACCCGAACCGGGTCGAGACGCTCGCCGCGCTCGCCGCCGAGGGTTACACCGACCGGGTGCATCTCGGCCACGACGCGGCGTGCTTCTACGACTTCATGGTCGGCAACCCGCCGTTCGCCGACGAGAGGCCGGACTACCTCCACATCTCGAGGAACATCGTGCCGCAGCTGCTCGCCGCCGGCGTCACGCAGGCGCAGATCGACGAGATGTTCGTCGGCAACCCGCGCCGGTTCTTCGCGCCGGCCGCCGCCGGCTGATCAGGAGAAGCCGAGGCCGCTCAGAGCCCTTCTTCCATCCGCTCCCTGATCTCGGTCAACGCGACGAGGCCGGCGCGGAGTCCGGCCAGCTCGGCGGGCGTGATCAGCCCGGCCAGCTCCGCGTCGACGCTTTCGACGGCGGCGCGCACCGCGCCGGCGGCGGCACGGCCCCGTTCGGTGAGATCGATCGTCATTCGCCGGCGGTCGTCGGCGTTGACCTGACGCTCGAGGTAGCCGCGGAGCGTCAGCGTGTCGATCAGCTGGCTCGCTGCCTGCTTCGTCACGCCCAGCTCCCGGATCAGGTCGCCTGCCGACCCGCCGCGGTTGGCCATGCCCCCGAGCACGTACGACCCGTTGCGGGGCATGTCGTCGAACCCCGAAGCCGCGAGGCGGACACGGATCGCGCCGCCGTACGCGCCGCGTGCCGCCCGGAGCAGCGCGGGGATTACGACCTCCCCGGCAGCGGCTCGAGACGGCATGCGCGCAGGGTACGAGCTCACGGCGAGATAGTCAAGCACCTTGACAGTCAAGAGCAAGGCCCTGTGGACGTCGTGCCGATCCCGGACGCGGACGCGTCTACGCCCCGGCGCGTGACGACGTCAGACCGTCGTGCCGATGCGTCGAGCGCATCGGTCACCGAGCCGGAACGAAACTCTGGCCACATGCATGCACGGCCACTAGTCTCGATCTCGAGATGGCGTCCTGCCCGGTCTTCGCCTCGTACCGCCCGCTCGATCCTGAGCAGCTCGCCGACCCGTACACCGTTCTGCGCCGCGCGCGGCAGGAGGCGCCTGTCTTCTTCATCCCCGAGGACAACATGTGGTGCGTCACGCGCTACGAGGACGTCCTCGCAGTGATCAAGGACACCGCGACGTATTCGAACTCCGGCGCCGACGAAGTCGTTGCGCCGCGGCCGAAGGAGTACGCCCACGTCATGCCGGACGGCCATCCGGTGTCGCGGTCCCTGCACGACCACGATCCGCCGACGCACACACGCCTGCGCAAGCTGGCGCAGAAGGCGTTCACGCGGCGGCACGCGGATGCCCGGGAGAACGAGATTCGTGCGATCGCCAACCGCCTGATCGACGGGTTCGCCTCCGAGGTCGAGGTCGACCTGGTCGGGGTGTACTCGTCCCAGATCCCGAGCCTCGTGATCGCGCCGATCATGGGCGCCCCGAGCGAGACGGCGCAGCAGCTCAAGAAGTGGAACGACGACTTCTTCATCATGGCCGGCAACGGCCACCTCTCCGAGGAGCGCAACGCCGAGCTGTGGGCGTCGGCGATCGAGTTCGATCGCTTCATCCGCGAGCTCGTCGAGGAGCGAAGAGCCGATCCGCGGGACGATCTGACCTCGGATCTCATCCGCGCGACCACGGAGGACGGCTCGCCGTCGCTGACAGACTGGGAGGTGATCTGCATCGTGGCGGGGCTCATCGCCGCCGGCGCGGACACCACGAACGGGCTGATCGCCAACGCCGTCGATCTCCTGCTCTCGGAGCCCGAGCAGTGGGACGCCGTGAAGCGGGATCCCTCGCTCGTCGGCAACGTGGTCGAGGAGACGCTGCGCATTCGTTGTCCGGTTCGCGGCCAGCGGCGCGTGACGACGAGGTCGACGACGCTCGCAGGCGTCACCATCCCGGAGGGGGCCGTCGTCTACATCCACGCGGGCTCCGCGAATCGGGACGACGCCGTCTTCGAGGAGCCCGACCGCTTCGACCTTCACCGGGCGAACATCGGCTCCCATCTCGGGCTGGGGATCGGCATCCACTTTTGCCTCGGCGCGCCGCTCGCGCGGCTCGAGGCCCGCGTCGCGATCGAGTGTCTGATCGAGCGCGTGCCGGACCTCCGCAAGATCGAGGGGCAGACCCTCGAGTGGGCCGCAAGCACGTACGTGCCCGCGCTCCTCGGCCTTCAGGTCGCGCTCAGCTGACCGGCAGCGCGTGCGAACGAGCAGCAGGACGGCGATGAGCGAGCGCCTGCTCATCAAGGGCGGCACGGTCCTGAGCATGGATCCGGCCGTGGGGGAGATCCGGTCGGCCGACGTGCTCGTCGAGGACGGGGCGATCGCCGCGATCGGCGCCGCGCTCGACGTCTCCGATTGCGACGTCATCGACGCGAGCGGCATGGTCGTGATGCCGGGCCTCGTCGACTCGCACCGGCACCTCTGGTACGCGACGGTTCGCGGGGTCGGCATGGACCTGGTCCTGCGGGATCTGCGCACGGAGCTCTGGCCGAAGGTGGCCGCGCACTACACGCCTGATGACGTCTACGTCGCGACGCGCGCCGCCATTCTCGACGCGCTCGACCACGGCATCACGACGGTCTTCGACTGGTGCCACATCATCAACTCGCCCGAGCACGCCGACGAGGCCGTCCGCGCGCACCGCGAGTTGCCGATGCGCGCCGTGTTCGGCTTCGGCGCGTCGATGACGCGCAAGCTGAGCGAGTACTCCGGCAGCACGGCGGTCGACGACGACTGGAGCGCGATTGCGCACCTTCGCGATCACGGCCTCAGCAACTGCGACGGCCGCGTCACGCTCGCACTCGCCCTACAGGGCCCCGAGGCGAACCCGATGGAGGCCAGCGCCGTCGAGATCGCTGCGTCGCGGGAGCTCGGCCTGCCGATGAGCATGCACGTCGGAATGCACGAAGGCGCACCGCCGCGGCGGTCGATCGGGCGCCTGGCCGAGGCGGCGTTGCTAGGCCCCGACATGCAGTTCGTGCATTGCTGCTCGACGACGGCCGAAGAGCTCGCTCGCCTGGCCGACGCGGGCGCCGCCGTCGTCGTCTGCCCGGTGACCGAGATCGCACTCGCCATCGGCATTCCGCCGACCGGTCGCATCCGCGACGCGGGCCTGGCTCCGGCGCTCGGTGCAGATGCGGTCTGCTCGACCTCCGGGGACTTGTTCGACGAGGCGCGCGTGGCCCTGCTGACCGAGCGTTGCCTGCGCGCCGAGCGACGGTTCGCGGACGCGCACGAGGTCGAATCGGCCGGCGAGCTCGGGTTCAGCTCGCGCGAAGCGCTGGAGGCGGTGACGATCAACGGCGCCAGGGCGTGCTGGCTCGGCGACCGCGTGGGCTCGCTCACGGTCGGCAAGCGCGCGGACATTGTCCTGCTGCGAGCTTCGGACCTCGGCCTGGCTCCGTTGAGCGACGTGGTCGGGGGCGTCGTCGGCGGCGCGCACGGCGGAAATGTCGACACGGTGCTCGTCGACGGCAAGGTGGTCAAGCGTCACGGCCGTCTCGTCGGCGTCGATCTGAAGGCTGCGCGCTCGTCGCTCGAGCGATCGCGGGACAAGCTGTTCGCCGCCGGAGGCTTCCCGGGGGCGCGGCCGCTGCTCGAGGGCTGAGACGGGGGAGCGGGCGTAGCGCCCGCTCCCCCCGTCGATCAGATGCCGATCGCTCGGCCTAGTAGTTGCACGCCGGCAACAGCTGCTTCGCGTTCGCCGGCGTGATCTTCTTCGACTCCCACGCGACGAGCGCAGGCAGCTTCTTGCCCGACAGGTAGGCCAGCACCGTCGGCGCGAGCGACGCAACCTGCTCGGTCGGCGTATACGTGGCGTCGCCCGAGAGCACCCCGGAGACCATCGCCTTGGCGCCCGCGTACGTGCAGTTGCTGCCGACCACGACGACGTGGCCCGGCGTGTTGCCGGTCTTGAGACCGGCCTGGTTCGCGGCGGAGACGATCGCCATCGCCATGTAGTCCGCCGTGCCGTAGGCACCCTGGATCCCGCCACGCGACTTGTACTGGGCGAAGATCTGTGAGGCATCCCGCTCAGAGGTCGGAATGTCCCAGTTGGAGTCCTGGGTCGCGACGACCTTGTACTGCGGGTACTTCTTCAGGACCGCGTCGAAGGCCGTGTTCCGCTGCTGCACGATCTGCATCGAGGCGGTGCCTTCGATGAGCATGATGTTCGCCTTCTTGTAGCCGGCATGCTGGAGACCGGCGACGAGCGTCTGGCCGGCGTACGTTCCCAGGATCTTGTTGTCGCCGAGATCGGTGGTCACGTAGAGGCCCTTGGCAGCCGCGGGCATCGGGGAGTTGTAGGCGATCACGCCGATGCCGGCGCTCTTCGCACGGTGCAGCATCGCCACCGTCGCGTTCGGATCGTCGACCCCGATCACGATCACGTTCGGGTGGAGAGCGATGCACTGGTTGAAGTGCTGCGACTCGAGCGCGAGGTTCTCGGCGTCCGTCAGCGTCGCCAGCACCTTCACGCCGGCCTTGGCCATTGCTGCGTCGAACTGCTTGTTCACACCGGCGGCCCACGGTGTCGAGTTGCTGTAGGTCACGAAGCAGACGGACTTGCCTGCGGCCGTGCCGGTCGTCCGGCCGAATGCGCCGCCGGCGACGAGCCCGACGATGAGGCCGGCTGCGGCGAGTAGACCGACCACCCTGATCTTGCGTGTCATCCCTTGTCCTCCATTCCCGAGCGAGAGCGTCCTTCCCGACCCGCCGGTCGCTCACGTAGTACGCGGACCCTGAGACCCGGCTCACGAGCAGCGCCGGAATAGCAATCCGTCCCCATGGCATACGTAGTCATCCCTGTAGGTGCGGGATTAACACAGTTCGCGAAGGGGGGTCAAGGTTTTGGTCGGGCGAAACGCACGTTCACTATCGTGTCGCCCCGGGTGCCTTGGGGACGTTTCCTCCTGCGGAAACCGCCTGGAAAGCAGGCGGAACCGGCGCCGACGGGAGCGCTGGAGGCCGGTTGCCGAGCCGTTTCTCGCGCCGCCGGCGCTGGATGCCGTCTCATTGACCTTCTCGCGAGGTCCTGCGTAAAGTTGCCCGGTCGTATGGCATACGTAGTCATACATGTCTGCGCCGCAACGTCAGGAGTTGTGTGTCCGACGGTCTGACGGAAGGGCAAGTGGCGCCCGCTGAGGGTGACGTTCCGTTGCTCGCGGCGCGCGACCTCTGGAAGGCGTTCGGCGCGACGCAGGCGCTCCGCGGGGTGAGTCTCACGATCGCGCCGGGCGAGATCCACGGCCTGTGCGGCCAGAACGGCGCGGGGAAGAGCACGCTCGTGAAGATCCTGACCGGGCTCGTTCGACCCGATCAAGGCGCGATCTCCTTCCAGGGACGCGAGGTGCGGTTCGCGCGTCCGGCGGACGCTCAGGCTGCCGGCATCGCGGTCGTCGACCAGGAGCTGAGCGTCGTACCCGCACTCACCGTTGCGGAGAACGTCCGCCTCGGCGCGCAGGACACGCCGTTCTTCGTCCGCAAGCGGAAAGCCGACGCGAACGTGACAGCGATCCTCGAGCGCGTCGGCATCGGCGACATCCGGCCCGACACCCGTCTCGAGACGCTTTCGATGCCGCTCCGCCAGCTCGTCGAAATCGCACGGCTCCTCGACCGGAACGCGCAGCTGCTCATCCTCGACGAGCCCACGGCCTCGCTGAGCAGGGGCGACAGCCTGATCGTGTTCGCGGCGCTGCGCGAGCTCGTGAGCCGTGGCCACAGCGTGCTCTATGTCTCCCATCGCCTCGACGAGGTGCTCGACCTCTGCGACAAGATCACCGTTCTCCGCGACGGGCAGCTCGTCGCGATGCACGAGATCGCCGAGATCAACCATCAGAAGCTCGTACGCCTGATCGTCGGCGAGGACGGCACACGGGCGATGGCCGAGGGCGCGGCGAACGCTGCGCACCGATCCAATCGCGCGACGCACGCCGGGCACGAGCGCGAGATCGTGATCGAGCGGGTCTCGCTCCCGCCCGCGCTCACGTCGTTCTCCTATCGCATCCAGCCGGGGGAGGTGGTGGGTCTGGCGGGGCAGGTCGGCTCGGGCGCGACCGAGATCCTGCGTTCGCTCGGCGGGCTCGAGCCGGACGCCCTCGTCGACGTCACGTGCGACGGGAAGGCTCTGCGCCTGAGGAAGCCCGCGGACGCGATCGCAGCCGGCATCTACTTCGTCTCCAACGACCGGCAGACCGAAGGCCTCTTCCTGAGCCGCTCGATCGAGACCAACCTTGTCGGGACGCGCCTCCGGCTGCTGAGCAAGCTCGGTTTCGTTCGAACCGGCAAGGCGCGCCGGCTCGCCGCGTCGCTCGCCGAGCGCGTCGTCGTCAGAGGAGCCCGCCTCAGCGCGGACGCGGCCGACCTCAGCGGCGGCAACCAGCAGAAGGTGTTCATCGGCCGGACGCTGGACGCCAGCCGCAATCGGCTGCTGCTCCTCGACGAGCCGACCCGCGGCGTGGACGTCGGTGGACGCGCCGAGATCCACAATCTGATCAGGAACGCGTGCGCGGAAGGAACGTCGGTCGTCTTCTCGTCAGGCGAGTCCGACGAGGTGCTCGCGCTCGCGGACACGATCATCACGCTCAAGGCGGGAGAGGTGGTCGCGGTACACGCGCGGGCGGAGATGACCGAGGAGAGCCTGCTCGCCGAGACCACCGGAACCGTCGGGCCTGCGGAGGTGAGCGTTGGCGTCTAGGAGCGACGCGCCGGCGCTCGCCGCCGACGACGTGACGGGCGCCGGGATGCACGCGGCCGAGCACCGCCGGCCCCTGCTGCGGGGCGGCCCCGCCTATCTCCCGGGTGTGCTCGCGGTCACCGTCGGCCTGACGATCCTGCTCGTCTTCGGCGCGATCACCCCCGGCTTCCTCACCGTCGCAAACGGGAAGGCGATCCTGCTCTCCGCGTCGATCGTCGGCGTGCTCGCCATCGGCGAGACGTTCGTGATGATCAGCGGCAGCCTGTTCTCGCTCTCCATCGCGCAGATAGCGGCCGCCACGGCCATGATCTATCTGCCGGCGCTGCGCTACGGCATCGGCGCGGCGATTCTGATCGCGCTCGCGCTCGCGGTCGCGCTGAATGCCGTCCAGGGCTCGATGATCGGCTGGTGGCGCGCCAATCCGATCATTGTGACGATCGCGATCGGAAGCCTCACCGAAGGAGGCGCGATGGTGATCAGCGGGAACAGGAACATCTACCCACCGGAAGGGAACACGAAGTTCATGTTCATCCTCAAGAACGTGGGCGGAATCTCGGTCTCCACCTATCTCTTCCTCTTCGTCGGCCTCGTCGCCGCCATCGTGATGTCCCGCACGCGCTTCGGCATGCAGCTCTACATGATGGGTGACAACCGGCGGGCGGCCAGGGCGGCCGGGTTACCGGTCGCGAATCTCACGATCGGGGCGTTCGTCGCGGCCGGCTTGTGCGCCGGCGTCGCGGGATTGATGCTGGCGGCGATCTCCGGCCAGGCCCAGTCGAGCCTCGCCGGCAACAGCACCTACGACGCGATTGCGGCGGCGCTCGTGGGCGGCAGCGCCGTGACCGGCGGACGTGGGTCGATCGGGCGGACGGTGCTGGGCGCGATCGTGATCGCGGCGGTGACCGACCTGGCTCTTCAGCGCGGCTACAACGAAGGGGCGCAACTCGTCGTCAAGGGCGTGCTCGTCTTCGTCGCCGTGCTGCTCGTCCGGTTCGCCGGTCGCAGCGGAACGAGGACGGCGTAGATGGCGCGTCGTTCGGGGATGGTCGCCAACTTCCGCGCCGACACGGGCGCCAAGCTGCCGGCGGCCGTGATCGTGGTGATGATCATCGTCTTCGTCACCATGGCGCATGTCGCCGGCCGCCCGATCACGTGGTTCAACGGCTACGACATCATGCAGAACTTCGGCGAGCTGGGCTGGATCACGCTCGGCATCGCCCTCAGCATGATCGCCGGCGAGTTCGACCTCTCGCTGCCGTCGCTCTACTACCTCGGGGGCGCGGTCGCCGTGCTCACCGGTGTAGGCCACCCCTGGCTGGGCGTGCTCGCCGCCGTCGCGGTCGGCATCGTCTCGGGAGGGATCCAGGGCGCGGTCGTCGCGAAGTTCCGCATGAGCTCGGTTCCCGTCACGCTCGGCGGCTACATCATCCTGCTCGGCATCTTCTTCGTCGTCACCGGCGACAAGAGCATCGCGTACTCGAACTACGACGTCGGCGCGAGGCTCGATCAGCCCATCTTCAGGGTCTTCTCGATCCACAGCCTCATCATCGTCGTGCTCTTCGTGGTCGTCGCGGCGGTTCTGCGTTACACGCGAGTCGGTGTCGTCGTACGCGCGGTCGGCGGCGGCCGGCGGGCGAGCCGCGTCGCGGGCGTCTCGGTCGACAGGACCCTGATCGGCATCTTCATCGTGTCCGCGGCCGGCACCGCGTTCAGCGGCGCGCTGCTCGGCTATTCCACGTCTGCGGCGACGCCGAATGCGGATCTCTCGCCGCTGATCTTCGCCGTCACCGCCGCAGTGCTCGGCGGCGTGCGGCTGGAGGGCGGACGGGGAAGCCTGCTCGGCATCGCCATCGGCGTGATCGCGCTGAGCATGCTGCAGGAAGGGCTCGTGATCATCAACATCTCCGACCAGCTTTCCGAGATGGTCACGGGCGGCCTGCTGGCGATCGTTGCTCTCATCAGCGCACCCGATCTCCGGCGGCGAGGGTTTCCGGGCACGCGGAGTGCAGCGGTTGCAGCGGCGACGCCTCCACCCCCGTAGGCTCGAGGTCGCCGGCCGCGCCCGGGCCCGTGTCGAAGGCTCCCGCCCGTGCTGCTGCTAGCGGTCTTCGCGTTCGTCGCCGGCGCCGGAACCGCGCTCAGTCCGTGTGTGCTCCCGATCCTGCCGGCGTTGCTGTCGGCCGGGGTCGTCGGCGGTAGGCGGCGGCCGCTCGGAGTCGCGATCGGGTTGTCCGTCACCTTCGCGCTGACCGTCGCGGGCGTCGCGACGCTGCTCGGGGGCATCGACAAGAGCAGCAATTCGCTCCGCCATGTAGCCGAAGCGGTGCTCGCCGCGTTCGGTCTGTGTCTGCTCGTGCCCGTGCTCGCGACGCGCCTCGAGGCGGGTATCTCGCGACTGACGGGGTTCCGGCCCCGCGGCTTCGGTGGAGACGGCTTCGTAGGCGGGCTGACCCTCGGCGCTGCGCTCGGCCTCGTCTACACGCCGTGCGCGGGCCCGATCCTGGCGGCAGTCGTCTCGGTGGGCGCGGCCTCGGGAAGCGTGATCGCAATCGGCACCGCCTACGCCCTCGGCGCGGGGTCGGCGTTGTTGGCGGTCGGCATCGCCGGCCGGCGACTGTTCGCGCTCATTCGCCGCCTCGAGGTCGCCCGCTTCGTGCAGCCTGCGCTCGGGGTGATCCTCATCGCGACGGCCGCGGCCATGACGGCGGGCGCCGACGTCCGGTTCGACGAGTTCATCGCCGCACACGTCCCGAATGCCACGTTGACGTCGTGGCTCGAGGCCTCGCAGCCGGTCGAGACGCGCCTGGCGTCGCTGCGCAGCAGGCAGGCGGCCGTCGCCGCCTCACGGTTCACGCCGGGAAGCAGCGCCAACGCGTTGCCGGGACTCCAGAATCTCGGGCCTGCCCCGGGTTTCGTCGGGAACCAGCGTTGGTTCAACACGCCCGACGGCCGCCCGCTGAGCTTCGCCTCGTTGCGCGGCCGCGTGGTGCTCGTGGATTTCTGGACCTACACCTGCATCAACTGCTTGCGGACACTCCCGTATCTCCGGGCGTGGGATACACGCTACGGCAGCCGAGGCCTGACGATCGTCGGCGTCCACACGCCCGAGTTCCCCTTTGAGCACGACGCCGGCAACGTCGCCGCGGCGATCAAGCGACTCGGCATTCGCTATCCGGTGGTTCAGGACAACGGCTATTCGACGTGGAACGCATGGGGCGTCGAGAACTGGCCGACCGAGTTCCTCGTCGACGCCCGCGGCCGCGTGCGGTACCGAAGCATCGGCGAGGGCGACTACGCCCAGACCGAGCAGGACATCCGCACGCTGCTCACCGAGCACGGCGTGCGCCGGCTCGGCCCGCGCGCGCGGCCGAAGGCCGTGGTCACGCCGTCGCCGGCGACGACTCCCGAGACGTATCTCGGCTCGACGCGCGCCTTCGGCTGGGTGCCGCGAGATCCGACGGCCGGGCTGCACGACTTCGGCCACGTCGGGGCGCCGCCGCCGCAGTCGGGATTCGCGTTCAGAGGGACCTGGCGCATCTCGACGGTCTCCGCCACCGCGGTGAAGTACGCCGAGATACAGGGCGCCGTGCTCGCGAAGAACGTCTATCTCGTTCTCGGCTCCGCCGGCGACCGCCCGCGCCGGGTCGAGGTGCTTCTCGACGGGCGGCCGATCGGCAACCGCCTCGCCGGGACCGACGTCAAGGACGGCGTCGTCGTTGTCACGAGCCAGCGGCTCTACCACCTCGTCTCGCTGCCCGCGGAGCAGCTGCACAGCCTCACGGTGCGGGTGGCGCCCGGAGTCTCGGGCTTCGCGTTCACATTCGGCTAGTGCTCATCTCGCGTCTCCGCGACGCCTTCGGCCCTGGCGGGGCCGGTCGTCCGCCGCCGTACGAGCAGGCTGGGGAACGACAGCCGCTGAACCGGCGCCTGCGGCTGTTCGATCCTCTGCACGAGGAGCTGCACGGACGCCCGGGCCATCTCGTCGAGCGGCTGGCGCACGGTCGTCAACCCGAAGACGTCCCACGACGCAAGCGCGATGTCGTCGAACCCGAGCACCGACAGCTCGCGGGGAACGGAGACGCCGGCCGCGTAGGCCGCGTTGAGCGCGGCGAGGGCCATCACGTCGTTCAGGCAGATGATCGCCGTCGGCGGCGAGCGGAGCTCGAGCAGCTTGCGGGCCTCCGCATACGCGGTGTCGTACAGGAAGTCCCCCTGCCGAACGAGCTCCCATTCGAGCTCGATGCCCGCCCGCGTCAGCCCGTCGCAGAAGCCCTGGAACCGGTCGCGGCTGGTACTCGCTTGTGGATCGCCGCAGATGACGGCGATCCGTCGATGGCCGAGATCGATCAGATGCTCGACGCCGACACGCGAGCCTCCGACGTTGTCGCCTGTCACGACGTCCGACTCGACGCCGTCGACGTAGCGGTTGGCGAGCACGAACGGGAACCGCTCCTCGGCAAGCGTGTGGATCGCCTCGGAATCGATCAGCGCCGACGTCACGATCAGCCCGTCGACGCGCTGCTCCTTCAACATGCGCGTGGAGACATGCTCCGGCCGGTCTGCGGCGCTCGAGTACACCATGGCGAGGCCTTGCTCCGACAGGCGGTTCTCGAGCGCGGCCATGAGCTGCGTGTAGAACGGGTTGCGGATGTCGCCGGTGACGACGCCGACGAGCGACGTGCGCCTCGTCGCGAGCCCTCTGGCCACGCCGTTCGGTGTGTAGCCGAGACGCGCGATCGCCTCTTCGACGCGCTGCCTCGTCTCGCGAGCCACGCGCCGGTCGCCGTTGACCACCCGTGAGACGGTCGTCTGGGATACGGAGGCCTCTCGGGCGATATCCCAGCTCGTCACCATCGGCGACGCCTACGAAGCAGCCGACGGGTGTTGCCCTCCGGCGGCGGGCGAGAAAGCGGACCGGAGAGGGTGCGCGTACATCGGTCATGCGACCGTCGCACACCCGACCCGACAGGTCAAGAACGCCCAGGAGGCGAGGGATTTGCGGGGTTTAGGTCGGCACGCGAGACCGCTGTCTGGCGCTTCGCAAACGCAGCCGGATAGTGTCCTGCCCATGCCAGACGAACGGGTTGTCATCCTCACCGGGGCCGGCGGCGGCCTCGGCTCCGAGGCGGTCAAGCAGCTGAGCCGGCGCGGCGTGCGGCTCGTCGCGGTCGACATCAACGAAGAGAGCCTGAGCGCCGCCGTGGCCGCCGCCGACGGCGACGGTGAGATCGTCGCGGTCACCGCCGACGTCACCGACGAGGCCTCGGTACGGGGCTTCGTCGACGACGCGGTCAGCCGCTGGGGCCGTCTCGACGGCATCTTCAACAACGCGGCCATCCAGGGTCATGTCGGCCCCTTCGTCGACTACGAGACCGACGAGCTCTGGCGTGTGCTGAGGGTGAACCTCTTCGCAGCGTGGCTCGGGATGAAGTACGCGATCCCGCACCTGATCGCGAACGGCGGCGGGTCGATCGTCAATACGGGCTCGTCTCTCGCGTACCGCGGCTGGAAGGAAGTGCCCGCGTACGTCGCGTCGAAGCATGCGCTCGCCGGTCTCACGAAGACGGTCGCGATCGAGTACGGGAGCAAGAACATCCGCGCGAACCTGCTGTCCCCGTCGTCGATGAACGCGCCGATGCTCTGGCCGGTCGCCGAGAACGTTGGCGGCGGCGACCTCGAGGCGGGACTGCGGGAGATCGCGGCGCTCGCTCCAAACGGCCAGCTCGCCCAGCCGGGCGACGTCGCGGAGATCGGAGTCTGGCTCCTGCTCGACGCGCCGGCGCATCTGTCCGGCGTGATCCTGCCGGTCGACGGCGCAGAGACCGCCGGATAGCGCTACTGCGCCGTGTAGCCGCCGTCCACGAGCATCGCGTGGCCGGTGACGTAGGACGCGTCGTCGGAGACGAGGAACAGCGCCGCGCGGGCCTGCTCTTCCGGTGTCGCGAAGCGGCCCATCGGGTGCGTGGCGATCGCGTCCACGCGCGCCGCGATCGGATCGCCGGAGTTGTCGAACGCCCATTCCGAGAACGCCGTCGTCGTGCCCGCAGGGCAAAGGGCGTTCACGCGGATGCCGTCGCTCATCAGCTCGAGCGCCAGGCCCTTGCTGAGGCTGACTGCCGCCGCCTTCGTGACGCAGTACGCGACACAGTCGGCGGCAGCGACGAGACCGTATGTCGAGCCGAGATTGAGGATGTTGCCGCCGCCGTTGTTGCGGAGGTGGGGGATCGCGCGCTTCGTGACGAGGAACATGCTCGTGACGTTGGTGCGGAACATCGACTCCCACTCCTCGAGGGTCATCTCCTCCAGCGGCCCGACGGCCATTCGCGCGGCGTTGTTCACGAGAGCGTCGATGCGCCCGTGACGGGCGGCGACTCCGTCGACCCACGCAGCGACCTGATCGGCCGACGAGACATCGCAGGCCGTGAACTCGGCGATCCCTCCGGCGCCGCGGACGTCTGCCTCGATCTCAACGCCCGCGTTGTCGCTGCGGCCGCAGAAGGCCACGACGGCTCCCTCGGAGGCGAACAGCCTCGTGATCGCCTCGCCGATCCCGCGCGTGCCGCCTGTGACCAGGACGACCTTGCCGTCGAGACGCTTCATGCCGCTGAGCTTAGCCCCCGGGTTCGGCCGCCTGAACCCATTCGGTCGCCCCGTCCGACCACAAGCAAAATCGGTCTGCTGACGTGGTCTAATTCTTGACGGCGGCGAGGAGCGTCAGGGATGGTGTGTCTCTGGACGCGTGACGCGGGAGAAGGTGGCGAACAGTCTTGACCGCAGCGACGACAGCAGTGGGGACCGTCGCGGAGACGGGCGAAGGCTGGGCGGTTACGCCGGCACAGCTCGAGACGATCAAGGCGGTCAGCGCGACCGTCGCCACGGGGACAGGCTTGCCGGAGACGCTCGACCAGATCGCGCGCGCCGCGGCGAAGATCTCGATGTCGCAGGCTGCGGCGGTGATCCTGCGCCAGCACGAGCTCGGTATCGGCCTGTCGGTCGCGGGCTCGTACGGGCTCAGCCCGAAGTACGCCGACCACCTGAACGCCACGCGCCCGCTCGAAGTGGGAAGCGGGCCGTCCGGGCTCGCCGTCGAGCGCTCCGCCGCGGTCTGCGTCGTCGACTTCATGCACGATCCCATCGCCCGGCCGTGGCGCGATCTGGCGATCAAGGAGCACTACCGCTCGATGCTTTGTGTGCCCCTCATCCTCAGCAGGGGTCGCGTGCTCGGTGTGCTCAACGTCTACCGCGCCGAGCCGGGCATGTGGGACGACCACCAGATCGCGATCATGTCGCTGCTGGCCGACCATGCCGCGATTGCGATTCGCGCTGCCGGCTTGCTCGACGACACGCGCCGTCAGGTCGACGGGCTTTCGTTGATGGTGCGCTCGCTGCGGGCACAGGCGCACGAGCATTCGAACCGGCTGCACGCCATCTACGGGCTGCTGACGCTCGGGCGTGCGCAGGAGGCGAGGCATCTGATCGCGGAGGTCGAGGAGGCGTACCACAGCATCTACGGCAGCGTCACGAGGCGGATCGAGAACTCGACGATCGCCGGGTTCCTCGTCGCCGAGTCTGCGATCGCGCGCGAAAGCGGGATCGATTTCATTCTCGACCGTCGTAGTCGCATCCGCGCGCTGCCGGATTCGCTGAGCGACCTCGATGCGATCACGGTGATCGGGAATCTCGTTCACAATGCGATCGAGGCCGTGGGGCCGATGTCCCGCCGTCGCCGCCGCGTCTCGGTCGGGATGTTCGAGCGACCGGCGGAGACGGTCTTTCGTGTTCGCGACTGGGGCCCAGGGATCGCGGCGGACGACCTGATGCGCGTATTCGAGTCCGAGTACACGACGAAGCCCGACCACAGCGGGATCGGGCTCGCACTCGTGCAGCACATCGTCACGCGCGCAGGCGGACGGATCGAGCTCGAGCTGCCGCCGCCGGGCGGCCTCACCGTGACCGTGAGCTTTCCCCGATGACCGCGACGGCCGCATCGCTCGGCCCGAGCCCCGGCCATCGCCGGTCTCCGCCGCTGTGGAAGGTGCTGATCGTCGAGGACAGCCCGGTTGTGGCGGAGCTCCACCGGCGGCTCGTCGACCAGGTGCCCGACTTCCGGTCGATCGCGATCCGGCGCGACGGCGAGGCGGCCTACCAGGCGGTCGTCAGTCTGCGGCCCGACCTTGCCATCGTCGACCTGGCCATGCCGGGCGGAGGCGGCCTGCCGTTCCTGCGCCGGATCCGGAACGATGGACTGCCGGTCGAGGCGATCGTCGTGACGGCGTCGCGCGAGTCGCAGGCGGTCCGCGAGGCACTGCAACTCGGCGCGATCGACTACCTGGTCAAGCCGTTCGCGCCGGAACGCCTGCAGGCGGCCCTGGCGGCGTTTGCGCAGCGCATCCGCACGCTGCAGCGCACGCAGCTCGGGCAGAACGAGGTGGATCTCGCGAATACCTCCGGTGCGATGCGCGTGCCCAGGCTGCCGAAGGGGTTGAGGCGATCGACCCTCGTCGCCGTTCAATCCACGCTCGAAGGCGCGGAGGGCGCGCTCGGCGCCTCCGAGGTCGGCGAGCGCGTCGGCGTTGCACGGGTGACGGCCCGCCGCTATCTCGAATACCTCGAGGTGATCGGCCTGGCGCGGCTCGAGCGCGACAATCACGGTCCAGGGCGCCCGCGCAACCGGTATCGGAAGGGCCCCGGACGCTCCTCGTGACGTAACGCACCACCTCTCCCTGGGCGGCGGCTCACGCGAACCCGCCCGGACGCCGATACACGAAGGTGAGGCGAGATCAAGGACCTGTCACGGCCGACGCGGCGACCCCGCGCGACGGTGTCCACCTCCAGCAGATCATCGAGACGCAGCTGGCGATCACCGCCCCCGACCTCGACCTCGACACGATCATGTCTCTGCTCTGCGCCCGCACGCAGGAGCTGACCGGCGCCGAGGGCGTCGCCGTCCTGCTTGCGGCCGGCGACGAGACCTTCAGGGTTGCCGCCGGCACCGGTACGCTCGAGCCGAATCTCGGCGAGACCGTGCCCATCGACGGCACCGCGGCCGGAACGATCTTCCAGCAGGAGAGCCCCGTGGTCAGCGCGTTCGCCGATGGATGCGGCCTCGCGGTCTCGCTGCGGCGCGGCGAGACCGCGATCGGGGTGCTCGAAGCCGTTGCGGCCGGCCCCGGGGTGTTCGCCGATGACGACGCCCGCATCCTCGGCCTGATCTCGGTTCTTCTCTCGTCGGCGCTCAGCAACGCCAACGCGCTCGAGTCCAAGCGTGTCCAGGTCGAGACGCTCGGCAGGTTTCGCAAGATCTTCGACGGAGCCCCGATCGGATTCCTCCGCCTCGACGCGAGCGGACGCGTCACCGAGGCGAACCTCGCGATCGAGGAGATGCTCGGGTACTCGGAGGCCGAGCTCGGCGACCTCGGGATCGAGGACATCACCGACCCGGTTCATCTCGACCGGTGCGTTGCCCTCTACGGCGAGATCGTCACGGGCGCCCGCGACTCCTACGACATCGAGAAGCGCTACCGGCACAGAAGCGGCGAGCTGTTCTGGGCACGCTCCCGGGCCACGGTGCTCGAGCGCGATGCCGCCGGCCTGCCCGTGTTCACGATCTTGATGATCGAGGACATCAGCAAGCGCAAGGCGGGCGAGCTCGTGCTCCGCGAGCACGGCCGGCTCGCGAGGATCGTCGAGACGCAGCGCGACATCGCGGCGGCCGGACTCGATCTCGAAGCAGTGATGGCTTTGATCGCCGAGCGGGCGCTCGTGCTCACGCAGGGCGACGGCTCGGTCGTCAACCTGATCGAGGGGGACGAGGCTGTCATCCGCGTCGGCCGCGGCATTGCCGCGACATTCGTCGGCACGCGCCAGCCGCTCGCAGGCAGCATCACCCGGCATGCAGCCGACACCGGTCGCACGTTGCTGATCGAGAACGCCGGCAGCGACGAGCGCATGAACCAGGCCCTCGTCGCAGCGATCGGGGAGCGGTCGCACATCTGCGTCCCGTTCTTCAGCGGCGGGGAGGTCGTCGGCTCGCTGAACGTGATGAGCACGTCCGAGACGGAGGGGCTCGGCGAAGACGACCGTGAGACGCTCGAATTGCTCGGCGTCGTGCTCTCGTCCGCCGTGAGCGCCGCCGCGGAGTTCGACGCCAAGCGCCGGCAGGTCGAGGCGTTGACGCAGTTCGAGATCGTCTGGAAGCATGCCTCGGTCGGCATCCAGATCGTCGGCCTCGACCGCCGGGTCGACGCCGCCAATCCGGCGATGCTTGCGATGTACGGCCGCACGCTCGCCGAGCTCGGCGAGGTGGTGATCGACGAGCTGATCCATCCTGAGGATGCCGCCCGGGTGCGCGAGCACGCGGCGCGGCTGATCGCAGGCGAGTACGAGTCCGACACGAACGAGCTTGCGTATCGGCTGCGAAGCGAGCACGGCGAGATCGCCGTCAGCTCCTCGACCTCCCTCATCCGCGACGCCGACGGAACCCCGATCTTCATGCTCGGGATGGTCGAGGACGTGACGCGGCGCAACGCGGCCGAGGAGCAGCTGAGCCAGTCGCAGAGAATCGAGGCGATCGGCCAGCTTTCGGCGGGCATCGCGCACGACTTCAACAACCTCCTGATGGGCGTCCTCGGGTACGCAGGGCTCGCGCGCGGCGAGGTCGAGGAGGGCTCGCGCGTCGCGGGTCATCTCACCCAGATCGAGCAGACCGCGCAGCGGGCCGCGACGTTGACGAAGCAGCTGCTCGCGTTCGGCGGCCGCCAGACGTTGAAGCCGCGGGAGATCGACGTCAACGCGTTCGTGACCGAGACGGTGACGATGCTCGAGCGCGTTCTCGGCGAGCACATCGAGATCGTCACCAGTCTCGACCCGACGTTTCCTGCGCTTCTTGCCGACGCCACCCAGATCCAGCAGGTGCTGCTGAACCTCGCGCTGAACGCGCGCGACGCCATGCCGGGCGGAGGCGTCCTGACGATCGCGACGGAGCAGCTCACCGTCGGCCCCGAGCGGCGCGCAGGCACGTTCGACCTCGAGCCCGGCCGCTACCTCGCGCTGACCGTCGGCGACACGGGTCAGGGCATGTCGGCGGACGTCAAGAAACGCATCTTCGAACCGTTCTTCACGACCAAGGGCGTCGGCGAGGGCACGGGGCTCGGACTACCGAGCGTCTACGGCATCGTCAAGCAGAGCCACGGCGACATCGAGGTCACGAGCGAGCTCGGCAAGGGAAGCACGTTCCGGATCTACCTTCCGAGCACCGGGGCGGCATCCGTGCCGAAGCAGCCGCGCCGCCGTACGAGGATCCTCATGGTCGAGGACTCCGAAGTCGTGCGGGGCCTGCTCGCGCAGGTGATCGGCGACGGCGGCTACGACGTCGTTGCGGTGGAGGATCCCGAGGCGGCGCTCGAGCGGTTCGGGCACGAGCCTCCCTTCGACCTGCTGCTCAGCGATCTCGTCCTGCCCGGGATGGACGGCGTCGAGCTCGCCGCGCGGATGCAGCGGCTGCAGCCCTCGATCCGCGTCCTCTTCATGTCGGGCTACGAGGGCGAGGATCACGTCGATCCCGCGCTGCTGATCGTGAAGCCGTTCTCGAACGGCGACCTGCTCGCGAAGCTCGAGGCGACGTTCGCCGATCTCGCAACCGCCTCGTAGCGCTTCGAGCGAGCAGAGACCGCCGGCTCAAAGGGCCTCGGCCGCGGTGCGGTCGCTGAACTCGATCAGCGCGTTGGTGATGGTTGCCGGGGACGGCGGGCATCCGGGGATGCGAAGGTCGACGGGCAGCACGGCTTCGACGGGGCCGACGATCTCGGAGTCCAGCGCCAGGACGCCGCGGCCGAGCGCGCAGTCGCCGACGGCGACGACTCGCCGCGGTTCCGGCATCGCGCGGTAGGCGGCGAGCAACGGTTCCCGCATGCGGGTCGTGACGGTGCCCGTGACGAGGAGCACGTCGGCGTGTCGCGGCGAAGCAACGATGCCGAACCCGTAGCGCTGGATGTCGTAGTACGGACTCGACGCGAGCGTCAGCTCATGTTCGCAGCCGTTGCAAGAGCCGGCGTCGACATGGCGGAGCGCAAGGCTGCGCCCTCGCTCGGGCGCCGGCAGCGACAGCTCTCGGCGGACACGGCGGAGGTTGCGGAGAAGCGTCAGCATCAGCGGTCCGCACAGGCATAGCAGAGCTCGAAGCTCTTGTTGATCAAGGGAAAGTCCGGCAGCAGATTGCCGGCCGCGGCGTGGGCGACGACCGGCCAGTTCGCGTATGAGCCGGTGCGCAGGTGCAGCCGCTCGATCCGGCCGCCGCCGTGTTCGACGGCGCACAGAGTGGCGCCACGCGGGCTCTCGACGCGAGCGATGCCGACGGAGCGCTCCCCGTCGCCCCGCTCCGCAGCGACTGGTTCGAGCGGTCGGTCAAGGAGCTCGGCGAGGAGCTCGAAGGACTGGAGCAGCTCGATCGCGCGCTGCTCGAGTCGCGCCTGCGCGTCGCCGGCGACGCGATGGGGAGCGACAGGCGAGAACCCGTCGTAGGCGAGGCGACCGCTCGACGAACGCGCGTCCTCGTCGATCCCGCTTGCCCTTGCAGCCGGCCCGACAGCGCCGAGCGAGCGCGCGTCCTCTGCCTCGACCGTTCCGATGCCCGGCAGTCTGTCCTGGAACGACGCGTTGAACAGCAGGTCGCGCCATCCGCTTCGCGAGTCCGCGGAGATCGCCGCGATCTCGTCGCACGCCGCCGCCACGTTGCTTGCATCGAGCGCGAGCCGGCTGCCGCCCACCTGTACCGAGCCGAACAGGAAGCGATGCCCGGTCAGCATCTCGTTGAGGCGGCGTGCCCGCTCGGTGAGCGCAGCGAAGAAGGTGTTGCCGGCGGCCAGGCCAACACCCGCGCAGATTGCAGCGATGTCGTTGAGGTGGCTCCAGGTGCGCTCGAGCTCGAGCAGGATCGTGCGGCTCCGGGCCAGCTCGGGAGGCGGCCGCAGCCCGAGTGCCTCCTCGCATGCATGCGCGTACGAGACGGAGTTGGAGACCGCGCAGGCTGCGCACGCGCGCATCGCGTAGGCGAGGCCGTCCTCGAGCGACCGCCCTTCGGCGGCGCGCTCGAGCCCCCGGTGCTTGTAGAACAGTCGCGTGTCGACCTGGAGGATCCGGTCGCCGACGACGTGGAAGCGAAAGTGTCCCGACTCGATCACGCCCGCATGAATCGGGCCAACGGCGATCTGATACGCGTCGTCGCCGCGCACCGCCACGGTCCAGCGTGCGAGGTCGAGGTCGTGCACGACGAGTGGACGCAGCGGCTCGTGGCCGTCGAAGCCGATGGCGTAAAGGTCGGCGGCCTCGCGCTCGTCCCAGCCGGCTGCGGGCGCGAGGTCGACGATCGTAGGAACGCGACCTGCTTCTACCGGGGCCGTCTCGAGACGAATCGAGCCGTCGGGAGCGACGAACGCCGCGCGAACGACGGTGCCGCCGGCCGACGCGTACAAGCCGGCGAACCGGCACCCGGCGTCGAGCGCATCCGTGACTCTCGTGCGGTACGGATCGCTCATCGGATGCCGCGTACGAGCGCGTGCGCGATCGCGCTTCCCGGCAGCCAGAGCGCTGCGGCGGTCAGGCCGAGCAGGCAGGGGACCGCGACGCAGGTCAGGAGCGCCACTCCGCGCAGGCCCGGCGCCGTTTCGCGGTCGCGCGTTCGCCCTGCGCCGGTGGTCGTCTCGATCAGCGCCTGCGCGAGCCCGAGGGAGCCGAGCGCAAGCAGCGCGGCTGCCGCTCCCGCGGACCACGGCCGCCCGGCTGCGAAGCCGCCGGCGACGATCAGCACCTCGCTCGCGAAGAGCGGCGAGGGGGGTACGCCGGCGAGCGCGCCGAGTGAGATCCCGAGCACCACGCCGAGGGACGTTCGCGTCCTGCCGATCCCGTCCGCCGGGTGGCCGGCTGCACGCGGCTCGTGGCCGATGAGCGGCGTCGCCGCGTAGAAGCCGAGTGCCTTGGCCAGCGCGTGCCCGACCACGTGTACGGCCACGCCGGCGAGCGCGAGGGGAGTCCCGAAGCCGATGCCGAGAGCGATCACGCCCATGTGCTCGAGGCTGGAGTAGGCGAGCAGGCGCTTCCACGCCATCGGCTGCCAGAGAAACGGCACCGCGACCGCGAGGGACAACAGGCCGAAGCCGATGAGCACCGACCGGGCGGTCGAGGGGCCGATCACGGGACTCAATGCCTGGCTCGAGCGCCAGGCCACGAGCAGCACCGCCGGAAGCAACGCGGCCGACAGCAGCGCAGAGACGGGTGCCGGCGCCTCGGAATGAGCGTCCGGAAGCCAGTTGTGCACCGGCGCCCACCCGATCTTCGAGGCGAGACCGGCGAGCAGAAGCAGGTAGGCGACGAGCGTCGAGCCGTGTCCGCTGCGAACGTTTCCGAGCTCACGCCAGGAGAGCGCGTCGAGCCCTCCGTGCACGGACCCGGCGGCGAGGATGACGATTCCAAGCAGGGCGATGCCGAGGCCGAGCGAGGTGAGGATCAGATACTTCCACGCCGCCTCGAGCGCGCGCGGCTTCCCGCCGAAGCCGACGAGCAGAGCCGAGGCGGCGGTCGTCGCCTCGACGAGCAGCCACGCGCCGCCGAGGTTTCCGATCAGCGGTATCGCGGCCAGGATCGCCCAGAAGGCGAAGAGCAGCGCATAGAAGGTCCGCGTCCGCCACTCGGGCCGGACGAGGCCCGTTGTCGCCGGCACCGTCAAGTACGCCGGCGAGACGAGGACGCTTGCGAGCCCGACGACACCGATCACGCCGACGAGCAGGCCTGCGGCCGCGTCGACGACGACCCACCGCTCGACGAGCGGGTGCTGCGGCGACCCCAGAGCCACGGCGGCGAGCGCGACGGCCGCCGCCGCCGACGCGAACGCACCGCCGCGCGCGACGGTTGCCACCGCGCGCCGTGGCGCGACCACGACAACGGCGACGGTGAGGAACGGCGCCGCGACGACGGCGAGCGCGAGCAGCTCGCGGCTAGTCACGGAGGCTCCTCAGCCTGGCCGAGTCGCCTGCACCGAACTCGGCGAAGATCCGCTCGTGGAACACCGCCGCGACGAGCGCGACGAGCGTCAGGTCGAACGCGACGCCGAGCTCGACCGCCGTCGACGAGCCGCCCGGCAGCTCGAGCGCGGCGAGCGCCAGTCCGTTCTCCGCGAGCACGATCCCGAGCACCTGGAAGAGCGTGGCGCGTCGGGTTGCCGCCGTCACGATGCCGAAGGCGATGAGCGCGAGTGCCCCGCGCTCGGCATTGCGCGACTCGAGTCCGATCGTCGGCACGAGCCAGGTGAGTGCAAGCGCGAAGCCGACGGCGAGGCCGCAGCGCACGAGCGGCGCGATCCCCGCGCGCACCGGGCGCGGCTCGCGTGTGCGCGCGACGACGAGGAGCAGCAGCGCTCCGAGCGCGACCGCGCGGATTGCGAGCACAGCTGCGGCGGGCCCCTTGCTGGTCACGCTCGCGTGCACGACGCTGACGGCGAGGAGGAGCGCCTGCACGGTGACGAGGCCGACGGCGACCGAGCGGCGGCGGACGACGACCACGCTCAGGCCGACGGCGACGAGCAGCCACACGATTGCGCCGCTCAAGAGATCTGCACCAGCCACGAGGCGATTCCGAGCAGAGCGGCGATGCCCCCGATCGCGACGAGCCGTGGCGCGAGCAGGATGCGCATCTTCGCGGTCAAGGTCTCCGTCACCGCGAGCGCGGCGCAGAGTGCGACGAGCGCCACGGGGAGGATTGCGAGTTGTGCCCAGGCGCTGTGGGTGTGCGGCAGGAACACCTGCGCTGCGAGCACGAGCACGATCCAGTGGCGGGCCGCGGCGGTCCACTGGAGAAATGCGAGGTCACGGCCCGCATACTCGAGCAGAGGCCCTTCGTGGATCATGGTCAGCTCGAGATGCGTGTCAGGGTTGTCGATCGGCTGCCTGCCGGTCTCGGCGACGAGGACGAGGGCGAACGCGACGGCGCCGAGTGCGAGCGCGGGATTGGACCAGACAGCGGTGCCGGCGGTGCCGGCGACGATCCCGACGAGATTCGTCGTCCCGGAGACGAGCGCGGCAACCGCGACGGCGAGCACGAGCGTCGCCTCGACCGGCACCGCGATCGTCAAGTCACGGCTCGCGCCCATCAGCGAGAAGCCGTTTCCACCATCCCAGGAGGCGGCGGTGACGGCGAAGCGAGCGAGTGCGAGCAGACCGATCAGGGTGATCACGTCGCGTCCGATGCCGAGGTCGGGGGCGCGAGAGGCGACGGGGACGAGGAGGACGGCAACGGCCATGCTCGAGGCTGAGACGGCGGGCGCCCATCGGTAGACGACGGACGAACCCTGCGGGGCGACGGTGCTCTTGCCCCACAGCCTGCGCAGTTCGCGGTACGGCTGCACCGGGCTGGGTCCGCGTCGCCCCTGCAGTCGCGCCTTCCAGTGCTGGACGAGCCCGGGCAGGAGCGGTGCGAGCAGGACGCCGCCGACGAGCTCGACGGCCGCCGACGTGAGCGAGACGGCCGTCATCCGATCAGCCCCGTCTTGGCCGCGGCGAGGAGGACGAGCACGAGGGCGATCAGATAGCCGACGTACGTGCCGAGCCGTCCGGTCTGCAAGCGGCGGGCGTGTGCTGCGGCCGTGAGCGCCGAGCGGAGAGCGGGGAGATAGACGCGCTCGTCGAGGAGCTGGGGGATGCGGCCGCTGTAGGCGACCTCCTGCACAACGCCTCCCTGGACGCGAACCGCGATCTGCCGCTGGGGGCGGAGGACCGCCTCGAGCACGAGCCGGAGCGGTTTCGTGAACCCGGCGCTCGTCCAGCGGAGCTGTGGCTGCACGAGCTGGCCGCAGGCCCACGCCGGAGCGGGCGCGGCCGCGCTGCGGCTGCGCAGCGCGACGAGCACCGGGACGAGTACGCCGAGTGCGACTGCGAGCCCGACCGTCCTCAGCGAGCCGGTGCCCGGGGGATGGAGGCCGAAGGCCGTCGGGACGACCGCGTGCCACGGCGCCAGTCCCGCGAGCGAGCCCACGAGGAGGCCGGGAGCGAGGCCGAGCACCAGACACGCTCCGCCGAGGAAGAACATCGCGCTGCGCATCGCCAACGGTGCCTCGACCGCGTGCGCGACTGCGTCGCGTCGCGGCGGGCCGAGCAGAACGAGGCCCACGACTTTCACGAAGCAGAAGACGGCGAGCGCCGCGGTCGCCGCCAGCGCTGCGAGTGCGACGGCGCCCGCTACGCCGTCGCCGAGGCCGCCGTAGGCGGGCACGTGCACGAGCGCCTGCAGCGTCAACCACTCGGAAGCGAAGCCGTTCAGAGGCGGTACCCCTGCGATCGCGAGCGCACCGACGAAGAAGGCGCCGCCGGTCCACGGCATCCGCCGCAGGAGTCCGCCCAGTCGGTCGAGCTCGAGCGCGCCGACGGCTCGCTCGAATGAGCCCGCCCCCAGGAAGAGCAGCGACTTGAAGACGGCATGGTTGAGGGTGTGCAGGAGCGCTGCCGCGAGCGCGAGCGCCGCCCAGGTGTCGGCGCCGCGCGCCCGGAGGACGAGGCACGCGCCGAGCCCGAGCACGATGATGCCGACGTTCTCGATCGAGTGGAACGCGAGCAGGCGCTTCAGGTCGTGCTGGAAGAGCGCGTACACGACACCGCCGACGGCCGATAGGGCGCCGAGGGCGAGCACGAGCACGCCGGTCCAGACCGGCAGCACCCCGAGCCAGTCGACGAGCACGCGCACGAGGCCGTAGACCGCGATCTTGATCATCACGCCGCTCATCAGCGCCGAGACCGGCGCGGGCGCGATCGGATGCGCCCGCGGCAGCCAGCTGTGCAACGGCATCACGCCTGCCTTCGTGCCCATGCCGACGAGCGCGGCCAGCGCGATTGCGATCTGCAGCCCGGAGCCGCGGCCGATCGTCGCGCCGCCGTCGAGTGCGCCCGCGTGCGCGGCGAGCAGGACGGCGACCCAGGTGCCGGCGCCTGCCAGATGCGTGACGGCGACATAGAGGAAGACGTTTCGCCGCGCGCTCCGGTCCGAGTGCGCGACGAGGATCGTCGCGGCGGGGAGCAGGGTCATCAGTTCCCAGCCGGCGAGGAACGTCAGCGGATCGCGCGCGCAGAGCACCTCCACGAGGGTCAGGACGAACGCGCCCGTGAGAGCGGCGACCGTGCGACCACGCGCGGTCGCGTCCAGGTACCGCGATGCGAACAGGAGCGTGGGCGCTGCGACGAGCCCGACCGTTCCGAGGAAGAACGCCGTCAAGCCATCGACTCCGAAGTGCGGTGCGAACGCACTCGTGAAGCCCGAGCCGGCGGTCGTCCCTGCGGCGAGCGCGTAGAAGCCGGCGATCCCGAGCAAGGCGGCACCTCCGGCCTGCGCCAGGAGCCCCGCACGAACGGTCGACGAGGCGGCGGTCGCGACGATGCCGAGTCCGATCAGCGCAAGCGCTGCGAAGAGAAGCGCCGCCGTCACTCGGCCTCGAGCGCGTCCAGGAGTGAGCGCTGTTCGGCCAGTTGTCGGCTGATGATGTCGCGGGCGTCGGCGAGCAGGTCGAACACGCGCGGATCGTCGATTCGGTAGTAGACGCTCGTCCCTTCTCGGCGCGACGTCACGAGGCCGATCCGTCGCAGCGCTGCGAGGTGCTGCGAGGTTCCGCCGGAGTCGAGCTCGAGCTCGAGCCGGAGCGCTCCGACCGAGCGTTCACCATCGCGTAGCAGTTCGAGGATCCGAACCCGTGCCGGATGCCCGAGCACGCGAAACATCTGCGCCTTGACCTCGTGCACAGGCCTGGCGTTGTGGGGCACATCGAAATATTACAGTATGTGAAGAAGCGAAGATATGTGGAGCTTACCCAGAGGTCGCGCCGTGAATGAAATGCCGGGCTGGGCGGCCGTGGTCACCGGGTCGTCGCCGCGTGGAAAGCTGCAATCTGTTCTAGGCGAGAACCTTTGCTTTGGCGCGTTCGAACTCGTCGTCGGTGAGCACGCCGCGGTCTCTGAGGTCGGCGAGTTTGCCGATGTCGTCCGCCGGACCGCTTGAAGCGGCGCTCCGCACGTAGTGGCGGAACATCTCGTGTCGCGCCTGGGCGTCCTGTTGCTGGTGTTCGTGCATCGTGTGGCCGCGCACGATCAGGTAGACCAGCACGCCCAGGAACGGGAGCGCGACGATAAAGAGCATCCACAGAGCCTTGCTCCAATTGGAGAGGTCGTGGCTGCGGAAGACGTCGAACACCACGCCGACGGCGATCCAGATCCAAAGAAACAGGAACGCGAACTCCAACATCGTGAGCAGCGCGTCTCCGAAGGTGAATGTTGCGAGCGGCATTCGTATCCTTTCGCTGAGGGACGGCGTTCAGGTGGTTGCAGCACCCCGCACGGTGCGCTCGTTCGACTCCGGGCTCACCAGGGGCCGCTACCTTCGTTTGCCTGCCGCAGCGCGCCGACATAGCCCGCTCGCTCGTAGACGGCCTCGTCCGTGCCGGCCGCCACGGCGAGTATCCCGCGCAACTCGTCGACGGCTGCGAATCCCTTCGCTGCCATCCAGCCCGAGAGGCCGTCGAGCAGTACGGTCGCGTGCTCGGGGCCGTGCCGGAGCAGCGCCGAGGCGGTCATCACGACGTCGGCTCCGGCGAGGAGGTATTTGGCCACGTCGTCCGAGGTCTCGACGCCGGTCGTCGCCGCGAGAGAGGCGTGCACCCGTCCGTGCAGGAGCGCGATCCACGTGCGCGGAAGCCGGGCCTCCGCCGCGTTCGAGAGACCGACGTGCGGTACCACGGCGAGCGTGTTGGAGTCGATGTCCGGTTGAAGGAAGCGGTTGAACAACACCAGCGCGTCCGCGCCCGCCTGATCGAGGCGCAGCGCCATCTCACCGGTCGAGCTGAAGTACGGGCTCAGCTTCACCGCTACCGGCACGCTCACGGCGTCCTTGACCCGCGCCAGGACGTCGAGGTGCCGTTGCTCGACGTCGCGGCCCGAGATGCGCGGGTCGCCGGGAAGGTAGTAGACGTTCAGCTCGATCGCCGCGGCGCCGGCTTCCTGCATTGCCCGGGCATAGTCGGTCCAGCCGCTGGGTGTGACGCCGTTCAAGCTGCCGATCACAGGAACCGTGACGGCGGCGGCGGCGCGCTCGAGCAGGCTCAGGTAGCGCCGCGGCCCGGTCTCGTCTTCGGCCGTGGCGGGGAAGTAGGAGAGCGACTCCGCAAAGCTCTCGGTGCCGGCGTCGACCAGTCGCGCGTTCTCGGCCGCTTCCCGGCGCAGTTGCTCCTCGAACAGCGAGTAGAGGACGACCGCGCCGACGCCGGCATCCGCGAGACGGCGCACGTCGTCCAGGGTCTTGGAGAGCGGCGACGCCGAGGCAACGAGCGGGTTTCGCAACGTGAGCCCCATGTAGTTCGTCGAGAGATTCATGAGCGATCTGTGCGCGCGTCGGCCGCGAAGTGCTGCGCACCGTGCCTCGCCATCTCCTCGTAGACGTCCCAGCGCTGATCGACCGCCTGCTCGGCCAGGCTATGCAGCCGTTCGGCCTCGGCGGGGTGTGTGTTCGACAGTGTGCGGTAGCGCAGCTCCCGGTTGGTGTAGTCGGCGAGCGGGATGCGCGGTCGCGGCGAGTCGAGCAGGAACGGGTTGCCGCCGGCCGCGCGGAGCATCGGGTCGTATCGGATCAGCGGCCAGTAGCCGCTGGCGACGGCGCGGTATTGCTGGTCGAGCCCGCTTCGCATCTCGATGCCGTGCGCGATGCAGTGGCTGTAGGCGAGCACGAGCGAGGGACCGTCGTAGGCTTCCGCCTCACGGAAGGCGCTCAGCGTCTGCTGGGGATCGGCGCCCATTGCGACGCGGGCGACGTACACGCTGCCGTAGGCGATCGCCTGCAGTGCGATGTCCTTCTTGGGCACGGTCTTGCCGGCTGCGGCGAACTTCGCCACCGCGCCGAGCGGGGTCGCCTTGGACATCTGGCCGCCGGTGTTCGAGTAGACCTCGGTATCAAGCACGAGGACGTTGACGTTGCGCCCGCTGGCCAGGACATGGTCGAGCCCGCCGGAGCCGATGTCGTAGGCCCAGCCGTCGCCGCCGACGATCCAGACGCTGCGCCGGACCAGGTGATCGACGACGCTGAGCAGGTCGGCGACGGCGGCTCCGTCCTGCCCGTCGAGCCGCCGCTCGAGCTCGGCCACCCGCTCGCGCTGCGCTCGCAGCTCCGACTCCCGCAGTTGCGGCGCAGCCAGGATGTCCTCGACCAGTTCCGCTCCGACGACATCGCGTAGCTCGGAAAGGCGTCGGCGGGCAAGTTCGGTGTGCCGGTCGGCGGCGAGCCGGAATCCGAGCCCGAATTCGGCGTTGTCCTCGAAGAGGGAGTTCGACCACGCGGGGCCACGCCCGTCAGCGTTGGTCGTCCACGGCGTGGTCGGCAAGTTGCCGCCGTAGATCGACGAGCAGCCGGTTGCGTTGGCGACCATCAACCGGTCGCCGAACAGCTGTGAGAGGAGCTTCAGGTACGGCGTCTCGCCACAGCCGGCGCAGGCGCCCGAGAACTCGAACAATGGCTCCAGGAATTGGGCGCCGCGCACCGTTCCGAAGTCGACCCGCGACCGGTCGTTCGCCGGCAGCGTCTCGAAGAAGGCGATGTTGTCCCGCTCGGCGGCGACGAGCGGCTCGCGCGGGGCGAGGTTGATCGCCTTGCGGGCCGCGTCGCCTGGTGCGACGACGGGGCACGCTTCGACGCACAGCTCGCAACCGGTGCAGTCCTCCACGTAGACCTGGAGCGTGTAGCGGGTGTCGGGCAAGCCGACGGCGTCCAGCGGCGCCGACTGGAACCCATCCGGTGCGCCTTGCAGGCGGGACTGGTCGTACAGCCTCGAGCGGATCACGCTGTGCGGACAGACGAAGCTGCAGTTGCCGCACTGGATGCAGAGCTCGGAGTCCCAGACCGCGACCAGCTCCGAGATGTTGCGCTTCTCGTAGGCAGCCGTTCCGCTCGGATACGTCCCGTCGACCGGCAGCGCACTGACCGGCAGGTCGTCGCCCCGGCCGGCCAGCATCTCCGCGGTGACGGTGCGAACGAACTCGGGAGCGTGTGCGGGAACGACCGGCGGCAGTCCGCGGCTGGCCGTCGCCCGCTCCGGCACGTCGACCCGATGCAGGCCCTCGAGTGCGCTGTCGACGGCGGCCTGGTTGCGTTCGACGACGTCAGCGCCGCGCCGGCCGTACGTCTTGGCGACCGCCGCTTTGATGCGGTCGATCGCCTGCTCGCGCGGCAAGACTCCGGACACGGCGAAGAAGCCGGTCTGCAGGATGATGTTGATCCGGCCCGCGAGCCCGACCTCGCGGGCGATTCGGGCGGCGTCGATCACGTACAGGTCGATGCGCTTCGCCAGAATCTGCTCCTGCACAGGGCGGGACAGTGCATCCCACACCTCATCGGGGGGGTGCGGGCAGTTGAGCAGCAGCGTCGCGCCGTCCGCGGCGCGGCCGAGCACGTCGGCGCGGTCGAGCAGCGCGAGCTGGTGGCAGCCGATGAAGCTCGCCTTCTGCACGAGATAGGGCGCCCGGATCGGCTGCGGCCCGAAGCGCAGGTGCGAGACCGTCTGCGAGCCGGACTTCTTCGAGTCGTAGACGAAGTAGCCTTGCGCGTAGAGGCCCTCCTCGGAACCGAGGATCTTGATCGTGTTCTTGTTCGCACCGACGGTGCCGTCCGAGCCGAGGCCGAAGAAAACCGCACGTACCGTGTCCGGCGGCTCGATGTCGAACGCAGCGTCATAGGTCAGGCTCGTCCCGGAGACGTCGTCGGTGATGCCGATCGTAAACCTGCGCCGCGGCCGCTCGCCGGCCAGCTCGGCGAACACACCCGCGACCATGCCCGGTGTGAACTCCTTCGAGGATAGGCCGTAGCGGCCGCCGGCGATCCTCGGCATCATCGCCCGCTCATCGTTCGCGTGCGCTTCGCTCAGCGCTGCGACCGTGTCGAGGAAGAGCGGCTCGCCGATCGAACCGGGTTCCTTCGTCCGGTCGAGGACGGCGACGCGGCGCACGGTTGCCGGCAATGCGTCGATCAGTGCCTGCGTCGGAAACGGCCGGTACAGCCGCACCTGCGCCACGCCGACGCGTTCGCCGCGCGCGTTGAGCGAAGCCACGGTCTCGCGGATCGTCTCCCCGCCCGAGCCCATCACCACGAGCACGCGCTCGGCCTCCGGGTGCCCGCTGTAGTCGACGATGTGGTAGCGGCGGCCGGTGCGCTCGGCAAGACGTGCCATCGCATCTTCGACGACGCCCGGCACGCGAGCATAGAACGGGTTTACCGTCTCGCGCGCCTGGAAGAAGACGTCCGGGTTCTGGGCCGTGCCTCGAATGAAGGGCCGCGCCGGCGAAAGGGCCCGGCCGCGATGAGCCTGCACGAGCTCCTCGGGTACCAGCGCGCGCAGGTCGTCGTCCGAGAGTAGCTCGATCGTGTTCAGCTCGTGCGAGGTGCGGAACCCGTCGAAGAAGTGCACGAACGGCACTCGCGTCTCGAGGGTCGCGGCCTGCGCCACGAGGGCCAGATCGTGCGCTTCCTGCACCGAGGCCGATGCGAGCAGCGCGAAACCCGTCTGACGAACCGCCATCACGTCCGAGTGGTCGCCGAAGATCGATAAGCCCTGTGCCGCGAGCGACCGTGCGGCGACGTGCAGGACCGCCGGAGTCAGCTCGCCGGCGATCTTGTACATGTTCGGGATCATCAGCAGCAGGCCCTGCGAGGCGGTGAACGTCGTCGCCAGCGCACCGCCCTGCAGCGCGCCGTGCAGGGCGCCTGCCGCCCCGCCCTCGCTCTGCATCTCGACCACCGCCGGCACGGTTCCCCAGACGTTGGGCAGCCCCTGGCTCGACCACTCGTCGGCCAGCTCGGCCATCGGCGACGACGGCGTGATCGGGTAGATGCAGCAGACCTCGTTCAGCCGGTACGCGACCGAGACCGCAGCCTCGTTGCCGTCGACCGTCGCGACCATCTCAGTCGCGCTCCGCGACCATCTCGATCGCGTGCACGGGGCACTGCTCGAAGCAGGCCCCGCAGCCGGTGCAGCGGTCGTAGTCGAACCGGTAGCGGTGCCCGACCCCCAGCTTGATCACGGCGTCCTCGGGGCATGCGCCGAGGCAGCCGTCGCATTCGAAGCAGTTGCCGCACGACAGACACCGGGCCGTCTCATAGACAGCCTCCTCGGCGGAGAGGCCGCCGACCACCTCGCCGAAATCCGCGATCCGCTCCTCGGGACGGAGCTCGGGCTGCCGGCGGCGGGCCGCGTCGCCGAAGTACCACAGATGCAACGTGTCGAAGGTCGCCAGATCGTGCTTCGCCGGGCTCGCCGTCGCACCGCCCCGCAGCCACGCGTCGATGTGGCGGGCGGCCTTCTTGCCGTGGCCCACGCCGACGGTCACGGTGCGCTCGCTCGGCACCATGTCGCCGCCCGCGAACACGCCGGGGCATCCCGTCTCGAGCGAGCTCGACACCTGCACCGTCCCGTCGCGGTCGAACTCGACTCCGTGTACCTCGCGCAGGAACGCGGCGTCGGTCTCCTGGCCGAGCGCCAGGATCACCGTGTCGGCGGCGAGCGTCTCGAAGCGGCCGGTGGGTTGCGGGTAGCCGGACTCGTCGAGCTCCATCACCTCGACCTGCAGATCGGGGCCGTCGAAGGCGGTGATCGTGCGCAACCAGTTGATGCGCACGCCCTCCCGCTCGGCGTCCTCCGCCTCCTCGAGGTGGGCCGGCATCTGTTCGCGCGTGCGCCGGTAGACGATGAGAGCCTCGTCCGCCCCGAGCCGGCGGGCGACGCGGGCTGCGTCCATCGCAGTGTTGCCGCCCCCGTAGACCGCCACGCGCCGGCCGATCACCGGCCGCTCGCCGGAGGCGACGCTGCGCAGGAAGGACAGTGCGTCCGTGATCGGCCCCGCGTCGCGCGCCGGGATTTCGACTCGCTTGGACAGGTGAGCCCCGACTGCGACGAAGACCGCGTCGAAGCCGCCCTCGTGCCGCTCCGCGATGAGGTCGTCCACTCGATGCTCGAAGGTCATCCGCACTCCCAGCGCAGCGATCCGGTCGAGCTCACCGTCGAGCACGTCGCGGGGCAACCGGTACGCAGGGATGCCGTAACGCATCATTCCGCCCGGCTCGCCGGCTGCGTCGCGGATCTCCACCTCGTGGCCGCGCCGGGCCAGGTGGTAGGCGGCCGAAAGCCCGCTCGGCCCGGCGCCGATCACGAGCACTCGCTTGCCGCTCCGCACCACAGGCGCGTCGAAGCGCCATCCCCGCTCGAGCGCGAGGTCACCGAGGAACCGCTCGACGGAGTGGATCGAGACGGCGCTGTCGAGGCTCGCGCGGTTGCAGACGGTCTCGCAAGGGTGGTAGCAGACCCGTCCGTGGATCGCGGGCAGCGGATTGTCCTTGACGATCTGGCGCCACGCCTGCTCGTGCCGGCCTGCCTGCATGTGCGACAGCCACGCCTGGATGTTCTCGCCGGCGGGGCAGCCCGCGTTGCACGGCGGCAGCAGATCGACATAGACCGGCCGACGCGCGCGCACCGGGCCGGTGAGGGAGCGCCTGTGCAGCAGGTCGGGCAGCGGCGTTACGTCCGGCATCGAACCGCTCACGCTCGCCGCCGCTGTCGTACAGCCATAGCGCCAGGCTAACCGCTGCGCGAGCGCAGAAACGCGGGGTTTCTACGGATTCGGCGTCAGCGTTCGGCCGCGCGCCTGGCTCCGCCTGAGTCGCGAGACGGAGCTGCGGCTGCAGCGATCCGGCGAGGGTGCCTCAGATCGATTGCGCGCTCGGCTCGGCCTCCTTCGTCGCCGCGAGGGCTGCCTCGCCGTCGACGTACCGGTGGCCGCGGGACCAGGAGGTGAGGGCGGCGACGAGGCAGGCGCAGATCGCGAAGGCGAACGCTTCGTGCAGGCCGGCTCGGAATGGCCGAGCGATCAGGTTCGGGAAGAAGCTGTGCTTGTCGAGCGCTGCGGCATTCGCGGCGGACAGGCGTCCGAGCACATGCGGGCCGACCAGCTCCTTGACAGGGTCGTAGCCGAGAAAGGCCGCGAACAGCACCGACACCGGCGGCAGGTGGCCGACGCGGACCGCCGTTGCGGCCGGAACGCCGTGTGCCTCGAGCCCCGCGGCGAGCGTGTGCGGGAGCGTCGCTGCGAGGCCGACGATCATCAGCGTGAAGAAGATGCCGATCGAGAGCACCTGCGCGGAGTTCTGGAAGGTCTGGTTCATGCCGCCGCCCGCGCCGCGGTCCGCCGCCGGCAGGCTGTTCATCACGCCGGCGCGGTTGGGCGCGGCGAAGGCGCCCATTGAGAGGCCCATCAGCAGCAGGATCGCGCCGAGCAGCGGATACGAGAAGTTGACGGGCAGCAACTCGAGCAGGCCGAAGCTGAGCGCGGAGACGAGCATTCCGCTCGTGGCGAATGGACGCGATCCGTAGCGATCGGAGAGGTAGCCGGAGAGCGGGCCGGCGAGGAGGAAGCCGGCGGTGAGCGGGAGCATGTAGATGCCGGCCCACAGCGGCGTCTGGCTGAAGCTGTAGCCGTGCTGCGGTAGCCAGATGCCCTGGAGCCAGATGATCATCATGAACATCAGGCCGCCGCGGGCGACGGCGGAGAGGAAGCTGGAGAGCACGCCGAACGTGAAGGCTCGGATCCGGAACAGCGGCAGCCTGAACATCGGGTACGGGACGCGCGCTTCGATCGCGGTGAAGCCGGCGAGCAGAGCAGCCCCGCTCGCGAGGCACGCGAGCACGAAGGGGCTCGTCCAGCCCATCGTCTGTCCGCCGTGCGGCCGGATCCCGTACGTGATCCCGATCATGATCAGGACGAGGCCGACGGCGAAGGTGGCGTTGCCGGCCCAGTCGATCGGTGCCGGGTTGCGCACGCCGACCTCCTTCAGCTTCCGGTACGACCAGACCGTGCCGACCAGGCCGAAGGGGACGGAGACGAGGAAGATCAGCCGCCAGTCGATCGGTGCCAGCACGCCGCCGAGCACGAGGCCGATGAACTGGCCGCTGATGCCGACGACGTTGTTGAGTCCGAGCGCCATCCCTCGCTGATTCGAGGGGAATGCGTCCGTGAGGATCGCCGCCGAGTTCGCGATCAGGAATGCCGCCCCGATGCCCTGCACGATCCGGAACCCGATCAGCCAGTCGGCGCCTGCGCGCCCGTGCATCCAGTCGATCGTGAGCAGCAGCGACGCGACCGTGTAGATCGCGAACCCGAGCGTGTACATGCGTACCCGGCCGAAGAGATCTCCGAGCCTGCCGAGCCCGACCACGAGCACGCTCGTGACGACGAGAAAGCCGAGGATCATCCAGAGCAGGTAGAAGCTGTTGCCCGGCTGGAGCGGATCGAGATGGATGCCGCGGAAGATGTCCGGCATCGCAATCAGGACGATCGATGCGTCGATCGTCGCCAGCAGCACGCCGAGCGTGACGTTCGAGAGGGCCAGCCACTTGTACCGGTCGGCTTCGGTGCGGCTCCGGCTGCGAGTCACCGCGGAACTCTACAGGAAAACTGAACAGATTATCTGTAGACTTTCCGCATGCCGCTGACGGCAGATCTCACGCGCACGGCGACCGAGCTGCGCATCGTGCTCGGACAGCTCGTGCGCCGCCTGCGCGCGGAGAACGCCTTGCCGCTCCACCACGTCACGGTTCTGAGTCGGCTGGAGCGAGTCGGACCGCAGACGACGAGCGCGCTTGCGGCCGCCGAGCGAATGCGCCCGCAGTCGATGGCTCACACGCTCGGCGAGCTGGGGAAGGAAGGCCTCGTGGACCGCCGTCCCGATCCCATCGACCGTCGCCAGATCATCGTCGCGTTGACCGACGCCGGCCGCGAGCTCCTCACCCGAGAACGGAACCGTCGCGAAGGATGGCTCACACAGGCGATCGCCGAGCAGCTGACGGCCGACGAGCGCCAGGTGCTCGTGCGGGCCGTACCGTTGCTCCGGCGGCTCGTCGACTCCTGAGGTCAGCGCAGTCGCCCTGCGACTTGCCGTCGTCGACGGAGCCGCAGGTGACGAGGCGGAGCAGGTCGGCCTGCCGGGCTGCCTCAGAAATAGCCGACACGTTTGCGGTCCTCCATCG